>Ga0209536_100011625_pt1 | contig 12872 bp, 8 predicted proteins | sample DeeMarSeWOR28_12_FD_187461 | JGI IMG/M metagenome (GOLD analysis project Ga0209536, IMG submission 187461) | Marine sediment microbial communities from White Oak River estuary, North Carolina - WOR-2-8_12 (SPAdes) (version 2) | ecosystem: Environmental > Aquatic > Marine > Intertidal zone >...
TACAGCGAGAAGACCAACCGGCTACACGGGTGGCAACGACGCCGACACGGCCACGGCCTTAAAAGGGTCGCCCGGTCGTTGGAGGGGGGAGATACGACCGGGCGGGGATTAGCCGGAGGATTTATGGGGGGGTCCGCCGGCGAAGTTCTTTTGTTGTTGCGTCGGGAGCGGCTTCGCTCTCAGAAATTACAATCTAAATATTGGGACTGAACGCGTCAATGGTACCGCGCTAGGCGAAGCTGGATTTCCAGTGCATCAGCTCACATTTCTGTTCGAATAGAGATGCCAGGCGCCGGCGCCGGCAACGCTGCCCACGAAGTCGGCGACGACATCGGCAAGCTCCGAGGATCGACCCGGCACGAACGCCTGATGAATCTCGTCCGAAAGGCCCCAGAGCACCGACACGAAGACCGCAAACGCCGCGGTTCGCCAAGCCGAAGCAGACGGCCAGCTCCGCATCGAAGCGGCCGCGGAGAGCCAGCCCAGCACCGCGTACTCGACGAAGTGAATGCCCTTGTCGCGTAGCGGCAGGAATCGAACGCCAGGCACCTCGACCTCGAACGACGAGATCACGAAGATGAGCGCCATATACAGAAGCGCAAAGCGCCACGGGTGAAGGCCCTTCCAGTACGAATCCTTGGTCAGGCTGCCCCTCCCACGCCGAGCAACGAGAGTCGCTTGCGTCGGCCGCGTCCAGGGAGGCCTTCCGCACCTGCCGTGTAACCTGACAAGCTATGCCGAAACGGCTCGTCGATGGTGACGGTCACCAGCTCGCCGGTCGGGTCGTGGCCCTCGGCGGCGACCAGGTGAACGATTTCGTTGCGCTCGCTCCGACCGGCGAAACGGCCGGTGTCACCCGGCGATGGGCCTTCGACCAGAACCTGCAAGTCTTGCCCGACCAACGACTGGAGGTGCGCCTGCTGTTGCATCTCCACCAAGGCGAATAGGCGAGCGAGACGATCATCCTTCACCTCTTCGGGAACCCCATCGCCAAGCTTGCGTGCCGGCGTATACGGTCGCGGTGAGTACTTGAAGCCAAACGCAGCAACGAAGCCAACGCGCTCAGCGAGCTCCAGGGTCTGCGCAAAGTCTTCTTCGGTTTCGCCCGGAAAGCCGACGATGAAATCCGTGGAGAGGGTGAGCCCGGGTTTGGCCTGCTTGAGCGCATCGGTTTGCCGAATGTAGTCTTTGGCGGTGTAGCGGCGCGCCATTCGCCGAAGCAAGCGATCGGACCCCGACTGAACCGGCAAATGCACGTGGGCGGGCAGCACCTCGAGCTCCGCGTGGGCCGCTACCAGGTCCGCTGTGATGTGGCGTGGGTGCGGTGAGGTGTAGCGGAGCCGCACGAGGTCCGGGACCTCCTCCGCGATGCGTCGAAGCAGCGAAGCGAAGCGGGACGTGGACCCGGCCAGCCTCGACTCGGGCTTGCTAGCCTCAGCCTCCGCCACAGGCTCGTGCCAGGAGTTGACCGTCTGCCCGAGCAAGGTGATCTCCCGAACCCCCCCTGTGACCAGCTCGCGAATCTCGCCAACGATCTCGTCTGCCGGCCGGTAGCGCTCCGAACCCCGTGTATGAGGAACGATACAAAACGTGCACCGCTCATCACAGCCCTTCATGACCGTCACATACGCGGTGACCTCCCGGCGATCTGCATGAGGCTTGGCCCGGAGGAATTGCGGGTCGTCCATGTCGAACACCGTTCTGGTGATCGGAGGGGCCCCATGCTCGACTTCGCGAATTAGGGCTGGCAGCTCGGGGATGTTGTCCGGCCCTAGGACGATGTCCACGAAGGGCGCCTTTCGGAGCAGGCGCTCCCCTTCCTGCTGCGCCACGCAGCCTGTGACCACCAAGACCACGCCTCGATGAGCCTCTTTGAACGGCCGAAACGTCCCGAGAAGGCTCATCAACTTGTGCTCTGCCTTCTCGCGGACGCTACAGGTGTTGATGAGCAGGAGATCGGCCAAAGCAGGCTCGCTTGCCTCACGGTGGCCGCTCGCCCGCAGGACCTCCTCGATGCGGCGAGAGTCGTGCACGTTCATCTGGCAGCCGAAGGTTTGGACGAAGTACTGCTTCATGGCGCGGTGACGATACCTGTAGCAGCCGGCAGGACGGTCGCCAAACGGCCGAAATCACGCCGTTCGCTGGCGGAATTGGGGCTCCCCGCGGTACAAGCACTAGGTAGATGGCTCGCCGGCGATGCATCTGCCTCCTGCTCGTTCTGGCGAGCGGATGCAAGACGATCCCAGAGGATGCGTACGGCATCGACCGGATCCGTTTCAGCGGGATGGAGGAGCTCGATCCCCAGGCCCTGAGGGCCTGCCTTGCGACCCAGGAGCGCGACCGCGTCACGGTCTCTTTTGGCACCAGCGCGGACCCGAGTTGCGGTGTTCCACCGTTCGACGGAAAGCGGGTCTCCTTCGACCTGTGGAAGAAGCTCCGGAAGGGCTGGCCGACCTTGGATTCCGCCGTGTTCGACCGCGACGTCCAGCGGATCGAGCGCTGGTACCAGGCGCGCGGCTACTACGACGCGGCCGTCGTCAGCACCGAGTTCGACCCGCCCTCCGCCGCGGGCGACGACCGGATCATCGTGGCGCCAGGCGGCCAAGCCCCTTGCGACCGGGAGGGGGCCGACGAGGGCTGCAAGCTCAGCATCGAGATCGACGTCGAGGAGGGCGAGCCAGTCTTGGTGAAATCGATCGAGGTGAGCGGCCACGAGACTTTGGACTTGGAGAACCGGACAAAGCTCGAGAAAGCCGTCGAGCTCGAGGTCGGCGAACCGTTCGACGAAGCGATCTACGAGCGGAGCAAGCGCGCGATTCGCCGCCAGTTGAAAGAGGCGAGCTATGCCTGTGGCAACGTCTCGGGGCGCGTCGAGATCGATCGGGAAACCAGAGAGGCTTCGGTTGGGCTCTTTGTGGACACCGGGCCCCCGTGCACGCTCGGCGACATCACCGTCACCGGCAGCGGCACACTGCCTGCAGACACGATTCTGGATGTGGCTGACCTGAAGACGGGACAAGCCTTCCACTTGAACGACATCGCGGACGCTCAGCGAGCGGTCTACGCCTTGGGCGCGCTCGCATCGGTGAACGTGACCTCGACTCCGCGACGCGACGGGGAGGAGCAGTGCACGGGAGTCGTCGACGTCAACATTGCCGTCGAGCCCGGCAGGAACATCCGCTGGGGTATCGGCGCCGGCGTCCAGAGCGGTACGATCGCCACCCTGACCCTCGAGCAAGACACCCGCATTTCGGACGTTCACTTGTTCGGTCTATTCGAACACCGCAATTTCATCGGTGGCTTCCGGCGACTCCGTATCGAGGATCGCCCGAAAATCGTCGCCCGCGACCCGTTCTTTCGCTTCGGCGCAGGATTTCTGTTTGGAAACGAGCTCCGCGTGGAGTACCGGCGACCCGCGTTTCTCGAGCCACGCACCACATCGGCGATTCAATTTCGCCACGACTGGGGCCCCGACCCCTACGAGCTCTTTCGCCGTCATGATCTTCAGATTCGCGGAAGCCTCTCACGACCATTCTTCAACGGCCGGCTCCTACTCGTCGGCGCCTTGAACTACGATACCTATCTGGTGGTCGACGAGGACCCTCGATATCCAACGAGCTACCAGGTCGTTTTCTTCGACGAAAGCGTCATCGTCGACCTTCGAGACGACTCACGCAGCCCCCGCGCCGGGTTCTTCTTTCAGGTAGGCAGTCAGCAATCTCCCGCCAAGCTGAAGCGGAGCTGGCAGTATGTCCGGGTCACGCCGGAGGTCCGAGGCTACGCGCCCTTACCCCTGTCTTCCACGCTCGCATTTCGCTTCGGCATGGGCGCCATGTTCATATTTTCGCGAGACCAGAGCCGCTTGGACCTCATCGGGCAGGAGCTCGGGCCGCAGAACTACCGTCTGCGCTCGGGCGGCCCCACGAGTCACCGTGGCTTCTTCGGCGGTTTCCTGGGCGACCCGGGCAGCATTGATTCACTGAACCGTGAAGGTTCTGACGCGCGAAACGACGGTGGCCTTCGACGTTGGGAGGCGGGGGTCGAATGGCGCCTTCCCGTCACCCAAGCTTTCGCTACCGCCATCTTCATGGACTTCGGCGACGTGAATCGCGGTGAAGTGTGGCGCTTCAACTACATTCGCGCCGCGGCGGGGTTCGGGTTCCGCTATCAAACTCCGGTGGGCCCGATCCGGCTCGACTTCGGTTTCCTGATTCCCAAATGGCAGGTCGTTGGCGGAGACGCGCCCCCTAACGCCTTTAACATTTTCAGATTCATTCGCGGAGGCGTGCCTGGTGCCTTTCACTTCACGATCGGTGAGGCGTACTGATGCGCTGGATCTCGCGCCTCGCGAGCTGGTTTCTCGGCTGGCCGCTCTTCGCGATCGTCTCGCTGCTCTCGAGCGTTCTCTTCCATCTGGACACCGAGCTCGGTCGCCGGATCGGCCGCGACATGCTGAACGAGTTCGTGTCGGACCAGATGGTCGGAACCATGCACGCCGGCTACATCACACAGCTTCGCCTCTGGCGCACGATCGTCAAAGACACGTTCGTCTACGATCCGGACGGGAGAGCGATCATCTACGGAGAAACGGTAGAGCTAGGCATCGACCCCATCGCGGGCCTGCGTGGGCGCCTCCGTTTCTACTACGCCAACCTGATCAACGGATGGGTCGACCTGGTCGACGACGGTGACGGCGCGCCGACGTTCCTCGCGGCGTTCGAGGCAGCCGATCAGTCCCCGACCGTAGGAGAGCCGTTTCACGCGATCGTCGACAACATGGACCTGCAGAACCTCGAGGTAACAGGGGAGTTGCTCGGATTGAAGGATATCCGCGTCGTCGATTTCGATACCAAGGGCCGAATGGAGTTTTACTGGATCACCGACATCGAGGTCTGGTCTGCGCAGGGGCGCATGGTGAAACCATTCCCGTTCGAAGCGAGCATCGACAACATCGTCGGCAGCGTTCACACGGATGTGAGGGGTGCGCAGGTCACCGCAGAGGCAAGCCGAGGCGAGGAGAAGGTGACCGCAGAGCTGGTCTACAGCCCGCGCGAAGATGCGGCTGAAGAAGACCCCTGGGACCTCGATCTCTTCGTGCGCGTGGAGCCGGTTCGCGCCAAAACTCTCCACGAGGTCGGCTTCGACTGGGCGGAATCGCTCAAAGGAGAGGCCAGCGGATGGGTGCGCCTTTGGGGACCGGAGGAGACGTATCGCCTCCAAGCCGACGTACAGACCACAGGAGGGCGCGCGCGAATCAACGGGGATCTTCCGGCGGAGGGCGTGACTCGAATCGAGATCGCCAGCCCTCGCCTCGAGCTGAGCGAAGTGGTCGGCGGTGCACCGGAGATCACGGTCGGCGGTCGCATCGAGATGACGAGCGACCCTGCAAACGAAGATGTCCTCGGGGTCGAGATCGAAACCGAGGGCTTCCTCTACGAAGACATCCAGGTCCCGGCCCTGTTTGCAAAGATTCGGGCCCGTGACGACGGGCTCGACGTCGATTCGGTTGACGCGGAATACGCTGGCGGTGACCTCCATCTGGATGGACGCGTGGAGTACGCGGGGATCACGGACATCCACGTCGTTGGCAACATTCCCGAGGTCAGCGGCGATCCGAATTTCGAGCAGTTCGTACCAGGCCTCGAGGGCGGCGCGGAGTTCGACCTACGGATTCGCCAGACTGTCCGCGACGACTTCGAGGCTAAGGGTCGCGTGCGCTTCGATCACTTCGAGTATGGCGCACTCAGCGCGCACTTCCTCATCCTCGAAGGGCGAGTTTGGGGGGATCCCCTCAAGCCCAAACTCGACCTGGCGCTCGACGGTGCGGCGCTCCGGGTTGCTGGATACCCGATCGGCAATGGGCAGGCACTTCTCAAAGGAGGTCCCGAGGAATACACGGCCGTGGGCGAGTTCACGGCGCCCGTCGATCGCCGCGTCCAGTTTCAAGCCCGCGTGGCCGCCAATGAGGGCGTCTATCGTCTAGATGTCGACGAGGTGGAGCTCGCCGTGGGTGATCTCTCATGGAGGGGTTCGGTCAGCAACGCGACGCTGGACCCCGACAAGGGGCTCTCTTTCGATCGGGTGCTGATCGGCAAAGGACCACAGCGTCTCGACGCCAAGGGGGTATGGCTTTTCGATGGGCCGGATGACATCCGCGCCGACCTAGACAAGTTCGATTTGGCCGTGTTGAAGATTCTCTATCCGCGAACGGCACCCGATTTCTCGGGGGGGGTCGACCTTCACTTCGAGTTCCGTGGCGACCTCGACCGAGAGCCGACAATCGTCGCGGAGGGTACCCTCACCGATGCGGTCCTTTGGGATATCTCTCCGGTCAACGCTGCTTATCTGATCAACTACGACAAGGGGCTGCTGGACGCGGATGCGCAAGTCGACTTCGGTGGGCGAGGCAACTTCACGCTGAGCACGACAGGCTTCGTAGACCCGATGCCCGGCGGGATTGCCGAGTCCCTGCGCGAAGGCGTCTATGAGACGACGCTGAGCACTGGGGCGATGGACCTGACGCTGCTCGAGTTGATTCTGCGGGAGGACATGCCCAACGTGCGGGGCTACGCTGATGCCAGCATTCGCTTCTCGGGCCCAATCGATGCAGCTGCATTCAAAGGGAACATCAGGATCCCAGGGTTTTTCGTCGACCGCTGGGGTCCCGTCGAGCTCGCATCCGATTTCCGGTACGAGTATGGCGCGCTGCTGGCCCAAGTTCGCATGGCGGATGACAAAGGCGAGCTGATCGAAGCCGAAGGCAGCCTCCTCGTCGACTTGGTTCACTTGGCCCAGGTGCCGAGCGAGGCTGTGGAGGCGCTGGCGACGTCGCCGTGGCGAGTTTCGCTGCGCATGCCGCCAAGGCGGTTGAGTGCGTTCCCGAAGAAACTCGGCGAGCTCTTCGTCCCAGATGCGGACCGTCTGAGGCTCGCGGCCAGCTTCACCCTCGCCGGCGGCGCGTTCCGAACCCGGGGCGATTTCCATTCCAGCGTCGATTGGCTCTCGGACTCCTCGGAGGGCCTATGCGGGAGCGAAGCCCACCCTCGTGCGACGCTCAGAGCGCATCTGGAAGACGGGGTCACCGAGCTGACCATTGAGGGCGTGGTCGGAAACGCAAAGGTGCTCGACTTGCAGGCCTCTTTGGCGACGCCGCTGGACGATTGGTTGCGAAAGGCCGAGATCCCCGCATGGCCAGTGACCCAGATTAGCGCGGACTTCTACGATGCGCCGACGGAGAACTTGCCTTACCTCTGTCGGTACGCCGCAGGGGTCCTATCGGCGCAACTCAAGGGCACAGGTCTGTTCAGCGACGACCCGAAGCTGTCGTTCTCGATGGAGTCGGACGAGCTTCGCGCTCGACGCCTCGAGCCGGGCCGGCGGGCCGGGATGGTCAATACCATCGTCGACACACCACCTGCGGTCAATCGAATATCAGGCGCCTACCAAGACGGAGTTGGGACGATGGACGTGGACATGCGCTGGTGGAACGGCGGCTTCACCAAGATTGCGGCGAAGGTGCCGTTGACCTGGGATAGCAAGCACCCGATTCCGGAGCTGGCCAAGAAGGGCGACGTCGAGGCCAACGCAAGCTTCGACAGGATGCCGTTGCAGGCCGTGCTCGCTTGGATGGCCGGCGTCGTCAATGTCGAGGGCATTCTCCAAGGTAGCGTGTCCGCTCAGGGCCGAGTCCGGGACCCAAAGCTCGTTGGAAGCGTCGATCTCTCCGATGGCCGAGTCAACCTTCGCGCCGTTGGACAGACGCTCGAGAAAGTGAGCGGGCGCGCGATCTTCGATGAAGATGGTGTTGAGATCAGCAACCTTACGTTGACCGACAGCGACGGTTCGGCGAAAGTCGACGGTCGGGTGGGGTTCAAGGCGCTCAAGCTCGAAAAGGCGGACTTCATCGTCGAGGCGAATGATTTTCCTCTGCGCCAGGAGGGTTCAATCATGGCACGGCTCAAGGGAAGCGCCCGCTTGATGGCCACGTTCGAGGACGGCGGCCTCGACGGAGCAGTGCGCATGAGAAAGCTCGAGATCGACATCCCAGAGAGCTCGGTGACCCCACAAGATCTCGCTCCGCATCCCGAGGTCTTCCTCGTGGGTGAGATCTACGAACCCGCCGGACCATCTAAACCGTATCGGGTAGGGCTCAAGCTTCGGTCGGAAGATCGACTGGTCATTCGCAGCAAGGATCAAGGCTTCTACGTCGAAGCGAGCGCCAATTTGGATACCATCATCGCCAAAGAGCTCAGCGTTACCGGTACGATCAATCTTCAGCGGGGTAACTTCAAAGTCTTCGGGAAGCGGTTTGAGGTCCGCTCCGGCAGCATAAGCTTCGACGGCGGCTCGGAGATGAACCCCAAGGTCGACATGGTCGCCGAGCACGCGTTGCGTGGGAGCAACGACACGGTGACCGTCGAGGTCTCCGGTCGGCTCAGCGACCCGACGATCGAGTTCAAATCGAGCGTTCCGACCACCAGCCAAGCCCAGGTGATCGCCCTACTCGTCACTGGCACCACCCGCCAGCAACGGGGAGTCAACACGTCGACAGCCCAGGCATCTCAGGACACGACGGACTTCTTGAGCGGCGTCGCGGCAGGTCTGTTCTCCGCTTCCCTGCAGTCTGAGTTTGGCGGATTTGCGCCGACGTTCGGCATCACACAAGGACAAGGTGTGGCTGACGACACCGAGGGTGACACCGCCGTACAGGTCGGTTTCAACGTAGACAGCGTGCTTCCCGACAATGTTCCAATCCGCGGTCTCTATGTCGAGGGACAATTCGTTGCGCGCCGTAGTGAAGGCGGGCCGAACACGACGGCACAGGCTCAGCGCCCGGGTTTTTTGATCGAGGCGCTTTGGCCACTAAACTTCGTGACGACGGGCACCTTTGCCCCACCGTCGAACTGGAGTATCGACGTTACGTGGGAGCCGTGAAGCAATCATGAGTCGAAAACTATTCGGAACCGATGGCATTCGCGGCCTCGCGAATCGCGGGGACATGACACCAGAAGTCGCCTTTCGGATCGGCGCCGCGATCGCATATCAGGCGGGCAAGCGAGTCGAGCACGCGCCGCGAATCGTGGTCGGAAAGGATACGCGCCTGTCGGGCTACCTCTTTGAGACGGCGGTGGCTTCCGGCGTTTGCGCCCTCGGAGGCAAGGTTCTGCTATCGGGCCCGCTGCCAACCCCGGCAATTGCGCACCTCACCACGAGCATGCGGGCAGACGCAGGGGTGGTGATCAGCGCCTCGCACAACGCCTATCAGGACAACGGTATCAAGATTTTCGGGCCAGACGGATTCAAGCTTCCCGATGAAGTCGAACAAGAAGTCGAGTCTCTGATCTTCGGATCCGAGCTCGACGAGAAGCGCCCGACGGGGACTCGTGTCGGCCGCGCGGAGCGCTTGGACGATGCGCCAGGCCGATATGTAGCGTTCGTGAAGGCGTCATTCCCCGACGAGCTGACCTTGGAAGGAGTGAAGATCGTCGTCGACGCAGCACATGGCGCAGCGTATCGAACCGCGCCGCTGGTTTTCTCCGAGCTCGGCGCGACGACCTATTCGATCGGCGTGCGTCCCAACGGCAAGAACATCAACAGCAAGGTCGGTGCACTGCACCCGGAAGCCTGCGCGAAAGAGGTCCGGAAGCGTGGCGCGGATCTCGGCATTGCTCTGGACGGCGACGCCGACCGAATCATCATGATCGACGAAAAAGGCAACCAGATCGACGGTGACACGATTATGGCCCTCTGCGCTACGCGCATGCTCCGCGCCAAGCGCCTTCGCAGGCGGACACTGGTCGCCACGGTCATGAGCAACCTCGGCCTCGAGCACGCGATGGAAAACGACAACGGCAAGCTCTTGCGCTGCGACGTCGGCGACCGCTACGTCGTCGAAGCCATGCGAAAAGGTGGCCTGAACTTTGGAGGGGAACAGTCTGGCCACTTGATCTTTCTCGACCATGCGACCACAGGCGATGGCTTGGTTGCAGCCATGCAAGTCCTGGCCATCTTGCTCCGCGAACAACGGCCACTCTCCGAGCTCGCAGCCGAGGCGATGCAGCGCGTTCCGCAGGTGCTGATAAACGTCACCCTACCCAATCGCCGCCCGCTCGAGGACCTGCCCAAGACCAGTCGAGCGATTGCGATCGCGGAAAAGTCTCTCGGCAAGAACGGTCGAGTCCTAGTCCGATGGAGCGGAACCGAGCCGAAGCTCCGCGTCATGATCGAGGGTCCCAAGCAGGACCGAATCAAGGCCATGGCCAACGGCATCGCCGAAGAAGCGAAAAGGGAATTCAAGGCAGCCCGATAGACGGCGAGAGAGGAAGCCCCTCACCCCGCAAGACCGCTTCGCGCTCACGGCGCCGATGGGGCCGGGTCGTTCAGCAAGACCGTGATGGCCGCGGGCTCGATCTCGAGCACCTCGATCTCCCCGGGCAGGCCGCGAAGCTCGACCGGGACCGACACTGGACCCTTCTTCATGGACATGTCACTCAAGTTCACGATGGCGAGCACCGAGGCCGGATTCAGCGCATCGACGAGCGCTTCGGGACCCCGAATGCGGGCGGCGACCGCGCGAGGTCGAAGCGTGCGGGGAACCATGCCCTCCGCATCGACCCGTAGTGGCGAGAGCACGCGCGTGCTCAACTTGGGCTGAACGCGCAAGGTGACCAAGACACTTTGAGGCTCGAAGGTCGTATTCGCCGGGGCTGCGACGAGTTGAACCTCGCGCCGTACCACGCCTTCTTCGAGCGCGGAGACGTCGAGCCCCACCGAGCGAACGGTGCGCATCGAGTTGACGACATCGCGCGGGCCATCGACTTCGATGGTCTCGGGAAACACTTCGGGCTGGCCGGCCCACTCGAGGCCCGGGGCCAACTTGCCCTCCAGCAATGCTTCGATCGGAATCTCACGGACGGCCCGAGGCACCCACCTGAACACCAAGGACGGTGGAACGACCTGCATCACCGAAACGCCCGCCGGCAAATCGAACATTTCCTTTTCGAAATAAAAGCGCGGGTCTTCACGGGTCTTGAGCTCGACGTCTACCGCCGGCAGGTTCTCTTGGCGGATCGCATTGAGGCGGGCTCGGCTGCCTTTGAGGCGCACGCGAACCCGATCTGGAGTTTCAGTCACGAGGATCATGTCTTGCGCATCGGGTGGAGGCCGAACGACCACGTCGACATAGACGTTTCGCTCCATGTCCTCTGCGCCGTGCACGAGCGAGAACATGAGGATCGCAATCCCGAGCGCGCTGGCTTTGAGTCCCAGGTTCTCGGTGACGAAGAGCCGCACGGAATTCAGCGATTCGACGAGCGCGCTCACCGCGTTTCCTCGACCTTTTTGACGGTAATGACGGACTCGGAGCTCTGCGAACGGCTCGATTCGGGAGGTGCCAAGGTCGTGCGGCGATCGGCCGCCTTGCGACGATTGCGCTTGGGTGCATAAAACAGGCCGTAGAGCGCGTCCCGCAGCGAGGCCACGTCTAGGTTCCGAACGATGTTACCGTCGAAGCAGAGCGAAATGGCGCCGCGCTCTTCACTGACCACGACCACGACCGCGTCGGTTTCTTCGGTGATGCCGATGCCGGCGCGGTGACGCGCGCCCAAGGAACGGTCCCCTCCGGCGGAGCCCGCCATCGGCAGGAACACGCCTGCCTGCCAAATGCGTCCTTCACGAACGATGACAGCGCCGTCGTGCATCGGATTCTCGAAGCTCGGTACGAACACGCTATGCAAGAGCTCCTTGCTAACAGCCGCATCGACCTCGGTCCCGCGTTCGATGAACTCGTCGAGTGCAGCGCTTCGCTCGAAGGCGATCAACGCGCCAATCCGCTTCTGTGCAAGCGTTCCTGCAGCTTTGATCACCTCTTCGATGGTTTGCGTCTCCTTTGCGGTGCGCTGCCCGCGCAGCAAGGGTCGCCTCCCCATTCGCGCCAAGGCGCGCCGAATGTCTGATTGGAAGATGATGACGACGATGACCGCGAGATAGGCGAGCACCGAATCCAAAATAGTCGTGACAGTCACCAAGCCGACACGACGCGCAAGCAAATAGCCGACAAAGACTAGGCACAGGCCGATGGCCACCTGCATCGCGCGGGTCCCGCGCAAGATGACCAAGGCCCAGTAGATCAGGACCGCTACCAGGCCTATGTCGAGGCAGTCGTGAAGCACGTCCCAAGGGCTTCGCTGGAAGAAGCTCGAGAAGCCGCCGCCGAGCTCGCTCAGCACGCTGGTAAGCACGTCGATCACGGAGGGCCTCCTCCTGCATCGCGCAGCGCCTGGCTGAAGCGGATCAATTGATGCATCGCGAATACGTCATGTACACGGACGGCATCGACTCCGGCCGCCACGCAGGCCGCGACTGCCGCAGCCGTGCCGCCCAGGCGCTCATCGGCGGACGGATGCTTTCCGCCTCGGTTAGGCGCAAGCTCGGCGATGAAGGATTTCCGCGAAGGCCCCACAAGTATACGGTATCCGGTCTTTCGAAAACGCCCAAGAGAACTTAGAAGCGCCGCGGATTGAGCCGCCGTCTTGGCGAACCCAAGCCCCGGATCGAGCCAAAACATACGCCGCGTGCCTTTTTTCGGCGCAGAAGATGGACCGGACGGCGAGCCAGCCGAGCTACGTAACAAGCGATCAGCAGTTGTCATAGGGCACCTCGCTGAGGTTCTCGAAACGTGGAGGGCATGCCTGGGGCATGCCCTCCACAGCGCGAACTCGTGAGAGAGGAGACTAGTTGACGACCCCCAGGCCGGCCGGCCCAGCCAGGTTGACCAGGCTCTCGCGCAACAGAGGCAGGCTTTCCACCGCCGAGCGCTCTCCATTGATCAGCGGCGTGTTGACGATAGTGCCATACTCGTCCCACCAAGAAGT
>Ga0209536_100011626_pt1 | contig 12871 bp, 9 predicted proteins | sample DeeMarSeWOR28_12_FD_187461 | JGI IMG/M metagenome (GOLD analysis project Ga0209536, IMG submission 187461) | Marine sediment microbial communities from White Oak River estuary, North Carolina - WOR-2-8_12 (SPAdes) (version 2) | ecosystem: Environmental > Aquatic > Marine > Intertidal zone >...
AGCGCTACCTGCGAACGGGCCTCTTTCAGCTTGACGGCCGATTCGTTTCCGGACGTATCGGTTATGATGAGATCGCCAAATACCCCGATGGGCTTCATGGGCGGCTCATTTTTTTTGAGCAGGTTGGCAAACCAGCGTTCCAGACTGGACTCCTGGTAGGACTGATGCTGCCGTCGCCATTTCCAGAAAAAGGAGCGAATCTCCGGCACGTTGGAGCCGCCGGAAATGTATTCGACCGCACGGTCATACACGCTGATGACCGCCGAGCCCTGAAAAGGCTCACCATTAAAATCGGTTAGCCGAACGCTGAGTGTGGCCGTCTGCCCCGGGCGGTAGTCTTTCCGGGCAGGCGTGACGCTTACATTGAGCACCCGTTTTTCAGGCGGCACCGCTATTTCACGCACCTCCGTGTGCACTTTGCCGTCATAAACCGTGAAAGCCTCCACAAAAAAGTTGGGCATGTCCTTTTTTGATATATGAATCATCTCGCGGGCGCTTTTGCCGCGCGGGGTGATGACTTTGGGCGGCAGATAGATGCCGTTTGCCGGGCGCACGAAAAACACCACGGCCGCGCCCGCCCGATCGGTGTTGATCTGCAGCAGTACCGTGTCCCCGGGCACATATTCAGCCTTATCGGCAATCAATTCGATCTTGGCAAAACGATAGTCGGCAGCGTCATCCCCCCGGCCGCGGACGGTAAAAATATAGCCGCCTTCAATGGCATGTCCTTTGGTATCCGTAACGGTATAGGACAGCCGGTACTGACCGGAAAGGGACGCCTGGATCTTCAGGGCGGCATGGCCCTGGTCGTCGGTGTTCAGATCCCAGCTGGCCACTTCACTTTCCAGGGGCTGGTTGTTGCGATGGGTAATGCGCAGCAATTTGAGCCGGCCCCGGCCGGCAACCGGGTCCTGACTGAGCGTCTGGGCCTTGAAGCTGGCGTTGATCGTATCGCCAACCCGGTAATGGCCGCGATCCAACCAGGTATAGACTTTAAACGCTTTGCGGGCCACCAGCACCTGACCCTGGCCGACAATGGTTCGCCGTGATTGATCCCGTACTTCGGCTGTGATGGTATAGCGATGGTCGCTGTCGCCGTGGATCAGTTTGGCCAGGGTGGTATCGATGGGGATCTTGACGGTGCCATCCCGGCCGATGTTCACCTCGCCGTCGGCCACGATTTCCGGGGGCTGCGTCGGCTGCTGCGGCCACCAGCTCCAGATCGGCCTGAGGCAACCCCAGTCTTTCCAGCCCGGGTACCAGGGATAATCATAGGCATACCACCAGTAGCCCGGTCCATAAAACCAGTCCCAGTAAAAACGTGGATACCAGCGGCTGTCATGTTCAGAGCGCAACACCTTGTATTTAACCCGGGCGTCGGTGACCGGTGAGCCGAAGTAATAGGTGGCTTTAATCGTGGCACTGATCTTTTCACCGAGCATGACCGGCTCAGCGGGTGCTTCGACGCTGACTTCAAATTCGGGTTTTTTGTATTCTTCCACTCTGAAGGTCTGGCCGCCGTACACGCTGCTGCGGCCATGGGAGATGCGGTATTCACCCAATGGCGCCTCTGCCGGGATAGTAAACTCGCCCGTGATACCGCCATAGGCATCGGCCGTGAGGTGTTGCGAATAGATTTGCTCGTTTTTCGGATTGTGGATCCGAACATTAAACTGCAGACCGGCAAAGGCAGACGTGTCGTCTTTATCATAGCGGGCGTGCCGCACCCAGGCCTTGAATTTAACCGTCTGGCCCGGCCGGTATACCGGGCGGTCGGTCATGACCAGGGTTTTGGTCTGATGATATTCGGTATCATCATAATTGGGATACCAGACACTGGAAAAACCCAAAAAGGCCAGACGGCCGGCGCGGGTGGTGGCGGTTGCCAGCCAGGACATATTTTGAGCCATCTGAGGCGACCCGACAATTACCAGGCCGTTTGGATCGGTTTCCATGGTTAATTCCCGGTGAAGGATGCGGTAACGATGGGTGCCTTCAATGGAACGGGTGCGGTAGCCGAAAAATTCGAGGTTGACGCCGGCCAGCGCTTGGCCGCTGACCGCGTCGGCAACATAATACAGCATCTGTTGTTTGAGGGGTTTTTTAACGATCACCGTATCCGCCACCCAGACAATGATGCGGGCGATGTTACCGTCCTGCATTCGGGCGGTGACCAGGTATGCACCGGCTGTTTTGAGGGCATCGGGGAATTGAACCGTGACGTGCCGATCCCAGCGTCGCTCGTCGGGATCCAGATTCAGCTGCCAGCGGGCCACCAGCTCGCCGACATACTGGGTTTGATTTTCGTTAACGATGCGCCAGCCGATATTGTTGAGATCGATACGTTGCCGGTCCAGCCGCCGGTTTTCAGAGCGGATATAGCGTTTTACATCTTCGAGCAGCCGCTGGACCCGGATGCGGTGGGCGCTGAACGCCACCCGACGGCCGTTGCGAAAACGATATTCAACCCCGGGTGTTGTGCCGGCCGGCTGCATGCCGCTGGATTCAAAAACACCCCAGTTTTGGGTAATCTGATCGATGCGCTTTTGGGCGGCTGTGCGATTTGATTTTTTATACAGCAGCCAGTATTGGACGGCGCGGTCATACTGGCGCCGGTTTTCGTAGATCTGAGCCAGCGCCCGCGCGGCATTTACGGCCTGGCCGTCGTTGCGGTTTTCAAGGATCTTCTTAAACGCATAAATAAAATTAAATTCAGCGGGCAGATCAAAGCGACGTACGCCCACCGCCAGCCGGGCGATGGTTTCATCATCGCTTAAGGTATGCACCGCGTAGGCGCCGCTTTCATCTTTTTTGTGCGTTGCTTTATCCACAGTGCGCCCGCGGCCGTAAAGCATGCCGTAATCCGCCAGTGTCTGAACACCAAACTGCTGATGCAAAAAGCTGGCCCAGATAAAATCAACACTGGCCTTCAGCGCCGGATCAAGGGTTGCGGCTCTGGCCAGCAGCCAGCGCCAGCGTTCACCGTCTGAAGCGGCGCTGTTGAGGTCTTTGGGAAGTTGATAATAAACCGGCCGGCCCTGTTCATCAACCGGTGCATACCGGGTGTGGCTGCCGTAGGCATGGCCGTAACCGGGCTCATAGTCCGGCAGGCGGGACAGATCGGTCAGATACTGAAGGCGCCAGGCCTGGGCGGTTCCGCGATGCTGCTGCACGATGCGGGCAAATTCCATGTAAAACTGGGCCACTTCGGTTTTTTGCGGATCCGATTCGGCCGGCACCATGGCCTGTTGCAGAAGCTGCAATGCGCGCACCCGATCACGGGCAACGGCGTTGACATATTTTCCGTCGCCACGGTGGTGACCGCGATGAAATTCACCGGCGATCATATAGCCCCAATGGGTGTTTTGGCTGTAGCTACGGGCCGCAGCCATCAACAGGCGCCAGTCGGCGGCATGTTGTTCAATCACCGCTTCGCGGAAATCATCCAGCTCATTCAATCGGCCCAGCTCACGCAAACACTGCCAGGCCCGGGTAAAATCCGGGCCGGCCATTTCAGGCCTGGCCCCGGGATCCAGGCTCAACCGGCGATACAGCTCAAAAGCATCCTGCCAGTTGCCGTCCGTGTATGCCTTTTGTGCCCGACTGCGAAGCTCACCAAGAGATGTGTCTTCGGCCGCTGCAGGTGCGGCTGTCAGGCAAAGCAGCGTCATGTAAAAAAAGATAACGGTCAGTTTCATGAAATGAGTCTCCGGCTGGTTGGATGGGTGATGGATGTTCGTTTTCAATCTCATGCGAAAATCTTATAAGCCTCTGCCGCGACAGTCAATATGGGAGGGGTAGGTTTTACACAACTTTTACTTAAAGTGAGCGTTTCAAAAAAAATATGGGAGACTTAATAGCTAAAGGAATTCTATCAATTTTAATATTTTTTTTGAAACCCTTACGGGCTTATCGATCTCACTGCATCTACTGTGTCAGGTGTAAAATGCTGTCAATTGCTGTCAAGTACTGTAAACAATTTAAATAAATGAAATTATTATATTTATGACTTGAATATTCGATTCAGTTCTAGTATCAAAAAACATTAAACGCCAACCGGAATGTCAGAAAAGCCGCACCCATGAAGCTTGATGAATTGACAGATCAAATTTTGTCGGCCGCCCATGAGGTTCATTGGGGCCTGGGGCCCGGCCTGCAGCGGTCTGAATATGAAGAAAGCCTTTGTTATGAACTCGGCGAACGCAAGCTGTCTTTTGAACGCAGGAAACCGATACCGATGCAGCAAAAGTACAAAGGCCAAATTCTGGATTGCGGCTATGCGCTGGACCTGGTGGTTGAAAAGGCGATCGCCGTCGAATTAAAATACAGCGAAAAAATCGAGTCGCTGGATAAATCTCGATTCACGATATTTCTAAAGCTTGCGGGTATCAGGCGGGGGCTGTTGATCAACTTTAATGTTGCCGACCTGCAGGAAGGTATCGTGCGCATCGAAAACGAGCAAAAAGAATAGCCCGTTTATATATTATTTTTAAGGAAGGTGATCCATTCCCGAATCTTATCGCCGATAACCGGCCATAGCTGCCAGGTCAGAAAGCCAAAGGACAGCAGCAGCAAAATAATGACCAGTACCATGGTTAAACGGCGGACGCCGTTTTTGCGGGGCTTTACATGGATGGGTGGCGGAGTCGCCTCATCCATAAATGATGGATCCGATTCAAAAGAAAAAACCGGCGGCCTCTGGACGGGAGCAGCCGGTTTTGCGGTTATATGGGGGATGAACGTTGCCGTTGCCCCGCATTTTTGAAACGCTTCGATGAACATGTGCGCTTTTTCGGCTTCAATATCATTGCTGAGCGTATATGGTACGTTTCGAACCTTCTGGGTTAACTCGATAGCAGAGCCCGTTTTTGCAAATTTTAACAGCAACCGAACAACTTTCTCTTCAACTTCTCCGGCCGGCACTTCCTTTAGAACCAATTTTCCGCGTTTTGTGTTGTCCATTCCCAAAAGCCTTTCCAGCACCTGCAGTTTTGATGCCTTGAAACCGAACGCCGGGTTCAGAATAAATGGGTGTCATTCGATCTGATCACTCATTTTGCTGGCAAATTCAGCCATGAATTACACGTATTATAGCTTTTTTTCTTGAAAAAAGTCAAACCCTTACATGAAAAAGCGACGATTGAAAAAATTCAACCGCCGCCTGCACCTCGTTTTTCCAGAGCAGCGGCGGCGCCATCAATGAAAGGCCTCCGATTCCGGCTGCTTTTAAAAACTGTCTTCTCGTCATCATTCAGCTACCTCCTTTTCAAACGGCCGGGTATGGTATAATTCCGACAGCCGGGATATGTAATCCAGGACGATCATGGCCTGCTGCATTTTCCGATCGATGCGGTTAAAGCCCCGCTCGGCGATAATGGCATCGAGCTCGGTGAATTCTCGCTCACTGGCGTTGCGCGACAGGACCGTCAGGAACAGATAATCAATAAAGTCGTCTTGCATCAGATTCACATCGAGCAGCGATTCCTGCCAGCCGCCGTCGTTGTCGTTGTCCGGATTGCCTTTGCGGTCGATCAGCAGCTTTTCGCGAACGGCCTTGTGATAGAAGGCAAAACTGAGGGTATCCAGAGGGATGTCTGCCGGACGGCCCAGTTTATAGGTCATGGCGGCCTGTTTCATGTTGTTGAGACTGGGGAAATTCGAGTTGCTGGTTATCCGGTTGAGGTTTTTAAAAAAGCTCTTGTTGGCATACCAGTCCAGGCGGTCGCCGAGGCTGAAAAAAACTTCCTCAAAGGACTTGGGCCGCTCGACATTCATCAAAAATTCTTTTGAAAAAAGGATATTCTGAAAAACATCGTTGAAGGAAGCCGGATTGTCTTCAACAATGTCCTCTACAATCCGGGCCTTGTCCTCCGGCAGATACCCGTAAAAGAAAATATCGACCAGCGTTGATACCACCGTTGGGATCAAATCGGCATGCTCGGCAACCGCCTGATAAAATTCAGTGCATTCGATCACGGTGGTCTCAAGGATCTGGACCGGCTCGGTGTTTGTCTCCGGGCCAATTATCAGTAGATATTCACCATCATCTTCTTCCAGCGACCAGTTCTTGCAGGCCATGGCTGCCAGCGGCACCTCGGCGTCGTTAAAGCGCTTTAAAAATATTTCCATCATTTCGCGGGTGTTGTCTTCCGGTGAGCGGAACCGGCGCCAGTTTTCCTGGGAGACCATGTGATCGTATACGATCTAGCGAATGGAGTTGCCCTGGCGGATACCCTTCAAAACGCGCTCAAAAAAGGGGCACACAGCATAGGGCGAATAAATTCAGCCGGTTAGAAATAAGCGGGACCAGCGGCCCACATCAGGCGCTTCGGGGATTATACTTTACTACACAAACAGGGTATCTTTATGTGGACAGAGTGTCGATGTAGATCACCGTCAATCGGGGATTAATAGAATATTGGACATCAAGTGCCAATGTAGATCCGCTTAAATCGCGGCGATGATGGCTTCTGCTTAAAATTCGATGTTCTGCGGAGTCCGTGGGAAGGGAATCACATCTCTGATGTTGCGGATGCCGGTAATCATCATCAAAAAGCGCTCAAAGCCCAGGCCGAAGCCGCTGTGGGGCACGCTGCCATAGCGGCGGGCATCCAGATACCACCACAGGGGGGCTTTGTCCATCTTCATTTCATCCATGCGGGCTTCCAGCACTTCCAGGCGTTCCTCGCGCTGGCTGCCGCCGATGATTTCGCCGATGCGCGGCACCAGGACATCCATGGCACCCACGGTCTCCTGATCTTCATTGACGCGCATATAAAACGGCTTGATGGATTTGGGGTAGTCATACACAATGACGGGCTTTTTGAAGTGTTCCTCGGTCAAAAAGCGTTCATGTTCGGTTTGCAGATCGTGGCCGAAGCCTACCGGATACTCAAATTTTTTATTGGATTGCTTTAAGATGTCTACCGCTTCACGATACGGCAGGCGAATGTAGTCGGATTGGGCAATATTTTCCAGAGTGGCCATCAGCTTTTTATCCACCCAGCGGGCGAAAAGTTCCAGATCTTCAGAACAGGTGTCGATGGCATAGGTGGTCAGTTCGCGAACGAGTTCTTCACCCAGATCCATGTTGCCGTCCAGGTCACAGAAGGCCATCTCCGGCTCCACCATCCAGAACTCGGCGGCATGGCGGCGGGTGTTGGAATTTTCGGCCCGAAAAGTGGGCCCGAATGTGTAAACATCCCCCAGGGCAAGGGCAAACATCTCGGCCGACAATTGCCCTGAAACCGTCAGGTTTGCCTCTTTGCCGAAAAAGTCCTGACCAAAATCGGTCTTGCCTTCCCTCTGGGGTGGATTGCTCAGATCCAGAGTGGTTACCTGAAACAGCTCCCCGGCTCCTTCACAGTCCGAGCCGGTCAGGATCGGGGAGTGCAGATAACGAAAGCCACGCTCCCGAAAAAATTGATGAATGCCGTAGGCCATTTCAGAGCGGATGCGAAAGGCGGCACCATACTTGTTGGTGCGCGGTCTTAAGTGCGAGATGGTTCTTAAAAATTCATCGGTATGCCGCTTTTTTTGCAGCGGATAGTCTTCGGGTGCCAGATGAATGATTTCCAGGCCATCAGTCTGGACTTCCCAGCGCTGGCCGCCGCCCCGGGATGCCACCAGACGGCCGCTGACGGCGATGGCCGAGCCGGTGGTCAGTTTTTTGATTTCCGGGTAATTGGGTAATTTTTCATCCGCCACGACCTGAATGTTTTTCAGGCTGGAGCCGTCATTGACCTCGATGAAGGAAAACCCCTTGGAATCACGCCGGGTGCGCACCCAGCCTTTGATCAACACCTGTTCCACGGGATCATTGGATTCTAAAAGTTTAAAAATTTTGGTGCGTTCCATTTTAGCGCCTTTAAGATGTTTGAATTACTTCATGAAGGGTGCGCAGAGGTTCGTTGACGCTCACGGTATTTCGAGCTAAATTCGAAATTCGAATATCGAAGCCCGAAACAAATTCGAATTTAAAATGACCAAATATTGAAATGGCTTCTGGAATTCTCGATCGGCTTGCAACAACAACGTGAACGACATTTTATTTATATCACCATGGTCTTTTATCGGCAAGAGAGAACGCAAAAGACGCTGATCGTCATCCTTAAACCAAGGCACACGGTATGCTACGGTTCCAAGGTTCAAGCGTTCAGCGTTCAGAGGTTTCCTGCCGACTGTTTCGTTTAAAGCAGCCAGCAACCTTTGAACCCTGAACCGTTGAACCCCTGAACCTGAATTTACGCAGTTACATCCAGAAACAGACCCGTCAGATCCACCTGACTGTCGCTGCCGGCTGCCGTAAGGGCGGAATGCAGCTGGCTGAACAGCCCCTCGGATTCGGTTCCAAAAAGCGCTCGGTGCACCGCAGCTGCGCTTTGTGGGGACGATAGCGCCGCCTCAAATTGACTTCGGTTGGCCTTGGTGAATGTAAATACGCCTTCTTTGGTTTTTTCAAAGTCAAAACCAATGCCAAAGTCAGTCTCGTGTTGAGGCCCCTCGGAATCAAACCACGATGCAACGGCATCCTGAACGCTGTTTCGAACCGTTTCGGTATGGGTGTCTGAAGAAGCGCTCAAGGCCGCATCATCGAACAGGGCATTCATGGAATCGGATATGATATCAACCAGCTTGCCCAGCATTTGGGTGGCTGCGTCTGAATCGGTCGCTGCCGCCGCTTGCCGCGCCGCACCTGCGGCGGCGGTCAGTTCGTCGTTGTAGGCTTCGGCATATTCAGCCACCACATCAGACGCATTGACCGTATCGACACCTTCGGTCTGCACCTCGACGGTTTCGTTTACCGGCGCATAGATGCCATCCGATATGTTTACGGCCGCAAAAAACCGGGTCGCTCCGCTGTCAAGCGTGAGCTGATCATCGGAGTTGTTGGCCTTTACAGAGACCCGCTCGGAAGCGCTGTTATAGCTTGCCGTTACATCTGCCGCCGAGGCGCTCATGCGATCGAGGACATCGGTCAGGGTATCGCTATCGACGTCGATGTCGATGGCAACACTATTGACCGTGATGGCGCCGCTTTGGACACCGGCGAATTGCGCTTCCTGCGACAGCGTCTTTTCAGGCTCCGCATCTTCACCGGGGGTGGCCGTGGCGCCCTCCAGTTTTACAGCTGACAGAAATCCGGATGTATCGTTCTCCAGAACAATATCATGGGCGGAGCCGGCTGTGTCCTGGGTCAGCAATACCGTTTCGGTAGCCGTGTCGAAGGTGGCCGTCACGCCGGCATCGGATTGGTTGATTTTATCGAGCACGGTATTGATGGTATCCGTTTCCTGTACGCTGATAGTGGTGCCGTTGACCTGAAAAGAGCCGCTGGCGACATCCAGGCCGTATTGAAGGTTGGGATCAGCGCTGCCCGTCCCGTTAAAGGGCTTGTCCGGGTCCACTGTATTTTCAACGTTGTCATAAACCGCCAGGGTGAAAGTATCGTTTTTTTTCAGGTCGCCGGCACTGAAGGTCAGCACCAGACCGTTGTTCATGGTGTATGGTTTGTCAATGGCGTCGTTTTTTTTGATATCGATGGTGTCGATTTGGGTATTGTTGGAATCGTAGACCGCTACCTGAAGGTTGACCGAGCCGTGGGTGCCGCCCCGGGAGACCTGAAAGGTAAGCGTATCGGTGCCGCTTGAACCGTCGTATTCGCCGCTGACGGTGGCCTGCGCCGTCGATGCGCCGGTCCATGCCGGCGCGGTCGGCGAATAGGAAGTTGTCGCGCTGTTGACCTCTTCGGCCGATTGCAGGGTCGTGGCCGTTGCGGGCGCCAGCGGGCTTAAGCTGACATCTGCGGTCGAGGTTACGCTGGCCGCGACGCTGACGTCGATTTGAGATGTTGCTGACGATGCCGGTATGAGCTCCCTGACGGCCTCAAGGGCTTTGCGCATGCGCAGCACATGCCGCGTGGTTTCGTCCATCTGCTCGCGATACCGCGAAACCGGTTGCTCATTTTGCGCAGGTGATACGTTCCGCTGTTTTTCAATGCTATCGATGGTATCGAATCCGAAGCGGTGGCTCTCGTATGGATTAATCCCCCCGTAAAACGACATTTGATCCCCTTTTTATAGTGGTTGTCAAAAAAACGTTCCGATTGCGTCACGTTTTTTTGCACCAACACCTATGCCGCCATCCTTTTTCAGGAACATTATTATGACAAGCGCTATAAACCGGCAGCCCAAGCAAAAAAGCTGAGCCACCCTTTCCGGGCCACCCAGCTTTTTAGCCTCCCCAGGCAACCCGGCCATCCACCTCCGGCGGACCCGTGGCTTTCCGTCCCCTGATTACTCAGGGTTTGGCGTTATCGAGAGAAACTTTTTGTGCACTATGTCTCAAAAACCGGGTCGAAACCATCTCGTTTTGTGACTGATTTCGATCCAATATTCTTATCGGTCTATGGCGAGAAGAACTTTAGGAAATTTTTAGCTGATTTTAAGGATTTATACCGCTAAGGGGTCGATACGGTTTCTGCCGGGCGTTGCAGCATCGCGGCACGAATTATCAGCGGCTCAAACAGGAAAACCATCTGTTTTTTCATATAAATTTTAAATTCGATGGCGGCTCTGGGTGCCCGCAGCGAAACCTATTTTTCAATGACCAGGTTTTTCAGTTCATTGCTGTCGTCGGGCTTGACCGGAAAATGCGTTTCCAAAAGATCTCCAATTCTTTCAACCGCCGCACAGATGGCATCCGCCGCGCGCTCTTGTTTGATGCCCTCTGTGATCATTGTAACGATATCATCCCACTGGTTTTGTTGGACTTTGGCGTTGATGCCCCGGTCGGCCAGCATCCAGACGCGGCGTTCAAATACGGATATCAAAACCAGCACCCCGGTTTCATCGCGGGTGCGGTACAAGTCCTGATCGAAAAATTGGGTCACGGCGGCTTCTTCAACCTCGTCATCGATTTCCCGCTGGGAGATAAAAAGGCGCTTGAGCCAGGCGGTGCGCTTGACGACTTCATGAAAAATGATGAAAAAAACGGTTAGAAATCCCAAAAACAGCCACATATTTTGAGGTCCGATCCACAGCCATGACCCCGTCAGCGGCGTCAATAGCAATGCCAGCGGTAGCGCAAAGGCTGTTGCGCCGATCACATTGGCCAGGGGATATTGATAGCTGGCCGAAATGATCATGACCACAATTTCACCGGCGGTTCGCTTTTCCGCTGCTTTGACAGCATTTTCCACCCGGGTGCGTTCAGCCTCTGTTAAGAAATGTTGCGCCAGATCTTTCATTCGTAAATCCCTGGTATGGCGTGTCAAAAATTTCTAAAAAATTCAATACTCAATAATTCTTATCTACCAGCCGCCGGAAGCCCCACCGCCGCCGAAGCCGCCCCCGCCGCCCCCGAAGCCGCCGGTTGAAAATCCTCCGCCGCCCCCGCCGGACCACCAGCCGCCGCTGTGGCGATGATGGTGATGCCCGTGGCCGAATACCAGCGGCGAGCCCAGGAAACTCAAAATCAGCCCGGCCAGCAAACCGATGGGAATCGACAGCAGCAGCCACACGGAACTGAGATTAAAGAAAAGGGATGCCGCGAGCGGTGCCAGGATGCCGCCGGCGGCAATTCCCAGCGGACGGCGCAAGCGGCCCAGCATGCTGATAAAAAATATAAAGGCAAACAAGCCGCCAAGCCCGGCAGGGCCTTCTTTTTGCTTTTGGCCTTCACCGCCAGGCCCTTTTTCAGCGGCCTTGTATTCGCCCCGGACGACTTTGATCATGGCCTGGACACCATCGATGACCCCCTGATCGAAATTGCCCGCCTTAAACTGCGGCACGATGACGTTGCGAATGATGCGGCCGGCCATCAAATCGGTCAGCGTACCTTCCAGGCCATAGCCGACTTCGATGCGAATTTTGCGATCTTTTTTGGCAATCAACAGCATAGCGCCGTTATCGAGGCCCTTCCGGCCGATTTTCCATTGCTCCACGACTTTGATGGAAAATTCCTCCAGCACCTCACCGCCCAGCGAAGGAATGGTCAAAACGACAATCTGGGTGGAATCGGTCTGTTCCAGGCCTACCAGGACGTCCTCCAGCTGCTGCCGGGTGGCCGCTGAGAGCATTCCGGCTGTATCGTTTACGCGGCCTGTGAGCGGCGGGACCTCCAGTGCCGGCAGATCGGTGACCCCGAAAACACAGATCAGCACGACCCCGATCAGAAGCTGGATAAACCGATGGCGTTTATGCAATTTCATAACAGCAGTTTGTTCGGTAAATTCCCGGTGTTAATCGGTGAACTTGACTTCGGGCGCACGCGCAGCACCTTCTTCGGCTTTGATGTATTCTTTGCGTTCCAGATGCAGCAGCACTTTGTTGGTCAGGCTGTTGGGAAATTTGCGAATCGAGAAATTAAAGGTTTCCACGCTTTGATTGTAGCGCTGCCGGGCAACATTGATACGGTTTTCGGTGCCCTCCAGCTGGTTTTGCAAATCCAGGAAATTTTGATTGGCCTTTAAATCCGGGTAACGTTCGACCACCACCATCAAGCGGGCCAGGGCCGAAGACAGCTCTCCCTGGGCGGCCTGCAAGCGCTGCATCGCTGCCGGGTCGCTGAGATCGGAGGCCGACAGTTGCACAGACGTGGCTTTGGCGCGGGCATTGGTGACCGCCTCCAAAGTTTCTCTTTCGTGAGCGGCATAGCCTTTGACGACTTCCACCAGGTTCGGAATCAGATCCGCCCGGCGCTGCAGGTTGGATTCCACGTCGCCCCAGGCGCTGAAAACCGCTTCCTCGTTTTGTTGCATGGTATTGTAACCGCAGGCGTATAAGAAAAACGCCGCCAGCCCCACCAGCATTATCCGGAACATTAACCTTTGCATATGGACCTCCTTATTCGGATCTACATTGGGATTCGC
>Ga0209536_100011627_pt1 | contig 12871 bp, 7 predicted proteins | sample DeeMarSeWOR28_12_FD_187461 | JGI IMG/M metagenome (GOLD analysis project Ga0209536, IMG submission 187461) | Marine sediment microbial communities from White Oak River estuary, North Carolina - WOR-2-8_12 (SPAdes) (version 2) | ecosystem: Environmental > Aquatic > Marine > Intertidal zone >...
CGTCTCTAATGGCACAGCCATTCTGGGTTTGGGAGATCGCGGTGCATTGGCTTCTAAGCCCGTGATGGAAGGCAAAGGTGTGCTTTTTAAGGTCTTCTCAGATATCGATGTTTTTGATATTGAGGTAGATTCTCACGATCCGGATGAGATCATCCAGGTGGTGAAGGCAATTGCTCCTACTTTTGGCGGGATCAATCTGGAAGATATCAAAGCTCCCGAGTGTTTCTATATCGAAGAGACTCTCAAAGGGATGCTCGACATACCTGTATTCCACGACGACCAGCATGGTACCGCAATCATATCCGCAGCCGGCTTGATAAACGCCCTTGAACTCGTGGATAAGAAAATCGAAGAGTTGAAGGTTGTGGTAAACGGTGCGGGGGCATCAGCCATCTCCTGTGCCAAGCTCTATATCTCCCTGGGCGTGAAGCCCGAGAATGTTTTCATGCTTGACTCGAGAGGGGTATTGAATACCAGGAGAGAGGATCTGAATAAGTACAAGAAAGAATTCGTACGTAATACCGATGCGGAATCCCTGGAAGATGCCATGAAAGACGCGGATGTGTTCCTGGGACTTTCTGTGGCTGATGTACTTACGCCCGAGATGCTTAAATCCATGAAACGGGATCCAATCGTCTTTGCCATGGCAAACCCGAATCCTGAAATATCCTATGAAAAAGCGATAGCCGCCAGGGACGACATCATTTTTGCAACCGGACGCTCCGATTATCCCAACCAGGTCAATAATGTGCTCGGCTTCCCCTTTATATTCAGAGGCGCGTTGGATGTTCGGGCTACTTCCATTAACGAGGAAATGAAAATTGCTGCAGTGCAAGCACTTGCAGCGATGACCAAGACAGATGTTCCCGAAGTGGTAAATAAAGCATACCGGGTTGAAAACCTGCATTTTGGAAGGGATTATATTATCCCCAAACCCCTGGATCCCAGGTTGATCTATCATGTGGCGCCTGCAGTAGCGAAAGCGGCTATGGATAGCGGAGTTGCCAAGACTTCAATAAAGGACTGGGATAAATACAAGGAAGCCCTGAAGGCGCGGATGGGAATTGAGCACCGGTTGATCCATGAGGTAAGAGTCAAAGCGCAGCAAAACCCAAAAAGACTTGTATTCGCAGAGGCAGCCAGTTTCAAGATGCTAAAAGCTGTGCAAACCATTCTCCATGAAAAGATAGCGAATCCGGTTCTGCTGGGAGATAAAGAACAGATTACCCAGATGATCGAGGAATTTCATCTGGATCTGGGCAATATTGAGATTATAAATCAGGCAAGTTCGAAGATGAAGTCGACCCGGGAAAAATATGCCCGGAAACTTTATAAGGCCCGTCAGCGTAAGGGAATGACCTACGATGATGCTCTGGGACTAATGAATCTGGCAAACCAGTTTGGAATGATGATGGTAACCGAAGGAGATGCAGATGCATTTCTCTCGGGATTTTCCAGTAAATATGCAGATGTGATCAGACCGGCTATCCAGATTGTTGGTGTCAACAATCCCCACAAGCATATCGCAGGCATGTATATTGTGCATACCAAAAAGGGCCCTTACTTCTTTGCGGATACTACAGTAAACGTGCAACCCAGTCCACAAATACTGGTCGATACCACTGTTATGGTAGCAGAACAGGTTTCACATTTTAATATTGAACCGGTCATTGCTTTGGTGTCCTTTTCAAATTTCGGGGCCATAAAGGGAACCAGCGCCATGCGTTCCAGGGAGGCGGTGGAAATCCTGCACAAAGAATACCCCGATCTTATTGTGGATGGAGAGATCCAAATGAACTATGCACTCAATACCGAATTGAGAAAGCAAAAATTCCCGTTCAGCAAACTGGGCGACAAAAAGGTAAACACCATTATATTCCCCAACTTAAGCTCCGGGAACATTGCATACAAGATGATGCAAGAGATTGGAGGAGGAGAGGTTACCGGCCCCATATTGCTGGGCATGGGGAAGCCCATTCATATCCTCCAGATGGATAGCGAGGTCCGGGAGATTGTGGATATGGCAGCCTTTGCTGTTGTTGATGCGCAGTTCCGCGGTTGACAGTATTAAAGGATTAAAAAAAGGGCCGACTCCCATTGAGCCGGCCCTCATTATATTCTATGTATCTGGATCGTGTATTACTGGTAGTCTTCCAGTGATTCCATCAGTTTTTTCCTGGTGAAGAAAATACGGCTCTTAACGGTGCCTATTTTAAGATCCAGTTTTTCTGCGATTTCCTTATACTTAAAACCCTCGGTATGCATCAGAAAAGGTACTTTCAGTTCATCCTGCAGGTTATCAATGTGTTTAGATATTTCTTTATGCTGAATGGTTGAATCGGGCTTTACAAAGTTGGATTCGCGTGAATTGTTAAGATAGTAAAGATCTTTGGTTGTATCTACGACCGTATTCTGCCTGACAGCCTTGCGGTAATTATTAATGAAGGTATTCTTCAGTATGGTGTAAGCCCATGCTTCGAAATTTGTGAATTCTACGAATTTATCTTTTGATGAAAGTGCCTTCAGATAAGTTTCCTGAACCAGGTCTTTGGCTGCTTCACGGTCGGAGGTAAGACTCAGGGCAAAGCGCTCCAACCTTTCTTCCATATTTATCAGCTTGCTGTTAAATTCCATTGTTGTCATATCGATAGGTGCTTTAAGTTGTGTATGCGTTTATTTGTTTAACAAATATATATATCAATTAAACACATGTCAAGGGTGTGAAAGCTATAACAGCTTGAAATATACCCTATTCCAAATAAGGAAATCTTTCTAAAGCACTATAAATAGAGGACTAGGAAGTGTTTTAATATTAGCTATTCTAAATTACTAAATCATGCATTTTTGTTGATTAATTTTATGTTTAAGGTCAACAGGAACGCATGCAGCTTACATATGCCGGACAGGCCAATCAGGATATACTCTCCAGAAAATCAATAAGATCGCTTATCTGATCCAGGTGTACTATTTTGGCCGGGGCACTGGAGGGAAGTTCTGCTTCGAGATATGAACTATAGAGTATTTTTTTATCTGGGAAGGCATTTCCCAGATCTTTCAAATATGTGCTCAGGTTAAAATTGCTGCGGGACACTGAATTAGCAAACAGCAAATAATCAAAGCGTTTTGATGCGCCCATGGCCAACACATCTGAGTAAGGAACCGATTGGCCGAGATAGATGACTTCGTGGTTTGCCTCTCTGATCAGGTATTGGGAAAACAGCAGCGCTATCTCATGCCACTCTCCTTCAGGCAGGAACAACAGGAATCTTTTTCCATCCGGGTTATAGGTGCCGGAAAGGTTCTCGGTGGCCGCTAAAATTTTCTGCCGGATAAGGTAGGTTACAAAATGTTCCTGAGCGGGATAAACGTCTCCTGACAGCCACAGGATCCCGAGTTTTTCTAAAAATGGATAAAGAACTTCTGTAACAGTCGATTTAAATCCAATCTTATGGATGGATCTATCAATCATGGATTCCAGTTTGTACTCATCCAGGTCGATCATGGAGAGGACCATGGAATCAATGATTGTATCACTGGAATCAGAACTGGCAGAAACCCTGAGGATCTCTTCCCTCAGCTCCAGCTCATCTAACTTGGCAATACTGGATATCTTTATACCGTGCCTGTTCAATACGGCAACGTTCAGTATCTTCTTCAGATCGCTGTCGGTGTAATACCGGATATTGGTATTGGTTCGGTGTGGTTCAATCAGGTTATATCTTTTTTCCCAGATCCTGATGGTATGGGCTTTGATACCCGATAAAGATTCCAGCTCTTTAATAGAATATACTGCCATGGATTGCTTTGTTCGTCACAGTTCCAGGCAGTAAACAATTGGCATTGGAGATTTGTTTATTTTTAAGCTAATTTAAATTAAACACTTACTTTTTCTGAATGATCATAAGCCCATCCCTTATTGGAAGCATCATGTTTTCCACCCGCGGGTCAGTCTGAACCATCTTGTTGAACTGATCGATGGTCCTGGTTGTGGGATCGGAAGAATTCTGATGCAAGACCTTGCCCGACCAAAGTACGTTATCAGCTAAAATATAGCCCCCGGATCTCAGCCTGTCCAGGATAAGGTGGTACAAAGCTGGATAGTCCTCCTTATTTGCATCCAGAAAGACCAGGTCAAATGTTTTGGTCAGGCCCGGGATTATCTCTAGGGCATCCCCGTTGATCAATTGGATCTGTTCATGCAGTTCTGCCTTGCGGAAATAGCTGAGAGCTATATTACGCAATTCATCGTTAACCTCAATGGTGGTAAGAAGTCCGCCCGGCTTGAGACCGCGAGCCAGGCAGATAGCAGAATATCCAGTGTATGTTCCTATTTCCAGGATACGTTGAGGTGACAACAACCTGGAAAACAGGGTGAGAAAACCACCAAGGATATGACCTGAAAGCATCCTGGGATGAATCTCATTCAGGTAAGTGTGCCTGGCCAGGTCCTTTAGTACCGGATCTTCTTCACGGGAATGTTCAGTAAGATAACGATCCATTTCCTCTGAACTGGTGAAAATATCCATTACTCGAAGATTAGGGTATTAAGCGTATTTGGATCAAGGATTTCATTGGCTGTTTCCCTGAGCATTCCGGCAGATATGTGCTCCAGTTTATTCTGGATTGTTTCAAGACTGTCCACACGGTTAAATACCAGATAGCTTTTACCGAAGGTAAGCATCAGGTGTTCGTTATTTTCACGGGAGATGGCCAGCTGTCCCATCATCTGTCTGCGGGCATGCTGGAGCCTTTTGTCAGATATAAGATTGTTTCGCAGTTTACGGATCTCATCCCTGGTGACCTGCATGGACCGGCTGAATTTATCACTGTCACAGCTGAAATAGACCATCATGACACCGGTATCGGTATAGGGCGAATAGTGTGACTCGGCACTGTAGGAGTAGCCCCTTCGCTCCCTTAATGCCATGTTTAACCTGGAGTTCATTCCCGGTCCGCCCAGGATATTATTTAGCAGGTAAAGCTGCAGCCTTTTCTGATCTGGCAGGGCATAGGCGGGCCCCACAAGCATGCAGTGTTTCTGGTAGGCATTTCTTTTTTCAATGATTTTCCTGGCTGAAACACTATGGGGTTGAACACGGCTCCTGCTTCTTGATTTTTGGGGAATATCACCAAAATATTTTTCAGCGGCGGATTTGATCCTGTCAAAGGGGATCTGGCCAACCACGGAAAGCACAATCTCGTCTGTTGCATAATTCTCGGCCTGGAATTTTTCCAGTTCCCCATTCCTGAATCTTGACAGGGATTCTTCGCTTCCCAGTATATTCCTTCCAATGGCATGGTCTGGAAAGAGCAATTCCTCGGCCCTGTCAAAAATCAGTTCAGAGGGGGTATCTTCATATCCCTGGATCTCACTGAGGATCACTTCCGCTTCCTTTTCCCGCTCTTTTTCCGGAAAACTGGAGTTTAGAAAGATATCCTGGATCAGTTCCATGGCCCTTTTGTAATCCTGTGTTAAAAAGGAAGCGTAAAGCGCCGTTTCCTCCTTGGTGGTATAGGCATTGATCTCCCCGCCCACATCCTCCAGCCTGGATATGATCTGGAAGGGGGACCTTTTAGCAGTACCTTTGAAGAACATATGCTCCATGAAATGGGCAAGACCGTGTTCTTCCCGGTTCTCATCACGTGTACCCGTATGCACAAGCAATCCAAAATGAGCCACCTCAGACCTGTTGGGTAGGTGGATTAGCCTGATGCCATTCTTTAATCGGTATGTATGTAAAAGTGAGGCCATTTCCGCCACAAAAGTATAAAAACTAAAAAAAAAATATTACATTTGCCTCGCTTTTAAAGCATCGGTGCCATAGCTCAGTTGGTAGAGCACAGGACTGAAAATCCTGGTGTCCCTGGTTCGATTCCTGGTGGCACCACGCCAAACCGCGAACGCCTCCGAAGACCCTGTGTCTGAGGAGGCTTCGATTTTTCATCAAACCCCCCGTGTGATCATGTGTCTGCGGGGGGTTCGTCATTGTTGTTGACGGGATTGTTGATGGTTGTAAAAATATTTTCCTAAATGAAGAGGTTCTTCGTCACATTTGGGGATGTTTCTATCCGGATTGATACGAAATAATCTATTTTCTGAGTAGATCAAAAACGAATTTCCATACATCGACTTTATCTTTCCAGAAATGGTAGAGGTCGACCTAATGAAGATAATCCTCATGCGCTCATACTTTCAAAGCCCCTTATTTATGCATCCTAACTGCTGCTGAGCTGGTTTACGCTGTCTGACAAGAAGCATTTTGATCATTATAAATAAACCAAGCGTCTATCTTATACGTCTACCTATTAGTGATTTGAAGGCATTGATAATAATTCAGTTAAATCACTTCAAGAACTGATTTAGGCTAAGATCTATTCTTATTTAATTCACATTGGTCATTAAGACAATCTTAGTATTCTCTTATTAGATTCCGTTCAAAAGTCATTAACTCTTAAACCTAACAATCATGTTGAACAAAACATTTGATACAGTCGCGTGTATTTTGTCTCTGTTATTATTGTTTATCTCTTTCGGCTGCGAAATAGATGAAGATGAATTGCTGGTTCCGGCTAATACCGCAAGCGAAAATCAAGGAATACTGAAAAGTTCCACTGCGTCAGGAATTTACCCGGAAGGGATGGTATCCTATTGGAAGTTTGATGAAGGCAGTGGTCCTACAGCTTTCGATGTCGCCGGAAATAATGATGGAACATTACATGGGCCGCAATGGACAATTGGTCAAGTTCTAAATGCCTTACGCTTTGACGGCAGTAATGATTATGTGCGTATTCCAAACTCTAGTAGTCTAAACTTCACTGAAGCAGTAACTGCTGAAGCCTGGGTAAAGCCAAACGGTAACCCTGGGCACTATCAAATGTTATTAGAAAAAGGAACCTGGGCGGGTAATGCATCCTGGTTTTTCTTCATTCACAGAGGTGCGGGTTACCTGCACTATATGTTTGGCATTGGTATTCCAGGAGGTATTTATTATGAAGGTTGTCCTATGATAGGAAATCTTGAAGATGGAGTATGGTCTCATATTGTTGGGACATACGATAGAGAAAATATAAAATTTTATGTTAACGGGGAGCTGAATAATCAAGTACCCTGGACACAGCCAATCAGGTTAAACCCTTATGACTTATATATTTCGTATGACCCGCAAGGCTGGTTTTACAAAGGAGATGTGGACGAAGTTGCAATTTACAACAGGGCGTTATCTGCTTGTGAAATCAATCAGCACTATCAAAATGGTTTGGATGGTTTGGGTTATGACGTTGTTCAGGCCACTGTCGATATAGATCCTGATACTCTTAATCTAGGCAGCAAAGGTAAAATGGTGACTGCTTTTATTGAACTTCCTGAGTGCTATAATCTCACTGAGATTGATATAAGCACTGTCTATTTGGAGGGCTCTGTCCCTGCTGAATTACATCCTACCGGAGTCGGTGATTATGACGATGATAATATTCCCGATCTGATGCTTAAGTTCGACAGGCAAGCCTTAATCGAATACCTGGATGGATCAACAGGTGAAACTATGCTTACCTTAAGGGGTGAAATTGAAGAAGCTCCCCTCTTTGAAGGCAGTGATATAATTACAGTGATAAATCCCTTGTAGGGTTTCAAACTAAGCGGACTCTGAATTTGGGGGGCTGGTGGCACCACGCCAAACCGCCAACCCCCCCGTTTGACATTAGTCAGCGGGGGGTTCGTCATTTTATTGACGGAATTGTGGATGGTTTTTGATATTATCAAAGCTGCATTAAATAAAGTGGAAAAATCCGGCCTAAAAAGGCATTCTTCAAACACTTAATGCGGTGTTATCTACAAGTTGCCGGTCTCGGGGCTATGTCAAATGGTCTGATTTAAGGGGGATCATTTATGAATTCCCCTGTGGTACTCCTGTATCGACCTGACTTTATAAGCACCATCCCTCCTCTCTTTAATGCCTCTTGTGGCAGCAAGAGCAGCCGAAGTTGTAGTGATATAGGGCACTTTATATTTGATGGCTGCCTTTCTGATATAGGAATCATCGTACTCACTTTGTTTTCCGGCCGGGGTATTCACCACCAGGTTGATGACCTTGTTCTTGATTGCATCCACAATATTGGGCCGGCCTTCGTGCACTTTTTTCACGAATTCACATTCGATACCGTTTGCTTCCAGAAAACGCTTGGTCCCTTCGGTGGCCATAATGTCAAACTTCAGGTCCTTAAAACTCTTGGCGCATTCCAGGATCTTATCCTTATCCCTGTCCGCAATGGTAATCAGTACGGTTCCCTCGAGAGGCAAACTGGTCTGTGTGGCCTCCTGGGATTTGAAAAAAGCCAGTCCGTAGGATTCAGCAAGGCCCAGAACCTCCCCTGTTGAACGCATTTCGGGGCTGAGCAGCGGATCCACATCGGGAAACATGTTGAATGGAAAAACGGCTTCTTTTACACCGAAATGATCAATTTTCTTCTCCTTTAAGTTAAAGTCCGTGAGTTTTTGACCCAGCATGATCTGTGTGGCAATCGTGGCCATGGAAATATCACAGACTTTCGAAACCAGGGGTACCGTCCGCGAAGCCCTTGGATTGGCTTCCAGTATGTAGACAATGTCATTGTAAATGGCATACTGGATATTCATCAGGCCAACCACCTTCAATTCCATGGCTATTTTTTTGGTGTATTCCTTGATTGTCTCCTGAAGTTTCTCCGGGATAACCACTGGAGGTATGACACATGCCGAATCACCCGAATGGATTCCGGCGTATTCGATATGCTGCATGACTGCAGGCACATATACTTCCCGGCCATCGGATATGGCATCTGCTTCCGCCTCTATGGCGTCTTCCAGGAACATATCGATGAGCAGAGGCCTGTCGGGAGAAACATCCACTGCATCGGCAATATATTGCTCCAGCATTTCTTCATCCAGGACAATCTTCATGGCCCTGCCACCCAGCACGTAGGACGGCCTGACCATTAACGGATAGCCTATTTCCTGCGCAATCGCTTTGGCTTCCTCCAGGTCATGGGCCATGCCTGATTCGGGTTGCGGGATCCCCAGTCTGTCCATGACCTTTCGAAACCGGTCCCTGTCCTCTGCCAGGTCAATGGTTTCCGGGGTGGTACCTAGAATCTTAACTCCAGCTTCAGCCAGTTCATTAGCCAGGTTTAGCGGGGTTTGCCCGCCGAATTGTACAATCACGCCCTCGGGTTTCTCTTTCTCATAAATACTCAGCACGTCCTCTGCCGTCAGAGGCTCAAAGTATAGCTTATCGGAGGTATCATAGTCGGTTGAAACAGTCTCCGGATTGCAATTGACCATAATGGATTCATATCCAGCATCACGGATGGCAAATGCCGCATGCACACAGCAATAGTCAAATTCGATTCCCTGCCCTATCCGGTTCGGTCCCCCTCCCAGGACCATGATCTTTTTGCGGTCGCTCACCTCCACCTGGTCGGGGGCATTGTAGGTGGAAAAATAGTAGGCCGCGTTTTCAACACCGCTAACCGGAACAGGTTCCCATGCCTGCTTCAGCCCAAGGGATAATCTTTTTTCCCTGACCTTTTTTTCATCTGTTTTCAGCAATTTTGCCAGGTAACGGTCTGCAAATCCATCATTCTTTGCCTGAATAAAAAGCTCTTCCGGCAACGAGTCCCAAGTATGGGCCAGTATCTCTTCTTCCAGCTCAACCAGTTCTTTCATCTGCTTAATAAACCAGTGCTTGATATGGGTTCGCCTGAACAGGTCATCCACATCTGCTCCCTTGCGCAAGGCTTCGTACATGATAAACTGACGTTCGCTGGATGGATAGTTCAGGAGTGCCATCAGCTCATCCAATGTCCTGTTATGGAAATCTTTGGCAAATCCAAGGCCATATCTGCCGATTTCCAGTGAGCGGATGGCTTTCTGAAGCGCCTCCTTATAGTGCTTGCCAATGCTCATTACTTCGCCCACCGCCTGCATTTGGGTTCCAAGTTTATCTTCCAGGTTCTCAAACTTCTCATAGGCCCAGCGTGCAAATTTAACAACCACATAATCACCTGAAGGGGTATATTTTTCAAGCGTTCCATCCCGCCAGTAGGGGATCTCATCCATGGTTAATCCCCCGGCAAGCAAAGAAGATACAAAGGCGATAGGGAAGCCTGTTGCTTTGGATGCAAGAGCCGATGAACGAGAAGTCCGCGGATTGATCTCTATTACCACAACCTTTCCTGTTTCAGGATTATGCGCAAATTGCACGTTTGTACCACCAATTACTTCGATGGCTTCTACAATGTCATAGGAGTATTTCTGCAGGCGTTGCTGAAGGTCCTTGTCGATGGTCAGCATGGGAGCGGTGCAATAGGAATCCCCGGTGTGGACTCCCATGGCATCCACATTTTCAATAAAGCAAACCGTGATCATCTGGTTCTTGGCATCCCGGACCACCTCAAGCTCGAGCTCCTCCCAACCCAGGACCGACTCCTCGATCAGTACCTGATTCACGATACTGGCAGAAAGGCCCCTGTTCACAACCGTTCTCAATTCCTCAATGTTGTAGACAATGCCACCTCCAGTGCCCCCCATGGTATAGGCGGGTCTGATCACCACCGGATATCCCAGTTCTGCAGCCACTTCTTCAGCATCACGAAGTGTATTCACCGCTTTGCTCCTGGGCATTTCAATCCCAAGGCGATTCATGGTTTCTTTAAACGCAGTACGGTCTTCTCCCCTTTCAATGGCATCCACATTTACCCCGATAATCTTCACTCCGTAGTATTCCAGGATCCCGCTTTTCGCCAGCATGGAAGAAAGGTTCAAACCGGTTTGTCCCCCCAGGTTGGGCAGTAATGCATCGGGTCTCTCCTTTTTGATGATTTCCCTTAAGGCATATTCATTCAGAGGTTCAATATAGGTTATATCGGCCATTCCCGGATCTGTCATGATCGTGGCGGGATTCGAATTGACCAGAACAATTTTATATCCCAGTGATCGAAGTGCCTTACAGGCCTGGGTACCTGAATAATCAAATTCACAGGCCTGTCCAATGATAATGGGGCCCGAACCAATTATCAATACCTTTTCAATGTCGTTGCGTTTTGCCATGGTGAGTTCCAAGTTAGAATCGTATTGATAAAGGTGTGAATTAATTACTGAAACCTCCCTCTGGTCGACATATTGAATATCAAATAGTTATTGACAATGAATTAAAGTGATTTACTGAATGACTGTTGACAGAATCACCCTCTTAAGTATCAGACCTTCCCCGCCTACTAAATTGCCGTCGGAGGGCGTCCATTAAGCCCGGCGCATTTTCATGGTTGGTAAATTGACAGAAGTTTCAAAATATGTTTTTCGGGCAGGATAATGCATGATGTTTTTAAGTATATTAACTACCCACTATTCTGGATCACAACGGCGTTCCTATGAGACATAACTTCATATACGCACTTCTGTTATTAACCTTATGCATCCGGGTTGCAGGCCAGAGCTTTACAGACAGTAATCTGCCCATCATCTTAATCAATACAGATAATAATTTGGATATAGTCGATGAACCCAGGATCATGGCAACCATGAAGATAATTTACAGGGGTCCTGGAGAAAGAAATTATCTTTCGGATGAGGGAAATCCAGCCTATCTGGATTACGACGGGAGGATCGATATTGAGATACGCGGATCCTCTTCTCAAGCCTTTTCAAAAAAGCAGTATGGGTTCAGTACCCGATTATCCGATGATATTTCCAGGAACAATGTAAGTTTGCTCGGCATGCCGGAAGAGCATGACTGGATACTTAACGGTATGGTATTTGACACGACCATGATCCGGGATTATCTATGTTTTAACCTTTTCAGGAAAATGGGCAATTATGCCTCAAGGACCGCCTATTGCGAACTATGGATAAACAATCATTACCAGGGCATATATCTGCTTGAGGAAAAGATCAAGGCAGACAAGGAGCGGGTGGATGTCATTAAGATTAGCCCTACGGATAACAATTTACCATATGTTACCGGCGGATACATCACAAAGGCCGATAAGGTAGATTATGATGAACCCATTGCCTGGACCATGTATACCTGGTACGGGGCAGCCGTGGATTATCTGAATGTACTGCCCAAGCCTGATCAGGTTACCGGTTCACAGCTCGCATACATAATGGGCCAGTTCAAAGGCCTGGAAACGGCGGCCAAAAACAATGATATCTCCCTTGAACACGGCTTTCCTTCCATAATTGATATTCCATCATTCATCGATTTCATGCTCCTTAACGAGCTGGCCTCCAACCCGGATGCTTATCAATACAGCACCTACTTTCACAAGGACAGAAGAGGGAAGTTGAGGGCTGGCCCGATCTGGGATTCGGATCTCACTTTCGGCAATGATCTGTTTTTCTGGGGACTTGATAGGAGCAAGCCTTCAGGCTGGCAATTTGAAGAATACATGAATGATGGCTCCACGTTCTGGAGAGACCTTTATTACAACAATGTTTTCAGGTGTTACCTGGCCAGGAGGTGGAATGAACTCCTGCAGGAAGATGCGCCATTTAATCATGCAGCTTTGGGAGAGCTCATAGATTCAACAGTGGCGCTAATAAGTGAGGATATTTAGATTGTGCCATGATGAATTCCTTGGTTGATAATCGCAGATTGCAGGTTCAGCATAGTAAAAATTCCCAATAACAGGCACCAAATAACAAATAATTCACAAATTACAATACTAAATAAACCCGAATCATTCGTTCTTTTTTCGACCGAACAGGCCGCTTGCACGGCCAGCTGCTGGGCCGACACATGAATCCTTCACTACAGACAGGTTTTGGATTTCGAATTTCGTTGATTGGAATTTGTTTGAGATTTGGTGCCTGTAATTTGGAATTTTAAGGTCGCTC
>Ga0209536_100011628_pt1 | contig 12871 bp, 12 predicted proteins | sample DeeMarSeWOR28_12_FD_187461 | JGI IMG/M metagenome (GOLD analysis project Ga0209536, IMG submission 187461) | Marine sediment microbial communities from White Oak River estuary, North Carolina - WOR-2-8_12 (SPAdes) (version 2) | ecosystem: Environmental > Aquatic > Marine > Intertidal zone >...
TCATCCGGTCCATGCCGTTCACCCGGCCTGAGCTCATTGCGGTGACCATCCAGGATTGGATCGCCGGCATCTCGATGGACGATTACGTTGAACGGACCATTATCCAGGAAGCCGTGAGGAGAAGGGATACTCTGCAGGAGTTCTTGAGATCGATGCAGGCGGCCTTTCACGAGCAGCTCCGGCATGGGGTGCTGGAGATATCGTTCGGACAGGTCACCAGCGCGGCCTCGCACCTCTCCCTCTCTCTGAAGGGGTTTCTGGATCGCGATTTCTTCTCCCGGGCCTCGCAACACCTGGAGAGGATCCTGGAACAGACGAGCTCCTCCGTAACGCTCCGGATCGAAGAGCTCCACGAGTCGCAGGTTCAACATCTCCATCGACTCCTCGATCGGCTCTCACGACACGGAGATCGGATCAGCATCGCCCTCCACGACAACGTGAAGGGTATCGTGCAGATCGACCCCTCGGTCTTTCATCTCGTGCCGTGCCGAGGCTGAGGTCAGCCGATGGGCGGGGAGGCGTCACCATGAAATCGACCCACACGATACTCACCCTCCTGGTTCTCGCGGCCTGTTCGACTGAGGATCCGGCGGCCCCAGCGGGCGAAGACCCAAGCCAGGACCTCCAGTTCATCGAGGTGTTCAGCTCCAACGATCAATGGACCGGAGTAGCGGCTTCCCATGACGGCCGCCTCTTCGTCTGCTTCCCGCGATGGTCGCCCACCGTCGAGACCTCTGTCGCCGAAATCAGGTTTGAGAACGGCGTTGCGAGAGGCCTGGTTCCCTACCCCGACAACAACTGGAACAGTTGGAATGCCTCAGCTTCGGCGTACGACCACTTCGTATGCGTACAGAGCGTCACCGTCGATGCCGAAAACGCCCTCTGGATTCTGGATCCCGCCAACCCGATGTTCTCCGGCGTGGTCCAAGGGGGAGCGAAGCTGCTGAAGGTCGACCTGCAGACGAACATGGTCGTTCAGACGGTTCTCTTTGATGACCTTGTCGCCCCCGCTGCGTCCTACCTGAATGATGTCCGCGTGGACACGGAGCATGATGTCGCCTACATCACCGACTCGGGATTGGGTGCGCTACTCGTGGTGGACCTGCTGACCGGGAGGAGCCGCCGCGTTCTCCACAGCCACAGTTCCACGAAAGCCGAGAGGGTCGTTCTCATCATCGACGGAAGTGGGTGGGCCAATGTTGTTCATTCTGACGGCCTTGCGCTGAAGCCGGACAGATCCTACCTCTACTACCAGGCATTGAGGGGAAGGACGCTCTACAGAATCGCAACCGACCGTCTCCGTGACACGTCGCTGACGGAGAATCAGCTCGGAGCGTACGTGGAGCTCGTCGGAGAAACCGGAGCTGCGGACGGCATAGCATTTGCCTCCGACGGCAATCTCTATCTCACGGCGATCGAACACAACGAGGTGCGGCGCCTGACCCCCGAAGGTGAGGTCCAGACCGTCGTGGCCGACAGCAGGCTGAAATGGCCCGACAGCTTCTCCATCACCCCCGACAACACCGTCTATGTGACAACCTCCAGGATAGGGTTTGCGCCGGGGGTCCACATGCTTTTCAAGATCCTCAATCCGTAGTCCAGGAAGCAGCCGATGATGCTTACAGGCAGAGAGAGGGTGCGAGCGGCCCTTTCGTTCTCCAGGCCCGACCGTCCCCCACGCGACCTCTGGGCGCTCCCCTACGTTTCCCTCTTCCGGAGGGATGACCTCGACGCGTTGCTGGAACGATTCCCCCTGGACATCGGCCGGCCGGAGCTCAGCCCCGGATCCGATGACCAGGACATCCAGAAGCTCTCCCGGCCCGGCCGCTACGTGGACGAGTGGGGAAGCGTCTGGCACCTGGCCGAGCCGGGCATCGTGGGCGAGGTGAAGGAGCCGATTCTCTCAGACTGGTCTCGACTTCCGACATTCCAGCCCCCGTGGGAGACGATACGCACCAGAGACTGGAGCCACGTGAACCGACTCTGCGATGAGAGCAAACAGTTCATGGTCTCTTCGGTCTGCGCCCGCCCGTTCGAACGGCTGCAGTTTCTGCGGGGAACCGAGAACCTCTACATTGACCTGGGCTACGACTCGAAGGAGTTCCGTACCCTGCTCGGGATGGTTCACGACTTCTACCGCGAGGAGGTCGCGGGGTGGGCGAGCAGCAATGTCGACGGGGTCTTCCTGATGGATGACTGGGGTTCCAACGAATCCCTCCTCATCAGCCCGGCCCAATGGAGGGGGATCTTCAAGCCGATCTACCGGGAGTTCTGCCAGATCATTCACGGGGCCGGCAAGTATGTCTTCTTCCACTCGGACGGGCAGATCGCGGCGATCTACGGAGACCTCATCGAGATAGGCGTTGACGCCCTGAACTCTCAGCTCTTCTGCATGGACATCGAGAGTCTCGCCCGTCAGTACAAGGGGAGGCTGACGTTCTGGGGGGAGATTGACAGGCAGCAGATCCTCCCCTTTGGAACGGAGGAGGAGGTTCGCGCTGCCGTCCGGAGGGTCCGCTCGAGCCTTGATGACGGCAGCGGCGGCGTCATTGCCCAGTGTGAATGGGGGAAGGATAACAGCCGGGAGAACGTGGAAGCGGTCTTCGAGGCCTGGCTGTAGGCTGCCTACAGCTCGATCGGAGGACCCGGTGCAGACCGTGTCGAGTCGGCCCCTTCCCCTGTGGCGCCCGTCGAATCCACCGCAACCGAATCGCTCCCGACAGAGTCCCCTGGCTGCACCGTTTCCCGCCCCACCTGCGGCGCAGCGGGCGCGTCGGTGGAGAGCCCCAGGTCCGGCTCCGGCAGTGCGGGGGGCAGAGGCGGATCGAAATCAAATCCAAAGAGGCGCGGGTTCTCTCCGATCACCGCAGCCGAGACGATGCTGAAGACATATCCGTAGGTCTCCTCGGGGACCTTGGCTTTCCCCAGGAGGTTCCAGAAGTTCCGCTCGCGCGGGTTCTCCGGCATACGCTGGACGATCGGCAGCACTCTCCACTCGCCCCAGTTGTAGCAGGCCATGACGAGCAGTCCCGATCCCTGTGCATCCGTCTGATAGAGATCGCGCAGGTACCGTGCCGCTGCCTCCGTCGATTTCTCGAAATGGTGCCGTTCGTCCTGCGGGTCGTAGGTCGGGTCTTCGACCTGCGGACCCGTCCGGAGACCGTACTTCCCGGCCGTCTTCGGGATGAACTGCCACATTCCTTTTGCGATTCCAAACCGGGTCGGGGGGCCGACGATGCGGACGTTGAAGTTGCTCTCCTGCAGAGCCAGGTAGTAGAAGAGGGCCGGCAGGCCGTTCACCGACATCTGCTCCACGATCTTGTCCGTATAGCGATATCGCTGCGCCCGCTCGATAGCCCTCTGGAGGCGGCCGGTGGACTTCCACCGCCCGATATACTCGGCAACCTTCTTTTTGAAATCGGGCGGCATGTTCACGTCACACTCTCCGAACATCCGTGCAACCTTGTAGATCAGCCACTCCTGTTCCTCCATCCGATCGCGTGAGATGCCGAACTCCTCACTGACAAACGCGTCGTACTGCGCCTGCAGGGATTGCTGCTCGGCAAGCTTCTCTTCCAGCTCCTTCCTCAACTCGGCATCGGCCCTCTCCGCTATCGCAAGCTGGAGCCTCATCAGCTGGAGCTCGAGGGATTTCATCGAGTAGAACATGTTCGCGGCGACGGCGTGGAGACGATCGAGGCGCTCCACCCGGCGGGTCTGAAAATAGAGGGCCGCAGCGGTGGCAATGAGGAGAAAGGCAACCACACCGATGATGCTCCAGTAGTAGCGCTTCTTCTTCTTGTGGACCTTCTGGTACGCCCGCCGAATCATCGTCGTCCGCTCCCCGGCATCCTCCTGAGGACCTTCGCCGAAGTAGTGCTCTGCCACCATCGTCAGCTCGGGCCGCTCGATGATGGTCTGCTCCGCACCCCCCCCTATGGGGAGCTCCACCTCCAGGTGAAGAACGGGACCGTTCTTTGCCAGCTGTACCTTCGCCGTCGGCGGGAGGAGCGTTCTGGTCACCGGCTTGCCGTTGAGGTAGGTGCCATTGCGGCTCCGCAGATCCTGGACCCACCATTTACCGTTCTCCCATGTGAGCGACGCATGGTGGCTGCTGATGATGGCATCCTTGAAGACCAGATCGCAGTCCGGGGCACGGCCGAGGGTGACGTCTCCGGTTATCCTCTGGGGGGGATCAACGATGTCACCCCCCTCAACTCGGAGGCGGATAGGATAGACCGGTCCGGTCGGTCGGTCAGAGTGAGAGTCCATGGCGACCACGCTTCTTTGATCTGTTTGAGAATCCTCTCCTCGAGGGAAGAGGTGTGTTCAGCGTGCGACGGTGCAGGCTCCAAAATACTAGAAAAATGGAGACCCAGAATCAAGGTGTCTGGCCCTCGGCGTCAAACGTACCACGGGGCGCCTGGATATCCAAGGGTCCGAGACGGAGCCGAACGACGTTCCCCTCCACGCCGTGCCCCCTGTAGAGCCGAAAAACGGCCTCGTCCCCTTCCCCAGCCTGCTTGAGGGCCTCCACGATGACCGTCTCTCTGCGTCCGACCGGGAGAAGAGAAAAACGAGGAGGCGAACAGGGTTCCCCCCCCGGAGGAGCGTACCGCCTTCACCGTAGCAAAAGGATGGTTCAGCTCATAAGCAGCGCGCATGAGAGCCCCCGTCCACAGGTGAAGTTGTGTGCCGCCGGCCCGATCCGCACACGGCACAGGCTCCGTTCTCACCCGGGCGGTGATCTCCAGACCGGCGCCTCAGGAGAGTGATTACCCTCGGGATACTCTCGGCGGCAGCCTCCAGTTCCGAGAGTGTTGTCTCTGTCCTTGACTATCTCACTCTTTCGCGATAGAGTAGAAACACTCACCAGAAGGGAGAACCGATGGATCACTACCTGAGCACCCGATACGATCTCGACAACCCGGATCTTGTTTCGGTCATTGATGACCTCCCCCTCTGGTCAGCCCCTTTCGGCATGAAGCTCCTGGAGGTGGTGGAACTCCGTCACAACATGCGTGTGCTGGACGTGGGGAGCGGGACAGGATTCCCGCTCCTGGAGCTCTCCCAGCGACTCGGCTCCACCTGCAGGGTCTCCGGGATTGATCCCTGGGAAGCGGCGCTCGATCGGGTACGCATGAAGATTCGCCTCTGGGGGGCAGAGAACGTGGAGCTCGTCCAGGGAGTGGCAGAGGCAATGCCCTTTGAGGACGGCACCTTCGATCTGGTCGTCTCCAACAACGGCATCAACAACATGGAGGATGACCGCAAGGCACTCCGGGAAATTTCCAGAGTCTCCAGGCCGGGCGCCCAGCTCGTCGTTACCGCCAACCTGCCCGACACCATGGTGGAGTTCTACGACATCTACCGGGCCGTTCTGCGAGAGGACGGAAAGGAGGCGGAGCTGGAGAGGCTCAAGGAGCACATCTGGAAGAGGCGAAAGCCCCTGACGCACACGGTGGGTATCATTGAAGGGGCGGGCTATGACGTCATAGAAACTCACGAGAATCGATTCGCTCTTCGGTACACCGACGGCCGCGCCATGCTGGAGAACTACACTATCAGGCTGGCATTTCTGGATTCCTGGAAGGAGGTCCTGGATGAGACCGATCGTGAACGGATCTTCCGGAGGCTGGAGCACGAGTTGAATCATCTTGCCCGACGAACCGGAGAAGTCCGCCTGACCATCCCCTGGGTCTGCCTCGACTGTCGGAAGGCTCAGTAGGAGACACCGAACGAACAGGAGACGCAGAATGTCCAGAGGGATCTTCTTCGAGATTCACCGGAACCTTCCGCGGGAGGGCCCCGGGCGGGACGAGTACACGCGGAGAGCCTTCCGACTGCTCCCGCCGATGGCACACCCGGAGATTCTCGACGTGGGCTGCGGCCCCGGCACGCCCACCATGGAGCTGGCGCGGCTGACCGACGGCCGGGTCACGGCCATCGATATCCACCAGCCGTACCTTGACCAGCTTGCCCGGAGGAGCGCCGATGCCGGGCTGTCGGATCGCCTCACCATCCTGAATATGTCGATGTTCGAGATGGACTTCCCCCCCGAGAGCTTCCACCTCATCTGGGCCGAGGGATCCATCTACCTCTTCGGTTTCGAACAGGGACTCCGGGAGTGGCGGCGGCTCCTTAGGAAGGGAGGGTTCTTCGTGGTCCACGATGTGGCCTGGATCCGCCCCGATCCCCCCAGGGAAGCGTTCGAATACTGGTCCCGCCTCTATCCTGACATGTGCGGCATCCCGGAGCGCCTCCAGACAATAGCGGACTGCGGCTACGAACTCGTCGGGCACTTCGTCCTCCCGGAGGACGCCTGGTGGAACGAGTACTACGGCCCTCTCGAGGCGCGTCTGCAGGAGCTCTCACTCAAGTACGAGGGGGATGCGGAGGCGCTCCGGCACATCCAGGAAGAGCGGCGAGAGGTGGAGATGTACCGCAAGTATGCCGACTGGTACGGTGCCGTCTTCTTCATCATGAAGAAGCGACCTGTGCGGCCCTTCTCTTGAGAATGCCAAAGGCGTAGAGTGTAACCCCAATGAGCATGAGCGCTCCCGTGAGGATGATCGCCCACCAGTTGACGACACGGGACTCCACCCAGATCTCGTACTCTCCAAAGTAGCAGGAGGTCATGAACTTGCTCCAGGAGGCCCTGTTCCCCTCCACGGTGGGAGCGTTGGTGTCGGTAATGAGTCCGGGCATCGCCACGTGCGCCTCGTAGTCGTTGCTGAAGACGCGTGATTCGAATGCCTCTTTCCGCTCCAGCTCCTCGAATCCCCTGGCATTCGCTTCGATTGCGGCCTGGACCCTCTCCGTCCGCAGGACGTTCTGAAAAAGTTCCCCCACGATGAGAGCTCTCTTTGGCTCCGGAGAGCTCTCAGAGACAGCCTGGAAGAGCTCCTCCTTTTTCGATTCCACATCCTCTCTCGTCAGGGCGGGATCACCAAGCAGTTCCACACCCTTGAGAAAGAGGGCGTAGTAGGACTCAAAGAAGCTGCGGGCGTACCACTGTTCGTAGCGATCCGACGCGTCATCCACCGACAGGCTGTCCCCCTTGAACCGGTACGGTTCCTCGTAGATCTCATGTCGGAGCCAGAGATCAAGTTCTTTCGGTGAAACATAGTCGGTTATCGGGATCCTCACGTATGGATTGAACGTTTCGTAGACTTCCTGATACCTGTATGCTGTGAAGAACCAGAGAAACTCCTCCTCCAGGGCCACCCGCGAGCGGAGGGTGAGATCACCCTTTCCCCGGAGTGCATCATTCATCGAAGCGACATCTTCGAATACCCGTGAAGCCGTCAGGAGGTGCTTCTTCTCCCCCACCTTCTCGACGGTCATCTCCCAGCTCGAATCCAGAGGGAGCCCGTGTCCGCCGGCCAGGATGCTGGAGGAATCACCCTTCACGGTTACCGTGCGCACGAGGCTCCCGTCGCGACGAACCTCCGTCGTCGTGTCAACCTCCAGGCACCCGGAGAGAACAACCAAGCCGGAGAGCAGAAGCGGCATTCCAGCGGTCAGGCGAGACGTGTTCATGAGCGCTATCCTCCTTCCATATCGAGACGGAGCTGTACCGAGGCGGCACCTTTGAGTTCATCGAGAAGAGCCTCTATGCGAGCCTCCGGCACGTCGATACCGTACGCCGAGGCGAGACTCCGGAGCCTCTGGAGGCTGGCCTTCGATGTGTAGGCCTCAATCGACTCCTTCCTCACCAGGAGATCCCCGTTGCGCAGACGATAGTCTCCGGGGTCCAGGATCGGTCGAAGCAGCTCCAGGGCACCTGTTCGCCGGAGGGTGTGGCTGTCGAGGGTGTAGGTAACAGCCGCCCCCGCCCGGGGCCGCACGCTCTCCTCCATCCTCTGTTCGAGTCTATGGAGACTCTTGACGAGCGAGACCTGCTCGTAGAGAAACAGGGCAACAGCAACAGAGACGGCCGCAGCGTAGGCGTGTCGGACGGAGGGCCTCATGAGGAGCGCGTGGAGCATTTCGAACAAGGCCCGCGCCCTGGACGGAGTCGCCTGCCGAGGCGCGATGGCCGCCAGTATGCGATCGGTCAGGAGATCCGGGTGAGGCAGAGCGGGCTTGAGAGACCTCAGCCCGTCGATGTAGTCGTCGGTCCTGCCCATCTCCAGGTGCAGTTGCGCGCATCGTCCACACACCCGGAGGTGGCGCGCCAGCTCCTCCTCTTCCCGTTCGTTCCGTTCACCCGGCCGACTCAGGTGTATCAGCCGCTCGTAGTCTGCACATTTCATACTCAGAGCTCCTTCAGGTCATAGGTCATTGCCAGCATCTCCCGGATGTGCCGGCGCGCGTGACAGAGATTCGACTTCACAGCGCCCTCAGACATACCGGAGATGGCAGAGGTTTCCTGAACCGAACAGTCTTCAAGATCCCGAAGCACGAACACCAATCGCTGTTTCGGAGACAGATGCAGCACCAACTGCTTGATGATCCGCACGAGCTCTCTGTTCGCATGGATTTCCTCGGGCCGCTCGACATCGGGCACCCCCTCGGGGTCGAGACCCTCACTCTCCCTTGCCAGGAGCTTTCTCCACCTCGTTCCCCTGCGCAATCGGTCCATGCAGAGGTTCGAGACGATAGCGTAGAGCCATGTCGTGAATCTGTTCTCCGGCTTGAATTCACCGATATGGTTCCACACCCGAATGAAGGCATCCTGCACTACGTCTTCCGCATCATGTTCGTCATGGAGCAGGCGCAGAGCCAGTCCGAACGCGTAGGACTGATACCGGGAGACCAGCGTGCCGAAGGCAATGCTGTCACCGTTCTGACTCCTCAGGAGAATGTCCTGAATGTCCTGGTCGTTCATCGCCTCTCGGTCTGCCCCGATCTGTTGCTGGTTATGGTACGTCCGAGCGGCATCGAGGTCAAATCGCTCCGCGGGGGGATCGATGCCGGTGTTCGCTCTTGCTCCGAAGAAAAGCCTTCTCTTTGCCCACTATTCAGGATTTCTTGAGAGGAGTATGTGTCGAAGATGTGACGGCACGAGTGCTCCTCAGTCTCGTCTGGGTCTCTGCCGGGATCTGGCGGCTCATACGGTGGACCAGAGCAGGCAGAGAAAGCGAAGAGACAGCCCCTCGGGTCCAGACCGGCCGAGACCAGCCCGTGGCAGAGGAGTCCGGCGCGTGGGTGTTCAGGCTCCAGGGGAACAGGAGGCGCAATTGAGAGAGGTGGGAAACCGTCTCACATGAACCACCTCGCCGAGTCGTGGACGCAATCCCCGAACTCCCTCATGAACACCATCTCTTCTTCGCTGAGGGGGCCTTTCTCCAGAGCGCTGAGGTTTTGGTCGAGTTCCCTGATGCTCCGGGGAGCCGTGAGGCAGACGTGGACGGAAGGATGTGACAGGACGAAGCGGTAGGCCATGCCGGCATCAGGGACCGGCCTTTCCTGAGGCCACGCCCGGGGGCGGCGCAGAAGGCGAGTCCAGCGTGTCGCCGTGTAGCTCACAACACCGGGATCGTGCTTGGCAAGGTGGGGAAAGATCTCCTCCTCGGCACCACGGTGAGCCGCATTGTATCGGACCATAAACACATCCAGCGCCCCTTCGGCTGCGAGCTTGCCTGCCAGTCGTCTGTTGTGTGTCGAGATCCCGACAAAGCGGACGGTCTTCTCTTCCTTGAGCCGGTAGAGCTCCTCCCTCACCTCGAGTGGAAACTCCTTCTCCCTGGTCACACCCAGAAACAGGAAGAGATCGATGTAGTCGGTCCGAAACTGACGCAGCCTCTTCTGGAGCGCACGGCGCAGGTTGGAGTGGCCCCAGATGTAGTTGTAGGCACCGGTGGCCAGAACAGAGCTCTCCCTCCTGGACCCGAAGAGATCGCGCAAGGCAGAGATCATCTGGCCGTCGAAGCCGTAACTGAAGAAGAAGTTCACACCTGCCTCGGCGGCACGGTAGATTGCCTGCTTCCCCGGCCGGTAGCTTGCAGAGAGCCCCAGCCTCTGAACCTGTAGCCCGGTGTTGCCGAGCGTGGCGCGCGAAAAGTGAGCGGTGGGAGGCGTCATTGGCGATCTCCCGACGGAGCCGGTTCTCTCATTCGACTGATATCTCTATTATCAGAGATCTCTTCTTGAAGTGGAATTTGGCATCCTCAAAATCCGGGGGCCCGAACGAGGCCGCGGCGTTGTTCGAGAAGCCATACGCCTCTTCCGGTATCCCGAACATGCCGGTGTCCAGCTCCTCGTCGCCGTCTTCGTCGTGGTAGACCTTCACGGCGTACTCACCGTAGGGAATGTCGGTAAACGTGTAGCGTGCGATTCCCTTCTGGATCGGGACCGCGGTCCGCCTGAACGGCCTTCCGCCGGAGGTGTAGCCCTCTTCGGAATCCGAGAGCGCGATTCTGACCGTCCCATCGTCGTTCTCCAGCCCCTTCACAATGACGGTCAGGTCTCCCCGGGACAACGAGTCAACGGCGGTTCGCTCCTGACAGAATGCTTGCGGGACGAGGGACATCAAGAGAAAGACCGCCACGATGAACAGGTGTCTCATGACGAGCTCCTGATCACCTGTCCAGGGAGTCGGTCGTTCTGAACCCCGTTATCGACGACAGGAGTCCCGTTCACAATAACGGTGGAGATCCCCGCGGGAAACTGATGGGGGTCCATGAACGTTGCCCTGTCCTGGATTCTCGCATAGTCAAAGAGCACCACATCAGCCGCATACCCCTCGGCAAGACGTCCACGACCCGGGAGGCCCAGCTTCTGTGCCGGCAGGGAGGTCATCTTTCGTATCATCTCCGGCAATGTCGTTATCTTCCGGTCTCTCTGGTAGTGCGCAATAGCGCGGGGGAAGGTACCGTATGCGCGGGGATGAGGGGAGGAGTCCGCACGGGAGGGCGAATAGGGGCCCGCGTCAGAGGCGACCATCGTGTTGTTCCATGCAAGGACCATCTCGGTCCCGGGCTCGTCCATCCCGAAGCCGACCATACCCACGCGGCCCCGCTCCTGCATCAGCAGCTCCACCACGAATCCAAAGGGATCCACTCCTTCGGCCTCAGCAATGTGCTCCACCGTCCGCCCCTGGTACCGTTTGTTCTCCTCATTGCGAACACTGGAGATCATGACCGCGTTCCAGGAGCTGAGGCCACGGACCTTCTTCTCCACCTCCGGGCGGATTCTTGCGAGGGTGTCGGCATCCTCAAGACGCGCAAGGAACTTCTCTCTCCCCCCGTCACGGCTCCAGAGGGGGAAGAGGTTTGTCAGCCCGGTATTGAAGGCGATGTAGGGGTAGCGATCCGCGTGGACATCCAGACCCTCCTCGAGACCCTCCTCCAGCATCTCGAGCGCCCGTTTCTGCTTCGGCCAGTTGACCTTGTTTTGTGCCTTGAGATGGGAGACCTGCAGGCGCGCTCCGGCATTGCGCGCAATGGTGAGCGCCTCCTCGATTGCCTCCAGCACCCTGTCGTCCTCGTTTCGCATGTGGGTCGCATAGAGACGGTACTTGGCGGGGAGAACTTTCACGAGTTCCCACAACTCCTCCGTTGTCGCAAAGCTGCCCGGCGTGTATTCCAGCCCTGTGGAGGCACCCCAGCACCCATGGTCTATCGCAAGCCTCACCTCACGCTTCATCGCCTGCATCTCTTCTCCCGTGGGTGGCCGATCGTCCGGTCCCATTACGACGTCGCGGACCGTTCCCAGTCCGACAAAAGAGACGATGTTCTGGGCGCTCCCGTTCTTCTCAAGGGCACTGAAAAATCCATCCATATCCCGGTAGGGGCAGGGAAATCCGAATCGATCCTCGAAGCCGTTCAGTGATCTCTCCAGCCCGTGCCCCCCCAGCGGCGCGGGCGAGTCCCCGTCCATCCCGTTCACCTCGGTGGTCACCCCCTGACGTACCTTGCTTTCGGCCCGGGGGTCCAGGAAGAGCTCCAGATCCACATGCGAGTGGATGTCGATGAAACCGGGAACGACCTTGAGCCCGGCGGCATCGATGACTCGATCGGCGCCCGCACCCGGCAGGTTCCCCACCGCCAGGATCTTTCCGTCACGGATCCCCACATCGGCAAGGATGTCGCCAGGCGACAATGTAGTGATATTCGGGGCCGGACCCATCGGCCTCGCCTCCATCGCCGCCCTGCGCGACCGCGGGGTCGAGGACGTCGTCGCCGTCGACCTGTCGCCGCGACGCCTCGAGATCGCCCGCGCACTCGGCGCGCGCGCCGGCATCGACGCCAGCCGCGAGGAGCCGTGGCCGCGGCTGCGCGGCCTGCACGGGGAGTCGCCGGTCCTCGGCGCGAAGATGCTCGGCAGCGACGCCTACGTGGAGGCTTCGGGAGCGGCGGACGTGATCGTGCAGATCCTGCAGCAGGCGAAGGCGCAGGCGCGTCTCTCGGTGGTGGCGCTGCACGGCCAGGAGATCCCGGTGAACTTCCTGCTGGTGATGATCAAGCAGCTCACGATCCGGGGCGCCATGGAGTACCCGGAGGACTTCGCGGAGTCCCTCGGCGTGCTCTCGCGCTGGGACCTGTCCCCGATGATCAGCCACCGCTTTCCGCTCGAGCGCTTCGAGGAGGCGCTCTCGGTGGCGCGGGATCCCCGCGCCGGCGGCAAGGTGCTGATCGACCTCGACGGCGGACACGAGAAGGCAGGCAGATGAGCTGCGCGGGCGTCTCGTTCGACTTCTCGGGCGCGCGGGTGCTCGTCACCGGCGGCTCGAGCGGCATCGGGACGGCGATCGCCCGCGCCTTCGCGGAGGCGGACGCCCGGGTCGCGATCACCGGCACGCGAGCTTCGAGCGGGGACTACGACTGCGACCTCTCGGGATTCGAGTACCACCGTCTCGCGATGACCGACTCCGCGGGCATCGAACGGCTGGCCGCCGGGCTCGACGGTCTGGACGTACTGGTCA
>Ga0209536_100011629_pt1 | contig 12869 bp, 12 predicted proteins | sample DeeMarSeWOR28_12_FD_187461 | JGI IMG/M metagenome (GOLD analysis project Ga0209536, IMG submission 187461) | Marine sediment microbial communities from White Oak River estuary, North Carolina - WOR-2-8_12 (SPAdes) (version 2) | ecosystem: Environmental > Aquatic > Marine > Intertidal zone >...
GCTGCTAGAGCGGTCGGACTTAAACAATTTCAGGTTATCGCACTAATCATATTACCTCAGGCATTACGAGTCATCATTCCACCCTTAATTAGCCAATACCTCAACCTGACCAAAAACTCAAGCCTAGCTCTGTTTATTGGGTATCAGGAAGTTTTCAGTGTTGGTAAGATCGCGATTAATCAAGCTGGTAGAGCATTACCGGTTTTTGCCATGGTTATGTTCACATATCTAATGATGAGTTTATTCACTTCCTGGATATTAAACTGGTATAACCGCCGGATTCAATTTATAGAATAATAAGATGGCTATCACCAATCATTCACAACCTCCCCCCAGACCACCAGGTCCCATTCAATGGGTATTGAAAAATCTGTTCAATTCCTGGTACAACACAATCCTGACAATCATCTCGCTGGGTATTATTGGTGTTTTACTCTATGCACTCATCCAATGGATCCTATTTTTCGCTGATTGGAGTCCAGTCACAGAATTCCCCCTATTATTCATGGTTGGTCAATACCCGAGAGACCAATTATGGCGGGTCGGGATTAGTGTCAGTATTATCTCGGTGTTAATGGGGCTTAGTTGGGGAATTTGGCGAGGTCTGATCCAGTCTTTTGCTATCACTTTTGGCGGGCTATTAGGTATTGTTGCCTTAATTCCAGTTCAGATGGATTTTCTTACAGTCGAGGTTCGTTTGCTGTTACTGATGAATGTTGGATGTATCTTGCTCAGTTACTGGATTGGCCGGGTTATAAAAACGAGTGGTTTATATGTTTCGATTGCCTGGGCAATTGCAATACTCCTGATCGTTTTACTCATCTTACCTGGGCTAAATAATTTTTCAATTAATATATCAGGCAATGAAGTAATCATCCTCCCTCATGTTCCTACAACAGTATGGGGAGGATTGATGGTGACGATTTTGTTATCAGCTGGTGGAATTATTCTCTCTTTTCCAATTGGCGTGTTACTCGCATTTGGAAGACGCTCAACCCTTCCAGTTGTTAAAATTTTCAGCACGTTTTTTATCGAAACAATCCGCGGTGTACCCTTAATTACCATCCTTTTTATGTTTTCACTCATTTTACAAGTATTTCTACCAATTGGATCTCGATTTGACCGTCTGCTTCGAGCATTAATTGGGATTACAATTTTCAGTGCAGCATATATGGCAGAAAATATTCGCGGCGGTTTGCAAGCCATTCCATTAGGTCAGGAAGAAGCAGCCAAAGCAGTCGGGATGAACAGCCTGCAGATTAATACACTCATCATCCTTCCACAAGCCCTTAGACTGGTTATACCAACAATCGTGGGACAATTTATTAGTTTGTTTAAGGACACCACCTTGGTCATCATCTTAGGAATTAATGAATTACTTGGGATCGGTAGATCAGTAATAAATACCAGCCCAGAATTTGTGCAACTCCAATTAGAGGTGTATGCCTTTATTGCACTGTTGTTTTGGATAATATCCTATGCGATGTCATATTCAGCAAGCCAGTTGGAGACTGCACTAGGTGTTGGCAAAAGGTAATCAGGAGTTAGGCATGTCAGATCAAAATACCAATGAGCAACCAATAATCATCTGCCGAGATGTAAATAAGTGGTTTGATGATTTTCAAGCGTTACGGGGAATCAGCATGGATGTTTATAAAGGTGAGGTCGTTGTAATTTTCGGTCCTTCTGGTTCTGGAAAATCAACCTTTATCCGCTGTATCAACCGATTGGAAGAGCACCAACAAGGAACTATCATTGTCGATGGAATTGAATTAAGCCACGATACTCGCAATGTTGAAAAAGTACGCATGGAAACAGGCATGGTCTTTCAGTTGTTTAATTTATTCCCCCATAAAACCGTTTTGGAGAACATCACTCTAGCACCGATCAGAGTACGAAAGTGGCCTAAGAAGAAAGCAGAAGAGATAGCCATGCAACTTTTGGAAAGGGTTGGAATACCAGAGCAAGCAGAGAAGTTCCCCGCAGCGTTATCTGGTGGACAACAACAACGGGTTGCGATAGCCAGGGCACTCGCCATGCAACCTAAGATCATGCTATTCGATGAGCCTACATCTGCTTTGGACCCAGAAATGATTAAAGAAGTACTAGATGTGATGATCGAGCTTGCCAAGAGTGGTATGACCATGTTAGTTGTGACTCATGAAATGGGATTCGCGAAGAGTGTAGCTGATCGAATGTTCTTCTTCGATGCAGGTCTGATTGTCGAGGGAGGTACACCTGAGCAAATATTTACAAATCCCCAAGAAGATAGGACCAAGAAGTTCCTGGCTCAAATTCTGACCCATTAATTCCCCTTATTTCTAGAATAAAAAATCCCCGTTCTCTCTTTGTAAAGAAAACGGGGATATCTTTTTTATCAACCATTAAATTTTGAGATTATCCTGAACGATGATATTGAATTTTAGTCACCTGCTCACCATTTACCCACAATTTGTTTATGTCTGGATCAAATATTTCTAATGGTATTGTTGTATCAAATTCTTCAATGATCTGGATGCAGATTTCTCCTGGTTCAGATAATGAATAAACTTCAATCTGAATCTGATCTTCATTATCTGGCTCTTCTATATCGATATTCAGCTCATGACAAGGAGTCGGGATCGTACCTGTGATCCGCAATCCATAACCTGAATGTGAATCGTCAAGAAGCACTATTTCAGCAAGATCGATTATAGCTGGAGTACCACCTAACTTTCCGAAAGAAGGAATATCAATTTCTAGCGGTTCTTCCACACGATCAACAGGAGGAAATTCGGAAACTGAATCAATTATTTCTGATGGATCAGGACCGGGGATGTTCAGCTCACTTTCCAGAGTATTATTTTCATTGGTTAAGGAATCTGTATCAACTGATTCTGAGCACGCGACCAGAGCACTGGAAATCAGGATTAGTATTATAAGTAGAGGAAGGAATTTCAGTTCATGAATTTTTGGAAACATTTCAATCTCCGATCTTAACTCGACCATTCATTATTTATAAGACGAATAATCGATCGATTATGTTCCGTGTATTACACTCTCTACCCCTTAATTACAGCAATTGGGCGTAACCTTGCGGCTTTACGAGCTATTTGTGCTCCAGAGACAGTTTCTACAACCGAATCAACATCTTTATAAGCCTGAGGAGCTTCTTCTGCTAAACCAGGCATCGATCCAGCCCGAATGATGATGCCTTCCTTTTCCAAATCAACTCTTAATTTATCACCTCGAACTGATTTCTTAGCCTGGGAACGGCTCATCAACCTTCCAGCTCCGTGACAACATGATCCAAATGTACGTTGCATGCTTTCTTCGGTACCCACGAGTACCCATGAAGCAGTCCCCATGCTACCCGGCACCAAGACAGGTTGACCAATCTTTTGATACTCCTCCGGAATACCCTGTGATCCTGGACCAAAGGCACGGGTTGCACCCTTCCGATGCACACACACCTTCATTTTCTGGCCTTCAATCTGGTGTGTCTCAATTTTGCCCATATTATGAGCAATATCATAAACCTGGTAAAGATGCCAATCAGCTACTTTTCCAGCTAAAACTTGTTCAAAGGCAGTTCTGGCATGGTGGGCAAGTATCTGACGATTGGCGAATGCATAATTGGCCGCACAGCGCATCGCTGCCAGATAGTTCTTTCCCTCTGGTGAATCGAGTGGAGCGCAAACCAATTCCCGGTCAGCTAATTTTATTCCATACCGTTGAACTGCTTGCTGGAATTCTCGAACGTAATCGGAACACACCTGATGGCCAAAACCGCGTGATCCACAGTGTATTTGGACAACCAGATTTCCTTGTTTTATCCCCATTGCATGAGCAGCCTCAGGGTAAAAGATCTGATCAACAATATCAATCTCGATAAAGTGATTCCCTGCACCAAGCGTCCCTAATTGCGGTCTTCCACGTTGTTTTGCTCGTTGGCTGACTTTCGAAGGATCTGCCCCCTGCAATTGTCCATTCTCTTCGGTTCGGCGAATATCCATCTCAGAAGCATATCCATTTTTTAATGCCCATTGAGAACCATTAATACTCACCTGGTCAAGTTCCTTTTGACTGAGAGGGAGTGAACCCTTTGTTCCTACACCACTGGGACAATGGTAATCCAATGCAGCAGCCAGATCACCGATCTGATCATGCACCGATTCGAACTCAATATTGGTTGAAAGCAGACGAACGCCGCAATTAATATCGTAACCGATCCCTCCCGGTGAAATGACGCCTGTCGGATATTCCGTAGCAGCAACTCCTCCAATTGGAAATCCATAACCCTGGTGCATATCAGGCATCACAAGCACCTTACCAACCAATCCAGGTAATGTCGCAGAATTCACTGCCTGTTCCAAAGATCGATCTCGGCTCACATCCTCGAGTAATCGCCTGGTTGCAAAAACCCGAACAGGCACTCGCATATCACTGCGGAAAGACTTCGGGATCTCCCATTCATAATCACTTATTTTCCTTAAATCCTGTAAGGTTACCATTTCATACCTCCCGGGTAAAAACTAACCAGCAAGTAAGTGACTTTGAAATTTCAATGAAGCCTCTTAGATTCATACATCAAAGACAATCCTTACTTGCAAGCCATCTCCAGAGTTAATTATATTTAGATTGTGATATGTAACTGCCTTAATCTCTTTAGAGAAGCAGGTGATCGGTGCTCCGTCAAGTTTGGCATTCAGCCAGTTAATATCGATTGACAGATCATACGCGTCGAATGCTAATCCTTCATGCTCAGCGATCCAAAGTAATTCACTCAGGAAATCTACTAATAGACTCTCATTATCATTCACAGCAAGTTTAAAACTACGAGAAACACGTGGACCAGCTTGTAATTTAAATCCTGCCAATAAATACATACCTCGTCCAGCCTGTTCGAGAAGGCTGGGTAAATCCTTTGCCCACACTTCTAGCTCCCAATCTGCAGTATGTTCAATTTCGCGAAAGCCAGTGTCTCCATCCATATTCATATTAACCAGTATAACGGAAATTTCACCTGTTACAAGTCTAGGGATCGAATGCTGAATGAACGTTTTCCGGTGGTTTATTAATCTATCTTGCTTATAGTTAAATATTCCGTATAATAAACGCACATTCTAAATAAATAGTGTGATAATGATCGAGGAACAACTATTAAAATTGGAATCCAGATTACAAACCCTAATCGAGGGCAGTTCAGCGCGTTTATTCCCAACTTACCATCTACAGTATGAATTGATTCATCGTATCGTGGCTGCCATCCAAGATTCTACTCAGGGTGAATTGAGCGAGACAACCATTCCTCCAAATCAATTTACCATTCGTGTTCATCCTTCCCAGGCAATACATCTGAGTACAAATCCACACCTGATGAATACCCTTAGCGAGTATTTAGTTGATGCTGGAATTACAACAGGATTTTTCTTTCTATCAACACCAACTATAAAAATATTAGAAGATCAGAATCTTCAAAATAATGATATCTTTGTTTCTGCCCAGCACAGCTTGAATGACCTGGTCGAGACCAATGAATTCCAGGTTGGTGAAGATCTCGAACCTATCTATATCCCACAGAACGCCTATTTAATTATCGATGGAACAGAGATATTCCAATTAGAAAAGAAAATTATAAATATCGGACGGAGAGAAGATAATAACCTGGTAATAGATGATCGGAGAGTTTCACGCCGGCACGCACAATTGAGGGTGATAAACGGACGTTATGTGATCTTCGATCTTGCCTCCACTGGTGGTACATGGGTCAATGGGAGGAGGATCCAAAAAAGTGCCTTGCGCCCAGGAGATGTTATCTCTCTTGCTGGTCTTCCGCTGGTATATAGTCAGGATACCGATCATGAAGAAGAAACCCAAAAATATACCCTCTCGAAGAATAACTTGACATCTAATACAGACCAATCAAAGCCAAACAAGAAATCAGACCATTAATATGAGCGCACCAATTTTACTTGCATTACGATTAATTATGGTGATCGTCCTTTATGGATTTGTAGTGATGGCGTTTTTTATACTGTGGAAAGCAATCAAGGGAAAGGATGGGGATATCTTTTCCAATCGGGTTCCATCAATCAGCCTACGATACAAGCGTTCAAATCAACATCAGGATACGGCTTCATTTTCACAACCCCAAATCCTAATCGGACGAGATCCAGTCAGCGATTTATATATCGATGATCAAACACTATCGGCCAGGCATGCCCAACTGACCTATCACCTCGGACAGTGGTGGGTTGAGGACCTTAATTCCACCAATGGAACTTTTATTAACCAGGAAATCGTTGATGAACCAATAGTTATCACAGCTGGTGATAGATTACGTTGTGGAAAGATCGAGATTCATGTAATAATAGAAACACCTGAAAAATAAGAGCTATTCTAGAGAAGATGCCTGTAGATATTAAATCAATACCCTTATTAAGAGTATTTCCATTTATTCATAAATACAGAGTACTGCTTTTAGGATAAGGAGAAAGTCATATGCACGAAACCCCCATTCTGGGAATAATCGGTGGATCAGGTTTTTATGACATGCCAGGTTTGGAGGATATCGAAATAAGGGAGATAACAACCCCATTTGGTGAACCAAGTTCACCAATACTACTCGGTACTTTAGAAGGTAGCCGGATCGCATTCCTCACCCGACATGGAGACGGACATCAACTAACACCCTCAGAAGTCAATTACCAGGCAAATATATACGCTCTAAAATTATTAGGAGTCGAGCGAGTGCTAAGCATAAGCGCTTGTGGATCACTCAGAGATGATTACGAACCCGGGGATATTGTGATCCCCAAACAACTTTTTGATTTCACACGGAATCGCAAACGAACTTTCTTTGGGGGAGGTTTTGTTGCCCACGTCAATGTTGCTGATCCTTTCTGTGCTGACTTCTCTGAACTGGTAGCAGAAGCTCTCAGGCAAACTAACACAACTATTCATATGGGTGGATCTTCGATAACTATTGAAGGACCACGATTTTCTACCAGAGTTGAATCAAACATCTACCGATCATGGGGGATATCAATTATTGGCATGACCACTTCACCAGAGGCATTTCTGGCTCGTGAAGCTGAGTTATGTTATTGCGTAATGGCACACGTAACGGATTTTGATGTATGGCACGTAACTGAAGAACCAGTAACTGTAGAGATGGTTATCGAAACAATTAACCGCAATACAAAAGTGGCTCAAGAAGCCGTGCGCAATATTACCAAAATGTTAACACCTGAACGAACCTGCTATTGTAAAAATGCTCTGGGGGATGCGTTAATTACCCGTGAAGATGTAATCCCCTCGGAGACACGTGAGAAGTTAGATCTACTTGTTGGCAAATATTTACAATAATTTTTTAGGATTATCAACCTGGTCAATCTATGGTTATGATGTTAGGTGCTGAGCCAATAGATTAGATTGAACATACCCTGATAGGATACGAATACGTGCAAAGCGATTCAGTGACAACCAAACCAAGGGTTGACACCCAGGGGATGGTAATAAAAAACAATAGCCGAATAGAAAGTCGCCTTCTGTTTCTAGCGGCGATATTTTTAAGCCTTTATTCGCTGATTCTCACATTTTCGCCCATCGTACGCACTCGATCAGCGGACACCGACGTACGCTGGGAGCACTGGATGGGCTTTTTTGTTTGGCTAGCATGTTTCAGCCTTATACACTATTTCGCAAGCAGGAGGTTAATAAGTCGCGATCCATTTCTCATTCCGATTGCGGCTCTCTTAACTGGGTGGGGTGTGCTAACAGTCTGGAGGTTGTATCCAGATTACGGTGCTAGGCAGACTATTTGGCTATGCGTGGCTTCAGCGATATTGATCCTGGGCATGAGTTTGAAGTCGGACTTAAATTTTTTGAGGCGATATAAATATCTGTGGCTGAGTGGAGGTTTAATTTTAACTGCTCTGACATTGGTCTTCGGCACAAATCCACTCGGGTACGGTCCGCGGCTTTGGCTTGGATGTTGTGGAATCTACCTACAACCTTCTGAACCGTTGAAATTATTATTAATCGTCTACTTGGCCGCCTACCTTGCAGATCGACTATTATTCATTCTTCAAGAAAAAGTACACAGAGGTCCTTTAGCAAAGAGAATTACTCCCTGGTTACCCTTGCTGGCACCCACAGTGATAATGACCGGCTTTGCATTGATAATCCTTATTGTTCAGCGTGATCTGGGAACAGCAACTATTTTTCTTGTACTTTACACATCTCTCATATTTGTATCATCAGGTCGAAACCAATTCCTATTAATTTCTCTGACTCTCCTGATTTTTACAGGATTGATCGGCTATTTTTACTTCGAATTAGTGGAAATTAGAATTGAGGCTTGGTTAAATCCTTGGTTAGACCCATCTGGGAATTCATATCAAATCGTTCAGTCATTATTGGCGATAGCAAATGGCGGTTTAATAGGTCGTGGTCCAGGATTGGGGAACCCAACACTAGTTCCGATTTCACACTCCGACTTCGTTTTTGCTGCGATTACCGAGGAAGGCGGGTTAATCGGTTCACTTGCACTATTGATTTTGGTCGCCCTACTGGCACAGAGAGGCATCAGTATCGCACTCAAAGCGAGTAACTCATTCTTGCGTTATCTAGCTGCAGGTTTAACAACTTACCTGATTTTCCAAAGTGTTTTGATCATCGGCGGGAATCTCAGGTTGTTACCCCTGACAGGTGTCACCCTTCCTTTTGTTTCGTATGGAGGCTCTTCATTAGTTGTATCTTTCATCTCATTGTTGTTGCTCTTGCACATAAGTAATAAAACTTACGATCAACCAGCCCAATTATTTAATCGTAAACCTTATCAACTCCTGGGGGCGTTTCTCTTTATTGGCATTGCAGGATTGACGATTGCACTTGGCTGGTGGGCTTTTTATCGTGGTCCAGACCTGCTAACCAGGACAGACAATCCAAGGAGAACGATTTCAGATTTATTTGTGAAGCGTGGGTCGATACTCGATCGTGATAGTAATCCAATTAGCGAATCAATCGGGACATCTGGACTTTATCAACGCAACTATCTATATCCAGATTTGAGCCCCGTGGTCGGCTATACGAACCCAGTTTATGGTCAGTCCGGACTTGAAGCAAGCATGGACGAAACATTACGAGGTTTACGAGGTAATCCTGGTCTGAAGATTTGGTGGGATCACCTGCTCTATGGTCAACCACCTCCAGGATTAGATATCCGGATAAGTATCAATATAGATATTCAACAAGCTGTTGATCGAATTTTGGGAGACAACAAAGGAGCAATTATTGTGCTCAATGCTGATAACGGTGAAATATTAGGCATGGCCTCCCACCCCACATACGACTCCAACAAGCTTGATGTTGAATGGGAAGAGCTGATCCATGATTCAAATACTCCTCTGGTAAACCGGGTAACGCAATCCATTTATCCAGCCGGCACAGCCCTTGCTGCTCTTGTATTAGCTGAAACCACTTCATATGGTATGTTACCCAGCTCGCCCAGGCTTCCAGACTCTCAAAATAATGAAACTCGACTAGATTGTGCAACACTACCAGAAGATGGTAGCTGGCAACAGGCGATAATTAATGGCTGTCAGAGTGCCTATCAGGACATGTTGGCTTCACTGGGCGGAGATAAATTTTCGGCTTTATTGGATAGAACAGGAATATATGCTCCTGTGGATATTCGTTTGCCGAACGAAAAGCCAATTGTCTCGAGTGCAAAATCAATAATTGATCAAGAAATATGGATCAGCCCGTTTCATCTGGCTGTTGCTCTCTCTCCACTTAGTGCTAACGGTGTTCGTGCTGCCCCTATCCTTGTTACCAGTATCAACACTACCAGCTCTGGTTGGGTACCAATTACAGCCTTTAGCGAACCATTACAGGTTATGCCCAGCTCTTTCGCAAACTCAACGGCATTGAAATTAGAGGCTGACGATCTGCCTTTTTGGGAAACGGTATCAATTGGAGAAGACCCAGCTGATCCTGAAACTCAGGTAAGCTGGTATATAGCGGGTACTACACAAGATTGGCCGGGTGCCCCTTTGGTTATTGTTGTTCTTATCGAAGAGAATAACCCACAACTTGCAAAAGGTATTGGACGACAAGTTATTGAATCTGTAATTAGTCCGTAATATGGAGAATGCTTTAATCCCTTAATATTTTGTCCCAGGTAGAAACTCTCTTATCTTTTTGACACTACCCTTAAGAACTTACGCTTTCCAACCTGTAAAATTCCATCCTGGGGAAATATCTGATTCGGATCTTTCAGTGTTTCACCGTCCAATCTGACGCCATTTTGTGAAATTAATCTCCGTGCTTCGCTTTTTGTAGACACCAACCCACTTTCGACGAGAACATCCAGAACGGTTTGACCGGTCTGCAGATTATAACCAGGAACATCCTGCGGCAGGTTTTTTTGTTGAAACACCCGAACGAACTCATTTTGGGCTCGAAGAGCATCGGCATCAGAATGAAAAATACAAACGATCTCGAAAGCAATTCTCATCTTAATATCTCTAGGATGCTGCCGACCTTCCAGTAAACCCTTCTCAATATCCGCAATCTGATCCGGTGTCCACCTGGTTACCAGGCGCATATATTGACCCATCGCCTTGTCAGGCACACTCATAACTTTCCCATACATGTCTTCGGGGCTTGATAAGATCGGAATATGATTACCGATTGACTTACTCATTTTAATTTCTCCATCAGTACCCGGTAATATTCCAAGGATTATGCCCACATTTGGTTTTGCTCCAAGAAATGGCATCAACTTTCTTGCAGCGGTAACGATATTGAATAATTGATCCGTCCCCCCAACCTGTACATCAGCTTTAAGCATGAAGGCGTCATAACCTTGCATGATAGCGTAGAAAGTCTCGTGAAGATAGATCGGATCGCCCTTATCCAACCGATTCCTGAAATTGTCTCGCTCCAAAAATTGTTGAATTGTAAAATTTGATGCCAGCTTAATTAATTCTTCGAATGTGACCAGGGATAACCATTCAGCATTGTACCGAACTTGGGTCTTTTCACGATCTAAAACCACATAGGATTGTTCTGCATATGTACGGGCATTCTGTTCAACCTGTTCCGGAGTCAATTGGGGACGCAACTTATCCTTGTCAGATGGGTCACCGATTAATGAAGTATATGTCCCTACCAGAAATGTCACCTCGTGACCCAATTCCTGGAACTGCCTGAGCTTACGCATTGGTACAGTATGCCCAAGGTGGAGGTCACTTGAAGTGGGATCAAAGCCACAATAGATCCGTAAAGGACGATTCTCTTTTTCAACTTCAATCAATCGAGAACGCAAATCATCTGCCATTGCCTGTTTCAAATCGTCGTCACCATATTCTGTTCCCTGCATTAGATATGCGACCTGTTGATCAATATCCATCTCTTTCATTAAATCCTCCAAATTATTCTCCGGCAATATTATCTATTAATAGAAACAAAATCCGCACAATCTCCACAAAACATTTCCCGAGTATACCAATATAGAAAATCATTTATATCATAAAAAAAGCGCCCTCTGCAGAGAGGGCGCAAACATCTCGCTACAGAAGAATATCACGATCGGATATAATAATAAACTCCTCTTTCGCTATTTTTCTTCTCGGTTAATTTTGATTTCTCAAGTATTGTATCCAAGATCTGATCACCATTCGCGAAACCCATCACTCCTTTTGCCTCACCACCAACTTTCACTTCACCTAATTTTCTGAAATAAAAGCCTGAATTATCGCTTAATACACGAACTTTATCCCCCCATTGATGTGCGTAAACTTCAACCCGATGGATTTGATCCCAGGTAAATTGGGCATGGCGCAGACCATTCTGATATTCAATACCAATCGGTCTGACCCGGATAATGGTATGGCGGTCCATCCAATTCCCCAGGCTTATGCCAAGCCCGGACAAACACAATAATATCGCTAACCCCAAAAGAAATGGGTTTAGTCGATTGCTAAGATAGGCAATGATCATCAAAGCAGCAATAATCACAATAGTCAATCCCCATGCGGTTACTTCTCCTCTTCGAGAGAGTAATTCAGGGTGGTATTCCTTTTCCTGGAGCTCAGTTTTCATACTTAAAGATTATAAATGATTTTTTCAGATAATAATTTAACATAATTCCGATTTTTTGATAGACCGTGCTATAATTTGCAAATCAGCGGAGAAAATTATGTACGATCCCGTCCTGGTATTAAACGCTAATTTTGAACCATTAAACGTTTGTACCACCCGTCGCGCAATCAATATGGTTTTGATGGGGAAAGCTAGCATGGTGCTGAATGGTCGCGGGATTATCAGGACGGTTTCGCAGACGTATCCTCGCCCATCAATCATTCGGTTGTTTAATATGATTAAACGCCCACGACCTGAGATAAGGCTAACGAAACGCGAGATACTCAGGCGTGATAATTTCACCTGTCAGTATTGTGGGAAACGAACCCCTTATCTGACTGTGGATCATGTGCTACCTCGCCGCCTGGGAGGTACTCACTCCTGGGAAAACCTGGTCGCAGCCTGTCCGACATGCAACCACCACAAAGGGGGAAGGACAATCGAACAGGCAAAGATGCGATTAATGCATCGACCTACCATCCCTCCGTCATCTGCTGAATACAGGTTTGCTGGTCATCTGAATAATAACCAGGAGTGGATCCCATTTATTGAAGGTTGGTAAGGCTTTCTATCTAATTAAAAATTTAGTCCCTAGAGATCCAGAGTCATATTCTCTTGAGCCAGGAAAACTGGACCTGTGAAATTCTCTCGAGCAGCATCGATCATGTGGATTTTGTCCTGATCCCGGGCTGAATAATGTATTAAATAAAGCTCTTTCACGCTTGCTCGGCTAGCGA
>Ga0209536_100011630_pt1 | contig 12868 bp, 12 predicted proteins | sample DeeMarSeWOR28_12_FD_187461 | JGI IMG/M metagenome (GOLD analysis project Ga0209536, IMG submission 187461) | Marine sediment microbial communities from White Oak River estuary, North Carolina - WOR-2-8_12 (SPAdes) (version 2) | ecosystem: Environmental > Aquatic > Marine > Intertidal zone >...
AGAGACCAGAGGGGCGCTCGACCTTCCAGCGACCACCTACAACCTCGGCTTCGACCTCGACCCCGGAGACTGCGACGCCGAAGTGCCGTTTGCCGCCCCGGTGACGCCGGCGGTGACCAGCATTCTCGTAGCTGTCGATGAGGACACAGGTGTCGGACTTGCACCGCAAGTCTGGGCACTCGTCGACGCAGAGACGGTGGTCGCCCTTATCGACTGCAACGTAGATGCCGATTGCGGTGCCGGCGAGATCTGCGTTGCCAACGAGTGCCGCAGTGACCCCGATTTGTTCTGCGACACCGGGATCTGCGCGGAGGACGCCACTGCGAGGGCTGACTGCATCGAAACGTTCCTTGTGTGCATCGCAGAGAATCCCAACGAAGAGGAATGCATCGCCTTGTCGCTTCTCGAGTGCAATGAATGTAACGAGGACAGCGACTGCGCCGAGGGCTTCGTCTGCGACGACAATAACGAGTGCGTGGCAGACGTCGAGGTCGTATACGCGCAGGACTTCGAGTCGCTCGATCAGTCGAGTCCGACTGCGTTGAGCGATGACGGCTGGAAGAGCTTCGCCAACGTGTTCAGTGGTGTGGACGGAAGCTACATTGGCGGCTACGAAAAAGTCACGCCGAATGGCGGCCCTGGCTTCTCCGGAATCGATATCGGCCAAGGCGGTCCGGAGCAAGGTGAGCAGCAGCTCACGATCTACAGCGATTACGGGAACGAAACGGAACAGGCGGCAGGCAACCGTGTCGAGGCGAACACGTACCAAGAGCGGTCCATCACTGAGGACGATGTCGGCAAGACGCTTACGTTCAGCTTCGACGCCAAGCGGGGCAATATCAACGACCCGACCACCGAAAACTGCATGGTAACCCCGAATCCACCGTGTGACAGCACGGCGGTTGGGTTCATCAAGACGCTGAATCCGGCGGCTGGCTTCGAGACGACCAACTTCATCACCGAGGATACAAGCGAGCTTTCGGAGACCTGGAGCCGCTATTCGATCCAGCTGCCAATCGACGCCGGCCTAGTCGGTCAGCTCTTGCAGATTGGCTTTGCTGCAACGGCTCAGAACTTCGAGCCGTCCGGTAACTTCTACGACAACGTCCTCGCAACCCTGTCAGGTGACAACGGCGGTGGTGACGGTGAGCTGACCATCAACGGTGACTTCGAGACCGGTGATGCCACGGGTTGGACAGATTTCTCCGGTGCCGGGGCGACCTTTGCTGTCACCGCGGCCGAAGCCAATGGCGGAGTCTACTCCGGGAACCTGGCTGCTGGTGAAGCAGCCGTAGCCCTCGTCAAGCAAGCCAACATTGGCATCGGAACGGTGCAGCCGGACAGCACGGTCGAGATTTCGTTCGATCTGCTTGGCTCGCTCTCAGGGGATGGCGGCGTCGTGATTGTGGAGTTCTTCTCCGAGCTCGACGGCGGTGGGGTTTCCAAGTCCGAAATCCTCTTCGGTCCACCCAACTTCCCTACTACTACGTGGACGCCGTATTCTTACACGGTAACCACGGGAGGTAACGTCAGCGGTGGCGTAACGCTGCAGCTGAAGGCCGAGTGCGGCGCAGTCGCAGGCTGTGCAGTCGACGCGTACTTCGACAACGTATCGGTCACCGTTCCGTAGTCGGCAACGCGTCGCCTGGACACTACTTCCGGACGAAGCGAATGCTGTCCAGGTAGATGGTGACGTCAGGGCGCCGCCCGGTCAGGGCACGACGAAACCCGTCTTGATGCTCGATAGGTCGAGCTTCTTGAGGCGAATGCGGTAGCGCGTCCACTCCTTCTTTAGGCCGATGTCCTCGACGGTGATCTTGGCGGAATCGGGGTGCGTCTTATCCTGGCCGATCAGACCGATGTCGATCGTCTCGACGCCGTATTCTCCGCGTGCCCACACTTCCAAGTGCGTCGCACCGGTCAAATCGTAGCCGCCTTCCTGGTCGCCCCAGTTGTTGGCAGGGTGCTGCCAGGCGACGGCGGTGTTGCAACTCTCGACGATCGAGGAGATCCTCGGTCGATGCTTCGTGGTTTGCTGATGTCGACTTGCGCGGCGGGCTTGCTGGTTGCGTGCTCTCAGCAATCAGATCCATCCGAGATCACGCCCGCGATGACCCATACCTTCGAAGCCTTGGCGATCGACGCCGGCGAGGAGATCGATGGGGTTTGTCAGAGCTGGTCGCTCGAGAACGAAGAGCCGATCTACGTGTCCAAGGTTCGTCAGCGTAACGACGGCGCCTGGCACCACTCGAACTGGTACTTCGTGCCGGAGCACGTCTATCCCGGGCCCGACGGCACCTGGGACTGCGCCGAGCGTGGTTTCGGTGATGTGTCATCTGCAATCGCGGGTGGCGTGTTCTTTGCGCAGTCGACGCAGACACTCGAAGAGCTCCAGGCGTTCCAAGAAGGGGCCGTGCTCGAGATCCCGCCGCATCACAAGATCGTGGGTGGTGTCCATCTCGTGAACATCTCGGCTGCCCCGGTAGAGACGGCGCTGAGCTTCGATATCGAAACCGTCGCCGAGGAAGATGTCCAGATCCGTCTCCGCCCGATCAGCTTCACGAACACCGCGCTCGACATCGAACCACAGGCAGAATCGCGATTTCAGATGACCTGCGACCTCGGAAAGGAATTCCAAAGCGCTCTCGGCACGCCAGCCGAGTACAACATCTACTACGTGCTGGCGCACTACCACGAGTGGGGAAACTACTTCCGGCTGAGCTTCGTCGACGAGGACGAGAGCGAGCGCACCATCTTCGAGCTTCGGAACTCGGTCGGGGAGCCCTTGGGTACGACGCTGGATCCACCGCTGAGCTCGGAAGGCGCGCCGAAGCTGCGCGTCGAATGCGGATACCTCAACAATACCGATCGACGCCTCGAGTACGGTCTTGGGGGCCAAGAGATGTGCGTGTTCCTCGCCTATACCGACGCGGACTTGATCGTCGGCGCAACCTCGGGTGCCAATTCTCCGAAAGGCCAGAGTGCCGAAGGCATCTTCATGAACGAGACGAGCTGCGGGCCGGTGCTGGCCGTTCCCGCGCCATAGCGGCGCCGAACCTTGCACGAGACGAGCACGCGTGGGATGAAACTCTGAGGATGGAAGCGAACCTGGACGCGGCCATCGATGTGGTCGAGGCGAGCTACGACCTCGAGCTGGGGCCGGCGGATTGGCTGCCCAATCTACTCGAAGCGGGCAGATCGCTGTTCGACTTCGGGATGGGCTGTTACGGCGCAATCAGCGCCGGAGCCTCCGAAGCCGGAGTCCCAATCTTGATCCAGATCCTCGGCAGCCCGGGTGCTGAAGATCTTCCACTGAGATTCATGAGCTCGGCTCAGGAAGCGGGGCCGGACCTGGTTGGGCGCGCAAGCGCGGATGCTCAAGGCCGCGTCTACCTCTTGTCCGACATGTGCGAGCGCTGGCCCACGGCATGCGAGATCATCAACAGGCACGTGGGGAGCAAGGACATGCTTTCACTGACCGCAATCGATCCGGACGGCTGCGGCGTGCATATCAGTATTCCTTCGGCGGAAGCGCTCTCGCTCGGGCGGCGCGAGCGCGAGTTCTGGGAGATGTTGGAGGTTCATATCGCCGCAGGGCATCGCTTGCGGCGCGGTCTGGGTCAGCAAGGGGATGCCCCGGGAGCGGCCATGACTGACATCCCGCTCGACGCCGAAGCGCTGATCGATCCGTCGCATTTCCTGGTGTCGGACATGCGCGGTGAAGCGAGCCGCGCGGACGCCTCGGCGTCCCTTCGTGCAGCCGCAGTACTCGTCGACAAAGCGCGGGGCCCACTTCGACGAAGTGATCCAAAGGAAGCGCTTCGCCTTTGGGAGGGACTCGTGCGAGGAACGTGGTCACTGGTCGACTGGTTCGACGCCGAGGGGCGTCGCTTCCTGCTAGCCAAACCCAACGCGCCGCGCATCACCGACCCGCGTGGGCTCAGCGAACGAGAGGCCCAGGTCGCAACCTATGCGGCGCTCGGCGACACGAACAAGGTCATCGGGTACCGATTGGGGCTCTCTCCGTCGTACGTCTCCCGCTTGGTCCATGACGCGATGCGCAAGCTCGACGTGAAGACGCGCGCACAGTTGGTCGACAAGATGCGAACGATGAATCCGCGGCCTGCCGCCTGACCCGCGTGCCAATACTGTTCATCTTTCCGCTCTCACGGCCGGCGTTGCTGTAAACAATTACGTATGGATCACCTCCGGACGAAGGAGGATACTCGGTCCTACCTGTGGGTTGATGTGGACATGGCGCTCGATGCTCACGGTCCACGGAGAACCGTCGATGGACCGCGTTGGGTCAGCGATAATCGATTTCACGGAGGCCGCGTACGACCTCGATCTCGATGACGAGGCTTGGCTGCCCACCGTCCTGCGGCGCGGTCTGCCCGTGCTGGACCAGGGGCTCGGCGTGGCGTGCATGGACTACGCGTTCCCGGCAGTGGGAGGCCCGGTGCAATTGCGCAGCGTTCACGTAGGCTCCGGCCCCGCTGACTTCCCAGAACGCCACCTCCGCGCGCTCGAAACGACACCGCCCGACGTGCTCCGCGAGCAGCTTCGCCCGGGCGGCGCCGGTACCGCGTCGGCAGAATGCGGGGACGACCCGGCGCAGCTCGCGCACTACACCTCTCACGTGAGCTACTGCAAGGATCTGCTCTACATCACCGCCGTCGACCGCAACGGCGCCGGTGTCGCGGTCGTCGCCCCGCTCCCCGAGGTCAGGAGCTTGACCCCTCCCGAGTCCGAGCGGTGGCAGATGCTCGCCGCTCATCTCGAAGCGGGGCACAGGCTGCGGCGCGGCTTGGCGCTGAAAGACGCCGGAGAAGAACCTGGCACCGACCTTCCACGCCACGCCGAGGCGGCCTTCGACGGAACCACTCTGCGGCTCAGCGATGCCGTCGGAGCCGCCAAAGAGCGCAATGCCGCCAAGAAGCTGCGGGACGCCGCCGTTGCAGTCGACCGCGCGAGGGGTCGAATGCGAAGGAGCGATCCAGACAAGGCGATCGAGATCTGGAAGGCATTGGTCCAGGGCCGCTGGTCCACGGTGGACTGGTTCGACACGGACGGGCGGCGCTTCATCCTCGCGATCCCCAACTCGCCAGAGGTGGTGGACCCGCGCGGGCTCACGGAGCGCGAACGTCAAGTCGTGAGCTATGCCGCAGTCGGTCAGACCAACAAGATGATCGCCTACCGGCTCGGACTTTCGACGTCACGGGTTTCGCTCCTGCTTCGTACCGCCATGCGGAAGCTCGGAACCCGAACGCGGGCGCAATTGGTGCAACGGATTCGGGAGCTCGATACGCCCAGTTGACCCGATAGTGGCGTCGGCCCGCCGCGATGAGTATGTGTAGGGACGATGAAGCGGGTGTTCGTGACGGGCGCTGCGAAAGGCATTGGCGCAGCCATCGCGCGGGCCTGCGTGCAGGCCGGCTACGACGTGGTCGCAAGCGACATCGACGAAGATGGACTCTCAGAGCTTCGCGCCGCATCGCAAGCCATCCAGACCATACCTCTCGACGTCAGAGATCTCGCGGCCTGGGAGGCGATTGCCGCTCGCATCGAGTCGGAGGGCGGCCCCATCGACGTGTTGATCAACAATGCCGGCGTATGCCTTCCGGGCCCCTGCGATCGGGTCTCGGCAGACGAAGACCGGCTCACCGTGGAAGTGAACCTACTCGGCGTCATGAACGGTGTGCGAGCTTTTCTTCCGCGCTTCCTCGAGCGCGGGCGCGGACACGTGATCAACGTAGCGAGCATGGCCGCATTCGCACCGGCGCCCGACCTCGCCAGCTATTGCGCGACCAAGCACGCGGTTCGCGCCTATACCCACAGCTGTGCGCTCGATCATCGCCATGCACCGGTACATTGGACGCTCGCTTGCCCGAGCGCCGTCGAGACTCCGATGCTTCAGCGCATGCGCGAGATGCGAGCGGGCGCGGTGGTATTCACGGAGAAGCCAATGCCACCAGAGCGCTTTGCCCACGCCGTGGTGGACGCGATCCGTTCCCCGAAGCGCGAAGTGCTCGTGCCCGGCGCCCGTGGACGGCTGATTCGGCTGATCGGGCTCTTTCCAGGCCTCCTCGCTCGCGGGATGGATGACGCTGAGCGCAAGGGCTTGGCCACTCTCGATGACTGATGATCGGCGACTCAGCCGCGCACCCCTGATTGGCGGCGGCCAAACCCGTCGATGATGGCGCGGAGAACCTCACGCCTCGCGACGACGCCCACCAAGCGGTTTTCGTCCACGACTGGAAACCAGCGAAACGAGGTAGCGACGAACAGCATCGCGATCTCGAACAAGCTCGCATCGACTTCCACCGTCTGCACGTTGCGATTCATGTGGTCGGCGACACGGCCCCCACCTTCCCCGTGATAGCCCGCGACGATCACCGCTTGCAGGAACTCGCGCTCGGTGAGCACGCCCACGAGATTGCCGTGATCGTCGACGACCGGCGCGCCCGGAATTCGCTGGTCCACCAAGACCCGGACCGCATCGAGGAGTCGACGCTCGGGCTTGAAAGCCAGGGGCTTGGTCACCATGATGTCCCGCGCTCGGAGATCTCTGAGGCTCATGTCCTGCGCCTCCTCGGACACTGCGCGCCCGCGTCGGTCGAAGATCCGCAAGCGCCGCACCCCCCCGGGCCGTTGAGACCCCCACACGTGCCACGAATGCCACGGCGGCCCGCCAGGACCCCGACGCCCAGACCGCCGAGCGCGAGCGTGAATACGACGAAGCTGAGCACGTAGACGATCACCTGGATCAACTCCCAAAGTCGTCGAACATGACGTTCTCCTCGGGGACTCCGAGATTCGTGAGCATCCTCTGGACCGCAGCGATCATCAACGGAGGGCCGCACATGTAGTATTCGCATTCCTCAGGAGCCGGATGCTGCCTGAGGTATCGATCATAGGCCACCGCGTGGATGAAACCCACGGGACCATCCCAATCATCGTCCTTCCTAGGCTCCGACAGCGCCGCCGTGTAACTGAAGTTCGGGTGCTCGGCGGCGAGACGCTGGAATTCCTCGTGATAGAAGAGGTCGCGCTTGCTCCGGACGCCGAACCAAAACGAGATCTTGCGTGTCGTTTTGATGCGCAGGAGCTGGTCCAGAATGTGAGAACGCATCGGCGCCATCCCCGTGCCTCCGCCGATGAATACCATCTCGTTGTTGGTCTCTCTCGCGTAGAACTCGCCGTAGGGCCCAGCGATGGTCGCCTTGTCGCCAGGTTTGAGGCTGAAGAGGTATGAGGACACCACGCCCGGTGGTACGCTGTCACCGGCGCTCGGCGGCGGTAACGCGATGCCAATGTTGAGGAGGATGATGCCTTTCTCTTCGGGGTAGTTGGCCATGGAGTACGCCCGCGTGGTCGGCGTCTTCGTGCCTGCGACGTAGCGCCAGAGCTGGAGACGGTCCCAGTCGTCACGGTACTCGGGCTCGATGTCGAAGTCGGAGAACTTGGCGCGGAATGGGGGGCACATCACCTGGATGTAACCGCCTGCGCGAAAGGGAACCTCTTCGCCTGGGGGCAACTCGAGAACGACCTCCTTGATGAACGTGCTGAGGCCCCGCGTGGAGCGGACCGAGCACTCCCACTCTCTGACACCGAACACCTCCTCGGGGATCCAGACGCGAAGATCCTCGCGCACCGCGACTTGGCAGGCGAGCCGGACCCGTTGGGCCGCTTCGTGCGGGCCGATCAGCGATTCCTCGGTGGGCAGCAGCGGGCCACCGCCTTCGGTCACCTTGACGCGGCATTGGCCGCAGGTGCCCTTGCCCCCGCAGCCCGCGGGCAAGTGAAGCCCCGCGTTCGCGAGCACTTCCAAGAGCTTCGCACCGGCCCCGACGAGGAGCTCCCGTTCGTCGTTGACGACCAACCTTACAGTCCCGGTCTCGACGAGCTGCGAGCGCGCAGCGAGGATGATCGCCGAAAGCAAGACAATCAATGCGGTAAACACGGAAACTGCCAGGAGAATTTGCAGAGCCATCCGCGCTACCTCCTAGAGCTGCACCCCGGCAAAGGCCATGAAGCCGAGCGACATGAGGCCGACGATGATGAAGGTGATGCCGAGGCCCTGGAGCCCTACGGGAACGTCGCTGTACTTGAGCTTCTCGCGAATGCCGGCAAGGCCGACGAGGGCAAGGGCCCAGCCGAAGCCACTGCCGACGGAGAACACCACACTTTCTCCAATCGTGTAGTCACGTTCGACGGCAAAAAGCGTCCCCCCGAGGATCGCGCAATTCACCGTGATGAGCGGCAGATAGATACCCAGTGTGTGAAAGAGACGAGGAAAATACTTGTCGAGAACCATCTCGAGGATCTGCACCATCGCCGCGATGACGCCGATGTACGTGACCAACCCCAAAAAGCTCAGGTCGACTTCGGGAAGACCGGCCCATGCAAGCGCGCCGTCTTGCAGAAGATACTCGTAGATCAGGCTGTTCGCCGTGACGGTGATGAACTGGACGACCACGACCGCAGCGCCGAGCCCGAATGCGGTTTCGATCCGCTTCGACACGGCCAGAAACGTGCACATCCCGAGGAAGAACGACAGTGCCAGGTTTTCGACGAAAACCGCCTTGATGAAGAGCTCCATGTACTGCCCGCTCATCAGTGCGCCTCCGTTCGGTGCACCTCGTGGATGCGGAACTCGGGCTCCTCGACTTGCTCGGTCTTCAAGGACCGAATCGCCCAGATGATCAAACCGATGACGAAGAACGCGCTCGGTGGGAGCAGCATCATCCCGTTGGGGTTGTACCAGCCGCCGTCCGCGACGGTCGAGAATACCGTGTAGCCGAGGAGCGTGCCCTTGCCCAGTAGCTCGCGGCAGGTGGCGACGAGGATCAAGATCATGCTGTAACCAAGACCGTTCCCGAGGCCGTCGAGAAAGCTCAGTCCCACCGAGTTCTTGGAGCCGAAGCTCTCCGTCCTACCGAGGACGATGCAGTTGGTGATGATGAGGCCGACGAACACCGAGAGCTCACGGCTCGTCTCGAACGCAAAGGCTTTGAGCGTTTCGTCTACGACGATGACGAGGGAGGCGATGATCGTCATTTGGATGATGATGCGAATGCTCGTAGGGAGCACCTTTCGAATGGCGCTCACGGACGCGTTCGCGAGCGCTGCCACGGTCGTGAGAGCAACGCACATGTACAGCGACGGGAGCAGCGAGGTCGTGACCGCCAAGGCCGAACAAATGCCGAGCACGTGCAGCGTGACGGGGTTGTCGTCCACGATCGGGTCGATCAGGGCTCGCTTTGCTGGCGAGCTCACGAACCTTCTCCTTGCACTTTGTGCAAGAACGGACCGTAGCCGTGGTCGCCGAGCCAATAGCGGATCAGATTGGTGACACCGTTTCCGGTCAGTGTCGCGCCGGAAACTCCGTCGACGCGGTAGTCGGCCAACGGGTCGTCTGCTGCAACACGGCCCTTGAATACCTGGAGGCGCAGTTGGCCTTCTTCGTCGTACACGCGTTTGCCCGGCCAGCGGGCCCGCCAAGCATCCTGACTCACGAAGTCCCCAATGCCCGCGGTTTCCGCGTGCTCGTAGAACACGATGTCAGCGACCGTGTTTCCGTCGGACTCGAGGGCGACAAAGCCATGCAAAGTCGACCAGAGGCCATATCCGGATACCGGCAAGATGATCCGCGTCACCTCACCGTCCTTCCGAACGAGATAGACGAGCCCATGCTTCGCCCGGCGGCCGATGCGGGCCACGTCGAGCTCGGGGGGGATAGCCATGCCGCGCTCGGAATCCTTCGCAGCCCGAATCGGGTCGAAACGGTCCGGATCGACGCCTTCGACATACGTGCCCGTTTCGAAATCCACGAGTCGAGGCTCGACCATGGCGAACAACTCGTTCACATCTGCGCCGGGCTCCATCAACCCAGCAACTTCGAGGATGTTTCGTCGAACGTCGAGCAGGGCATTGGCGGCCTGCCGTGGCTTGAGCACGACGGCCGCAGACGCCACCAGGGAGGAGCAGACTAGGCTGACGAAGAACGCGACCAGCAACGTGCGCGGAACGCTTTCGCGCCTCACGACGGGCTTGGGAGGAACCTCAGGCACTTCGCTTCAACCTCCGGTTGACGTTGCCACGTATGACGAAGTAGTCGATGGTGGGCGCGAAGATGTTGGCGAAGAGAATGGCCAACATGATGCCTTCGGGGAACGCGAGGTTCACGACGCGGATGATGACGGTCAGAACGCCGACGAGCACCCCGAACACCCAGCGACCCTGGTTGGTCACGCAGGCCGTGACCGGATCGGTGGCCATGAAGACGGTGCCGAACGCGAAGCCGCCGAGAACGAAATGCCATTGCCAGCCCATGGCAAACATCGGGTTGGTGTCCGACCCCACCACATTGAAGAGCCACGCAGTGGCGATCGTGCCGAGCGCCACCCCGCCGATGATCCGCCAGGAAGCGACGCCGGTGTAGACGATGAAGATCCCCCCGAGCAGGCATGCGAGAGCCGAGGTCTCGCCGAATGAGCCTTGGATGGGCCCGAGGAACGCATCCAGCCACGTGATCCCACTATCGAGAATTCCGGGGACGCCCGCCTCCGCGGCGATTGCAAGCGGGGTAGCGCCCGTGATCACATCGACCGGCGGGACCCAGACCGACTCACCAGACATCTCGACCGGATATGCGAAGTACAGGAAGGCCCGCCCGGCGAGCGCTGGGTTCATGAAGTTCTTGCCCGTGCCGCCGAATACCTCCTTGGCGATGACCACCCCGAATGAGATCCCGAGCGCGACTTGCCAGAGCGGCGTCGTCGCCGGAAGCGTGAGAGCGTACAGGATCGAGGTGACGAAGAAGCCTTCGTTGACCTCGTGATTGCGAATTCCGGCAAAGAGAATCTCCCAGAACCCGCCTGCCAAGAGCGTCACGACATAGATGGGCAGGAAGTAGAGCAGCCCGTAGAATGTCGCCGCGCCGACGTTGCCCGGGTCGTGTCCGATGCCCAACGCAGCCAGCACAGCGCCGCGCCAATCGCTCGGAGCTGCGAGCCCGAGCTCGGCAATCGCGAGATTTGCCTGGTGACCGGCGTTCCACATGCCAAAGAAAGCGCACGGCAACACACCGATGACCACCAAGCCCATCACCCGCTTCAGGTTGATGGCGTCGCGAACGTGCGGGGCACGCCGCGAGACATCCGATGGCGAGTACAGCAAGGTGTCCAGCATCTCGAAGACCGCCTGATAGCTCTCGAGCCGGCCGCCCCTGCGGAACTGGGGCTCGAGCTTGTCCAAGAGGTTTCGGAGGGGACGCATCAGCCGTTCTTCTCGATCAGTTTCAGGGTCTCTCTCAAGAAGGATCCGTACTCGTACTTGCTGCAGCACACGAAGGAACAGAGCGCGAGATCTTCCTCCTCGAGCTCGAGGCAACCGAGCGCCTTGGCGGCTTCGGTGTCTTGCACGATCAAAGCCTTGAGCAGCGGCACTGGCAGAATGTCGAGCGGCATCACTTTCTCGAAGTTGCCGATGGGAACCATGGCACGAGGACTACCTTGCTGAGAGGTGGTGAGTGCGAAGCGATGGCTCTGCGGACGCAGGGCCGCGGCGAACGCACGAATGGCCGAGTACTTGCGGAAACCAGGCGCGAGCCAGTCGAGGAAATGGCGTGCGGTGTCCTCATGAAGGACGCTGAGCTGGAGGTCACGAGGACCGAGATACCGCGCCCTTCCCGCGGCGCGCCGGCCTCCGAGGATCGAGCCCGAAAGCACGCGGCACGGAAGTGGCTCGATCTCGCCTTGAAGCAAGTCCTGCGTGCTAGCGCCAACCCGCGTGCGAAGTAACCGAGGGCGCCGCACGAGTGGGCCGCCGAGTGCGATGACGCGCTCCGTGTGAATCCTGCCGGTTCGGAGGAGCGCTCCTATCGCGACGACGTCTTGATAATGGAGGTACCAAACCGACTTGTCCTGACTCACGGGATCGAGGAAATGAATGTGCGTACCGGGGAGCCCGGCCGGATGCGGCCCTTCGAACACGGAGTGCTTCACGCGTTCAATCGGTGGAAGCAAGAAGCTCGGTCCGGGATCGTGGCAGACGTGGACGTCGCCATCGGTGAGGCGGCTGAGCACCGCCAGGCCATCGCGAAACTCCTGAGCGCGTTCGGCCAACACGATGCGGGGATCCGGAGCGAGCGGGTTGGTGTCGATGGCGGTGACGAAAATCGAGTGGGGGGAGGCGTCCGCGTGCGGCACCTTGCCGAAGGGCCGTGTTCGAAAGGAAGACCATGCGCCGGAACGGAGCAACACGTCTCGTACGGCGTCCCGATCGAGCGTGGCCAGGGTCTCGGACTCGTGCGCGCCGAAGGTTTCTTCGTCATCGCCCTCGAGCCGCACCACGATAGCCTGCAACGCTCGGCGGTCGCCACGGTGAATGGCGACGACCTCGCCACACCCAGGCGAGGTGAACATCACTTCGGGGTTGTTCTTGTCGACGAGCAGGGGCTGACCGAGCACGACACGGCCGCCCACCTCGGCGAGCAACCTCGGCCGAATGCCGCGGAAGTCGCGGACGGCGAGACCGACCCACCCGACGGGCTCGGCGTCGTAAATGCGCTGCTCCGGCTCGCCGGCGATCGGGATGTTCAACCCTTTTCGAACACGGACGTGCATCGGAGAGACGGGAGACTACCAACCCACGTGCACGGGGCCAACCCAGAACCGCGGGTTTCGTGTAAGCTTCGACGATGGTCGACTCGTCGGTTGTATCGCGCATCGTTCATGAGTCGTACGAGCGCTCGGCGCCGCTGATGCCGACCGGGCGATGGTGGGAGCAGTTGGACGAGGACTTCGCCCGCCATGCACAAGCGTTCGAATTGGCTCGCGCCGACCGGCTCCAGATCGGCGCCGCC
>Ga0209536_100011631_pt1 | contig 12868 bp, 10 predicted proteins | sample DeeMarSeWOR28_12_FD_187461 | JGI IMG/M metagenome (GOLD analysis project Ga0209536, IMG submission 187461) | Marine sediment microbial communities from White Oak River estuary, North Carolina - WOR-2-8_12 (SPAdes) (version 2) | ecosystem: Environmental > Aquatic > Marine > Intertidal zone >...
AGCGCGGCGAGTGGCTGCCGCCGTGAAACTCGAAAACCAGGTACGATGCGGGGATCGGGCCAACGTTGGCCATTCCGTGCGGCTCACCTGAGGCGTAGAAGATCACCCCGTGGCGGCCGACCCGTCGACCCAGCGTGTCCAGCGTGCCTTCCAGTACGAGGATGGCCACATCGTAGGGATCGGCGTGTGGAGGGTAACCGGCGCCGGGTTCGAGCACGCTCAGATGGCAGTGCAGGTTGCGCAGATAGCGCGTGGGCGAGTTCAGCAAGCGTTTGCGGGTCCAGCCGTTCGAGCGTTTCGTGCTGCCACTCCCGCCGTCGTCAAACCGAAAAACCGCTGACTCGAGCTCGTCTGCGCCGTTCGTTACTGACTCGTTCGTCCACTTGAAGATGAGGTAGTTTGCCGGGCCGGGGCCGGCGCCGCGGATCGTGTGACGGTGGTAGGCCGAGTGATATACGAATTGGCCCGGCTCGATCCTCAGGCGCGTGCTCTCATCGGAGCTCGGGTCATCGAATCGCAAGATCTCGGCTTCGCCCGCCAGCATGATGATCAACTCCTCCTCCACATGGGCGTGCGGAGGATGAGGCATCGTGCCCTCGCTCAACACGGAGATGTGGGTGCCGAGCTTCTCCATGGCCGGTGTCGAGCCGTTGAAGATACGGTAGATGTTCCAGCCGCTGGCGTTCTCCTCGAACGGCTCATCGAACTCACGGATCCAGCAGGGCCAGATCGGATCTGCGTCGGGGGCCAGGTTATGGGGTTGTTCAGCAGTCATCGCGGTCTCTAAGGGTCATCTCGAGGTACTCGGGCCGGCGGTCCGAGCGTCCAAGCCTGCCTGTTGCGGACACGCACCACGCAAGCTACCCAATATAGGGCCATCGGCTCGCCGGGCCCTGCGCATGCCGTGCATCGTCAGGTCCTAACTGCGTCTGCACGGAATTGCAAGAAGCCTGCCGGTTGGCTGGCAGGCGGTTTGCACCCGAAAAGGCGGACGGGACCTTCGTCGGTCCTCACAACTCAGCGTCGGAGTTCGCTCTGTCACACATCAGACCCCGGAAGATCGGCCTCGAGGCATCATCGCATTGCCAGTTGCGATGCCCTTCGTGTCCCACGACCAGCAGAGCCATCCATCCGGCGGTGGGGAGCGGTTTCCTCAAGTTCGACGACTTCCGCAGGATCGTCGACGAGAACCGGGGCGTCACCGAAATCGAGCTGTCGAACTACGGCGAAATCCTGCTGAACCCCGATCTGCCGCGGATCATCGAGTACGCCTACCGGCGCGGGGTCCGCTTAACCGCCAAGAACGGAGTCAACCTCAACCACGCCAAGGAAGAACTACTCGAAGCACTCGTCCGTTACCGGTTCCGTGCGCTCTTTTGCTCCATTGACGGTGCGAGCCAGGAGACGTACGAGCGCTATCGAGTACGAGGCGATTTCGAGAAGGTGATCGCGAACATCAAGAGGATCAACGCACTCAAACGGCGCTACAACTCGCCGTACCCGACACTTCTGTGGCGCTTCATAGTCTTCGGCCACAACGAGCACGAGATCTCGCAGGCCAGGAAGATGTCTCGCGAGTTGGGGATGCAGTTCCGCCCCAAGCTCTCTTGGGACCCCGATTTCTCTCCCGTTCGCGATGAGGAGTACGTCAAGCGCGAGATCGACTTCGATGTGACCTCCCGCGCCGAGTACGAAGAAGCCCACGGTGCCAACTACATGCAGCACCTCTGTTTCAAGCTCTGGAGCAAGCCACAGATCAACTGGGACGGCAAGGTGCTTGGCTGCTCGCGAAATTTCTGGGGCGAGTTCGGCGGCAACGCGTTTTCCGACGGCCTCGACACGGCCGTCAACAGCGAGGGGATCGCCTACGCGCGAGAGATGCTCCAGGGCCGCCTGCCGGGGCGTGCTGATCTACCGTGCGCGACCTGCGACATCTACCTCGGCATGAAGGCGAAGGACCGGTGGCTGGACTGGAACGCGTCGCAGTCGTTGGTGCGTAGGTTGCGCTCGGCTGCACGCTCTCTGGGCCTCACGCGCCTCCTGTTGAGAATCGGCAATCGTCTCCCAACGCGTAGCCCGCGGCAATCCAGCTTCTTCCTCGGGTAGCTTCTCACTCGTTGCTCCGTCCGAGTCCAACGAGCATCTTACAGGAACCTATACTACGGTCCCCCGAACCGGGACTACCGATGCCCTCTTTGTTGCAACGCCTGAAAGAACGCAAGCTTTTTCAGTGGAGCGTAGCCTACCTGGCCGGTGCCTGGCTCGTCTTCCAGGGCATCGAGGTGCTGGCCGAGCCCTGGAATCTCTCCGAGGCCATCCAGCGAGGTGTTCATGTCCTGCTTGTCGTGGGGTTCTTCGTTGTGCTGGTCCTGGCCTGGTACCACGGCGAAAAGGGCCGTCAGCGGGCCAGCGGCGTCGAGTTGCTCATTCTGGCGGGGATCTTCATCGTCGCCGGGGTGGCGGTGGCGACCTTTGGACGCGGGGCATTTCGGGGGTCAGCGACTTCGTCCGTGGAACTTGCGGAGATGTCCATCGCCGCCCTGCCGTTCGAAAACCGCAGCGGTCAACAGGAAGACCAGTACTTCACCGACGGTGTCCACGACGAGATCCTCACGCGCCTGACGAAGATCAGCAGCCTGAGCGTCAGAGGACGCACATCGGTCATGCAGTATCGAGACACGCCCAAGAACCTCCGGGAGATTGGGCAGGAGCTGAACGCTCGCTACATACTGGAAGGTGGCGTTCAGAGAGCGGGTGGCACGGTGCGGATCAACCTGCAGCTCATCGATGCCCAGAGCGACGCGCACCTGTGGGCCGAGACCTACGACCGACAGCTCACCATCGAGAACCTGCTGGCCGTCCAGAGCGAGGTCGCCCTCCAGGTGGCGGAGGCGCTGAACGCGGCGCTCACAGAGGAAGAAACCCAGAGTCTCGCGGCTATCCCCACCGACAACATGGAGGCGTACGACGCCTACCTGCGCGGTCTCGAGTTCATGGAACGCAGCTACGACGAGCGCGACATGCGCATCGCCGTGGACATGTTCGAAGAAGCCACTCGGCTGGACCCCAACTTTGCTCTGGCTTACGCGAAGCTCTCCGAGATGCAGGGCCGAATATATTGGTTCGCCTTCGATCGCTCTCAAGACCGCATCGATCGGGCGAGACTGGCCGCGCAGCGCTCCCTCGATCTAGATCCAGAGCTTCCGGAAGCCCACGAGGCGATGGGCTACTATTACTACTGGGGTCTTCTGGACTACGACCGGGCTTTGCAGTACTTGCAGGCGGCCTTCGCCCGACAGCCTGGCCGGCCCAGGCTTCACGCAGGTCTCGGTTTTGTCGCGCGCCGTCGCGGCGACTTCGAAGAGGCTCTTGCTTATCTGGAGAAGGCCGCGGAGCTCGATCCTCGTGACCCGTTGTTGCAGTACGAAGTCGCGATGAGCTACCAACTCCTTCGCAAGTACCCAGAGGCAAAGCGTCGATTCGATCGCGCGCTGGAGCTGGCCCCGGACATGATCGTTGCCTACGCCATGAAGGCCTGGAACTACGTCGTTGGGGAGGGCGCTACGCAGGAAGCGCGGTCGGTGCTCGAGGAGGCCTCTAACATGGGCCTCGAGACCGTCGATCATCCCGTCGCCGGATACTTCGAGGTCATCCTGGATCTTTGGGAAGGTCAGTACGAGTCCGCGCTGGCCCGCCTTTCCGCCGGTTCGTCCGAGGCCTTTAGCCATCAGATCTACTACGTCCCCAAAAGTCTGCTAGCTTCGGGCATCTATGCGGCCAGAAACGAGATGCTCCCGGCACTCGAGCAACTCACCGCGGCTGTCGCGCTCCTCGAGGGCGAGATCCAGAAGGCGCCCGACGACTCGCGCCTCTACGGTACCCTCGGCATCGCTTACGCCGCCATGGGGCGTACCGAGGAAGCCGTAGCAGCCGGACAGAAAGGAGTCGATCTGCTGCCGGTCGGCAGAGAGGCCTGGAGGGGCCCGTGGCGGGTTGGGGACATGGCCCGCATTCTCGTCATGACCGGCCAGCACGATGCCGCCATCGATCGCATCGAGTTCTTGTTGTCTCGCCCGGGAGCGATGTCGGTCCCTCTGCTCCGCCTCGACTCCGTGTGGGACCCGCTCCGCGACAACCCGCGTTTCCAAGCGCTAATGGAGAAGTATGCCCCCTCGTGACTGGAATCCCAACCAGTTGGTAGTGATGGGCATCGCGATGCTTGCCGTTCTGGGGCTGGGCATGCTGTTGTTCCATTGGCTTGGGGATAGCGCCGGCGAGTACGCGATGATGGCGCTCTGGGCCCTCTTGATCCTGGTTCCCGTGGCCCTGCTGGGGGCACGTAGGAGATGGTTCGACAGTCGCAAGAAGCCGTAGCCTTTTCGGACCCGGCGGTCCCACGGCCCGTCTTGCGGTGCAAGGCTTCCTCTTGTCTCTTAGGCTTCGTATGAACCGAACCTGCCCTATGAAACGTCACCCACGGGCCTCGTTCGCGTGAGCTCGGGCGAGCGAACCTCCGATCCAGGCGCACCCTTCGTCGTCATCTTCAACAAGCGCGCCCTGGCCGCTCGTGCCCTGCGCCAATCCGGCATGGAAGAGGCGCTGCGCGAGCGCGGGCTACCCTACGAGATCGTCGACTCCACCACCTCTGAAGAAGCCCGTTGTGCCGCTGAAGACGCGGCGAAACAGGGGGCCATCGCCGTTGCCGCCGGGGGCGACGGAACCGTCCGCGATGTGGCCAGCGGTGTGATCGAGTCGGGAAACCCCGATGCTGTGATGGGTCACGTGCCACTGGGAACGGGCAACGATCTCGCACGGTGCCTCGGCCGAGTCGGCCACGGTGTCGATCGCGCCCTGGAGGCCCTGCAGGACCGCCGCTCGATCCCCATCGATGCAGGAGAGGCCAACGGCGAATACTTCCTCAACGTCCTGGGCATTGGCTTCGATGCCGAGGTGGCGCGACGCCAGCACGATCGCAAATACACGCTGCCGTCCTACTTTCCCGATGTGATTCGCGCATTCCACAGCTACCAACCGCAGACGTACCACGCCCGCTGGGATGGCGGCCAGCACAGCGGGCCGGCGCTGATGATCACGGCGATGAACGGCATATTCGAGGGCGGGGGAGTGAAGATGGCGCCCCACGCCAGCTTGGAAGATGGCCTGCTCGACTACTACTGGATCGACCCTATCACGCGCCTACAGTTCGCGCGCTACATCTGGGCGGTGCGTTGGGGCACCCACTCGAAGCTACACATGGTCCGCTACTGGACCTCGAACCGCGTCACCGTCGCCTCCGACTCGCGCATGCAATACCACCTCGATGGCGAATACCGCGAGATGACAGCGGGCGGCGAGCTCGATATCGTCCTCCATTCGAAACGAGTCCGGATGATTGTGTGAAAGTCGGTATGGGCGGGCGGGCGGTGTCGTTTGCTACTGTAGCTCAAGTGCTCGGCCATCTGTGATCAGTGATCAGCAACCAGTGACTCCGTCGACGGTCGTGATTTGTGACGTGAGCATTCGGCTCCGCCGGCCCCTAGAACTACTTTAACAAGACGGTCCCTAACCAGTTGCAATACCATGACATAAGCCCTTCCCGCTCATAGGGCCTCGAACGTCCTGCGACCCACTGGTTACTGATTACTGATCACAGGTAGCCCGACATGCCAATACTGCCGGGCGCGGTCACCCCGGCCATATTTCCCTGGTTGCGGCAAGCACCGTCCCCACTCCAGCATCCGGCCCAGCAGGCACCGCTTGCCCACCCCGATACGGCCCAGCAGAACATGTGACTACTCGATACGGACCGTACGGCGAGTACGGGAACCAAACGTCGTCCTCCGTCGGTCCGAAGATGCCGACGGTAGGAACGCGCAGCGCCACTGCTGTGTGAAGGATGCCTCCGTCGTTTCCGACGTACAGCGAGGTCAGGCTGATCAACGCCATCAAGCTTCGCAGGTCGAGAGCCGGAAGCTGGCGAACCGCGGCATCAGTGGCTTCTGCGATCCTCCGGGCCGCGTCTTCCCAGCCGGGTTGTGTGACGACGAGAACGCGAACGCCGGGGCGCTCTCGTTGCAGCTCGGCGATGAGCGAGGGCCAGCGCTCGATGGGCCAGGCTCTTTCCGGTTTGGTCGCGCCCGGGTGTACCAGCACGAGGTCGCCACCCGCTTCGATGTCGAGCTGTCGGGCGATCTCTTCCCGCTCGCCGTCTTCCACATAGACCCTCGGCAGCCTTTCGTCGACCCACCCCAGCAGCGGCGTCAGCATATCCAACTGGTGGCGTACGGCCGACCGCTCGCCGTGCTCGTGGCGCTGGGTGTATTCGTACAGCCGACTGCGAAACCCCCGGTAGGGTGCCACCGAATGGCGCGGGCGGGCGAGGGACATGAGAAAGGCGGTGCGCGGGTTGCCGAGGGTGTCGAAGAACCAGTCGATGCGAGGTGCCCTCAGCTCTTTCGCGACGGCCAGCGTGGCGCGGGGGCCGGCCTTCGCGGGCATCGTGAGAACGCGATCGCAACCCGGGTGACCCTCGAGAGCCGGCGCGAAGAACGGGTAGGTCAAGTACTCGATCGTCGCGTTGGGCAGCCGCTCCCTCAGCACCTCGAGCATGGGCGTCGACATCACCACGTCCCCCAGCCAGCGCAAGCGCGTGACCAGGACGCGGCGGATGGAATCCAGATCTTCGGGTCGACTGTCCAGACGGATATCGTTCGTTCGAGAAATGGCTGATTCGGCTGAATCTTAGTAGCAACACCGGGGCTGCGGCGCCAGAGCACTCCGCTGGCCACGGAGCGCAGCCTGCCGAAACGGCCACCAGCCTCGGGGGTATACCGCTCTGGAGCTTTCGGCAGCCGGCTCGAGCGCGCATACTTCAGCGCGTAAAGACCGAGTTCGGCGGAGAGGGGCAGGGAGAGTGAGCAACTGCAACCACAGCGATCAGGGATCCGAGCGGAGCCGTCGAATACAACGGCCGGCCGTTCCCCTCCTGCTATTGGCGCTGGCCCTCATCACGCCCGGCACCCTAACCGCGCAGGAAGAAGCTCAGCCCCAGGAAGCGGCTGCCGCCGACTCGTTCTTCCCGCAACCGCCCCTTTCGCCGGGCGGCGCCTTCCTGCGCTCGCTGGTGATCCCGGGCTGGGCACAGGCGGAATTGGGGCACGCGACCCGGGGCGCCTTCTACTTCCTCACCGAATCGTTTTGCCTCTTCATGGTCGCCCGCACCAGCATTCGCCTCGACTACGCTCGAGCCACGGAACCCCAGAACGAGGGCCTCGTAGCCTCACGTGAACAACAACTCGAGGACTGGATCGCCCTGGCGGTCTTCACGGCACTCTTCAGCGCCGCCGATGGCTGGGTCTCGGTCCAGCTGTTCGGCTTCGATGACAGAACAGGTTTGAGTCCCGGAGATGTTGCTTTCAGCGTCGGATGGAAGTTGCCTCTGGGTCCCTAGGAGCTGGGAAGAAGTAAGGAGTCATTAGTAATTGGTAATTAGTAACTTCCAACCTACTGATGACCAATTACTACCGACTAATCACTTTCCAGCCTGACCACCATCCCAGTCGAATTGCTCCACTCCCGCCTCGGAAACAACCGTGTAAGTCCGATTCCCAATCCAATCCCCACTATTCACATAGAAACGACCATCCCCAACAGCCTTCAGTGCGGGAACGTGGCTGTGTCCGAAGACCACGAGGTCCAGGTCCGGGCGTTCGTCCAGCAGCCGCAGGGCCTCGGTTTCCAGTATGCCCGCTCGGGCCTTCGCTCCTTTGAAACCGTGCGCTTCGCGTTCCGAGGTGCGCGAGACGCGGTTCGCTATTCCCCAAGCCATGTCAGGGTGGATCAGGCGCATGAAGCCGCGGAACGGGCGGCTGCGGATCACGCGTTTGAGCATCTTGTAGCCCAGGTCGCCGGGGCCGATGCCGTCGCCGTGGGCGACCCAGGCCCGGCGTCCCGACAGCTCCAGCTCGATGGGGCCGTCCGCCAGCTCGATCCCGATCTTGTCTTGCAGGAACGGACCGCCCCAGGCGTCGTGGTTGCCGCCCACCAGGATGAGCCGCACTCCCGATTCCCGCAGGTCGGCCAGTGCGCGCAGCGTGTCGAAGTGCTGGCTGGGGACGACCGTCTTGAACTCGCACCAGAAGTCGAACAGATCGCCGTTGATCAGCAGCGTCTCCGCCGCGCCGTGCCAGCGTTCGGCGAAGGACAGAAAATCCTGCTGCACCGTATCGGGCACGGCGCCCAGGTGGAGGTCGGAGATGATCACGCTGGGTTTGGCCATAGGCAGCCGGATAATAGATCTTTGACCAAACGCGCCGAAAGCCCTAACATACTGGGGCGGCCTCGCGGGGCCGCCACAATAACCAGGGTAATCGGAGGATGGGTGCTCGAAAACACAATCGAATTCAGAGCTCGCTACTCCGAGACGGACCAGATGGGCGTGATTCATCACCGCCATTATCTGGCCTGGTGCGAGATGGGCCGCACCGAATTGATGCGGCAACTGGGGTCCAGCTATGCGGAGTTGGAGAAGCAGGGGATCTTTCTCGCGGTCTCGGAGATCCGGTTCAGCTACCGCGCCTCGGCGTACTACGACGATTTGATTCGCGTCCGGACTACGTTGGGTAAGCTACGGAGCCGCGGGGGGCGTTTTTGCTATCGGGTGGAAAACGCCGAGACCTCCAAGCTGCTGTGTCGGGCGGAGACGGACCATGTTTGCCTGAACGCCGAGGGGTCGCCCCGCAAACTGCCGGAAGAGATCTACGAGCTGCTGAAGCGGGCCCTGTAACGGCGCACGAGGAGGGAACAAACGACGCCCCGTATGGTGTTTGAACACATGTAAGATGACTTGGTCTTCCTGCTTCAGATCGGCGGTTGGGGGGACCTGCCGAGCGAACGGCTTTCGGACGCCTGGCGTTCTGGCTATCGCATGGACGTGTGTTCTTGTGATGGCGGGACCGCTAACGGCCCAGTACGTTCCCTTCGGCAAGAACAAGGTCCAGTACACCACCTTCAAGTGGCAAGTCCTCTCCGGCCCGCACGTCGACGTCTACTACTATCCTGAAGAAGAAGAGCTCGCGAAGATCGCGCTCACCTATTCCGAGCTGAGCTACGATACGCTGACGGCTTTGTTCCGTAACCGGCCGCTGCGGCGTATCCCCATGATCATCTACTCGTCCCACAGCCATTTCGAGCAGACCAATGTGATCGGATCGTTCCTTCCGGAGGGTGTCGCCGGCTTCACCGAGTACATGAAGCGGAGGATCGCGCTCCCCTTCAACGGCAGCTATTCCGATTTCCGGCATACGATCCGGCACGAGCTGGTCCACTTCTTCCAGCTCTCCAAGTTATCGCGCGTGTTCGACACGTACCCGCGCTTCCGTGCCCCCTATATTCCGCTCTGGTGGTCGGAGGGCCTGGCCGAGCGCTTCAGCTCGGAGCAGGACAGCGAGGACGAGATGTACGTCCGCGACCTGGTGCTCAGCGGGAACCTGCCCACGTTGGTGCAGTTGACGTGGATGGGCGGTTTCATCGCCTACCCGTTGGGCGGCCAGATTCACAAGTACCTGGGCGAGCGGTTCGGGTACGGCCGGGTGGCGGACCTCTACGAGAACCTCTGGAAATACGGCTCGTTCGAGGAAGCGTTCGCCGGGGTCTATGGAATAACCCTGGAACAACTCGATCCCGAGTTCCGCTACTCCCTCGACCGGAAGTACTTCCCCGAGTACCAAGACCGGCAGCCCATCGCGGTGGACGCCCGGGCCATCCTGTCCAAGCCGCTCAACTTCAAGCCAAGCCTTTACGAGCATCCCGACGGTTCGGTCGAGCTCTTCTATATGTCTCCGCGCACGGGGTACACTTCGATCTACAGCGTGATGCTGCGCGGCCAGCGGCGCGGCGAGCGGCCCGTGGTGCAGGGCGACAAGTCAGAGGAATTCGAATCGCTGCATTTCTTCTGGTCGGCACTCGACGTATCGGACACCGGCAAGCTGGTCTTCATCTCCAAGTACCTGGAGACCGACGCGATCCACATCTACGACCTCCACAAGCGGAAGATCGTGGGCCGCTATCAGTTCCCCGAGCTGGTAGCGATGACGTCGCCGGCCTGGTCGCCGGACGGGAAGAAGGTCGTGTTCAGCGGCCTGAGCCGGGCCGGCCCTTCCGATCTCTACATTCTCGATTTCGAGACCCAGCAGCACTATCCGATCACCACCGATCGCTATCTGGAGAACGATCCCGATTGGTCGCCCGACGGTCGCTTCATCGTCTTCTCTTCCGACCGCACGACGACGGGCTCCGAGGGTGACGAGAATCTCTTCCTCTACGACGTCGATACGGGTTCCATCGACTACCTGACCTACGGACCCTGGAAGGATATGGACCCGGCCTGGTCGCCCGACGGTCGCTGGATCGTCTTCACCTCGGACCGGGCCGGTTACTTCGATCTCTTCCTGATCGACCGATCGGGAGGAGGTGGACGCCTCACCAACTACACCGGTGCCGCGTTCGACGCCGAGTGGATGCCCGACGCCAGCGGACTGGTCTTCGCCGCCTACGAGGAAGGCACCTTCAACGTCCACTTCCGGCAACTGAAACTGGAAGAAGAACAGGACGAGGTGCTCGTCGCCGACAACCTCACCGACACCTTCGAGCCGCCCCAGGAGCCCAAGCTGGCCGTCCGTCTGGCCGACCGCTTCGAGCCGCCCAGCGAGGAGGAGCTGGGCGGGCACACCGGCTGGCACTGGGTCGAGACGGACCATCCCGTCATGGCCGAAGCCAGCGAGAAGCCCTACCAGACCAAGTTCGGGCTCGACTTCGCCGCGGGTCAGGCGGTCTTCGCGCCGGGGTTTGGGTCGGCCCAGGGCGCCAACTTCCTGGCGTCGGATATGCTCGGCAACCACTTGCTCTACTTCTCGGTTGTCGCGCAGAACTTCGGTGGCATCGACGATATTTTCGATTCGTTCGCCGGCCAGGCGATGTACCTCAACCTGTCGCGCCGCGTGAACTGGGGTGTCGGAGTGTTCCGCTGGAACGGTCGCTTCGTGGATGCAGCGTACAGCAACATCTACGAAGAACGGACCTTCGGCGGGTTCTTCGTGGCCAGCTACCCGTTCTCGAAATTCAGGCGACTCGAACTGCAGACCACCGTGGAGATGTCCGACCGCGAAGACATCGCCGATGTGCTTCAGTTCGGCTCCATCGACCTCTTCGACGACACGCTCTCGCTCACCCGCAAGGGCCTGATTGCCACGAACTCGGTCTCCTACGTCAAGGACAACACGCTGTGGCTGCCCACCGGGCCCGTCGACGGCACGCGCTTCAACTTCACGGCGGCCGTGGCCACCGACCTCACCAACGCCCGGGTCGAGAACTACACCCTGGTCGCCGACATTCGACGTTACTTCCGCACGTCGCTGCTCAGCGCCTTCGCCGTGCGGGCGTTCGGCTTCTACAGCGATGGCGCCATACCTTCGCGCATCGCCATCGGCGGCGCCTACACTCTGCGCATGTATCCCTTCCTGGGATTCATCGGCAGCCGCGTCTGGATGCTGAACTTCGAGTGGCGGTTCCCACTCATGCACCAACTCGCGTTGGGATTCCCCTTCGGCACCATGCGTTTCCCGGGTATCCAGGCGGCACCGTTCTTCGACATGGCCCAGATCTGGCTGGAAAACCGCCGCCCCGGCGGAATCTGGGGCTCGTACGGGATCGGCTTCCGCATGCCCCTCATGTACCCGATCGTCCTCAGACTCGACGTGGGCCGCCGCTGGCAATCCGGTGACATGCCCACCAGCCTGATCCCCAACTTCGACAAAACCGACGTCCTCTTCTTCATAGGATTCAATTACTAGAATCCTGAAGACTCACACTTCACGCGCCTCCCGAGTCGATCCCTCCGGCCGTCATCGACGACGTCGACGTCGCGTCCTCGCCCCGCGTCCGCGGACAACATGACCCTTCCTTTGCTTGACGCTCCCCTCAGAGGCCCGTAACTTCGGCCCTTTGAGAGCAACGATATTCCTTACGATCCTCGCCGCGGCCGCTGCCGCGTGCGCTCAGCGGCTGCCCGACCCGGTGCCCGTCCCACAGCCCGGTGAATTGGCACGCACGCTCCAGGCGACCGGCACCCCGGACCTGCCACGGCTCATCGACTTCAAGTGGCGCTACAGGGGGCGCGAGGGGCGGTTCTCCGGCGAGGGCGGTGTGCGGATCAACCCGCCGGACAGCGTCAGGCTCGATCTCTTGGGGCCGGGTTGGTCAGGCGTTCAGAGCGCCGTGCTGGTCGGCGACGACGTCTATTATATAGGGGAGCAGAAGATTACCCTGCCGCCGCCCACGTTCATGTGGTCGATGTTGGGGATCTTCCGACCCCCGGCGGGAATCGAGCCACGGGGCGCTCGACGCGGCGACCACTCGCAGTTGACGTACCGGCTGTCGGATCGGGAGTCCGTCGTATTCCTGTTTGATGCCGAGGGATTGCTCGTCGAGGCCGAGCTACAGCGGGACGGCGACGCCGTCCAGACCATTCGCGTGCTGCCCGGCGAACAGGGGAACGATCCCGAGGCGTTCCGTTGGCCCAGCGAAGGTAGATACCGCGACCTGGTGGAGTTCTTGGAAGTACAGATCGACGTGACTGGAACGCGAGATCATGAGCCGTTCGAAAGCCGCATATTCCAGGCTGCTTCGCGCTAGCTTCTGCGCCGTCGTCGCCGCGTGCGGCCCTTACTCGTTCTCGGGTGGAGGCGGATTGCCGGGGCACATCGATTCCATCGCCATCATGCCGTAAACGTGCTGATATATTATGTCCGCCCAACTGATTATTAAAACGCATTCGCCGTGGAAATTCTGGCTGAAATGGTTATTTTTGCTT
>Ga0209536_100011632_pt1 | contig 12866 bp, 11 predicted proteins | sample DeeMarSeWOR28_12_FD_187461 | JGI IMG/M metagenome (GOLD analysis project Ga0209536, IMG submission 187461) | Marine sediment microbial communities from White Oak River estuary, North Carolina - WOR-2-8_12 (SPAdes) (version 2) | ecosystem: Environmental > Aquatic > Marine > Intertidal zone >...
CCCCCAGACATTCTGGGTGCTAAAACGCTTGGGAATGGATCCGCCTGAATTGCTCAATGACGCCTCGCCACGCTTTGAGTCGGTTACGAGGCGGCTCGATACAACAACACCAGATGCACATCTAAGGGATGCCTGGGCAATTGCAAATCGCACCTGGGGTGTGGCGCCGGTAGTCAATGAGGATGGTACGCCTTATGGACTTGTTAATGGTCCCAGCTTATTCGTTTTCTTAAGCAATCTTGTAGGTCCTCATCAACGGCGCCAGGAGATAAGCATTGCTGAAATACTGGAGAAACCTTGTCGAGAGGCGTGTGACACGAATGTCCCAAAGTTTAATTTAGGTAGCCGGATCAGAGACTCAATCAACCGGATATTGCGCGTCGAAGGGGATGACTTCCTTGTAGTTGATGATCAGGGCTACTATGTGGGCATCTGTCGCCAAAGGGACGTACTTAACCCTCCACGCCTGCGCCTAATTTTGGTGGATCACAATGAATCTCGCCAGGCGCTAGGTGCTTTGGAAGAAGCAGAGCTGGTTGAAATCCTGGATCATCACCGACTTGATAATCCATCCACCCATACACCAATTCGTTTCTCAGTGGACGTGGTAGGGAGTACCAGCACCTTGGTTTCCGAACGCATCGAAGATGCCGGTTTAAGTGCGCCTCCTGATCTTGCGGGCTTGATGCTTGCTGGTCTGATATCCGACACATTGATTCTAAGCTCTCCAACGACTACTGAGCGTGACCAGCGTGCAGCAGAACGTTTAGGCCGTTGGACGTTTGTGCGAAGTTCCCCGCTCGAAGGAGAAACGATGACATCTTTTGGGGAGCAAGTATTACGATCTGGTGCCGGTCTATCCAGTCGTGATCCGCATGAGATCGTCAACTCGGATATGAAAATGTATTCGGCAGACGGAGTTCGTTTTGCCATCTCTCAGGTGGAGGTGACAGACCTTTTACAATTGGCAGAGCATTTGCGTGACCTGGAAAAGGCACTAAATGAACTAAGGGAAAGAAATAGTTTAGATTTTGCTATGTTGATGGTGACTGATGTCGTGAGCAGTTGCAGCCGGTTGATGTTGACCAACGAACCTGCGGCGCTTAACGATTTGCCTTATCCTCGACAATCTGATGGCACCCGTTTTGCAGATGGCGTTGTTTCTCGTAAGAAACAGCTTTTGCCTGTTGTATTGGGGCTATTAGAGGTGTAACTGTGTCGATATATAAACAACTTGTGGAGTTAGAAGCACAAAACCAGGCTGCGGCATTATGTACCGTTGTCAGAAGTCGTGGTTCAACACCTCGTAGAGCGACCAGTAAAATGCTGGTTTACATTGATGGGAATATCGAGGGCACAGTTGGTGGGGGTGAGTTAGAGAACAGGGTGATCGCTGAAGCACTTCAAGCCTTGCAGGATGGTAAACCCCGTTTGATGGAATACAGTATGAATGACCCAAAACGGGGTGATCCGGGTGTATGTGGGGGGCAGGTGGAGATATTTGTGGAACCAATTCAACCAAAACCGAGATTAGTAGTTATAGGAGCAGGACACGTTGGAAAGGCGGTTGCCTTTTTGGCTAAATGGTTAGGTTTCTATGTGGTGATTAATGATGATCGGGAGGAATTTTGTAACCCTGAAGCGCTTCCTGGTGCGGATGATTATATCCCGGTGGAGATGGCTGAACTTCCCCAACATATGGATATCACACCCTGGACCTATATCGTGCTGACTACACGGGGCTCGAACATCGATGTGCCCGGTTTACCCGCCTTGTTGGATGGACCGACTGCATATATTGGCGTTATCGGATCCAGGCGACGCTGGGCAACTACCTATAAGCAATTATTACAGTCAGGTGTCCCGGAAGAAAAACTGGCGAAAGTGCGATCGCCCATGGGATTGGAGTTAAACGCAGAAACACCTGAGGAGATCGCCGTTAGTATAATGGCAGAGATCATCATGCTTCGTCAGGGTGGGGATGGCAGTTTGATGACCGTAGGTAATGAGGATGAAGATTTAAAGGTCAGTGATTCTTAACCCTATCAGCATCAAACGCGATAGCGTGATCTTTGAACCTTAGATTAACCGGAGAACACTATGTGGCGAGAATATATTAACGCAACCACTGTTGATGAAGTCCTGAAGATCCTGGATGAGCGACGTGAGGGGGCTCGTATTATTGCAGGTGGAACGGATATTTTATTGGAGATTGAACGCGGTATCCGAAGCGGGATAAACACACTCATTGATATTACACGTGTACCACACCTGGATCGTATCTGGTTGGATGAGGAAGACCAGATACATCTTGGAGCCCTGGTGACCCACAATCATTGCGTTGCATCTAAACTCATCAGGGAAAGAGCCTATCCACTGGCAAGAGCCTGCTGGGAAGTAGGAGCACCTCAAATTCGTAACCGGGGGACAGTCATGGGAAATTTGATTACTGCTTCCCCTGCTAATGATACGATCACCCCATTGATAGCACTCGGAGCTCAAGTTACATTAGTATCATTGTCAGGAAAGAGAATTATCCCACTCGATGAGTTCTATACCGGTGTTCGTGGAACGATCCTCGATCCTGCTGAAATGATGGTTGATATATCTTTCCCTGCTCTCAAAGATGGAGAAGTAGGATTCTTTATCAAACTAGGTTTGAGAAATGCACAGGCAATTTCATTAGTGAACGCGGCTATTGTGCTTGGACTTAATAAAGGGGGGATCGGAAAAGCTAACATAACATTGGGGGCTGTTGCACCGGTAATCATCCATGCGGTGGAAGCCGAAAAGTATCTGGTGGGTCGCAGGTTGGATGATGAGATCATCGAGCGTGCCGGTCAACTGGCTAAAGAATCTGCCAGACCAATTGATGATCTGAGAGCTTCGGCAGATTACCGGGATGAGATGGTGCGCGTGTGCGTATTACGTGGATTGCGGGATATCCGTGATGATGAGGTAAGTAAGGGATTTCCCGATAACCCAGTGCTACTATGGGGTGAAGCTTTCCATGGTGAAGTGCCTGCTTTGAGAGAGAGTTATACTCATACAAGGGATATACCCATAAAAACCACAGTAAATGGTCAGGAATATGTCATCCCTGGTGGGTTCAATAAGACTTTGCTGGACTTCCTGAGGGAGGACATAGAGCTTACTGGTACAAAAGAAGGGTGTGCAGAAGGAGAATGCGGTGCATGTACGGTTTTTCTGGATGGTGTAGCTGTGATGAGTTGCTTGGTCCCAGCCGCACGAGCCCATGGTGCGGAGATCGTCACGATTGAGGGTTTAGCTGAGAACGGAAATCTTCATCCCGTTCAAGAGGCCTTTATCGAAGAAGGAGCTGTGCAGTGCGGCTACTGTACACCCGGTTTCATCATGTCTGCAGCTAAATTACTGGAGGAAAAACCTCAACCAACAAAAAATGAAATTCAACAGGCACTAACTGGAAACCTGTGTCGTTGCACGGGTTATTATATGATCATCAAAGCCGTTGAAAGTGCGGCAAAAAAAGAGGTGACGGGTTAGAAAAGGAGCTGGCAGATGGGAAAATATGACAGTTATAACCCGCAAAGTTATAAGGCTCAGAGGCAAGAGGGTGTTCACCCTATTTGGCGCGGTATAGGATGTGTGATGATGATCCTCATCCCAATTATGGCCTTTGCTGGTGCAGTCTTGTTGGTGCAGGCGAACCTCGAGCAGAGATGGCTACCAACACCTTACCAACTGGCTCAACCTGTTTTATTGCCTTACTTTGGGCAAGTCAATTATTTATATGCTTACTTAGTGGTCGCAGTTATCCTGGCATTAATAGGATTTGCTCTCTTGTCCCTGGTTTATGCGATCGCATATTCAGTGATTGGGCCATCCCAGTACGGACCGGTCGACTCACCACCTATTAGACGCCAAAAGCGCCGGAGGTAAATGTGGAGCGTACTGTACCCAGCACGGCTTCTGAGGAGGTCGAGCTGTATTTACGTACCTATTATTCGCTACTTCGCTCAACTGCCGAGGTAAAAATACGCACGCTTGAAGAAGCCCATGCGGGGATGAATTCTTTGCTCCATCCATCGGTCAGGGGGACAAAACCTGATATGGGAGCATTTATTTACACATTATTACGCACTCCAAAGTGTATGCCAGAGGTGCGCCTGGTCGTACTCGGGCAGAGTACTGATGTTTTCACGAGGGCAGGTTTTGAAAACATAGAGAACTGGGAAGAAGCACCCACTGCAGCACGCAGAAGACGAAGTTTCTATAATGGGGTGGATACTTTAGCCTCTATTATTGCCAGCCGATCTGATATCGACGATTTAATCCCTATTCTCACTGCTTTTCAGATTGAATGGAATAAATTACATCACTTGCTGCAACCAGTTAAGGGATTCCTGCGAGATTTCCAAGAAAACGAAGAGCGCTGGCCCTATCTGGCTGATGCTCTGGAGGTTTCTATGGGAGACCTCCTTCGGTTAAGCAAAATATGGGGTGACGAATTCGCCATTAATCTTGGAAAAATTGCCGAGTCACCTAGGAGTTTGAGCGTGCAATTGCTGAATGGTTCGCTGAGTGAATATCGGCGAGCAACACACGCCTGGTGGAGTAATATTGAACAGTTTTGCCCGGAGTTGCGCACAAGACCCGTTTATTATATTTCTAGCAACACTCACAGTGTAATAAATTTGATTACAGGTTTTGCTTTGCAGTTCAAAGAAATGTTAACCGATTTTCTGAATAAACCTGAGAATATATCTCTTGCTGATGAATGGGAGGAGATCCAATCACGTGATATTCCCTATGGTGAAGAGAATTTTCTTTATTATGTGCTAAAAAAATTCCAACAATCGAACCATGATACAGACCTTTTCGGCGAGCAGTTACGTGAAGAACAGGGTCACGGGATAATAAGGATACCAGCTGAACATTATTTCGATGTAGAAGCTCAGATTATTGATCTCTCACGTGTGGATACAACCCAACTCGACCCACGTCTCCAGGATGGAGATCTTTCGTTTCTGGTCAAAAGCGATGCATTGATATTGAATCTCGATTACCCGCTTGGGTTGGCTGCCTATAACATATTAACCGAGATCTCAGAACATGTACGGGAAATCCTCGGGGTATATATAATGGGTAAAGCAGCGACGTTAAATGGCATTGTGGGTGATGTAATGATCCCCAATGTAATCCACGACGAGCAATCGGCAAATACTTTTATCTTTCCAAACACATTCTCTTCAGCGGATGTTTCTCCGTATTTGTTGTACGGAACAGTGCTCGACAACCAAAAGGCGGTATCCGTGCGGGGGACTTTTTTACAGAACGCCAATTATATGGATGTCTTCTACCGTGAAGGTTATACCGATATTGAAATGGAGGCTGGACCATACCTATCTGCGGTTTATGAAATGTACCGCCCAAAGAGGCATCCTGTGAATGAGATCGTCAACCTGTACGGTTTACCATTTGACCTGGGGATCATACATTATGCATCCGATACACCACTAAGCAAAGGGAAAAATCTAGGTGCGGGTAGCCTGTCATACTATGGCATGGACTCCACCTACGCTGCAAGCCTGGCTGTCCTACGGCAAATTATTACCCAAGAACGAAGCAGGATTAAATAGTTGCCTGATCGGTGATTTCTAGCGCTCTGTCTAAAACTTCAAATCCCTCAGCAAGTTGCTCCTCGGAAATAATCAATGGTGGTATTACCAGCACTGTATGCCAATGGGTATACAGATAAACACCATTTTTAAGCAAAAAATCTTTGAGAGCGACCATTTCTGGAGATGTGCTGTTATAGTTCGCTAACGGTTCCCTGGTTTGGCGGTTGCGCACTAATTCAAGCACGCCAAATAGACCAATTGAGCGTATCTCACCTACAGAGGGATGTTGCTCACCAATATCGTTGAGCATGCGGTGTAGTATTGGACCCAACCCGGCTGCACGCTCTATGAGATGATCTTCCTGCATAACCTGGATATTGGCGATGGCAGCGGCAAGTGAGACAGGATGGGCGTTATAGGTCAGGCCTCCCTGGTAAACACGCTCGTTAAAGAAATCCGCAATCTCCTGGCGCATGGCTACCGCACCTAAAGGTGCGTAACCTGATGTCAGACCCTTGGCCATAGTCATCATATCAGGTACCAGATCCCAATGGTCAACGGCGAACCATTTTCCCGTTCGCCCAAATCCACTCATCACCTCATCTAGGATCAGTAGGATACCGAAATGGTCGCATAAGCGGCGCAAACCTTCCATGTAACCATAGGGAGGGATGATGATGCCATTCGTGCCGGTCACTGTCTCAAGCAAGATTGCGGCAATCGTGTCTGGACCCTCATAGGTGATGATCTCCTCGAGGTGATTGAGGTAATCCTGGGCGAAATCTTCTTCCGGAATATCCGGGTTAGTGCGGTGAAATGTAGAGCGGTAACGATATGGGTCAAGAAAGTGGACCACACCTGGCATTAGATTGGGCTCCCATGCCAGACGACGCGGGTCCCCCGTAAGGGCCATCGCACCAGCCGTGGCTCCATGGTATGACCGATATCGAGTGAGAATCTTGAACTTACCCGTGTAGGCGCGGGCCAGTTTTATCGCATTTTCATTTGCATCGGCACCACCTAAGGTGAACAGAAAGCGATTTAGATCACCAGGTGTGATATCCGATAGCAGTTTCCCCAGATAAGCGCGTGGTTTGGTCGCCATTGGAGGTCCCGCAAATGGCAACTCTTGAAGCTGTTCGGTCATCGCTGAAATAACCCGTTCGTCACCATGTCCAATATTAGCGCACATTACCATGGAATTGAAGTCCAAATAGCGTTTTCCATCGACATCCCAAAAATATACACCTTTGGCGTGCTTTATTGGGATTGGGGAGACAGCCGCCTGGGCTGACCAGGTCCAGAAACTGTGTTTTTGTGATAAGGGCAATATATCCGAATCGGGAAGATCAATCATGATTACCTCAACTAGGGTGAAAAAATGAAAACGATTTTGAATCGTATCACAAATTTTTTATGGTGATGGTTTGTGAATTATTGTACGTAGAGGATGGTTTCTTGACAATTGGAACTGTCTCTGATACATTTTAGCTCTTGCAATCTCGCAACCGATAAAGGAGGTCCAATGTCTGAGAGCGCACGTATGTGGATGGAAATATCGTTTAATATCCTTTACCTTTTTGTTGTGTGGGGATTGGTAATCACTATGATAAGGCGTCGCCCTGATGTCTCACAGGAAAATAAAAAAGCAGCCAACCTCGTCCTATGGGCATTTGCATTGTTGGCATTAGGAGATACAGGGCATGTTGGTTTCCGAGTCCTGGCATATGCTTCTGGCAGCCTTGATACCCAAATCAATATTTTTGGAAGGCAAGTAGGGTTAGTAGGTTTGGGAGCCCTCTCAACCGTAATTACTGTGACAATATTTTATCTCTTGATGCTTGAGCTCTGGCGAGTTCGTTTTAATAAACGATATGGGTGGTATGAGTATCTATTAATTGGTTTTGTGATCCTGCGCTTTGTGCTCATGGCTTTACCCACAAATGATTGGAATAGTGTCGTCCCACCACAACCCTGGTCTACCCTCCGCAATATACCTTTAACCATCCTGGGTCTGAGTGTAGCATACCTGATGCTGCGTGACGCCACAAAAGCTAAAGACAGTGCATTCCAGTGGATTGGGTGGATGATCTTATTATCCTACGCGATGTATATCCCGGTGATCTTATTTGTCCAGCAGGTACCTATAATTGGCATGTTGATGATCCCCAAGACGATGGCTTATGTAGCTATCGGTTTTATCGTATACTACTCGCTTTATCGGAATCCTGTAAGTGGGATGGAACAGGTTGCCAGTGAATCAACCGCTTAACTACAATTTTCTAAAATAAAAACTGGAGGCAAGTGAGAATATGTATCCAATTGTCTTAGCTATACACAATATTATCCGATGGGTAATCTTGATTGCGGGTGCAGTTGCAGTTATCAGGGCATATATGGGTTGGTTCGGAAAGCGTGAATGGACAGAGACCGACCGTAAAGCTGGTCTACTTTTTACAACTTCGATAGACATTCAGATATTGTTAGGATTATTGTTGTATTTTTTTCTGAGTCCTATTACAAAGGCAGCTTTGAGTGCTTTTGGGGATGTTATGAGTGAGGCAGGAGCACGTTTCTTTGCATTTGAACATGTAATTGTTATGTTGCTGGCATTGGTTTTTGCCCATTTGGGTAGCATCCTGCCGAAGCGCGTTGATGAGGCTGTCCGCAAGCACAGGCGTGCAGCCATTTGGTTTACGCTGGCATTCCTTGTCATTTTAGCGGGGATGCCTTGGATGCGTCCATTATTCCCAGCCTTTTAGATACTTTGGAGATTGTTATAATCACAACATAAAGCAATCTCCAAAAAATGGATAAATCCAGGGTATATGCAATCTTTGCTGTCACTTTTGCCGTCGTAGCCTGGGGAGCATCTTTTATCGCCACCAAAGTGGCGCTGAGAGATGTTTCGCCAGTGACGGTGGTGTGGCTGCGGTTCTTAATGGGTGTGTTGATCCTGGGAATGGCTGTGGTTTGGCGCAGGCAGATTGCAATCCCAAAGTTAAGGGAATTGGGGTATTTCACCATCCTTGGGTTCCTGGGGATCACATTCCACCAGTGGTTACAATCTACAGGTCTACTCACCGCCCAGGCATCCACCACGGCCTGGATCGTGGCGACTACGCCAATTTTCATCGCATTGCTGGGTTGGATTGCCCTAAAAGAGAAGCTGGGTTGGCTGCAAGGAGTGGGGATCATCCTGGCAGCCATGGGTGTGTTTTGGGTAGTAAGCGCTGGCGATCTAACGGCTTTGGCTGAAGGTAGTTTTGGCACCCCGGGGGATTTCCTCATCCTGATCAGTGCAGTGAACTGGGCGGTATTCTCTGTAATCTCCAGACGTGGGCTGCAGCGGTATCCTACAGCCATGATGATGTTCTATGTGATGCTATTTGGCTGGATATTTTCGTCTGGTCTATTTTTTGCGGGTCCAGGGGTGGGCGAAATTGGGTTGCTGACCACCACGGGTTGGTTGGGCATCCTGTTTTTGGGAGTAGCCTGCTCAGGGTTGGCTTATATCTTCTGGTACGATGCACTGGCAGCGCTGCCGGCTGCCCAGGCAGGCGCATTCTTATACATCGAACCCATCGTAGCTGTGGTGGTGGCAGCAATTATCCTAGGCGAGGCGGTAACGATCGCCTCGATCCTTGGAGGAGCGGCAATCTTGTTGGGTATTTGGATGGTTAATAGAAATATCTAGCGCTTGTGATTCCGCTAAGTATTTATCGAACAGTATCTGGAATTCGTGTTACTGCGATCGAAGCCTGGCAGTTTTCTGATCAGGGTAGATACCCTCACCTCTTCGCGATTCACTATGACGGGTTATCAAGGGACTTCCCGGTGTCTACATAGAAGGATTAATTGTTATAGGACTTACGCAGTTCGGTGAGGAAAATTCGGAAAAAAGGGAGTGCGGGCAGAGACCGCACTCCCTTTTTTTGGGCTCTCACTACTTCAACTGCGTAACTTCTATGTTAAATACCTTTTCCCCAGCTCGGACAGGTACTTTGATCCGGTTCTCAAAAGGTGTTATTGGACAAGACCAGGCATCATTGTAAGCACAATAGGGATTGTAGGCGAGATTAAAATCTACCAGGAACTTACCTTCGCCGAGATAACTTGGCTCCAGGTAACGACCAGCGCCATAAGTTTCAGTTCCAGCCAGGGAATCTGCAAACGGCAAGAAGAAATCGTGATGACTGGCATAGATCGTCAATTCAGCTTCCTGATCTTCGACCACAAACTTAAATTTTCCATACCGCGTATATGTTTGAACACCACCGGTAGTGGTTTGCATCTCAAGGGTGTCATTTTGGGGGAATTCTTCGATATTCACTTCCAGACGCAAATCATGATTTTCTGGGAAATAATTCAGCCCGCTAAACTGTCTCTTCTGATTATGCGCCAATGGGCTTTGAGGGTGGGATTTGAAAAAGTGATCTTTTTCGGCCCGAAAAATGTTTAATTGATCCATTATTGTTGCTCCTGACTTTTATTAACCCTGTAAGAGGTAATTTGCTTGATTTGTCCAAAGTCGTAGACGATGGAAGTATGGATCCTCTTACTCAAAATATATTCAAAGAAGCCGGAGAGGTGAAGCAGTCAAAGGATTGGAAGAGAAGTATCTTAAGGAAGCTGTACAACGCTACTTGGAACATTGTCCTGACTGTCGGGAACATCATTTACGCTTGCCAGGGGATATCGAAGAAAAAACAAATTCAAGAAAGTGAGTCTAAGTTATGGCAGAGAAGGTGGCATCATTATTAGAAGACAAAAATGAGTAATCTGGTTTTCAAAGACGTTTTCGCTTTCAACACGATACACCTTATTGTAGTGAGGTATGAGTAAAGCTTGCACTCCTAATTTTTTGGTTCTCACGCTATAGAGGGTATAATCAGGGTGGTTCAATATTTCAAATTTTTTCACATGGAAGGATCTATATGAAAATCGTAGGTGATTCCGTCAAGCGGATCGATGCTTATGGTAAGGTCACTGGTAAAACCCAGTATCCGGGCGATATTAATATGCCAGACCAGGCATATATGAAGATTCTCTTTGCAAAACGACCTCATGCTATCATCAGGAAGATTGATACTGAAAAGGCTGAATCGCTTGAGGGGGTTATCGGGGTTTTTACGGCAAAAGATGTACCTGTCAATGAATATGGTTTGATCATGCCTGATCAACCTGTATTGTGTGGTCCGGGGTCCAGCAAGCCATATGCTGACCGGGTGCGTTTTGTGGGAGATCAAGTGGCTCTAATTGTTGCCGATAGCGAAGAGATCGCGGAAGATGCGCTAGAACTGATTGAGGTTCAGTACGAAGACCTACCAACAATCACTGACCTGGAAGAAGCAAGGGCTTCGAAAACGAATTTACTGCATCCAGACCTGGATTCGAACATTTTCTGTCACTATCGCATAAGAAAAGGCACTTACGGAGATAGTGGTGCACCGGAGGATGCATTTGCTGACGCCGATGTAATTATCCAAGGAGAGTATCGAACTCCTGCTCAGGAACATGCTTACTTGCAGCCAGAAGCCGGGCTAGGATATATCGATGAAGAAGGTCGTGTAACGGTTCAAGTTGCTGGTCAATGGACGCATGAAGACCAGGAACAGATCGCACATGCGCTCGGATTACCTCTGGATCAGGTGCGGGTGATCTATCCAGCAATCGGTGGCGCTTTTGGGGGGCGCGAAGATATGTCAGTGCAAATTGTATTAGCCCTGGTTGCCTGGCGTTTGCATCAACGTGGGATCGACCGGCCGGTAAAAATTATTTGGAGCCGCGAAGAATCCATCATCGGTCATCATAAACGCCACCCATATATTATCTACACAAAATGGGGAGCGACCAAAGATGGAAAACTCGTCGCAGCCGAGGTTGAAGTCGTGGCTGATGGAGGAGCTTACGCTTACACATCCACAAAAGTGCTTGGCAACGCGACCTTGATGTGTACGGGGCCATACGAGATTCCAAATGTAAAGGTGGACTCTTATGCGGTTTATACCAATAATATCCCTGGTGGGGCTTTCCGTGGTTTTGGTGGTCCGCAGGGAGCATTTGCAGCTGAAACCCAAATGAACCGTCTGGCAGAAGCCTTAGGGATGGATCCGGTTGAAATCCGCAGACGGAATGTCTTGAAGGAAGGCTCCTTACTATCGGTCGGTACTCCATTACCGAAAGGGGTCAGCATAGCACAGGTAGTGGATAAATGCGGGGATGCTGCTGAGGCGACCTGTTTCACTGCCACCTCCTTTCCCCGCCGCTTAACCTTCTATGTTGTCGAGCGCCTGCCGAAGGGCCCGCCCCGTTAAGGCGCGAATCATCTCTCTTCGATACCCCTCTGAGGCGCGAATATCCGTTACAGGCGATGCCTCTCCGGAGGCCCTTTCCGATGCAAGGTCAATGACCGGGTCATTCAGCGCTTTTCCCCGTAGCACCGCTTCGGCCTCCCTGGCTCGCATGGGGACAGGAGCAACCGCCCCGAGGGCTATCCTTCCCTCCTGGCAGAGACCTTTCGTCTCATCCGTCGTAATCAGGGCAGCCACCCCAAGGATCAAACCGATATTGGCAATATTCGACCCGATGACATTGCCGGCGGCCATGGCAGATGCCCCACGCACGGCGGCAAAGAGAGAAACCAGAAGCTCAGGCATGCTGGTCGCGAAGGCAACCACGGTGAGCCCGACAACCAGTGGTCGTACACCCATCGACAGTGCAAGCCTGGAACTTCCCGTGACCAGATATTCGGCACCGTAATAAAGCAGCAACAGACCTGCAAGAACGAGGATAACTCCCAAAAACATCAATAAATCCCTATCGGTCTACAAACCCACTGAGTGGACGACTGAAACATCTACCAGTCTAATACCTGCTTCCCTTGCTGTCGAGAACTAGTCGAGCACAAGATGAATATCTTGACTTAATTATCATTAAAGAGCTAATATCCATATATTCAATTATTATCTGAGGGTGAATTATGGCAAACGTTGAATTTGACAAAACCATCTGCCTCGACAGGGAAGCCGAGATTCTCAAGGTTCTTGGCCATCCGGTGCGACTGAAGATCGTTGCCGGTCTCATGTCCCAATCATGCAATGTGAAAAAAATCTGGGAATGTCTCGAATTGCCCCAGGCGACCGTATCGCAGCATCTGGCCCTCCTCAAGAACAAGGGCATTATTGATGGCAAGCGTGACGGTGTCGAGGTCTTCTACCAGGTCACGTCAACCGAGGCCCGCAAAATCGTTCAGTCTTTGAT
>Ga0209536_100011633_pt1 | contig 12865 bp, 12 predicted proteins | sample DeeMarSeWOR28_12_FD_187461 | JGI IMG/M metagenome (GOLD analysis project Ga0209536, IMG submission 187461) | Marine sediment microbial communities from White Oak River estuary, North Carolina - WOR-2-8_12 (SPAdes) (version 2) | ecosystem: Environmental > Aquatic > Marine > Intertidal zone >...
TTCTTCCTGTCCGGTCATTACTTCGAGCTGGCTGCGGATCTGCGGGATCGCGGCAAGAAGATTTTCGTCGACCTCAAGTTGTTCGACATCCCCGCGACCGTGGCCGCCGCAGTCCGGCAACTGTCCAGGCACCAGGTGGATTTCTGCACCGTGCACGGCAACGACGGCATGCTGCGCGCCGCGGCCGATGCCAAGGGTGACATGCGAATCCTGGCGGTGACGGCGCTGACCAGCCTGGACCAGGGCGATCTCGACGACCTCGGTTTTCAGTGCGACGCGCGAACCCTGGTGCTGTCCCGAGCCCGCCGCGCCCTGGCGGCCGGCTGCGACGGAGTCGTTTCGTCAGGCCTGGAAGTGGCGGCCTTGCGCGAATCGGTCGACCATGCGCTGATCACCGTGTGCCCGGGCATCCGGCCTATCTTCAATGATGAGGCGCCGGCGGCCGATGATCAGCAGCGCGTCATGACGCCGGGGCGGGCCATCGCCAGCGGGGCCGATTACCTGGTGGTGGGGCGCCCGATCCGCGGCGCGGCGGATCCCCGAGCCACGGCGGAGGCCATCCAGGAGGAAATCAGAAAGGCTTGCATATCTTAATATGTTGCATTACGATAAATCCGTAACCTCATAATAATGAATGAAAACAGCTTTGCGGATCTGCATAATAATTCCAGCATAAAGCTTTTACGATCCTCTCCGGCTCTGCCGGATTTCCGGGCCGGTGCATTACCAGCCCGGATTTTTTTTGCGCCGATTGCGAGACGGTCCTGTCCAGGACCGCGCCGGCACGCCTTTTTCCGGGCCCGCCTCCTGTAACCGTACTAGAATGAACAAGCCACCATGAGCTCGCACAGCCCCAAAATCGGTTTGTTTACGCGCCTGAAACTGCTTTGGTTCCGGCTGCTGCGCTCGATCCTGCTGCTCTGGGTGAGAGCGAGAACTCTGCCGGAACCGTTCACGGACCTGGAGCTGGATCGTGACAAGCCGATCTGCTATGTCATCGATTCCTACGAGCTGACCACCCTGCTGATTCTCGACAAGGCGTGCGAGGAACAGGGGCTGCCGCGGCCGTTGTGGCCCCTGCGCCTGCAGTCCGGCGACGAGCCCAGATCCTACCTGGCGCTGCGCCGCAAGAAAGGACTGATCATTCGCCGCACCGAAGTCCGCAGCCACTCCGAGACCCTCAAGCGGCTGGTAGAGAATGTCTGCGCTGGCCGGGAAGAAGAGATACACCTGGTGCCGGTGACGGTGCTGATCGGGCGGGCGCCGGACACCGAAACCGGACTCGCCAAGATCTTCTTCGCCGAATCCTGGGAAATCGGCGGGCGCCTGTGGCGCTTCCTCAACTCGCTCATCAACGGCCGCCACACCATGATCCAGTTCAGCACGCCACTGTCGTTGCGCGCCCTGGCCGAGGAGGACCTCGGCACCGCGCGCAGCCTGCGCAAAGTGGCGCGTATCCTGCGGGTCCACTTCCAGCGCGTGCGGGCTGCGGCCATCGGCCCCGACCTGTCGCATCGGCGCACCGTAATCGACGAGGTCCTGCGCAGCAGACCGGTTACTGAAGCAATCGATGAGCAAGCCCGCAAAGACAGATCGACTGAGTACAAGGCCTGGAAAAAGGCCCGTAAATATGCATTCGAGATCGCCGCCAACTACTCCTATGCCTTTGTCCGGGTCGCATACTTCGCGCTGACCTGGTTCTGGAACCGGATCTACGACGGCGTCGACCTGAAGCATTTCCGGGGATTCCACAAGCTGGCGCCCGATTACGAGATCATCTACGTCCCCTGCCACCGCAGCCATATCGACTACCTGCTGGTTTCCTACTTCGTGTACATCAATGGCCTGGTGCCACCGCACGTGGCGGCCGGCGTCAATCTCAACCTGCCAGTGGTGGGCCATTTCCTGCGGATGGGTGGAGCCTTCTTCCTGCGCCGAAGCTTCCGCTCACAGAAACTCTATGCAGCGGTTTTCAACGAGTACCTGTCGCGCATCCTTTCCAACGGCACCGCCATCGAGTATTTCGTCGAGGGCACCCGCAGCCGCACCGGCCGGCTGTTACAGCCCAAAGGCGGCATGCTGTCGATGACCATACGCAGCTACCTGCGCGCGCCGAACCGGCCGATTCTGTTCCAGCCCATCTACGTCGGGTACGAGCGGCTGGTCGAAGGCAGCAGCTACACAGCCGAGCTTTCCGGCCAGCAGAAGAAGAGCGAGTCGCTGGGCGATCTGTTCAAGGTGTTCGGGATTCTCAGGCAGCGCTATGGCGAGGTGCATGTCAGCTTCGCAGAACCTATCTTCCTGGACCAGATGCTCGACGAGGTGTCGCCGGACTGGCGCGGCCAATCCCTGGGTTCGGAGGAGCGCCCGGTCTGGCTCAACCCGCTGGTCGCCCGCCTGGGCAACCGCATCATGACCGGCATGAACCAGGCAACCCATGTCAATCCTGTCAACCTGCTGGCTGCCATCCTGCTGACCATGCGCAAGCTGGCGATGGACCGCGGGGAATTGGAGCAGCAACTGGCGCTGTATCTCGACATGCTGAAGGTGTGTGCATACTCCGATCGTGTCACCTATACCGAAAAATCGCCTCAAGAGATCATCGCCTACGGGATCGAGCTGGGCGTGGTCGAAAGCCGCGACCATCCACTCGGTGAGATCACAGAGGTCCGTGCAGACCAGACTGTACTGCTGGCCTATTTCCGGAACAACGTGTCGCACTTGCTGGCCGTGCCCTCGCTGGTGGCCAGCTGTTTCCTCAATGTCCGCAGCATCAGGCCCGAGCGCATCAAGCGCATCGGGCGGGCCGTGTTTCCATTTCTGAAGGCGGAGCTGTTCCTGCCTTGGGACGAAGCCGGATTCGAGCTGGCCATCGACAAGCAGATCGAGTGGCTCACGACCCGCGGCCTGCTGGAGCGGAAACCGGAAAGCGATCTTTTGCGATGCCCCGAGGGCGGCAGCCGCGAGGACCTGCAACTCCGAATCATGGGCCATGGCCTGCTGCAAACCTTCGAACGCTACTACATCACCATGGCCATCCTGGCCAAGAACGGATCAGGAAGGCTTACCCGCGGCGAACTGGAACGGCTGTGCCACCTGACCGCACAGCGCATCGCCCAATTGCACGAAATCGCGGCGCCGGAGTTTTCCGACCGCAACCTGTTCCGGCAATTCATCGGCCTGTTGCGCGACAACGGCGTGTTGACGACGAATGCCGAGGATAAACTGGAATTCGACGAAGTCATCGGGCAGATCAGCGACGACGCCCGCTTCATCCTGAGCACAGACATTCGTCATGGCATCATGCGCGTGGCGCCGCAGGTGCTGCGCGAGGGCGAGGCCGACTAGGCGTCCAGGTCGGGGATCAGTTGCGATTCCAGGTGACTGATCCAATCCTTGAGCTTGAGCTTGCGCTTCTTCAACCGCGTCAGGCGCAGCTGGTCAACGCTGGGATCTTCCGACAACCGGGTGATGGCCTCGTCGAGGTCACGGTGCTCCTCCCTGAGTTCGGCAATCAGGTGCACAGTTCCGGCCGGGTCGTGGGTGTACTTGGTCACGCTACAAGCATAGTACAGAAATCGCGTAGAATGCGCGCTACGCCAAGCGAAGATGCGTCATGCACACGACTGAGAGACAACGCTACTCGAACAACAAGCTGATCAAGCGCCTGCAGCGCAATACCGGCCGGGCCATCACCGATTTCAACATGATCGGTGAAGGCGATCGCGTCATGGTCTGCCTGTCAGGCGGCAAGGACTCCTACACGATGCTCGACATCCTGCTGACGCTGCAGAAGCGGGCCCCGGTGAAGTTTGACCTCATCGCTGTGAACCTCGATCAGAAGCAGCCAGGCTTCCCGCAGGACGTCCTGCCGCGCTATGCGCGCGAAATCGGGGTCCCCTTTCACCAGATCGAACAGGACACCTACAGCGTCGTCAAGCGTGTCATTCCCGAGGGCAAGACGACCTGCGGTCTGTGCTCGCGGCTGCGGCGCGGCGCACTTTACAATTTCGCCCGCGCCCATGGCGTCACGCGCATTGCGCTGGGCCATCACCGTGATGACATCATCGAAACCCTGTTCCTGAATCTGTTCAACGGTGGCAGGCTCAAGGCCATGCCGCCCAAGCTGCTGTCCGACGACGGCGCGCACGTCGTCATCCGGCCACTGGCCTATTGCAGCGAACAGGAGATTGCCCGCTATGCGGAAATGCGGCAGTTCCCGCTGATTCCCTGCAACCTCTGCGGGTCACAGGAGAATCTGCAACGACAGGCCATCAAGGCCATGTTGGCGCAGTGGCAGCGCCAGCATCCGGGGCGCATCGAGAACATTTTCCGGGCCATTGCCAACGTCTCACCCTCGCAGCTCGCGGACCGCGAGCTGTTCGACTTTATCAACCTGGGCAACGGCCCGGCCCATTCCGTGACCAACGGAGAGGGTGTGCCGGACTGGTTGATGCCCGAAAGGGAGGTAACACGCCCCCTGCATCTCGTTTGACCGAGGTATTGAGCATGGACAGAAGAAAATTCGTGCAGAACGCGGGACTGGCCGGACTGGCCGGAACAGCGGGATTACTGGCTGCCTGTAACAAGCAGGCCGGCCCGGTCGAATGTGCCGAAGGAACCAGCGCCAGCCCGGGCGAAGCGCTGGAATGGAAAATGGTCACCACCTGGCCGCGCGATTTTCCCGGCCTCGGCACAGGGGCCAACTACCTGGCCAGGATCATCGGTGAGATGAGCGGTGGCCGCCTGACCGTGAGGGTATTCGGGGGCAATGAACTGGTGCCGCCGTTTGAAGTATTCGACGCGGTCCAGCGTGGAACGGCCGAGATGGGCCATGGCGGCGCCTACTACTGGAAGGGAAAGATAGCGGCCTCCCCGTTCTTTTCCAGCGTGCCGTTCGGCTTGACCGGCAATGAAATCAACGGCTGGTTCTACCACGGCGGCGGTCTCGAGCTGTACCACGAGCTCTACGCGCCCTACGGCGTCATTCCCTGGCCCATCGGCAACTCCGGAACGCAGATGGGCGGCTGGTTCAACCGTCAAATCAACAGCGTGGAAGACCTCAAAGGACTGAAAATGCGCATCCCGGGCTTTGGTGGCGAGGTTCTGATGCGGGTGGGCGGGACGCCGGTCAACATCCCCGGTGCGGAACTGTTCACCGCGCTCCAGAACGGCACCATCGACGCCACCGAATGGGTCGGCCCGATGAATGACTTGGCTTTCGGCCTGTTCCGCGCGGCGAAATACTACTACTACCCGGGCTGGCACGAACCGGGCACCGCGCTGGAGGGTATCGTCAATGCCGAGGCGTATGCGGCATTGCCTCCCGATCTGCAGGCCATCGTCAAGTACGCCTGCCAGGCGGCCAACATGGACATGTACGCAGACTTCGAGGCCCACAACGGCGACGCTCTGAAGTCACTGGTCCAGGAGCATGGCGTGGAGTTGCGCGCGTTTCCGGATGATGTGTTGGCCGAACTCAGGCGGGTGTCCTTTGAAATACTGGAGGAACAGGCGGCGGCCGATGAAATGTCCGGCCGGGTATGGGCTTCACTGAAGACCTACCTGGAGAAAGTCAGATCATCGACAGCCGTGGGGTCGCAGTCCTTCGTCGATCATCGCTGATTTGAGCGGTCGAATAACGGCGTTGTTTCTTTGTGCAGCCCTGCTCGTGGGCTGCACGGCGACCTTCACGTACAACCACCTGGATTGGCTGATCCCTTGGTATGTCGATGGCTACGTCGACCTGACAAGGGATCAGCGGAAAATCCTCGAGAGCCAGCTCGAACCGTTGTTGCGGTGGCACCGCGAAGAGGAGTTGGTCCGATACGTCGCCATGCTGGACCGGATCGAACGTGACCTCGGCACCGGGGTGAGCGCCGCTGTCGTGCAGTCATGGACCGACGATGTCATGGTTGCGCTGGAGCGGACCGAGTCTTCCATGCTGTTGTTGGCCCTCGACTTCAGTGCCACGTTGAGCGACGCACAGATGGCCGAGTTCGGCGCGAGCCTCTGGGAGCGGCAGCGCGAATATGAAAAGGAGTTCCTGGATCGCAGCGACGACGAATACCGGCGCGACAGCTACGACAGTCTCGCCAGCTTCCTGCGCCGCTTTACCGGACCGCTGCAATCCACACAGAAGGAACGGCTTCGGGCTGCCACGGAAAGCTTGCTGCGCTTCGACAACGCCTGGCTGGAAGAACGATCCCTGTGGCTGAAAACACTCGAGCCGCTGTTGCGCCGCGAGCCGGGCTGGCAGCAGCGGGTGCAGGCCGCATACGCGGCCCGCAAAGCGCAGCGCACACCGCGCTACAGGGAGTACCTGGCGCACAACCTGGGTGTGATCAGTGAAGCCCTGGCCGATGTGCTGAACCAACTCGATAGCAAGCAGCGCAAACGGATGGCGCGCGAATTCGATGATCTCCGAAGCCGGCTGCGCGAGCTTGCGGCCGCCCCGCGAACGGCGTGGCTTCAGTCCGCCGCGACTGCTTGCCGGATCGTGTGATAGTAGTAGCGAATGGCCTCCAGGTAATCGCCGACGGCGACGTGCTCGTCGATGCCGTGAACGTGCTTGACGGTTTCTGCATCGACCGGCAACGGCAGGAAGCGGTACACATTGGGCGATAGGCTGTAGAAAAACTTGGCATCGGTGCCGCCCCGCACCATGTAAGGTGCGACCAGGGCGGATTCGTTCATGGCACGGATGGTGCCGGCCACGATACGGTAGCCGCGTGACTCGACCGGTGACACCGGAGACGGGTCGGTACCGTACTCGGTAGTGACCTGAACCCGCGGGTCGTCGATCAACGCCACCACGCGCTCGCGGACGGTCTCCACCGTCTCGCCCGGCAGGATCCGGGAATTGATGACGGCCGTGGCTCGGGTCGGGAGGATATTCGACTTGGGGCTGCCGCTGGCCATGGTCGCTGCCGTGGTCGTGCGAATGCCCGCCGCCGAATCCTTTTCTCCCAGCACGTTACGCTTAACCAGCGGCGACAGTAACCAGAGGTTGCTCATGGCCAGGCGGGCACCGAAAGGCATGTAAGCGCCAATGGCCTCGAAGGTGGGCAGCAGGAAATCGAGCCGTGCCGGAAACGGATTGTCCTCCACCCGCACTATCGCGCGGGCCAGGATGCCAAGCGCCGTTTGGTTCGGTGGCTGCGAAGAATGGCCGCCCGGGGACTGCACGGTCAGGACCAGGTTGACGTAGCCCTTTTCGGAGATTCCGATAACCGCAACGGGACGATCAGTACCCGCGAGCAGGCCTCGCGTCAATGCGCCCCCCTCGTCAAGCACGAAGTCGAAGCGGATTCCCTGGTTCTCGAAGTACTCCGCGACCCGCGCGGCGCCATCCCTGCCACTGACCTCCTCATCGTGGCCGAACGCCAGGTAGAGGGAGCGCTGCGGACGGGTGCCAGCGGCGAGGAGTGCTTCGAGGGATTCCATCAGCGCTATCACGCCGATCTTGTCATCGACGCTGCCGCGCCCCCAGACAACGCCGTCCTGCACCACGCCCGCGAACGGCGGATGGGTCCACTCGTCCAGCGTGTTTTCCTCGACTGGCACGACGTCGAAATGACCCATGAACAGCACAGGATTCAGGGAAGTGTCCGTCCCCTCTACGTGGTAGACCAGGCTGTAACTATTCACCAGCGTGCGCCTGGCCTGCTCGCTGACCAGCGGATAGGACACCTCGAGAAAGTCGCGAAAGTCCCGGAACGCCTGGCCGTCGAATTGACTGCGGTCGTCATAGGACACGGTCGGAAACGTCAGGGCATGGGCAAACCGCCTGACGGCCGCATCCCCGTCGATGCGGATCTCTGTATATCCGGCAGCCGGTTCGGGTTGCCGGTCTTCGAATACCGTACCGGCGCGGTATAGCATCGCGACGCCCGCGAGGATCACGATGACCAAAAACGCAGCGAGCAGTTTCTTCACGGCGGTTCTCTTCTGTTGGGGAGTCTGGCTCCGTTCAGGCTGACCATTTTACGCTGGACTTGCCATACTGATCGGATAGCTTGATGGAAGACACGATCCCAAAAGCGGTAAAACATGCCCCATTTTCTGATCGCGCAAGTCAAAGTCAACGACAATAGCTTGATTCCCGGCTACGCTGCGAATGTGCACGACATCGTGCATCGCCACGGCGGCAGGTACCTCTCCCGCAGCGGCAACATCACAACGCTCGTGGGCGACAAGTGCACAGCAAGCCTGGTGGCGGTCATCGAGTTTCCAACCAGTGACGCATTGCACGCATTCGTCTCCGACCCGGACTGCAGACCCTATGCGGGGAAGCACGGCAGGCGGGTAGCGGTAGCCAGATGATCGCCATTGTCGATACCGACGCAGCGGGGACGATCGCCTATTTGACAGCGGGCGGCCAATGAAAGGGGCCAAGCCCGACGAATCAGGCCTGGCCCTGTATTGAAAGCCTTGCTTTACGCGTGACTCAGGTAATACGAACTCTAGGGCGTTTCGAGCTGGATTTCCCACATGTAGTCGGAGTGCGAACCGCAGATCGCGTTGAATTCCTCGCCTGCCTTGTTGTTTTCCGAGTACATTTCATCGATCAGTTCGGCGCGGGCCGCAAGCAGGCTCTTGAAATCTTCGCCTGTCATAGTCTGCAGCCTGCGGAATGCCCCGCCGACCCAATGTGACTGCCAGCCCCAGGACTTGAGCTTGCCGGCGGCTACGTATTTGTCCAGGATCGGCCCGAAATCCTTGGCAAAGATTTCATCGGCGCGTTCTTCTTTCGCTTCGTTACAGGTGTAGTAGACCGAAAAACCGGCTGCACCACGGTCTTTGCCAGCCGTTCCGGACTCCATTTCCCAGATGTAGTCGTCATGGGCGTTGCAGATCTTGCCGAACTCCATATCGTCGCCACCCGCGGCCTGGAATCGCTTGTCCATTTCGTCCTGGGCGTCCAGCAGCGCTGACACGGTCGGTGCCTGGTAATACTGGATACGGCGCCACTTGCCACCGGTGTGATGGGCCAGCCAGCCCCAACCCGAAATCAGGCCCTCTTTGACCATCTGGTCATAAACCGGCGCATTCTCCTTCTTGACGATCTCATCGACGCGGTCCTGACCGGTCACGTCACAGTAGAAGTACGTCGCATAGGTGAACATCGTTGGCTTTTCCGCCTCTTGCGCCTGCGCGGTGCAGGCAAAGACGGCCAGAGTGAAAAGCACGATTGCAGTTTTCATATTTCGCATGAATCATCTCTCCCTCACGCTACGGTGTGTAGCGTTTGTACCGGGTCTTATAGCAGAAGCATGCGCATTGTGCTGCAATTTGCGGAAAACCGGGCCCGCTTGCGCTGCAAGGGGCCATCATGACGGACGCCATTCTCTCCGCCTTTGCACCGGACCCCACCCTGGCAGCCCGGATCCACCTGGCCGAGGAGTCCAGGCAGACGCAACGCGAAGAGGATGAAAAGGGCGAGCCCCACTGAACACCCGCTTGGGACGGCCATGCCCCTCAGGCCGGGTTGCTGCCGTTCCTCGAAAGGTATAGATTCTGACGGCCATGGAGGTGCAAATGAATTCCGAAAGCAAGCTCAGCGGCGGCTGCCTGTGCGGCGCGGTCCGCTACCAGGCGACCGGCCAGCCATTCGCCGTAAGCCACTGCCATTGCCAAACCTGCCGCAAACACAACGGCGGGCCGGTCGTCACCCTGGCCGGATACAAGGCCGACCAGGTCACGTTCAGCGGCGCCCAGCGCAGTTTTTACGCGTCCTCGCCCGGCGTGGCACGCGCCTTCTGCAGCGCCTGCGGAACCCCGCTCACCTGGGAAGGGGACGGCGGCGAACTCGGGCACATCCTGGAAATCCACATCAGCACCTTCGACACGCCGGAACTTCTCATACCAACCGCTCACGCGTTTTATCCCGAGCGCATAACGTGGTTTGATATCAGCGACGACTTGCCACGCTACGCGGGCTTCGCCGAAGAGGGAAAACCGCTGCGCCACGGGCCGGGCTGAAGGTCTGAGCCCTGTCCGTCCATTCGGGCATTGGCCTTCCCTCTGCTGACAAATTTCCGCCCCCTGTAGGTAACCCTCTGGAATATGGACAACTTCTCACCTATGCTTCGCGCAAGCAGCCAACAAAACGAGGGTTTCGCAGATGTCGCTTTGCACTGTCAAGAAGAAGATGAGCATGAGCCGCATAGTGCTGGCGACCATATTAGTGGTGCTGGCCTTCGCTCCCGCCAGCTACGCGGCTGAAGGCGTCATTTCTGGATTTTTCAGGGGTAATGAACAAAAAGCGCCGACAATCGGATTTTTCTGTGATGACGGTCGCGGCACTCGATACCTGTACCGGTCGCTTGCAGCTGTCACTGCCTCGACGAGCGGCGTTTATGAGTTTACCGACACCGGCTACCACTACGGCCTGGATACCCAACTTGCCGTGTATACGAGCTTTGATCCGGAAAATCCTGCGGCCAACCAGGTGGGCTATGTCAGCGATGGTGTTGAAGATGAACGTAAGGTCTCACTCCAGTCCGGGATCAACTACACGGTAGTCATCCAGGCCTGCGGTTCGTTCAGCGACCGCCGTGGAGAGTGGTCATTCGCCTACGCCGGTCCCGGAACACTGAATGGGCCACATATTTTCCCTGCGCCGGCGTATGCCTCGGGAAATTTCGACGGCAGCGACCCATTGCTTTCCGAGGACCTTTTGTGTGGCCAAACGGACTACCAGGTGACGGGGCCAATCCGGGTTCCGAGAACGGGTGAATACGTCTACGGCGACTCCTCTGTCTACTACGCGCTGGATATCTGCCTTGCCATATACCAGGATGGCTTCAACGCCTCGCAGCCTTACGACAACCTGCTGGGCGTGTTCGACGACGGAGGCAGGATCAGACTGGAGACAGGTGTCGATTATTACTTGCTGACCCAACCCCTGTTCGAAAATAACACCGGTGAGTTCCGCTATGTACTGATGGGCCCATCTGAAGCCTTCCAGATCACTGAAGGCATCAGCGGGGCATGGTACAACGCACAAACTCCGGGCCAGGGCATGCTGATGGAGGCCTACCCCGACATCCGCGTTTTGTTCGCGGCTTGGTTCACCTGGGAAACGACCCCGCCGGACGACACTGACACCGCGGTCATCGGTGACCCCAGCCACCGCTGGCTCACCGTTCAGGGTGCCTACCAGGGCGACACGGCAACCCTGCCGGTTTACGTCACCCGGGGCGGTATCTTTGACGACCCTGCACCGGTTACCGACCCCCCGGAAGTTGTGGGCACGATGACCATCCAGTTCGCGCAGTGCAATGCGGCACAGGTAAGCTACGAGGTCGACGGCATCACTGGTAGCTTCTCAATGAGCAGGGTGGCCAATGACAACAACGCAACCTGCGAGGCCATCACGAACCAGCAGAAGTTACCGTTCGAGTCGCAATAGCATTCAACCGCAAGCTAGGGTGGTCCGGCAGGCCAGGGCAGTTCTTTATTGCAGCAAACGCATCAGTACCCGCAGGTGCAGTTCTACGCAGCGAGACAGGCTTTGATAATCGTAACCCCCTTCCAGGGTGGAAATGATCCGGCCGGATGCCGAGCGCCCGGCCACTTCGAAGATCCGCTCGCTGACCCAGCGAAAGTCTGCGTCTTCCAGGCTGACGTGTGACATGTCGTCGTCGCCGTGCGCGTCAAAACCGGCTGAAACGAACACCATTTCCGGCTGGAACCGTTCGAGCGCCGGCAGCCACAGCTCCGTTACGGCGGCTCGGAACTCGGCGCTCTTCGCGGTCGCATCGAGTGGAACGGATATGCGATGCTCGTTGTTTTCGAGCAGCGGGGTGAACGGGTAGAAGGGGTGCTCGAATGTCGAGCAGAACAGAACGCGCTCGTCATCGAGGAAGATGTCCTCGGTGCCATTGCCGTGGTGCACGTCGAAGTCCAGGACGGCAACCCGATTGACACCATAGGCTTCGAGCGCATGCGCCGCACCGGCCGCTATGTTGTTGAACAGGCAAAAGCCCATGGCCTGTGAACGCTCCGCGTGATGCCCCGGGGGACGCACACAGCAGAACGCATTGCCGGCCTGGCCCGTCATCAACAGGTCCACGGCCAGGATCGCCGCACCGGCGGCCCGATACGCCGCGTCCAGCGTCGCCGGGCCCATGACCGTATCCGGATCAAGCCGCACATAGCCATGCTGCGGAGCCAGGGCTTCCAGCGATTCGAGATAGCCCGGCGAGTGAACGCGCAACAGTTGTTCGCGGCTGATTTCCGGCGCCTCGTAGTGCCGCAGCAGGTCGAACAGGCCCGCCGCAATAAGCCGGTCTTCAATGGCGCCGATGCGTCGGGCTGTTTCCGGGTGGTCCTCGCCGGTGTCATGCGCCAGGCACTGGCTATGGCTGATATAGGCGGTTTTCAAGGGCGCTTGGGCTTTCCGTGAGCAGGGTCAGGGTCCAGTGTAAAAGTTAAGGAAGCCGCGGTGAATATCGACTATCTTGCGGCCATGAATACACACTACCTTGCTTCCCTGTTCACTCCAAGCAGCGTGGCCCTGTTCGGCGCCAGCGATCGGCCGGATTCCGTCGGCGGGATCGTGCTGCAAAATCTGCTCACATCGGGCTACGATGGCCGCGTTTATGCGATCAATCCGAAGCGCGAGGAGGTGCAGGGCCACAAGGCCTATGCCTCGCTGGGTGACATCCATGACCCCGTCGACCTGGCGGTGGTTGCCACGCCGGCCGCCACCATCCCCGCCATCGTCGAGTCCTGCGGTGAGCACGGCGTGCGCATGATGCTGATCCTGTCCGCCGGGTTTCGCGAAACCGGCGCCCAGGGTCTGCGCCTCGAGGAGCACGTTGCGCAACTGGCCAAGCGCCATGGTATCCGGTTGATG
>Ga0209536_100011634_pt1 | contig 12865 bp, 5 predicted proteins | sample DeeMarSeWOR28_12_FD_187461 | JGI IMG/M metagenome (GOLD analysis project Ga0209536, IMG submission 187461) | Marine sediment microbial communities from White Oak River estuary, North Carolina - WOR-2-8_12 (SPAdes) (version 2) | ecosystem: Environmental > Aquatic > Marine > Intertidal zone >...
AGCGCTGACCAGCCGGTATCCGCATAAAGAAACCTTCAAGGATCTGGATCTGGCAAAGAAAGAGGAAATCCTCGACAATCTCATCCGGCGCAAGTTGAAACTGAACGCCGCATACGAACAGGAACTTCAAAAAAACAGCCGGATTGTGGAACAGGTTAAAGAATATGAAGAAAAACTAATCATTGGCCGCTATCACGAAAAGGTCGTCATCGACGTTCTGGTCCCGACAGAAGAGGTGGAAAAATTCATCCGGAATCAACGCTACGAGGTCAACGCTTCGCACATTTTGATTTCCTATCGGGAGGTCAATCCGAGAGTAGAACGAACCATGGAGGAAGCGGAAAATCTGGCACGGGAAGTCTACCAGAAACTGATGACCGGGGCAGATTTTTCCGATATGGCCAGACAATATTCGGATGATCCCAGTGCCGGTACCAACGGAGGAAATCTGTCTTATTTTACCTGGGGGACAATGGTACCTGAATTTCAGGAAACCGCGTGGGAATTGCCAATTGGAGGCATATCTGAGCCAGTTAAGACCCGTTTTGGCTATCACATTATCCGGATTGAGGATAAACGCGAACAGGATGGATACCGTGCTCCGGAAGACGAAGAAGAAATATTTTATATCAAGCGTCGTCTGTTTATGTCCTATGGTGATTCCGGAAGGATCGTTTGGGAAAAACATATCGATAAACTTAAGGACCGGTATGATTATGAAATTGAGAAACAAAATATATTAGCGATTGCTACGACCATAACCCGGAAAATATATGAAGGTGTGACTGCCATTGAAGCATTCGATGATAGTCAGTTAAACATGGTTTTGGCCTCATGGAGGGGTGGAAATATTACGGTTCAGGATTTATTTGCCGGGGATCCGGACCGGCGCAACCGGCTTCTGGTTCGCTATAAACAGGCGCAATTTGTTGAAGAGGATGTAGAGTCAAGGGGGGTGCGCGAGCTCCTGATATCTGATGCGAGGGCCCGGGGTATAGATGAGGATCCTTATATCCGTAAACCGGTGCATGACTTTCTCGAAACACAGCTGCTGCAGGCCATTGAAAAACATGAAGTATCCGACAAATCTGAGGCAACGCCGGAAGAAATAAAAGCATTTTACGATTCAAATCCTGATAAATTTTTAAAACCGGCTGAAATTGAATTGTGGGAAATTTTTGTTGATCAAGAAATACAAGCGAAAGACCTGGCAATACGTGCAAAGAAGGGTGAAAATTTCGAAAAGCTCGCTAATAGATATTCACAGGATAAAAGATATCAGCCAAAAAATGGATATTTCGGCTTTTTATCTTCCGGGGCGCGTGGAATAATTACGCGGGAGGCATTTTCACTTGGCCCTCACGGAAAAATAGGGGGTCCTTTAAAATACCGAAATGGATGGGTTGTTTTCAAAACAGGTCAGAAGCATGAGGCGGTCATTCGCCCCTTTAATGAAGTCAAAAACCGGGCAAGCAGTCTTTTAAGACAGAGCCGTTTAAATGAAAGACGTGTATCCTGGGAGGATTCATTAAGAAATGCCTATCCTGTTTCACTAGATACTGTAAAATTGAGAGAAATATGATGCTGCTAAATAAGTATCTCTGTTCCCTGTTTGTGCTCCTTCTGATCGTGGCCGGATGTGGTGACGAAAAAGCCGAAGAAGCCGATATTGTTGCCAGAGTGAATGAAGTGTATATTACCAATTCATTCCTTGATGAAGCAAGTTCACAACAGACCTCGGAGGAGGTTCGCGCTGCACTTAAACGTAAAATAATGGAAAAATGGATTGAAGATGAAATTATATACCAATCTGCCTTAAATGAAGGATTGAGCTTATCTGATTATGAGCAGGAGCAGGTGATGGCCTATCGAAAGCGGATTATCATAGAGAAATATCTTGAGAAGCATCTCAACCGCAGTTACCGGGTCCTGGATCAGGAAGTTGAGGATTATTACAAACAACACGAACAGGAATATGTGTGGAAGGAAGATCATGTTCATCTGGTCCATCTGGTACTGGACAATGATGATCGTGTGATCCGGGCTGAAATCGCCAATTCCAAGGATCTGCTCGAGGTTATTAAAAAGAATTTTTTCGACCAGAATTCGACCCCGGAGCGTCCGATTGGGGATCTGGGGTATATTCCACTGACAGTCCTGCCGGATAAATTAGCCGCAAAAATAAAGTCGATGCGCACCGGGACGATACAAGGGCCGATAAGAACAGACTATGGATATCATTATATTCAGCTGATGGATCTTCAAAAAGCGGATCGGATAAAACCACTTGATATTGTCAAAAGTGAAATAATTGAACGAATCAGGCTGCAGAAGCGTAAAAGTGAATTAGATGATCTGATGCGTGATCTTCGCACCAATTTCACCATTCAAACAGATCTTTCAAAATTAGTGCAGCCATAAGGAAAAAATCTGAGATGAATAAATTATTTGGTTTGTTGTTATGTCTGCTGCTGGTCCCGTATTCACTCCGGGCACAACAGGAGCAATTAATTGAGGGGATCGCGGCGGTTGTCGGGAATGAAATAGTACTGGTTTCGGATATTGAACAATACGTCCAGAATTATGTGATTCAAAATCGCATCAATATCAGAAATAATGCCCAGATGCTTAAAAAACTGGAACGGGAGGTGCTGGATAAGCTCATCGAGCAGAAGATCATGCTGACCAAGGCCGATGAGGACACGATCGAGGCTGACGAACGGGAAATAGACCGACGGGTCGATGAACATATCAATTATCTTATCCAGCAGGTAGGCTCAGAAGAAAAACTCGAAGAGGCCTTTCAGATGCCCATCAAGAAAATCCGGCGTAATTTGCGGACGGATGTAGCTGATCGGATAAAAATAGAAATGCTCCGCCGTCAGAAATTTTCTGGTGTCAAGATCACCCGCCAGGAGGTGGAAACTTTTTTCAAAAATTACGAGGACAGTATTCCTAAAATGAAGGAAACCGTCAACATCAGCCATATTCTTAAGCAGATAAAGGCAGGACAGTCAAGTTCATCGGCGGCTCTTTCTAAAATTCAGGATATAAAGGCGCAGCTGGATGCCGGAGCGGATTTTGCTGAACTTGCCGGCCAGTATTCAGAAGATCCTGCTTCTGCGCAGCGGGGGGGTGATCTCGGATTTACGAAACGCGGAGACTTTGTCCGTGAGTTCGAAGAAGTCGCCTATGCACTTGAAGAGAATCAGGTTTCTGACATCGTTCAGACACAATTTGGGTATCATATCATAAAATTGATGGAGCGCCGGGGGGAACAAATCCGCACCAGTCACATCCTGATCAGATTGACGCCCAGCGAGAACGATGAAAAAGAGGTAATTGAGGAACTGCGGCATATTCGGCAGGAGATACTTGACGGCGCATCATTTGATAGTATGGCAGTTCAATATTCCGATGATGAGAATGTAAAAGAAGACAGAGGAAATCTGGGATTGTGGGAAGTCGATAATCTGGCACTCCCGGCATTTAAACAGATCGTTAAGGATCTCCAGCCGGGGGATATCTCGGAGCCTTTCAAAACGGAATTCGGATATCATATTCTAAAACTCAATTCCCGCCAGGATGCGCGAAACCTTTCGCTTGATACGGATTGGGAGCAGATCCAGCAAATGGCACTCAATTATAAAATTGAACAGGAGTATCTAAAATGGATCCAGACCATAAAAAAGGATATTCCGATAGAATATAAAATCGATGTAAACTGATGTATTTCATCCCCGCGTAAAGTACTGTAAATATTTACCTGCCGTTTGTCCTAAAAAATATGGTTTTTTGTACGAGAATATATTATACTTGATTCTCGGTCTGGTATTGATATTTACCGGTAGATCACAGATTAGAGTGAGATAGGTCACATTTTTATAGAAGGATTGCGACTAATATACCCGCTTAATATCAGGATCTGCATTATTTGAAAACCATGAAATGAGCAATATTCTGTCCAAACTGATCCGAACCGTCGCGCTGAGTTTTAGCGGACAGAGCCGGTCTTTATTATCCGATCTGCAACTGATCAATAAATTCTTTACCATCCATGAAGCAGTCTTTCTATCGGGTAAGGAATATCACAGTTTTATATTAAAGGTTTTCAGCGATATTGGAACGGAGACCGATTTTAAACTCCGTTTTTATTATCGTGAAGGCCATTTGGATGAACATTGGCTGGATGGCCTGGATCGGAGCAACCGGGAATTTAAGATACCTGCGGTCGTCCATGCCAATATGCAAACGGTCTACCGGCTTCCGGTAAAAATGCATATTTTCAACCGGATTGAAGACAAGCAGTTCATTTCCTTCAGATTGGGCAGGGAATATTTCTACCTTATAGAATTATCCCGGAGTAAAGAGAGTGATTATCTTGGGATGTATCTGCTACCTGTACTCACCAAGATAAGCCGATTATACGGGGAAGCCCAGGAACGTTTTACCCTAAAAAAGCAGCTAAATGATCTGACCAAAAAACTGGACGAAAAAGACCGGGCATTACAGGTAGCTGAACGGGCCGTCCGCAGGAAGGTCTATGATCTGCATAATCTGGTTGAGGCCAGCAACGAAATTTATTCGATCCTGAATTTCCGGCAGTTGATAAATTCAGCGTTGCTTACCATAATTGGCCAGCTGGGAATCCAGAGCTCATTTGCCATTATGTATGACGCTTCAAAACATGTTTTTAATAAAAATTTCCAGAAAGGGATACAGGAGAGCGAAGTTCAGGCGCTAAAATTCAGTATAGAGTCGGAGATTTCACGTTTTTTTATTAAGCATCCGGCTCCGCGTTATGTAGAAGAGATCAAAGGGGGGCGCACGATTCAGGCGTTTGTTGCCAAATTAAAGAAGCTGAATATAAAAGTCATTGCGCCAATTCTCTATTCAGAAAGACTGCACGGCGTTATCGGTGTGGGTGAAAAATTGTATGGCAGCAAATTTGAGCAAACGGATTTTGAGTTATTTCATGTATTAGTAAATATCATATCGATATCGATCGAGAATGCCATACATTATGAAGAGGTCAAAAATCTGTCTTTGACCGATGCTATGACCAATCTGCACAATTACCGATACTTTTCGATCCGTCTTAAAGAGGAACTTAATCGTGCCCGAAGGAACAAAGGAAAGGTATCTCTGTTGATCCTTGATATTGATCATTTTAAAAATTATAACGATACACTCGGACATCAGACCGGCGATGAAGCACTGCGCACCCTGGGACGTGTACTGAAGAGCACGGTACGTGATGAGGATGTTGTTTCGCGCTACGGAGGGGAAGAATTTTGTATCATATTACCCGGGATCTCAAAAGATGGTATTTCAGTCCTGGGTGAACGTGTCCGTAAAATTATTGAGTTGCACAAATTTTATAAAGAAACCGTCCAACCGGGCGGTCGGATAACGGTAAGCCTGGGCGGGGCGACCTATCCGGATGATGCTAAAAATCCGGATGATCTCATTCAACGCGCTGATCAGGCGCTCTATAAAGCCAAAAATCACGGACGCAATCAACTGGTAAATTATGAACCTGCCCCCAAGAAAAGTGCCCGTGTAAAGAAACGACCGGTTGAACAGGATGCACCGGTTTAATAACAAAGGGGAGTAATCGTCCATGTTATCTGATATAGGATTCAATGACAATCTGGAAGTGGCCGGAAGGAAATTTCACTTTCAGACAGCAACTAATGCCAATAAAGGAAAGATCCGTACCGAGATCTTTGAGGAAGGCAGGATTCTATCAACAGCGGAGGTTGATTTTGAACGACGAAAAGATTCCCGGATACAGACAGCCGAAGACCGGCTCAGGATCATTGTCGAATCGCTTCATCAGGAAATGATCGAAGAGGTCGAGTTGCTTTTCAGGATTTCAGAAAAGGTCAACAAATTACGTCACAGCCCATCCAATTGTAAAGTCGGCCAGCTGTTTATGCATCATAATCTTGTTGAGGATGCCATACGCCAGTTTAAAATTGCTATTGAAAATGACTCCAGAAATGCGGAGGCTTACAGCCTGTTAGGTCAAACCTATATTCTGGTCGGTGAATATCAGAAAGCGGTTGAAATTCTCTCAAAGGGTATTCAATTGGATACCCGTTTTACGGATCTGCATAATAATTATGGACTTGCCTTGATGATGTCCGGGAATTATGATCAGGCTATGGAGGAATTAAAACAGGCAATTAAGATAAACCGTAAATATCTGGAAGCGCATTACAATATCGCACTGCTATATTTCAAGACGACCAGTGTCAATTACAGTGACAAAGCGATTCCCCCTCCATCAATCAGGATCCAAAGGGCGATGGAGCACCTGGATCAGATAAAAAATATCAGGATAAAAGTCTTCGACTCCGTATACACAAAAATTCAGAAGCTGGCTGAAAAGCAGGAATTCGAGGCCATTGTGAAAATACTCGAAGAGAACCGGAAAAAGGTTTTTCCGGGAGATTTCTCGCGCCTGATCTCCAACACTTTTTACCTGAAGTTTATGTACGGCGGAAAAGGTCTGGATAATGAGACTATTAAACGATATGAGCATCGTCTGAATTCGGCATTGGAGGAGAATCCGGAATTTGCCGATGTTTGGAATAATCTGGGGGTAATACATCTGATCCAGTGCCGGAACCTGTTTTTGCAGGCACTCAGTGAGTTCAACCGGTCGCTGGAGCTGAATCCCGGCTTTGAAAAAGCGATCAAGAACAAAAAACTCGTTGAGAACGATGGTAAAGAATTTCTGATATTATTGAGAGCCATATTGAAATAGTATCCGGTAACGAAGATATTAGATGTGATTTTATTCAATTTTGTGATAAGATAGCGGTAATAAGTACCTGATTTTTGTTTTCGAATCCACAAATCTCAGAAAATACTATCATCATATATCCAATATTTTCCTAAACTTAATCAAAATAATACCGAATTTCATTCTTAGTATAGAGAAGTTTTTAATTTATCAACGGTTAATGTGCTATTTATCACCATTAACAGGCCTATTAATCATGAAATTGTGGCAACGATAAATATCATGTGATCTATATATGAGAATACAGGAGTCACTGCAAATGAGAAGAATAAGCACGCTTTTGGTACAGGTTTGTTTCCCATTTATTTTGATTGCTCAAGAAAATCTCCCGGTAAATCAGGAAATACAGTTTGAAGTGTTGACAGATTCCCTGACAAAAAACAGTAAAGTCCAGAATCTCAATGTACAAATTGACTGTAATAATTCAATTACGGGGCAGAGATTTAATCTCTATTTTAGGGGAATATCAGGATTACCGGTCCTGGTGGATGCCATCCGTAACGAAGAGACACTCTGGTTGATACAATCTCAAAATGCGGCCAGCAATGATTTAGTACTGGCATGGTATACCGTTGATGATAGCCGGCTTCAGCTGGTTACCGGAAATTGGGAGGCACCGTATACCCTTAAAATTAATATTCAGCTGAGTCTGAATAATCTAAAAGATATACAAAATATTTCCGAAGCTCAGATCGATTTGACCCTGATAAGAAATGAGACAGAGTATCTTGCCGTGCCAACCGGTCGGGGGAATCAAATTAATTTAAAATAATTGGTGAGAACGGATATTATGAGATTAAAAAATCTACTGTCTATTACCTTTATTATCATTTTAAGTGCTGGTTCAACCTTTGCCCAGCGGGTATCCAACGGACAGATTGCCCTGTACCAGTTTGATGAAGGAAGCGGCAATACGGTCAATGATGTGTCCGGATTCGGTACACCGTTGCCGTTGCAGATTGATAATATTGACAGCGTTACCTGGCAAACCGGGTCACTGAGTATTGACGGTAAGGCGGTATTAAAGTCGGATGGTCCGGCTACAAAACTGTATAATGCGATAACCACAAGCGGTGAGTTTACTCTCGAAGCATGGATCGAACCGACCAATGCGCTATATACAGGTCAGACAAGACGCATTATCACATATTCGCAAAATACTACCACCGTTAATATGTCTCTGCGTCAGGTTGCCGGTGTAAGCAATGACTATGAAGGACGTGTACGTTCCACATTAACACCTGCAAGCGGAAATATCGGGCTGGTTGCCGCCGGTACGGTTACCACAAATCTGACGCATGTGGTCATGACCCGCGATGCAGCCGGAAATGTCCGTCTTTATGTGAACAACAATGAAGAAACGCTCGTTTCACCCGGAGGAGACTTTTCTGTTTGGGATAGTGCGGACAGCCTTGCGCTGGCCAATAGTATGGGCTGGCCCTGGGATGCGGGAGCCGATCGCAGCTGGTTTGGTACCTTCCATTTGGTTTCCATTTATGACCGGGCGTTGGATAATACAGAGATTGATTCAAATTTTACCGCCGGTTTTCCACAAGCTAACGATGCCCAGGCTGCAATCACACCTACCACCGTGTTCAGAAACCAGGGCGCTGTGAAATTTACCTATACGATCGATAATATTTCATCGATCAGCCCGGATTTTGGCAGAGCGGACAGGGTTATTATTGCCAATCCTTTTACTAATGAGGATATGTTTGTCAGTTCGGTACGTGTGGATGGTACGGAGTATTTTATAAAAAATGATACCGCTCAGCCGACAGCTACAGGATTTGCCACCTGGAATTATGATCCCGCAACGGATTCTTTGTATGTCCGAACGGCGGACTTTGATATCGACAATGAAATTGTCATCGAGTACTTCGTAAACATTCCGGATATTATTCCGGGATCAGTAAGTTTCCTTTCATGGCTCGATGGGGTGCTGGATCCGACACCTCCATTAGCTGTAACTACCGGGACATATACGGTAGTTGTGAATCCAAGTCAGATTGCATTCTACAGCGTTTTACCTGTACCGGTAAGTACTACCGCAGGTTCGACAATAGATCTTACCATTGAAGCACGCGATTCCGGCGGAAATATCGTTACTACCGACAACACAACTGATGTGCAGATCTTGATCACCGGTACCAGAATATTTCCCAACGACACCCTGGTGACTACACTCAATGCCGGGGTAATCAATACCTCTTTTGCTGATTCGGCGGCAGAGCAGATCGCTGTTCTTGCTCATACTCTGGGAAATCCTACGATCAGCGGAACGAGCCCTCTGATAACCATTGCCACTGAACCGGCAGATCACATTGTTGTGTTATCCAGCCTGAATACGCTGACCGCCGGTGCTGAACGGCAGCTGCGGATTGCATTGGAAGACCGGTTTAACAACCGGATAGCCGGCACTTCTCTCCAGTTAAACAGCCTGGAAGGAAGGGGGTATTTTCCGGCCAGTGGTCTCGCAACAGTCAACAGTGTCACCGATGCTGAAGGCGTAGCCGAAGCACTTTTCATTTCAACCGATAGTTTGTACCTGATACAGCCACATCTCAGCGATAGTATAAATGTTATCCTTACAGGACTTATCGATTCCACATTTGGAATTCCGTTGATTCCAGGCCCGGTAAGCTATTATACCTTTTTTCCGGAAGGATCGCGAAATACGACCGTCGGAACAACTTTTACCTATCTGTTACAGGCAAGAGACCAATTCGGGAATTTGTCACCAAATAACGGAAGCGTAAACATCGCGTCTGTGGGCAGTGCAACGACCGAGTTTATTGAGGGGAGTACGCGCAGCTTTGGAGGTGGAAGTGATCTGACCGTTTCGGTCAGAGATACAGTTATCGGCGCTTTTTCGGTCCGTGCTGAAAATACCGTAAATTCTGAGATTATCGGTCAGAGTGGTCTGGTAACCGTCGGTCCGGCAACCGCCGATCATATTGTTGTTCTGTCAGATACGATCCCAATTATAGCGGGTGGTGAACGGATATTAGAGATTGCTCTGGAAGATTCATTTGCCAACAGGATTTCAGGTGAAGATCTCCAGTTAAGCACCGTACAGGGTTCCGGATATTTTGTGACTGAAGGAAACACCGACACAACTATCCAAACCGGGTCCGATGGAATTATAAGGGTTCCTTACACGGCAAGTAGCAGCATTGCTACAGTAACGGATAGCATAAACATTCTTCAACCGGGATTCATCGATACAACACTCGGAATAAGATTACGTGCTGGTGATGTATCATATTATTTTCTGATGCCGGAAGGAGCATCAAGTATATTGGCCGGTGATACGCTTGATTTCACAATTAGTGCCCGAGATCAGTTTGATAACGGAGTGGTTAACAGCGGTACGGTAAATTTGAGCAATGTGGGTAGTGATGTTGAATTTATTGGGGGAACTAACCGATCTTTTGTAAATGACAGTGTTATGACGGTAAGAATTACTGCAACCCAGGCGGATATTTTTACCATCAAGGCAGTTAATTCAATTAATCCGAACATTATCGGTAACGGCGGACCGGTTACGGTCAATCCCGCAGCAAGGGATCATATTACCGTTTTGTCAAGTCTGAATCCTGTTGTCACTGGCAGTGAAAGAGAAATTCAGATCGCTCTGGAGGATGCCTACAATAATCGCCTGGTAGGTCTACCGGTAATCCTGACAAGATTTCAGGGGAGCGGGTACTTTGTAACGCCCGGCAATTCGGATACTACGATCAATACGAATTCATCCGGATTGATCAATGTGACCTATACAGCGAGCAATTCGCTTATCTCTGTAAATGATAGCATCCGGGTGCAATCCGGGGGTATCATTAATACCACGTTTGGCTATCTTTTGCGACCTGGATCCGTAAGTTATTATACATTTAATCCGGCAGGGGATACCGGCTTTACTGCCGGCGATAATATTGTTTATACATTAACTGCCCGCGATCAATTCGGCAACGCGACACCGAACTCAGGAAGTGTCTCACTCACGGCTATAAATGGATCATCTGTGACCTTTGTGGAAGGTGCAACAAGAGCCTTTGGCGGCGCCAGTTCAATCACCGTAACGATAACAAGTACCCTGGCCCAAAATTTTACAGTTCGTGCTGCAAATACGATCAGTCCTGATATAAAAGGTGAAACTGATAATATAACAGTTAGTCCTGATGCCGCAAACAGTTTTAATATCGTTTCCAGCACAGATCCTATTATTGTAGGGACAGAACGTCTTCTCAGGGTTCGCCTTATTGATCAATATGCAAACCCGATACCGGCAATATCGGTAACGTTCACGGCTCCTGCCGCGCCAAGTGATGCATTTCTCGGAACGGTATCCGGCACAAAAGTACAAAATATCAATACGGATGCAACGGGTATAGCTGAAGTGCTGTTTACGGCCAGTACCGACATTGCATTCAGTCCAGATATTATCCTGATTTCAGACGGTGGTACCACCACGACCTCGATAAATCTCGTACTGCAATCAAACATTGTCACTTATTATACGCTGACCCCCTCCGGGGACCGGAGTTTTACTGCCGGCAACAATCTTGTATATACCCTGACCGCACGCGATCAATATGGCAATGGGGTTTTAAATACCGGAGATGTAACACTGAGTGCCTTCGGGGGAACCTCAGTTACCTTCACTGAGGGTAGTGCCCGTAATTTTGGCGGCGACAGTGTCCTGACCGTAACGGTTACCAGTGATCGGGCACAGGATTTTACAGTCAGGGTTGTGAATGATGCAAATGGGGATATTAAAGGCGAAAGCGATCTGGTCACGGTTAATCCTGCTGCACCGGATCATCTTACTATGCTTTCTGTATCAGATCCGATCAATGTCCGCGGATCGCGATTACTTCGCGCAGCGCTTGAAGATGCCTTTAATAATCGTATTACCGGCGGTTCGGTTACTTACACAAGACAGAGAGGAAATGGCTACTTTGGAACGGTAGGTAATACGGATACAGTTGTGACGACAGATATCAATGGCGTGTATGAAACACCATATACCGCCAGTGATGCCCTTACTTTTATTTCAGACTCCATTGATGTTACGTCTGCAGGTGTATCCCTGGTACCTCAGGTTTTTCTGCTCCAGCAAACATCGGATAATGTAAGTTATTATAGCTTCACACCCGTTGGTGCGCAGAATATCACGGCCGGCGGTAGTGTGGCCTATACCATCACAGCCCGTGATCAATTTGGCAATGGTGTTGTGAATAATGGGAATATAAATTTAACCGCTGTTGGTGGTACAAGCGTGACATTTGTTGAAGGCACTCCCCTGTCATTTAGCAATGACAGTACCGCCACCCTGACAGTTACAACAGATGTCGCTCAGAATTTTACGGTTCGTGCTGAAAATACAGGGAACAGTCAGGTTGCTGGTCAGAGTGGTCTGATTACTGTCGAACCAGATGCGGCCGATCATTTTGTAGTTGTGTCAAATACCAGCCCGATCACAGTAGGCAATCAGCGTTTATTACAGGTCCGGCTTGAGGACCAGTTCAACAATCCGGTTCCTTCCACGCCGGTAACTTTTAACGCACCGGCTTTACCGAGCGATGCTTATCTGGGGATAAATCCGCTGACAAAAGATTCCACCGTCACGACAAATGTCTTCGGTCTGGCGGAAATGCCGTATACAGCCAGCACTGATCTGGCGCAGAGCCCGGATGATATCGGGGTGAGTGACGGCGGGACGGTCAATACCAATATCAGTCTGACGCTGCAGCCGGCAACCGTAAGTTATTATACCTTTACGCCATCCGGTGATGTGGGTTTTACGGCCGGCGGCAATACCAGTTTTACGCTTACGGCACGTGATCAGTTTGGCAACGGGGTAATAAATAACGGCAGTGTAACACTGACGGCCGTAGGTGCAACAGGGGCAAACTTTACCCTGGGAAGCACGCGCTCATTTAGCGGGGACAGTGCCATAACCGTCCAGGTCAACGATAATGTGGCCGAAACGTTTACGGTCCGGGCGGTGAACACGGTTAACAGTCAGGTCAAGGGTGAGAGTGGTCT
>Ga0209536_100011635_pt1 | contig 12865 bp, 15 predicted proteins | sample DeeMarSeWOR28_12_FD_187461 | JGI IMG/M metagenome (GOLD analysis project Ga0209536, IMG submission 187461) | Marine sediment microbial communities from White Oak River estuary, North Carolina - WOR-2-8_12 (SPAdes) (version 2) | ecosystem: Environmental > Aquatic > Marine > Intertidal zone >...
CGTCGGCGCCAGCATTGCGATGGCCGTCGGTTCGGGCTGCAATGCCGTGTTGACGCCCGCACACGCCGTCAGCGCGGCACAAGCCCCGATCACCAGCCATCTGCGAAACATCCTTGCTGCTCTCCCGTTACCACGCCCCGTATGTGACGCGGTATCATACTTTCAACTCGTGTTTCCTTTTAGCATTGTGGTATCTGCAGTGTCAACGCGCACGTCGCTCGTGAGCAGGCCGGGCGTTACCAGGGACGGGGGCTGAATGGGGGCGGGCCGAACTTTGGGTTTCGTGTCAGGTGGGCAGTGTAGCGGTCGGTGTCGCGCTTTCGGACACAGTTGGATACGGATCTGAACCAGTGAAAAGAATGCCGGGGATCGACAACGATGGACGAAGAGCGGTGGCGGGCGGCCGGTGACGCCGCACGCTGAACTCGCGCCCTCGGCGTGGGTGAAAAGGTGGATGGCGCTGCTGGTCCCGCATAGCACCGTGCTGGACGTTGCCTGTGGATTTGGCCGGCATACGCGCCTGGCGGTTGACCGCGGCCACCGGGTGGTTGCGCTGGATCGCAACCAGGAGGCGATTGCGCCGCTTGCGTCGCTGCCGGGGGTTTCCATCGTGTCCGCTGACATCGAAGCTCACGACTGGCCGCTGCCAGGGCGCCGCTTCGATGCGGTCATCGTCTCGAATTATCTGCACCGCCCGCTGTTCCCGGCGCTGCTCGATGCCGTTAGCGCTTCGGGACTGCTGATCTACGAAACGTTTGCGCGCGGCAACGAGCGTTTCGGGCGGCCTTCGAGTCCGGAGTTCCTGTTGAATGCGGGCGAGTTGCTCGACCTGGTGCGGCCGGCATTGCGAGTGCTGGGTTACGAGGACGTTTACCAGGATGACCCCAAACCAGCCATGGTGCAGCGCATCTGTGCCGCTGGCGAAGAGTTTGACTGGCCCCGAACAACCGGCTAGGTGTGCCGGCGAATCGGGTAGAATTTCGCACTCAATCAATTCAGGAGCGCTCTGGTTATGCTTACTGGCAGCATCGTCGCAATCGTCACACCGATGCATGAGGACGGCAGCCTCGACCTTGAGCGTTTCGGCCAGTTGCTGGACTGGCACGTAGCGCAAGGAACGCGCGGGATTGTCGTCGTGGGCACCACCGGCGAGTCGCCCACCGTTGACTTCGATGATCATTGCCTGCTGATCAACACTGCTGTCGCGCGGGCGCAGGGGCGTATCCCGATAATTGCCGGCACAGGCGCGAACTCGACGTCGGAGGCAATCGAACTCGCCGAGTTTGCCAAGACCGCCGGTGCCGACATGAGCCTGACGGTTGTGCCTTACTACAACAAGCCGACACAGGAAGGTCTGTATCGCCACTTCCGCGCCATTGCCGAAGCTGTCGACATGCCCCACGTTCTCTACAATGTGCCCGGGCGCACCGTCGCGGACCTGCACAATGACACGACCATGCGTCTGGCGCAGATACCCAATATCGTCGGTATCAAGGATGCGACGGCGAGCATCGAACGCGGAGCCGATCTGATCAAACGCGCGCCGAAGGATTTCGCGATCTACAGTGGTGATGATGCAAGCAGTATGGCGCTGATGATGATGGGCGGGCATGGGGTGATTTCCGTCACCGCCAACGTGGCCCCGGACTTGATGCAGGAGGTTTGTGCCTCGGTTCTCGCCGGAGATTTTGACCGGGCTCGGGCGGTGAACAACAAGCTGCTGGCGCTGCACACACACCTCTTCGTCGAGGCCAATCCGATCACGGTGAAATGGGTGCTTCATGAGATGGGCAAGATCGGCCCGGGTATCCGCCTGCCGCTTACGCCGCTGTCCTCGTCGTTCCACGATCTGCTGCGCGGAGCGATGCAGCAGGCTGGTATTGCGAGCCAGAATGTCACGGTGCGCTAATGAGTGCACCGGCTGACGCAAGCTCGGGCGAGTACACCTGTAGCAGCCAGCAGGCGCCCGCTTGCCGGATTCCGGCGTGAAATCCGCGGCAACAAAGCACCGTTTCTGTTGTCGAATTCCTCGCTTTGTCGTTCTGAACTTGAAAATCCATTGCTGATTCAATTAATGAGATTCCCAGGCGTTACCGTTACCGTCATCGTCCTGGCGGCAGTTTTCGTTGCCGGCTGCTCCAGCCTGTCTGATCGCAACAAGGTCGATTACCAGTCGGCCAAGCGTCTGCCGCCGCTTGACGTGCCGCCCGACCTTGTCGTGCCACGCGCCAGTGAGCGCTTCGATTTGCCCGGCCAGGACGGGGCTACCTACTCGGATTACTCCCGGGAGCGCGCCGGCGCTCGCGAAAATTCGCAGGAAGCGGTGCTGCCCGAAGAGGAAGGCATGCGTGTCGAACGCTTCGGTACGTATCGCTGGCTGGTCGTCGAGATGGACCCTGCAGAGCTATGGCAGCCGTTGCGCGAGTTCTGGCAGGAAACGGGATTCCTGATTGCTGTCGATGACCCGAACAGCGGGCTGATGGAAACCGACTGGGCGGAAAACCGGGCGAAAACCAATGATTCATGGTTTGGCAGGACGTTCGGCTCCTTCGGTCTCGTGACTTCACTTGACGAGCGGGACAAGTTCCGTACCCGGGTGGAGCGCGGGGATGAGTCAGGTACGAGCGAAATCTACATTACCCACCGGGGCCTCGCGCAACAGCAGATGCAGCAGCAACTGCAAACGAGCAGTACCGTGCCCCAAAAAGGCTATTGGCAGATGAGGCCACGTGATCCCGAACTCGAGGCGGAGATGCTGTATCGGCTGATGGCGAAACTGGGGGGCACGAGCGAACAGGTCGAACAGGCGAAGGTAGTGCCCGAACCGGCCCCGCGCGCCGCACTGGCAAGCGACGAGGACAAGCTCGAGTATCTGGCATTGCAGGATACGTTCGACAAGGCTTGGCGGCGAGTCGGACTGGCGCTCGATTACATCGGATTTACCGTAGAGGACCGGAACCGGTCCGACGGTGTCTATTACGTTCGTTATAACGATCCCGACGCTACCGCCGAGTCGACCGGCCTGGCGAAGCTGGCGTTCTGGCGCGACGACGAACCGGTAAACCGGAAATACCAGATCAGTGTCACCGGACGGGAAAGTGGCGGCAGCGAAGTGCAGGTGCTTGACGAAACTGGCGCGGTCCTGGCGACACCAACCTCGAGCCGCATACTTGTGCTGCTGCGCGACCAACTGAAGTAGCCGGCTTGCGAAACGCGACAGTGGCCGAACCTGTGCATGGCTTACGCATTGCGGTTCGCTAGTCTCGGCAGCGGTAGCGGCGGGAATGCGCTCGTGGTGCAGGCGGGCGAAGCGATTGTCATGCTCGATTGCGGGTTCAGTGCTGTCGAGACGACGCGCCGGCTTGCGCGTCTGGGATTGCAGCCTGATCAGCTGTCAGCCATCGTTGTCACCCACGAACACGACGATCACATCGGTGGCGTGGCGCGCTTCGCGAAGCGTCATGCGGTGCCGGTGTGGATGTCTCATGGCACCTGGCGCGGCCTGGAGATGATGTTCGAGGGCGTGGAGACTCATCTGATCGAGGGCTACGCCGGGTTTTCGATAGGGGACGTTCAGGTGCAGCCATTCCCCGTACCGCATGACGCCCGCGAACCTGCGCAGTTCGTGTTTGGTGCCGGCGCGGTTCGTCTCGGCGTGCTGACCGATACCGGCGAGTCGACGCCGCACATCGAGGCGATGCTGAAAGATTGCAATGGCCTGGTCATCGAGTGTAACCATGACACGGACATGCTCGCCAGTTCGAACTATCCTCCGAGACTGCGCGCGCGCATCGCCAGTCGCCTTGGTCACCTCGACAATGATGCCGCTGGCCACTTGCTCTCCCGGGTTGCCGGTCCTGGCCTGCGTCACGTCATCGCCGCGCATTTGTCGGAGCAGAACAACTCCCCGGACCTTGCCAAACGGGCGCTCTCGGATGTACTCGGGTGCGATCCGGACTGGATCGGAATTGCACACCAGGATGCCGGTTTCGACTGGCGTGAACTGGACTAGCGCGATCGACTGGTTTCGCGGGAGTGGTTTACCCGTAATGGCTGTTCGTGCGGTTGTATGTCTCGGGGGGAACGGCCGGCACGGTGCCGAGGGTCGCGGTGCGCTAAAGACCCAGCGTGTTGGCGGCAACGGCGGGTGCCGATGCCTCCCAGATTTCCTCGAAGCGCTCCACCAGCGTGTGGGCTTCAATCGGGTCATTCCTGGCGAACAGGCCACGCAAATCGTTGAAGTGAAAGCGCCGTACCGAATTCTGCTCGTCGGCAACGACAAACGGGTCGTAGACGCCTTTGGCCTGAGGCTGGGTTTCGTGTATGGAGACCGCGTGGCTGAAGTCGCGCAATAGCTGCACCATCCGCGGGCAACTGCGCTCCATGGATGCCGCATTGTGCACGACGATTCTGATCCGGTTGCGCCGGCTGGCGAGCAGGAAGCTGCGAAATGCCGAATGCCGCTCCGAGCTGTTATAGCTCGTTCCGAGCTCTTTCTCGAAGATGCGCAACTCGTGCTGCCCCAAGGCGATCACTTCGTTGACGTATTCTTCGTACTGATTCCGGCTTGTGAAATTTGTCTTTTCGGGTAAGAGAGCATCACTCACATTCGACCCCATTCGCCTATATTGATGTAGCCGCTACGATACCAGCTGTACAACGAGCGCAAGGCCGCGGCATCCGCGTGTCGCGTATCCCGTGCACTGAGGCGGCGCAGGTCGGCGAGCGCGATGATGGTCTTGCGTTCGCTCTTTTGCAAAGCAAACACCTCGCCATTCAGGAACGCATGCGCGCCATGGAACAGCAATGGCAGGGCGGGGTGTACCTCCAGGCCGCTGGCACGCGCGCGCCGCGAAAACTCGCGGTAAGTGATGGCCCGCGGTGGTTGAAGCACGATGTGGCTTTTTGGCTCGGACAGGTTTCGCCCGAGAAAAGCTATCAGCTCGGAGCGGTCCCATCTGATGGACGACAAAGCGCCGATGATTTCGCCAATCATGCGCTCACCCAGTTCGGCTGGGTGGCGTTGCGGGACCAGATCCGGATCGCCATAGCGGCCGTCGATGTGGATGGTGTCGTCCAGATAAGCGAGAAACTGGGCTTTGAGCGTTTCGTAGTCAGGGGAACGGAACCCGATGGAGTAAGTCAGGCAGGCATCGAGCGCAACGCCGTCGTGTGCGAAGCGCGGCGGCAGGTAAAGCATGTCGCCGGGGTCCAGGACGCATGTTCCCTCCGGGCGAAATTTCCTGAGAATTTTCAACTCCGAATCGGCTATGAGCTCAAGATCGGTTTGCGCGCTCACCTGCCAGCGGCGTTGGCCCTTGCCCTGCAGCAGGAAGACGTCGTAGGAGTCGAAATGCGGACCGACACCACCACCGGGCGCCGCATAGCTCACCATCAGGTCATCGAGGCGTGCGTACGGCAGGAAAGAGAACCGTTTTAACAGCGAGCGGGCTGCGGGCAGTACATGATTTACGCCCTGCACCAGCAGTGTCCAGTTTGTCGAGGGCAGATCGTGGAACACGCCCGCAGGCAATGGCCCGTAGTGCACCTCGGGCGTGTTGCCGGTGGCGACCACGAGGCGTGCTTCGCACAGCTCGTGCCTTGCCAGCGTGAAGAGCTGTTTCGGCGTCAGGATATCCCGCCAATCAGGGATGGCAGAGCGAATCAGCAGGGGCTGCTTGTGCCAGTGGCGCTTGAGGAACAAATGCGGCGCGAGCCCGCCCAGTAATGTCTTGTTCATTGGAAAAGTATAGCCGCCTGACGCTGTCATCGACGGCTGCTGGCGGAGAAGGCGCCTATTTCAGTTAGAATTCCCAAAGCACCTCGCAGGAGTCGTCACGATGTTAAAGGTTGGTCAATCAGCGCCTGCTTTCGAAATCCCCGATGCAGACATGAATCTGGTTCGATTGTCGGATTTTCGCGGGAAAAAGAATGTCGTCGTCTATTTCTATCCAAAAGACGATACGCCGGGCTGCACTACCGAGGCGATCGAATTCAGTGACGCGGAAGACGACTTCTCCGGTGCCGATACGGTGATACTCGGCGTCAGCCGCGATGACTGTCTGACACATGGCGCGTTTCGCGACAAGCACGGACTCAGCGTGACCTTGCTGTCCGATACGGATGGCGAAGTCTGCGAGGATTTCGGGGTCATGGTGGACCGCGAAGTGGAAGGGCTGGGGACGAGGCGCGTCATGATGCGATCGACGTTCATTATCGACAAGCAGGGTGTGCTGCGCGACGCTTTTTATGGCGTCAACCCGCGCGGGCACGCCCGGGAAATTCTCGAGAGAGTAAAGGAGCTCTGAACAACATGCAGATTGCTAGAGATACCGTGGTATCGATCGACTACGAACTTTCGGATGCGGGGGGCAAGCTCATAGAGAAGACGCAGTCGCCGATCAGCTACCTGCATGGCGGCTATCAGGGCATCTTCCCGATGGTGGAGAATGCGCTGGACGGAAAACAGGCGGGAGACGCCTGCGAGGTTCGCCTCGAGCCGGGCGATGCGTTTGGGGACTATGACGAGAAGCTGGTGCGCGTCGAGCCGCGCGAGCGCTTCCCTGAGAATGTGTCGGTCGGAATGCAGTTCGAGGGATCGCCGGAGGGGTCGGAGCACGTGTCGATATACACCGTCACGGACATTGCCGACGGCAAGATTGTGGTCGATGGCAACCACCCGCTGGCCGGAATTTCGCTGGTGTTCAATTGCACTGTTACAGAGGTGCGCAAGGCGACCGAAGAGGAACTCCTGCACCGCCACGTGCACGGCGAGGGCGGACATCATCACTGAACGACAGAGATAGCGTTCGCCCGTGGCAGCGGGCGTGTTCCTGTCAGCGCTGTTTGCCGGTCAGCACATGAATCATCGGCTCGTAGGCCGACTCCCTGGAAAAGCGCCAGCTGGCGACAACCACCGCCAGGAGCGTGAATCCCGCCAGTACGGCGAAATCCGTCGTTAGAGAGAAATCCGCTGCCATGACCCCCGGACCCATCGTGGCGTGCTTGAGCAAATCGACGCCATAGGTGTAGGGATTGAAGGTGGACACCCACCTGAGCACCTCCGGCAGGTTCTGCACCGGATACAGCGAGCCGCTGAGAAAAAACACCGGAAAAATCACGAAATTCATGATCGCGGCAAAATTGTCGAGGCTGCGTGTGAAAGACGCGGTCAGGATTCCGATTCCTGCGCAGGCAAGCGACGTGATGACCAGGCCGCCGGCAAGCAGCACGAAGTTGGTTCTGGATCCGATGTAGCCGAGCAGCGCGAGCAATACGATCAGTATCAGGGCTTGCAGGATGGCCGCAAGGGCGGCAGACAGCACTTTGGCAATGACGATCCAGAAGTGGGGCAGTGGCGCGATGATCATCATGCGCATGACGCCGGATTCCTTGTCATAGACCGTCGTCAGCGCCGCCAGCATGGCGCCGAAGAGCATCGTCATGCCGATTACGCCGGCGACCAGGAATGACTGATAGGGGATGCCGCGCGAGTCTCCGATGACCGTGCCAAATCCGGCGCCGATAACAAACAGCCAGATCAACGGGCGCACCATCGCCGATACGAGCCGCGTTTTCTGCCGCAGCATGCGCAGGACTTCGCGTTCAAGAACGGCGTAGATTGGACGGGCGATCATGATTTGAGGGCCTTGCCGGCGGAGATCCACATGAAGACGTCGTTCAGATTCGGGCGGCGTACCCGCCAGGCGGTCGCCTTGTCGCCGACTTGCGTCTGCAGGCTTGCGAGCGTAGCCATTTCTTCTGCGCCGTGGCGGAAGAACGCGACGTCTCCGTCAATCAGGCATTCACCGAGCTCGGGTTCGAGGCGCTTGCGTAGTGCGTCAAGATCGTTCGCTTCGATTTCCAGGATATGTTGTCCCAGTCTCGCGACCAGTTGTTGCGGATTACCCTCTTCAACCAGTTTGCCTTTGCGCACGAAGACCACCCGGTCGCAGGGGTAGGCCTCTTCCAGGTAATGCGTGGTGAGCAGTACGGTCATGCCGGTCCGGGCACGCAGCCGCTCGATGAAGCGCCAGATACGCCGGCGGTTGGGAAGATCGAGACCGATGGTGGGCTCGTCGAGGAACAACACGCGAGGTTCGTGCAGCACGCCGCGCACGATGTCCAGCGCCCGGCGCATGCCGCCGGACAAGGTCGCGACCGGTTTGTCGCGCCGGTCCGTCATGTCAAACAACTCGAGCAATTCTGCGGAGCGCTGGTCGCTGACCGACGGTGGCAAGTTGTACAGACGCCCGGCGAAGCGCAGATTTTCTCTAACCGTTAAGGTGCGGTCGAGGGCGGACTCCTGAAAAACGAGGCCGATCTGGCGCCGTGCCTGGACCGGGTGCCGCGAAACGTCTATGTCACCGATTTTCACCCGACCTTCGCTTGGCCTGACCAGCGTGGCCAGCATGTGAATGGTCGTTGTCTTGCCGGAACCGTTCGGCCCGAGCAAACCGAAAAATTCCCCGGCCGGAATTTCCAGATCGAGGCCATCGACAGCCGCGAGGTTGCCGTAGCGCTTGACGAGTCCGGCCGCGGAGATCGCGGCCGGAGAGGTCCCGGCGTCGATCGCCGAAGCGATCATGTAACTGGCGTAGTGCTGTCCCGGGGCGCCGGCTCTGCCGAGTCACGCGCAGCGAGTTTGCGCGAGTTCTTGTCATCACGGAACATGATGATCTGCTTGACCTCTGCTGCCGGTGGTTGCGGCTGCTGGGCCAGTTCGACCTGCTCGGTGATAATGTGGTGGTGCGGCGATTTGTCGCATACCGGATCTGCATTGGTGGCATCGCCAGTCAGCATGAAGGCCTGGCAACGGCAGCCGCCGAAGTCCTTGGTCTTCTCCGAACAGCTCCTGCACGGCTCCTGCATCCAGTCATCGCCGCGATAGGCCGAGAAACCGGGAGACTCCTGCCAGATCCACCGCACGTCGTGATCACGCACGTTCGGAAATTCGAGACCGGGCAGCATGCGTGCTTCGTGGCACGGCAGTGCCAGGCCGTCAGCCGCGACGTTGAGAAACGTCGTCGCCCAGCCGTTCATGCACGCTTTGGGTCGGTTTGCGTAATAATCCGGCACGACAAAATACACCTTCATCTTGTTGCCAACGCGCGCGCGGAAGCGATTGGTAATCTCCTCGGCGCGCTCCAGTTGCGGCCGGCTGGGCATCAGGTGTTTGCGGTTCTCCATCGCCCAGGCGTAGTACTGGCTGTTTGCCAGTTCGACGTGCTCGGCGCCCATGGCTTCCGCCATGTTCAGGATTTCTTCAATGTGGTCAATATTCAGGCGGTGCAGGACCACGTTGAGCACCATCGGATACTCGTACTCCTTGATCAGTTTGGCTACCTTTGACTTCAGATCAAAGGTGCGCGTACTGGACAGGAAGTCATTCAGTTCCTTGGTCGAGTCCTGAAAGGACAGTTGAATCTGGCCAAGCCCGCCTTCCTTGAACGCTGAGATGCGCTTTTCCGTAAGGCCGATTCCGGAGGTGATCAGGTTGACGTAGTAACCCATCTTGCTGGTCTCTGCCACCATGATCTCGACGTCGTCGCGCATCAACGGTTCGCCACCGGAAATGCCCAGCTGCACGGCGCCAAGTTCGCGCGCTTCGCGAAAGGTCTTGAGCCATTCTTCGGTGGTTAATTCCGGACCGAAGGTGGCATAGTCCACCGGGTTGTAGCAGAACACACAGTGCAACGGGCACTTGTAAGTGATCTCTGCATTGACCCAGAGCGGGCCGTTAACTTTCTTGCTGTCGGATCCAGCCTTTTGCATATGCTGCCTCCAGAAAATCGATTACATCCTGGCGCAAGTCCGCGCCAGGAAAGGCGGTTTCGAGATCGGCAACGATCTGCGCCACCGTTTTGCTGCCATCCACCCGCTTCATGATTTCGCCGGCGCTTCCCGGTAATTTCACCATGCCTTCCGGATAAAGCAACACAAAGCTGTCCTGCGCCGGTTCCCACTGGAAGCGGTACTGCTTGAGCAATTCGACTTTCAGGTTCTCCGAAAGTTTATTCCCGGACGAATCACTCATCAGGCATCCTTTCGATGGCTCCGGCCTTTTGCTTGCCAATGCCGTAGGTGACCTGCATCGAATCCAGCATGGTCCAGAGTACATCGAGCTTGAACTGCAGTATTTCCAACGCCCGTTCCTGCTGTTCACGCGTGCGGAAATAGTCGAGCGTCACGCGCAGGCCGTGTTCGACGTCACGGCGAGCCTCGGTCAAACGTTTGCGAAAGTAGGCGTAGCCGGTCGGTTCGATCCATGGGTAATGCTGCGGCCAGGTGTCCAGCCGCTTTTGATGGATCGTTGGCGCAAACAACTCGGTCAGCGACGAGCAGACCGCCTCTTGCCAGGGCGCGCTGCGCGTGAAATTCACGTACGCATCAACGGCAAACCGAACGCCCGGCAGAACGTGCTTCAAAGACATGACATCGTCGCGCTTTAGCCCGACGGCATCACCCAAAGCCAGCCATGCCTCGATGCCGCCTTCGTCGCCTTCATGTCCGTCGTGGTCGAGAATGCGCTGTATCCACAGGCGCCGATGGTCGCGATCGGGCATGTTGGCAAGCACGCCGGCATCCTTGATCGGAATCTTGATCTGATAATAGAAACGATTGATGACCCACCCGCGAACCTGCTCCTCGGTACATTTGCCCCCGTTCATCGCGATGTGGAACGGATGATAGATGTGGTAACGCTTGTCCTTCGCGCGCAGTCTTTGTTCGAATTCTTCCTTGCTCCAGGGCATTGTCTCGGCGGCACCCATGCCTGTCTCCTTAAGCTTCCAGACGTTCAGATTCTGATGTCCATGCCGTCAAACGAGACCTCGATGTTCTCGGCCTTGAGCTGACGACGCTCATCCGAATCTTCGCGAAGAATCGGGTTGGTATTGTTGATGTGTATCAGTATCTTGCGTTCCGCCTTCAGCGGGCGAAGCGTTTCAATCATGCCGCCCGGCCCGGATTGGGGCATATGGCCCATGTCGAGGGCCATCTTGTTGGCAATGCCGAGCCTGGCCATTTCATCGTTGGTCCAGGTAGTACCGTCGACCAGCAGGCAATCCGCCTCTTCCATGAAGGGTTTGACGTGAGGCTCGACTTCGGCGAGGCCCGGTGCATAGAACAGTTTCTTTCCGCTTCTTGTGTCCGTGATCCGCATGCCGATATTGTCGCCTTCGTGGGGATCGTTCCGGTGCGGGGAGTAGGGCGGCGCCTTGCTGCTCAATGGCACCGCCGTGAATTCAAGGTTGTCGATTCCGACTGCGGAGAACTTGTTGCCCGCGCTGGTCGGGATCTGGTGCCAGTTCACGCCGCAGTAATGGCCCAGAATATTGAGCAGCGGGTTGCCGGTGGTGAGATCCTCGTAAGCCATGTCGGTGCAGTAGATTTCCAGCGGCGTCTTGCCTTCGCGCAACATCAGCAGGCCGGTGGTGTGGTCGATCTGCGCATCCATCAGGAAGACCGAACGAACCGCGGTATCCCTTATGGCTCGCGCAGGTTGAAGTTCCGGGAAGGAACGAAACTGCGTCAGGATGTCGGGGGATGCATTGAATAAAGCCCAGTTTGTGTCGTCGCCCGAGACGGCGATCGACGACTGCGTGCGCGCCTTGGCATTGATGGTCCCTTTGCGCAAGCCGTCACAGTTTGGGCAGTTGCAGTTCCACTGCGGAAATCCTCCGCCGGCGGCCGATCCGAGCACTCTGATTCGCATGATGAGTTTTTTGATGCGTTGATTATTGGGTGAAAAAAACGAAAGCCCCTGACGGGGCTTTCATTTTGCACTTCGCCGTGATTAGCGGTTGGCGATGTACATCGTGACTTCGAATCCGAAGCGCATTTCGGTGTATTCAGGTTTGGTCCACATGTGTTTGGCCTCCAAAAATTAACGTTGATTGATACTTCATCTCGGGTGTCGCCGACGGTAACCTGTCGCCTTGCCCGGGTTTCAGCTTCAGGAACCCTTCGCGCCGCGGTAAACCCATCAGGTCAAAACCGCAGAATTCAGGGCGAGCATGTCTGGCTGATCCCGGACGCTATTGTCAGTTGCCGACTGCTCCCGTGCCGCAGAAAAATCAGCAAATCCCTCTCATGATTTTCATGAGATTTGGACCGAAACTTTACTCGGCTCAACAGCTTGCATAGTCTTGCAACATGACATCAGTAACGTTCGGCGAGACCGGTCCCGGTCTCGATACATTCGCTTCCTGGTACCGCGAGAGGCCGACCCAGTTGGCGTTCGCGGTGTCGCTGCTGTTGCACGCGCTGCTGATCGCGTTCATCCCCGGGTTTCGCTCTATTCCGTTGGAAACGCCGAGCGTATTGACGGTACAGATCGTCGAAAACGAAATCGTGGCCGAGCGGTCGCCAAGACCCGAGCCGGTGGTGCCTGAGCAGGTACAGCCGCCACAGCCGGTAGCGCCGCCGGAGTTCATGCCCCTGGCCCCGCAACCGCGGGCCGTCGAGCAGGAGCCGGTCAGGCCCCGGCAGGTAGTCGAGCCACAGCCGGCGCCCTTGCTGCAGCAGCCTCAACAACCGATGGTGGAGCCGGTCGACCGTCCGCAGCTTGCGCCTTTCGTTCCGCGGCAGAGAGCCGAAGTACAACCCGACATACTGACGCGGCCGAAACTGGCTCCCGACGAGCCGCTTGCGCCCGCCGTCAGGCAGGAGCCAGTAGCGCAACTTGAAGTCCCGCCCCAGCAAATTGCCGAAGTTCGCCGCCAGCCGCGGGCCGTAACACCGGCTCCGGTCGAAACGAAACGCCCGGACGTGGCGCCGCCGGTGAAGGTCTCGGAGTAGGTGTCGCAGCCGCCGAACGTCTTGTGGATGACGATGGGCGCCGCGGTCGAGGACGTCGTCACCA
>Ga0209536_100011636_pt1 | contig 12863 bp, 8 predicted proteins | sample DeeMarSeWOR28_12_FD_187461 | JGI IMG/M metagenome (GOLD analysis project Ga0209536, IMG submission 187461) | Marine sediment microbial communities from White Oak River estuary, North Carolina - WOR-2-8_12 (SPAdes) (version 2) | ecosystem: Environmental > Aquatic > Marine > Intertidal zone >...
TTAGCATAGTCGGCGCCAGACCCCAATTCATCAAGGCAGCGCCTGTTAGTGAGGCGATTCGAGACCATAATGAGAAGGGAAAGGGTCCTCTGATAAAAGAGATTCTGGTGCACACCGGTCAACACTATGACCATGGCATGTCTCAGATTTTTTTTGATGAATTAAACATATCAGAACCCGATCTAAATCTGGGGGTAGGTTCTGGTTCTCACGGTTGGCAGACCGGACAGATGCTCATAGGCATAGAAGAAGTGCTACTGGCAGAGAGGCCGGACTTTGTAGTGGTCTATGGTGATACAAACTCCACTCTTGCTGGGGCTTTAGCGGCTGTAAAACTACACATCCCTGTAGCGCACGTTGAGGCGGGCTTGCGCTCCTTCAATCGAGAGATGCCCGAAGAGCATAACAGGGTTGTTGCAGATCATTGTTCCGAGTTGCTCTTTTGCCCCACCCAAACGGCTGTTGATAACCTAGCAAGGGAGGGCATTCTCACTGGTGTACACCTGGTGGGCGACACCATGTATGATGCCGTGCTGCAGTTTTGTCCGATCGCCAGACAGCGCTCAAGCATATTGAAGGATTTGGAGTTGCAACCGAAAGGCTATCTCCTTGCTACTATCCACAGACCTTACAACACGGATAGAGAGGAGAATGTGCGAAACATCTTGCAGTCTTTTGGTGAGATGGAGGAGCTCATCGTATTTCCTGTGCACCCGAGAACTAGGAAGAAAATTTCTGAACTATATAAAAGGGTTGACCTAAAGAAGGTACTTAGAAATACAAAGATGATAGAACCGGTAGGGTACTTGGACATGCTGGTATTGGAAGAAAACTCCCGATTGATCCTAACAGACTCAGGTGGGATGCAAAAGGAAGCATATATTTTTGGAGTGCCGTGCATTACGCTGCGTCCCGAGACGGAGTGGCTCGAGACAGTGGAGGTTGGCTGGAATGTTTTGGTTGGGTCAGACACTGAATCAATCGTGGCTGCTTACGAGCGACTCGGGGGCGCATCTTCGGGAAGCCGTCCCACTCTGTATGGAGACGGCAAGGCTAGCTTGGAGGTTGTGAGGTACCTGATCGAAAAATATTAGAAAATGAGAGACAAACGTGTCGTCTCATAAGAGTCATTTGAGAAAGGTGAAACGTTCGCAAGATCCATTAGCTTTGCATGAACCAGGCTTTTATAAGGCCCAGTCGAGGTGAAGAATGACTCATCACACTGCTGAATTCAGAGACGAAATCGAACTGATAGACATTCTGCGAGTCATATGGAAATGGAAGTTTAGGATCCTGGCGGGGACATTCTTCTTTGCACTTCTCGCAGGAATAATCAGCTTCAATATGACAAAGATATATCAAATTGATATGGTGATAAGACCCGGCATACTCAGAATAGATGAAGGTGGCAAGAATACGTACATCGACACACCAGAAAACATTCAAGCTCTAATAGAAACAGGAGCATTCACTAAAAAGATTTTAGAGAGTATTCGAAATCCCGATGATACTGCTGTACCGAAATCACTAAATTTGAAGCTTACCAAGCCGAGACTCTCAGATGCGCTCAAAATATCGTATGAGACAACAAATGTGGACCAAGGAATTGCTGTTTTTGACCATTTGAGCAGATTGTTATTACTAAAATATCAAGAACTGGTGAGATACTTTAAAACTGAATACGATACGCAGATCAAACAGAAGCAGATTGTTATTGAAAATCTCAAAGCTCAACTCCAGTCTTCAAAAGAGATAATAAAAAATATTCAATTTCGTATTGATCAGTTAAAATTAGACATTAAAATTATCAATAATAACACGATGTCTCTAATCAAAGAAAGAGATAAATTTTTATCCACGCAAAGTAAAGAGGATATTCTTTCTTCGATTCTTTACACGAATACTATCCAGCAAAATCTGAGTCTAGCAAATACCTACAAGAATGAAATAAATCAGTTTAATTCTCAGAAGGAGAGGGAAAACGTTGCATTGGAAGAGATACAAAACAAAATAAAAGATACTGTCGAAAATATCGAGAACCTAAAGTTCAAGAAGAATAGCATTCAGAATGTACAATTCATTCAGTCACCCATTGCCAATCCTTTTCCGGTCAAGCCAAGAAAAAAACTTATCATAGCAGGAGCAGCTATAGTTGGTTTGTTTACGATGTTGCTACTGTCATTTTTTGTTGAATATGTTTCTGAACATAAAAGAACAAAAAATAGCGAAAAAACCTTGGAATAACTAGCTACTTACACAGAGAAGAAGTAGAGTAAATGGCTCAATTCGGGAACAATGCGCATCTTTTGGAAAAGATCGAATCAATATTGATTCTTGCAGGTAGATAAATTTAAGATGGAGCTATGAGTTTGGATATATCAAGAAAGAAAAAAGTAGTATTTATTGTAATCACTGTACTGCTCTCGTTAGTCATAATTGAAGTTTCTTTGAGAGTAGTTATATTTTTTGTTACTTCTCATCGTGAAATGACCATGAAAGAAGCAGTGAGACAAGCTGCGCAGTATAATCCCTTTACAAATATAAATATCTACGGAGATCAAATAAATGCAGCAAAGCAATTCTTTGATGATTTAATCAACCTTCGTTTAGCCTATCGGCCATATGTTGAACGTCGCAGGATTCCTAATCAGCAGCTGAGCAATATACATATTAACAAATGGGGTTATCGTGGACCCGACTTCACTTTCGACAAAGGTGAGGAAGTTTTTCGTATTATTGTATTCGGGGGCTCATTCGTTTGGGGCACGGGTGCAATATACGATGAAGAGACCATTGCAGGACATCTGCAAAAAATGTTGAACGAAAAGTATAAGGAAAAGAAGTTTGAGGTCATTAATGGTGGTGAAACAGGGTATGTTTTGACACAGGAGCGCATACTTTTTGTTGAAGAAGGGATTTTTTTTCGTCCTGATCTTGTTATTTTTATCGATGGTATTAACGACCTCTATGCTTTATATCGTAATTTGCCGGCCGGTTTCCCAACGCATTTTCAAGAGTATAATAAAAGATTAAGCAATGATTACAAGGAGCCTGTCGGGGAAACGCTCAAAGGACAAATGACATTTCTAAGTAATCAAACTAATGTTAATTTGAAGAATCTGCACAGGCTGGCTATGATTGACACACTAAAATCTTTTATTGGTTATCAGACTAGGGATGGCATCTTGAGCTGGCAAATGTCGAGTAGACATTTACATAATGCTCTTATTATAAGATCTATATGCGAGGCCCGGAACATTGACTTTGTTTTTGGATTGCAACCGAGTCTTTATTTGAGCAAAACACTGAGTACTGAAGAAAAAGGGATCGTTCAACGTAGCAAGAAAAGGTATCCTGGGTTGTATGGCTTTGTTAGGGCGGTTTATCCCAAATATCGGGATATCGTCGCGAAGGGTATGTTGGAGACAGGGATGCATTTTGTTGATTTTTCAAACCTTTTTGCTGAGGATTTTAATACTAGGTATATCGATCATTTTCACTTGACTGGAAAAGGATATCGTATAGTTGCGGAAAAATTGCTGGAGTTTTTGAAAGAGGAAAATATGCTTTATTGAAGGATTTTTATGGTGAATTTAATTTCGGATTTTTTTCTGATGTTATCATTATTTTAGAAGACCTGGGATTGAAGGCGAAGGGGCGTTTACTGACAACCGGCAATAGGCCAAACAAACACTGATGTTCTGAAAAATCAAAGAAACATATTGGAGGCGTTACAGGAGGTTGGTGATGTTTTGGTGTTTCCTGTTCATTCTTGGACAAGCCAAGAAATCGATGAGATATCTGGAAGTACCATTTCGAAAGAGGATCCGGCAATATGAGAACGACAGATGGTGACGGAGGTGCGGCTTAGAAGATTATAATTACATTGTATGACTCCCTTCAAGTAAGGCTCTGGTAGAAATGGTTTTTGTAGCAGCTCCGAAAAGCCCCAACTGGATATTGAGAAGAGTCCAAGAGGTTTCTAAATTGTGAATATCCTCGATACACTCCCAAGTCGAATTCAACTTTATTATACTGTTTAGTGCAATCTCTAAACTGGGTATTGACCTAAGAGCTCTTTTCGTCAGCTAAGACTCTCTGACCATAAATGGCAAGACATCCCTTGCCGCTGCTGAAATAGAATCCCTATTAATAGCTTCTCGAACTGTGTGTTTCTACAGTGTGTCCTTTTGCCTTCAGCGAAAAAAGAATTTTTTCCGGTTCATTAAGAAAAGTTTTGACATTGTCCTCGAGTAGCGGCCTAAATCAACTGATTGGGATTTTGGCTGTGCCCGTGTTGACCCGTGTCTATTCCCCAATTGAGTTCGGCCTCTATGGGCTATTTTTGGCAATACTCAGTGTCGGTACGGTTTTTACCACGTGGAAGTACGAACGTGGTTTGATGATTTGTCATAGTAAATCAGAACGACAGGGTCTTTTTGGACTAGCTTTGATAATATCATTTGTATTCTCTCTGCTAGTCTTCAGTGGCAGTTACCTGTGGCGAAAAGGTTTATCCGATCATAACTTATCATTGACTTTAGTAATCTCGAATTGGAATCTTTTGTTGGCGCTGAGTTTTTTCTTTGCAGGCTCCGGAACCGCTTTAAGATTCCTTGCACTCAAAGAGAAGGCTTTTGGACTTATAAGTGTAATTGGAGTCTGCTCAACTCTTGTGCGAATCATCATTCAGCTCGCTGGTGTTTTTGAGAGTTTCTTTACAGCAACTCTATTACCTTTAGGACATGTATTGTCGCTTGGGTGTATCACTTTTCTTCTCGGCTGGACTGCGCGGGTCAAACACTGGTTGGATTTTCGCCGGTATCCCTTCCGTTTCGAGCGCATGGTCGCAGCTGCAAGAAGAAATAGTGAGTTCCCAAAATACATGGTTTGGTCAGCATTCTCCAATAACATAACCCCGCAAGTCTTGGTGCTTATGGCAAGTCAACTATTCTCGCCTGCCATTGTTGGCCAATTCTTTTTGGCTGAAAGAGTGTTGAAAAGTCCAACACTTCTTCTAGCAACATCTGTAGCTGAGGTTAATTTCCAGGAACTGTCAGAGACCAACCCGTCTGTCTTGGCCAAAATTTACAGGTCGCGTCTAAAAAAAATGCTCGTGATTGGCGCACCACCTTCCATAATACTGATGCTAATTTCGACATGGCTCTTCCCCGCAGTTTTTGGGGACTCATGGAAAGACGCCGGAATATTAGCTAAATATATGGTGCCTGGTATTTATTTTCAGTTTTCCTTTATGCCTTTTCATCATTTGTTTACCATTTTGCGAGAACAGCGCTTGTTTCTTTTCTGGTCGCTTTCACGTCTGTTGCTTATGATATCATGTGTTTATTTGGGTGCATTGACCGGAATGGCCAGAGGAGCCGCAATAGGTCATAGCTTTGCGTTAATAGTTAGTTATCTCCTTGGACATCTGTTATTGCAGATTCCCTTAAATCGAGTAACAAATAACGTAATCTGATGATTAGTAACGTTACTACATCATAGTTAAAAAACTTGATTAGATCATATCGCGCACAAGTATTTTTTATAGATCGTGTTAAATTGGAAAATCATAAAAACTATCTTATATTCGCGAAAAAAGTTTTAATTGAGTTAGTTTCAATGTTGCTTTATTTCTATAAGATTGTTTGAGCTGAAACCTTGGAGAAAGGTACTAGGTAGTTATAAAATGACGCACATTTTCTGGAGCAGAAATGACCATTCGATTCTATAAGGCCTTTCTCGCTTTCATTATCATCGGAGTATGGAGCAGTGCCATATTTGAACTAGGTTTTACGTATTTTATACAAAGGCTGGGATTCTCATTATTTAGACTTTTTGGTGCTCTACTGATCTGCAACAGTCTTTTTTATCTGGTAGTTATCAGGAAAGGAAAATTACTAGGTAGAATGTTTCTGCAAAAACACAAAGTACTCGTATTTACATATGTAATATATTGGTTAATATCGTGGCTTGGAATACTATATTCATCTGATGCTGATAGAGGTTTTTTGATCTGTTTACAGTATTTCTGGTATACAATATTAGCTGCATTGACAATTTTATTGTTACTAGATTTTTCTATGCGAAAGAGGAAAACAATATTTCTCTTCATTGGTCTATTATCAGCTTTTGTCATGTTTTATTTTTCAGCTATAGCCTTTTTGGGTGGTGTTCCTTATAGCATCCTTGCTGAACGTCAGGGAAGATTTAGTCTTTCAATTTTTAATGACTACAATGTTTTTACCTATTCGCTATTGTTGAGTGTTTTACTGATTTTTACTTACGTGGGGAATCATTATTCTCATATTTCGTTTATTGAACTTTTACTTTACTGCATTCTGATTTTGTCCATCGCGATTTTGGGTGTTATATCTGGATCCCGCAGAACCATTGTTCTCTACTGTCCGATTGCTTTCATAACTCCATTTGTTCTGCTAGGGCTGCGGTCAATACGTAGGTTCGTTGGAAAAGTTTTCATTTTCGCAGTGCTTATCACTATCGTTTTGATTTCCGCATTGAATCGGTCTCATTCTGAGGTGACCACTGAGACCTTTTTTGGCCACTTAGACCGCTTGGCTCTCATAGACCTGAAGAAGAGAATATCAAGAGGGCTGGGCTTTTTGACTGGTTATTATACGGAAACAGATCGAATAGAAAGATGGCGTAAGGCTTGGAATATTGCAGGTGAGTATTCTGTTACAGAGCTTTTCTGGGGTAGGGGTACTAGGAGCTACTTTAGCGAGTCGGAGTTCACCCGTTCAGATGGTAGCCGAGACTCTCCGCACAACTTCTTGCTCAGTGCGCTTCTGGAAGGTGGCGCGATAAAGCTGGTTTTTTTACTTTTATTCGTGACTGTCTGGCTGCGTCATATTATTATCTTGACTAAGGATAGCAATATCTGGATAGGAAATTTTCTTATAGTTTCGAACTCTTTGTGGATCTTAACTGTCCTAATAAGCGGGGAGGAATTTTTCTATTCCAAACAATTCTTGCTTATTTTCGCCGCCTATGCGGCTCTTTGGGATAATGCCCGTGATAAAAATGTGCTGGTGACCTATGCCGGAGCCGCAATAAGGTTATGAATAGTGAATGTCAAATTGGCGCCACTAGTTGTTTTTTTGGGGCAGGATGACTCTAGAAAACTGGGAGTGGGGATATCAAAGGTTTTTCGAAAAAAGTCCTACACATCGTTTTAAACGACTTCGCGCCGGATTATCGGGTGCTTAAGGAAACTACTGCACTGAGCACAGCTGGCTTTCAGGTATTAGTCTTTGCCTTGTGGGACTTGAAGATGCCACAACTGGAGATCATCGAAGGGGTCAAAGTGCATCGCTTCCATCTTAGGTCACGTGTTCTTCCTCGATGTAAAATATTCCTACCCTTGAAGTTCGCGGAATGTGCTCTACGTATGTTTTGGCTAGGGGTTCGGGAGCGGCCAGATATTGTTCACGCTCATGACTTAGACGGCTTGACCGTCGCATATCTTATCGCTCAATGCACGAAGTGCTCATTGATATATGATTCTCATGAGCTCTGGAGCGGTTCTGGTCATTTGGCTCGATATCCCAATCTGGCTGTGAAGATGGCAGTAGTTGTGGAACGACTGATGGTCAAGCGAGCAAATGAAGTGATAACAGTTTCAGATGGTATTGCGATGATTATGAAAAAAAACTTTGGCATCAGACGTCCGACTGTGGTCAGAAATCTTCCGGATCAATCTTCGGACAATGAAGACAAAGACATGCGCCAGTTACTTGGGATTCCTGCCGAAAGTGTCATATTCCTTTATATAGGGGGAATTATCCCAGACCGCGGTACCGATCTCATTTTAGAAGCCTTTACTCGGGTGGGAGACCCAAAAGCCCACTTGGTTTTTTTAGGTCAACGAGAACTTCCCACTTGGCTAGAAGCTAATCTACCGTCGGGTGTAGCGAACCGAATTCACTTCCTTCCGCCTGTTCATCCTAGGCAGGTAATCTCATTGGCGCGGGGGGCTGATATAGGTTTACACGCCATTCGAGGTAATAGTGAGAGCCATCGCCTGTGCCTGCCAAATAAACTTTTTGAATATATCCACGCTGGCCTAGCGGTTTTGGTGACTGACTTACCGGAGATGGCAACTATAGTAAGTGAACACGCCGTTGGTTGTGTTTTTCGGGATAATGATGTAAAAAGTCTTGAAAGTAAAATGCAATTCCTACTTGCACATCCTGAAAAAGTCAAGCAGTTCCGAGATGCCTCCCGAGAAGCCTCTAAAGTCCTGACTTGGAGTGCAGAAAAATATTTGTTACTGGCAGTTTACCAGAGGTGATTACCATAGTATATATTCGATAAAAGGTATGAAAATCTGTTTCTTGTCATCAAAACACTCGTCGTTAGATAAGAGGATTTTCGCTAAAGAAGCGGTATCTTTAGCAAAAAATGGTTTTGAGGTATTACATATTGCTCCAGATAAAGGCGTATCGGAATTCGTGGAGGATGGTGTTAGGATTATCACGTATAAGCAGACACACAAGATGACGGCACGGTTGTTACAGATACCTCGTTTGTATAGGATTGCAAGTAATATTGACGCAGATTGCTATCATTGTAACGAGGTCGATTCTTGGATCATAGGGGTGCTACTGAAGTTAATACATCAAAAGCAGGTTGTTTTTGATGTCCATGAGCTTTATTCTGACGCATTTCCAAGAGATCATTTTCCAGCTTGGGTTTACCCATACATGTCGTTTATGTTGCGTCAGTTTTTTCGTGTTTTCAGTTGCTTTACTGACCGTTTAGTACTGGCAAACAAAGCGTTGGCAGTCGACTTTCCCGAGACTGAAAAAAAGCAAGTCCTTGTACAGAATTTTTCATCAATCAATGACATGAGACTTAAGCAAGTGAGCAAAATAAGGCGGAATTACAATGCTTCCCAAAAAATGTACACCGCTATCCATCTGGGGCACATAAGTCGTGTGCGAGGGTGGCCACAGCTTCTTGAAGCACTTGCACTAATGGAGTCAAAAAATATCTGTTTACTGATTGTTGGTAGTTTTAATGATGATAGCCAGGAGGAATTCGAAAGGCGTGTGCGACAGCTTGGATTGTATGGACGTGTTTTTATAGAAGAATGGATGCCTTTCCCGCAAGCTCTCGAAAGAATACTCACCTCAGATTTTGGGCTGATTCTTTTTCAACCGGGATTGCTTAGTCATGTGATCGGTTTACCGCATAAACTTTTCGATTACATGTTAGGTGGGTTACCAGTTATTGCTCCTGAGTTTGCGCAGCAAATAGCAACCATTATAGAGAACGCAGACTGCGGGATCCTTATTGACTCGTCAGATTCAAAACAGATTGCCGAAGCACTGGAGCGCTTGGCTAGTGATCCGAAAGAAAGAGAGCGGTTGGGAAACAACGGCCGCTATGCTGTATTAAACGAGTTCAATTGGGAAACCGAGGCTCTGAAGCTAGTAAGTATGTACGTAGAGTTAGAGAAGAATTTGAACAAATGAGATGAAGGTTTAATGATGAATGCTTTTCAATTTGCGCAAATAAAAGTTATTGTTATCTTTTGATAATCTACTAATACAAATCATGCAGTCATCATTCTTTCTTCGGAATGATGTTTATATTACTAATACTAAAAACTATTTGTCAGAAAATGTTCTTAGTATGTATTAATAGTTCTTTTACTAATTTAATAACCTCAAATATTTTATAATATTAAAATATCTTTTCATATCTAAATTTACATTTCTATTTTCAATTTTTGTTATAGAATAGCTTGTAACTATCATAATTTTCACAATTCAAAAAATGGTTTTTTGTCGATAAGTATTTTTAGGCTGTTAATTTGAATTTCCAGGTAATATTGCATGAAAATATTACATGTTGTTGGGGCAAGACCTAATTTTATGAAAGCAGGACCTGTTTTTGAAGCGCTGGCGACGAAAAATGAATTCGAACAGGTATTAGTTCATACTGGGCAGCATTATGATGATAACATGTCCAAGGTCTTCTTCGATGAGTTGAGATTACCCGAGCCGGATTTTAACCTTGATGTGGGTTCAGGTTCCCACGCAGTGCAAACAGCACAAATTATGATGCGCATGGAAGACGCCTTAGTTGAGATTAGACCTCATTTGGTTGTGGTCTATGGTGATGTTAATTCAACTGTGGCAGCTGCGCTGGTGTGTACTAAGCTACTGATTCCTGTGGCACACGTAGAGGCTGGTTTACGATCGTTCGATCGCAAAATGCCCGAAGAAATTAATCGAGTACTTACCGATCAGATGGCTGATCTACTCTTTACGCCTTCCAAGGAATGCAATAAGAATTTGCTCAGGGAGGGAGTAGCCAAAGAGAGGATACATCTCGTTGGCAATGTTATGATTGACACTCTTATACGATTATTACCGGAGAGCAGGGTGGAGGCGAGTCACTCCGACAGAGCACTGGTGGCTAGCGGAGGTCCCTACGCACTTGTAACTCTCCATAGGCCTTCGAATGTTGATGATCTGGGAGTTTTGGCCAAGATTCTGACCGCTTTAGAGGACGTAAGCAGTGATCTGTCGGTCATTTTCCCAATGCATCCGCGAACTCGAATACGGCTTAGAGAGCACAGAATTCAAATCCCTGAAAATGCAAGAATTCATGTCATTTCTCCAGTTGGATATGTGGAGTTCTTGGCGTTGCAGAGAGACGCTACGGTGGTCATAACAGATTCGGGTGGTATGCAGGAAGAGACAACTTTTCTGGGTGTACCATGTCTCACAGTTCGAGAAAATACTGAACGCCCGGTTACTGTGGAGGTGGGAACCAATACAATTGTTGGGCAAGACATGGATTTCCTCAAAGAAAAAGTCGGCCAGATTCTGAAAGGAGAAGCTAAGAAAGGTTCAATACCACCCCTGTGGGATGGGAAAGCGGGCAGAAGGATAGCTGATACGCTCTCAACTTGGACAGCTGCAAGGTAGATTTGTAACTACATTAGTGACCAGAAAGTCTATATCTCTGTAAGAAAATGATAGAAGAGTTACACAGGTTAAAGAGGAGTGAAAAGGTTGAGCACGACCAAACGTACCGCGTGAGATCTATAGGTCAGCTCAAGAAATATACTGTACTGGATTTTAGAAAGGAGGACGCAACACCAAGCTATGAAAATAACAGTAATATATATGGAGATGTAAATAAGATATTTCTAGATAAAATGTCCCAAATTTTGAATAAACATGATCCTAAAGCTGTTCGGATCTTAGATTACGGGTGCGGGATGGGAAAGTTATCAGTCTATTTAGCTTTGAGTGGATACAGAAATATATACGGATTCGACTTGTCTGAAGAGGGAGTGTCGTTTGGTATGAGTTTGGCGAAAGTTAATGAAGTAGAGGACCGAATTATTCTTCAACAAATGGATGCCGAAAATTTGGAATATCCAGATGAATTTTTCGATGTTGTCATTGGGAAAGCTGTTTTGCACCATACTATTAAATATAAGAGAAGTGCCGTTGAATTGCAAAGAATATTAAAACCTGGAGGAATAGCGATTTTTAAAGAAAATATCGGTGATAATCCACTGTTTAAAATTGCAAGATTTATTACAATGGATATTATGGGGCGCCATGGCGACGTAAATATTACTGCAAATATGTTATATGATTATGCTAAAGGTTTTTCATCAATTGAAATTGAGGCTTATAATTTTTTCTATATGCTTAAAAGATTGATTTGGCAACCTGGAAAGCAGCCAAAATGGAAGAAAAAGATATTGCATAAACTTAAGAAATTAGATGATCTTACTGTCCATCGCTCTCAATGTCTTCGTGAGAAGCTTTGCGGAGAAGCAATTTTTACTTTGGTCTTATAGAATTTGCCAGACATACACAAATGGTAGATGAGTCAGATGCTGCCGCGGGTGTTAGGGGCATGCATTTTGGTTACGGCATGAGGTAATGATAAGGAGAAAGATGACTGGGGCAAAGTACATTACGCGTCAGGGCGAAAGAGGGTATTTTGCTGTGGTATTCGGGGCGACAGGGTAATGTGCGGTATTGCTGGGATTTTTCATTATAGTGCTGCCGAGATGCCGGTTAACCAGCATTTGCTGGTCCGTATGACTCGTGTGATGAGGCATCGGGGACCTGATGATGAGGGTTTTTACATCGAAGGTCCTCTAGGGTTAGGGCATAGACGCTTGTCTATAGTAGATCTATCGACCACTGGACATCAACCCATGTCGAACGAGGACGGCAAATATTGGATTAGCTATAATGGTGAATTTTACAATCACGGTGAGTTTCGCAAAACATTGGAAAAGCAAGGTCACAAATTTCGTGGCACATCTGATACTGAAACCCTTGTGCACCTTCTCGAAGAGGAGGGACTAAATAGTCTTCGCAACATTGCCGGTATTTTCGCTTTTGCGTTCTGGGACGTCAACCAGAGAATCCTAACTCTGGTCAGAGACCCACTCGGCGTCAAGCAACTTTACTACCATGACAACGGCAAGCGCATAGTGTTCGCTAGCGAGATTAAGGCTCTTCTAGAATGTGATGATGTTCCTAGAAAGTTTGATCCGGAAGCAGTCAATCAGTATCTGCATTTTCACACTGCATTGTTTGATCGGACATTCTTTAAGGATATAAAGCAACTGCGTGCGGGAGAGTACCTGCAAGTGACTCAAGAAGGTATTAAAAAACGAATCTACTGGAGAGTCAACGATTTTGGTTCATTTGACCGTGGTGCAGAGCACACTGTTGAAGAGTTACGGGAACGCCTTTCTGTAGTGGTCGCTGATCAACTCATGTCAGACGTTCCAGTAGGCTCATTTTTTAGCGGTGGGATTGACTCGACTGCGCTCGCTGCCTTTGCGGCTC
>Ga0209536_100011637_pt1 | contig 12863 bp, 9 predicted proteins | sample DeeMarSeWOR28_12_FD_187461 | JGI IMG/M metagenome (GOLD analysis project Ga0209536, IMG submission 187461) | Marine sediment microbial communities from White Oak River estuary, North Carolina - WOR-2-8_12 (SPAdes) (version 2) | ecosystem: Environmental > Aquatic > Marine > Intertidal zone >...
TATGAACCGCCCATCTGCCGACCAGTCTGGTAGCTCGCTCGCACCCGGTATCTCCACAAAGCTGCCCCCAGAATCCACCAACCAGATATGACCGGTTGAGTCGCGGTAGGAGAATCGCTGCTCATCCGGAGCCCAGGTGATCTCGTCACCGTCGGGGATATTCGGCAGCGTGCTCTGCCGTACGGATAACGCTCCTCCAGACTGAAATTCAAGCTTGAGCAGGCGGTCGGCATAGATCAGGTGCTCGCCGCTGGGCGATACCCAGAACTTCGCCGCCGAGAGGGGCGGGCTGAGGGCTGCCTGGCTGCCGTTGGACGGGTCGAAGAGCCATAGCTGGTAGTTTTCTGCCAGATATGCCAGAAGGCTACCACCGCTGGCTGTAAAGTCCTCGATCTCCACCGGCTTTCCGCTTGTCTCAAAGCCGGTCTCTTCCGGCAGCACACTCCAGTCTGCCTGCCAGCCGCTGGGCAGAGCGATGGTTATCGCACCCTTAGACGGAAGGTCATAAATATACAGCCCAGGCTGCTCGCCATCGTCGGTTACAAGGAGCAGCTGATCGCCGTCGGGTGACCAGTCAAGCAAGACGATACTGGCCTGATTTGAGAAGGCTTCGCGGAGATTGCTGCCATCCGGGGCGCTGAACATCAGGCTGGCCTGTTCGTTGCGGTAGTAGGTAAGCAGCTGGAATGCCAGAGTGTCACCATCTGGCGACCACAAAGGCTGGACGACTCCCCTTCCGGGGTCTAAGAAGATCTGCTGCAGCCCGCTCACGTCAGGGGCCGAAGTGTAGAGACCTGCTCCAGGATAACCGACGTAGGTTACCTGATCCAGAACCAGTCGGGAGCTGTCGGGTGACCAATCGGAGAAACCTGGAAAGAGTTCTTCTCCAAGACCCAGCCAATTATAAAGCGCGCCGTTCTCCTGGTTCCAGGTGCGCAGCACGCCCAGCCCCTCCTGGAATACCAGCTCATACATGCGTATCCATCTGCCATCCGGCGACCAGAGCGGGTAGACCAGCGGGTTCGTGCCCGGGGGTGAGACCAACTCCTCGGTCTCACCGGAGACGATATCCACGCTCCAGATTCCGTGGTAAATAGACCATTGAGTCCCATCTGGCTGGGGGTTGTATTCGAAACTACGGGAATAAGCAATGCTGCCGCCATCCGGAGACCAATCAAAGCCTCGCTGCGGGTAGGCCTGGCAGTACACGTCCGCCACCAGGAAGATTGGCTGCCAGGCTCCGGTCCGCACAATGTATAGGTCGGAGCCGCCCACCCCGGACTGGTCGTTGCGGCAGTATGCCAACAGCTCCCCTCCAGGTGAGAATTGCGGCGCATAGTAACGCCGCTCTTCGTTAGCATCGGTAGTGATCTGGAACGGCTGGGTGACCTCGCTGCTCTGCACCCAGATATTGCCATCCGAACCCAGATAAGCGATCTGCCCCTGCCAGTCAGGCGTTGACTGGGCGGATATCCTGCGTCCGGCAGGCAGTACCGCCAGCAAGCCTGCCAGACAGACTGCGATGAAGATAGATAAGATCAGTCGTGATTTCATGTGTGGTAAGTCACGATTCTTCGGACGGAATAGATTTTAGACCATTGCCCTTCAATTTGCAAGCCAGATTGCATCCTTAAGATGGTAAGACCGGTGGTATTGGTGCAAGGTTTACGCCAGATTGCTGGAGATACCTGTTGACAGAAGGGCGGGTTACTCTATAATAGTATATAGATGTATCCCGTCAAATACCGGCTCTGTGGGAGGTAGACAGCATGTCCAAGAAAAAAGGAAAAGTCAACGACGAGCAGAGTAAAGAGAAGCAGTCCTCCAATCCTGAGCAGGCAGCCGAAGCCCAGGTCGAAGATACGGGCAAGAAGAATGGCAAGGATGCCGAATCAGCAGATCAGGGCAACGAAAACGTCCTTCAGGCAATAAAAATCTCGAAGAAAGTCTACGAAAAAGAGCTTTCTCGGCTGCAAATCGAATTGGTCAAACTGCAGGAATGGGTCAAAGCTAAAGGATTGAAGGTTGTGGTGATTTTTGAGGGCCGTGACGCAGCCGGAAAGGGTGGAACGATAAAGCGCATCACCGAGACCCTGAACCCCCGCCTCGTCCGTGTAGTCGCATTGCCTTCGCCAAATGATCGGGAAAAAACTCAATGGTACTTCCAGCGCTACGTAGCCCACCTGCCAGCTGCAGGTGAGATTGTCTTATTCGATCGGAGTTGGTACAACCGGGCTGGAGTAGAGCATGTGATGGGCTTCTGTACCCAGGATGAATACCGCGAGTTTCTGCGCTCCTGTCCAGAATTCGAGCGCATGCTGGTGCGTTCCGGTATCATCCTGATCAAATACTGGTTCTCGGTCAGCGATGAGGAGCAGGAGCGCCGCTTCCAGCAGCGTATCGACGACCCGACACGGCGCTGGAAGTTGAGCCCAATGGATATGGAGTCGCGCCTGCGCTGGATCGAATACTCCATCGCCAAAGATGAGATGTTCAAATATACCGATATCAAGCAAGCACCCTGGTGGGTGGTTAACTCAGATAACAAGAAGCGCGCCCGCTTGAACTGCATCAGCCACCTGCTGACCCAGATACCCTACGAAGATCTGACCCCACCGCCGATCGAGCTGCCGCCGCGCCAGTCCGATATCGGCTATGTACGCCCTCCGTTCACAGACCAGACCTTCGTACCAGAAGAATATTAATCAGGTAACTCTACGTTTGAACAATATCAGGGTTGTATATGGCGGTGACGCCGCCATATACAACCCTGAATTTTTGTTTTTGAAATAGGATTTGAGGAGGTTATTCTATAATCGTCGAGACTTCGTCCAGCTTCAAGCTAATCACCTGGCTGGACGTATCGCGCCCCATGGTAACGCCATAAATCACATCCGCAACCTGGACGGTATTGCGGTTGTGAGTGACGATAATGAACTGCGTCTGCTCGCTGAGTTCGCGCAGCAGATCGCGGAAGCGCCCCACATTGGCTTCGTCAAGCATGGCATCGACCTCATCCAGCACGCAAAAAGGCGTCGGCGCGACCTTTAGCAGCGCAAAAACCAGGGATACCGCCGTCAGGCTGCGCTCACCGCCTGAGAGCAGGGATAGCCCCTGCATGCGCCTGCCGGGCAGGCGAGCTTCAATATCGATGCCGGTGTTGGTCATATCTTCCGGGTCTGTGAGCATCAGCCGGGCTGTCCCGCCGCCAAATAGGCGCTTGAAGATATCGCTGAATTCGCCGGCGACCGCATCGAAGGTCTTGTGCAGCTCACGCTCCATTAAACCGTCCAGCTCGCTGATCACCTGGCGCACATCAGTTTCGGCTTTCTCCAGATCGGCTACTTGCTCGGTCATGAACTGGTAGCGTTCTTTGACTTCTCTGAACTCGACCTGGGCTTCTGGGTTCACCGGACCTATTCGGCGCAGCAGCGCGCGCTGACGGCGGACATTTTCCTCCACCTCCGGGGCGAGTTTTTCGACGTACGGCAGCTCTTCTACGAGCCCCTGCAGAGGCAGCGGCGTCGGACCAGAGACATCATCAACGTACTCAAACGCCACCAGACCGAAATCGTCCTCGATGCGCCGGCGCCAGGTCTCCAGAGCTTCCTGGCGGCGCGCCTGCCCGATGCGAGCTTGGGCATGATTGTGCTCAGCCTGACTCAAAGCATGGCGGGCTTTGATCTCCTCTTTCTGCAAGCTCACCTGACCTGTCTCCGCTGAATCCAGCTCTTCCTCAGCAGGGTCAATCAGCTCCCGTAAAGCCCCTATTTGTTCATTCACCTGTGCCTCTTCCTGACGCAGGGTAACCTTTTCTTCATCCAGGGACGCCTGGGCGCTTGTGCATTCCTGCAGCCGTTCCTGGACCGAGGTATACAGGCTGCGGCTGCGTTCCTGTGCTGACTGGCGCTCCTGCCAGCGAGCGCCAGCGTCTCCGGTTGCCTGCTCGGAGACCGCAGCCAGGGTGTTCCAATGATTCACTTGAGCCTGCAGGTCGTCCAACGATAGCTCGGCCAAAGCCTGGCTTCGGCTGCGCAGGACCTCTCGGGCAGCATCTATCTGCTCATCCAGACTGCGCAGGTCAACCTCCGCTTGCTCGATCTGCACCTGGCTTTCCTTAATCTCCGCTTCGATCCTCTGCTGCTGCTGGACCTGCCAAGCAGCCTCACGCTCTGCTTGCTCAACGGCAGTCCCGGCACGTCTATGCGCAACCTCTAGTTTTTCCTCATCACCCCTAGCCGCCCGTAGATCGTGTTCAGCCTGTTGGACTGCTTCGCCAACTGCTCGTATGCGGGAGCGAATAGAGTCAAGCTGCTCATCCAGGGATGTTAGTTGGCTCCGCGCCAGAGCGAGCTGTTCCCCTAATTCTTTTATCTGGCGTGTGCGGGTCAATGTGCTTGATTTACCGTCCTGCGCAGAGAATACCGGGCCGGAGGTCGAAAAAATCTCCCCTTCCTGGGTAACAGCTCTGAGGTACCGGGCACCGGATGAACGAGCCTGGCCGATGACCCGCCGCGCGGAACGCCGGTCGCGGACGACCAGTGTTTCACCCAGGATCAAATCTACAGCCGGGCGCAGAGAGGCACGGCAGCTCACCAGCTCGGAAGCGCGCCCGATATAACCATCAATACCTGTATAGTCTACATCCACCAGAGCTTCGGCTGCCAGGTTATCGAGCGGCAGGATAACGCCGCGCGCAGATTGCCGGGCAAGCAGATCCAGAGCGGAGTCAACCAGCGCTGATCTATCCAGGGTGACGCTATCCAGGAACTCTCCCAGGGCTGCCGTGATGGCTGCTTCCAGCTCCACGGGGACCTCAAGCTGGCTTCCTAATGCATTTGGGTCTGCTGCAAGGCGCGCCTCGCGCGCCGCCTGGATCAAAACCTGCGCGCCGCGGGCATAGCCGGACAAATTGGCTTCTGCCTGCTGAAGCACTTCCAACTGGGCACTCTGGCGGGCGATCTCAGCACCCAACCCGGCACGCTGCTTCTCATATCCGCCCTGCTGTGTCTCCAGACTCTCCAATTCCGTGCGGGTCTGGTCGAGCGCCTGTCCTGCTGCATAACGGCGATTTTTCGACTGCTCCAGGGCCTGGTCTGCATCTTTGGCAGCCGCCAGTGCATCTTGAAGGGTGCTCTCCAGACCAGATGCAGCCTCCTCAGCGGAATGCCGGCTAATCTGCAGCCTTTCAATACTTGCCCGGCGTTCGGTCAAGTGTGCTTGAACATGCACCTGGCGCTCAGTGAGCGCAGAAAGCTCCTGCCGGGCTTCCTGCAATGAGCTCTCGGCTGCAGCCCGCTCCTGCTGGCGCAGGTCCAGCACTGCCTGAACAGCATTGAGCTGCTCCCGGGCTTCATCCCATTCGGCTTTCAGCCGTTCTTCTTCCTGCTGCGAACCAGCCAGGCGGTCGGAGTGCAGGACCAGTTCCTCTTCCAGCCGGGATAGTTCTGCCTGTAGATCGATCTGCTGGCTTTCCAGCGCACGGCGGCGTTCATCAGACACTGCCAGTTGGCGTCCCAGGCTCTCCTGACGGCTGTGCAGTTGGGCTAGCTGCCGGTGCCAGCCGTTCAAACGGCCGCGCAAGTGGTGGATGTGGTCCCGAGACCCGACTAACCTTTCGTCCACTTCCCCCACGCTCCGGCGGGCATGCTTCAGAGTTGTCTCCTGGCTGCGGGTTACCTGGCGTGCTTCAGTCAGCTCCATCTGGGCACGGTGCCAGTGGTATCCGTACAGCTCATACAGCATCATCTTTAAGTCGGCTCGCACCTGTTCGTAATCATTCGCCCGGCGAGCCTGTCGCTCGAGGCTTCGCAGACGCGGTTGCAACTCAGCCAGGATATCCTGCACGCGGTCCAGGTTGCGCCGGGTGGTTTCCAGGCGGCGCACTGCTTCTTCCCGCCGACTGCGATACAGGCCGATCCCGGCAGCTTCTTCGAACAACTTCCGGCGCTCTTCAGCTTTGAGTGCCAGGACTGCATCCACCACGCCCTGCCCGATGATGGTATAAGTTCGCTCCGCCAAACCGGACTGCGCCAGCAGCTCGGTGACATCCTTCAAGCGCACACGCTGACCATTGATCAGGTATTCATTGTTTCCATCCCGGTAGGCACGCCGGGCAACGGAGACCTCGCTGAAATCGATCGGCAGCCAGCCGTCACTGTTGTCGAATACCACCGTCGCTGAAGCCATACCGGCACGCGGTCGCTGATCAGAGCCGGAGAAGATCATGTCCTCGGTTTTCCTGCCGCGCAGCAGACTGTAGGATTGCTCTCCGAGCACCCAGCGCATACTGTCAGCGATATTCGATTTACCGGAACCGTTCGGCCCGACAATCGCGGTGACGCGCCCGGCAAATTCGAACAACGTGCGGCTGGCAAAGGTCTTATACCCTTGCAGCTCCAGTGACTTTAACTGGGCAGCCATTTCCACCCGCCTATCCGTTGTTGATTATCCATCACTCTAACCCCAGGGCTCGCAAAGCCATCCGGGCAGCTTCTTTGGCAGCCGCCTGCTTACTTTTACCGACACCATTTCCATAGACAGTCCCATCTACCAAGACCTCCACCTCGAAAGTCTTAGCGTGATCCGGTCCATGAGCAGCCACTGTACGGTATAAGGGTGTTCCCAGGCCCTGAGATTGGGCCCATTCTTGAAATTGACTCTTAGCATCATGGTCATCACGACTCGCAATCACCTGCGCGGCTGCTTCTTCCAGGAACGGCTCGATGAAGGCGCTCACCGCATTAAACCCCGCTTCGATATACAATGCTCCAACAAGTGCCTCGAACATGCCGCACAAGATTGCCGGACGCTCACGCCCTCCGCTGTCATCCTCGCCGCGCCCCAAGCGCATAACATCACCCAGACGAATTATGGCTGCGAAATCAGCAAGTGTATCGGTACGCACCAGCGCAGAACGCATACGAGTGAGCTCCCCTTCCCTCATTTCTGGGTAATGGTTGTACAGCCAGGCGCCAACCAGGAAATCGAGCACCGCGTCACCCAGGAACTCCAGGCGCTCGTTATCTTCGAGTGCATCGGGATGTTCGTTCAAATAAGACCGGTGGGTCAGCGCCCGGTTCAGCAGCAGAATATCTGAAAACTGCAGCCCAAGGCGGCGAGAGAAATCCTGCGGACTTACCGGTGGTGTTTCCGGCAGATTCTCCGGCTCGGATTGTACCGGAGCATCGACATGGATACCCTGAGATTCGTCCATTTTCACCTCCCAGAACTCAGGGAGCGTCAGACACCCCACCACAGGTCGGGAATCTGGCGTTCCATCAGTTCCATATTTGAGCTAATATCTAATCCAAAGAAGCTACACAGTTCAAGGGGAACACCCTTTTCACCAACTGCGTAAATCCCTTCTTAACTATTGTAACCGCGTATGACCAGGACTGCGTTATGTCCTCCAAAACCGAAGGCATTGCTGAGCGCAACCTGGATCGGGATCTGGCGCGCCTGGTTGGGCACATAATCCAAATCGCACTCGGGGTCGGGAGTCTGGTAATGTGTAGTTGGGGGTACAACGCCCTCACGGATTGCCAGCACGCAGAAGATCGCCTCCAATGCACCGGTCGCTCCCATCATATGCCCGGTCATTGATTTCGTCGACGAAACGGGTATATTATACGCCAAATTACCGAATGCAGACTTAATTGCACGCGTCTCCGAGCGGTCGTTCAGATCGGTTGCTGTGCCATGGGCATTGATATACCCTACCTGATCTGGCTCTACTCCCGCAATCTTCAACGCCAATCGGATCGCAGCAGCGCCACCACCGCCATCTTCTGCGGGGGCGGTGATATGGAATGCGTCGGCGGTTGCTGCATAGCCTGCCAGCTCTGCCAGGATCACCGCTCCCCTCTGGCGGGCATGCGTCTCAGTTTCTAACACCAATATGGCTGCTCCCTCACCCATCACCAGACCATCCCGGTTCAGGTCGAATGGCTGTGGGGTCATGGAGTAATCCTCGTTTCTGCGTGATAGGGCACCCAGGCGATCGAAGGCACCCACACCTAGCGGGGTGATCGTGGCTTCACTTGCGCCGGTGATGGCTACATCAGCGACACCGCTGCGCAGCATGCTCCAGGCTGTTCCGATCCCATCTGCACCGGAGGCACACGCGGAGGCAACCGAGAAGCTGGGTCCTGAGAAGCCATAATCGATCGCGACCAGCCCGGCTGCTCCGTTCGACATCAGCATCGGAATTACGAAAGGACTAAGCCGTCGCGGCCCGTCATGCGCCAAAGTATGGAAGGCATCCGATAGAGTATGCAGCCCCCCAATTGCTGAAGATAGAACGACAGCCACCCGCTCTGGTCTGGTATTCGAATCGATCAGACCTGCCTGCAGGATTGCTTCCTTTACTGCCACCGTGCTGAACTGCTGGTAGCGGTCTCGTCGGCGAGCTTCGCGAGGATTCATTACCTCCTCAGGAAGGAAGTCTCTCACCTCACAGGCGAAATGCACCCCGAATTCGCTGTCATCGAACAGTGTGATCGGACCGACCCCGGAGACGCCATTCAGAATATTACCCCAGATCTCATCCACGGTATGCCCTACCGATGTGATGGCACCCATTCCCGTGATGACTACTTTTTCCGGCATTCAACCACCTCCAGTAGTTAATTCGCGTGCGCCGATTTGAGCCCCGACCCGGTCAGCACAACCGCAATCGGTTCTGGCAGCTCATCAGAGAGCTGCGCCAGCGCTCCCCAAACGACGGCTGAGGTTGGCTCAACATACAGGCCACGCCTTGCAAGCTGCTGAACTCCTGGCACGATCTCCTCCTCGTCCACCGCGACCAGCCTGCCTTGATAAGCAGCGAGAACTGACAGCACTGCATCACCGCGCAGCGGACTCCTGACTCGGATACCTTCCGCTATAGTCGGCGCTTCAGCGATCCAGCTCATCCCTGCCTGACCATAGGTAAACAGCGCCCATAACGGGGCGCAGGCGCGCGCCTGGACACCGACAATGACCGGTATATTCGAGATCAGCCCTGCCGCCTGCAAAGCTTCAAAGCCACGCATTACACCCAGCAGCAGACCGCCCTGTCCGGCAGGCAGCAACAGGCTGCCCGGAGCAGCACCCAGCTGCTCGAAGAGTTCGTATGCCAGGGTGGCATAGCCCGGCAGGTTGAACGGCAGGAATACGTGGCTGGCATATGCAGTGCCGGGTTCTTGCTCATCAAATTTCTCCAGCGCGCGCAGCACAGCCTGGCTGGCATTTGAGCGCGGTCCCATGATGCGCACGACCTCCGCACCATATGCCTCGATCTGATCCTTTTTCGGACCGGATGCCGAGTCGGGGATGTAGATGCGCGCCTTCATTCCGGCCCGGGTGGCGTACGCTGCAAAGGATGCCCCGGCATTGCCGGATGAATCTTCCAGGGCAGAAGTAATACCCCGGCTGCGTAAAAACCCGGCAATTACTGCACTGCCGCGGTCCTTGAATGACCCGCTCGGGTTCTGGTATTCACACTTGAAAGCCACCGGAAGTCCGAAGGCTTCCGCCCATACCAGGGGTGTATTCCCTTCCCCCAGGCTGACCGGATCACTCTCCTGAGGTAAACCGAAGGTATGCCGGTAGCACCATATCCCAGGCTGGCGAGTGCTCACCAGATCAGGGTCAAACAAGAGCTTCGCGCTGTAATCGAAGATACCGCCGCAGTCCGGGCACTTGAAAGGCGCACCATGCTCTGGATAAGGCTTGCGGCAGTTAATGCAGTGAACCATACCTGATCAAATTAAACCCAGAAACCCTTGATTAGATGTGCTCAGGGGTTTTTGTCCTCGACACCCGGAATATAATCCCCCTCTACCCAGGTTTCACCATTCGGACCGACTTCTTTCTTCCAGACCGGGACAATTTCCTTTAAACGGTCGATCCCGTAGCGAGCAGCCTCGAATACACCAGTATCTCGGTGGGCTGCTGTGCAGGCGATCAGGACTGTGGGTGTGCCCGGGTCCAGCCGTCCGATGCGCTGGACAATGGCTATCCCTTCGACCGTGGGCCAGCGCTGGCGGATCTCGTCTGCGACCTGGCGCATCTTGGCTTCTGCCATTGGTTTGTATGCCTCATAATGCAAGTATGCCGTGTCATGAGGATCATTACGCTGCGTGACAGCCCGCACCATTCCGGTAAACAGACACGCGGCGCCGGTAGTTGGCAGGGTAATTTCCGCCAGCAGCCCATTCAGGTCCAATTCTGCTTCGGTGATCTTGAAGATCGTGGGAGTTTGTTGGTGATCAGGGGCCATCAGATAGTGAATGATGCAGGATAGTTATTGCCCGGTCCGGTCATGAAATCTGGCTGCCTCCGCTAACCGGTGGGAAGATGGCTATTTCCGCATCCTCCGGGATAAGATCTTGATCGAAGGCGTATTCGTGGTTGATAGAGATCAGGGCGGATGGCAACGCCTCCTGTAAAGCAGGATATCTGGTTCCTAAGAGTTCTTTGAACTGCAGCACCGGTGTCGATTCCTGGATATCCAAGTCGATCTCTTTGACCCCGGCGCGTTCCTTGAGGGTGGCAAAGAAAAGAACTTTTACACGGATCGTCGATATGCTCACTCGTTAACCACCTCGCCGCTCTGCCCCCCTCGCTTCTCCACCAGGCGGATATTCTGTATCCGCAGGGTCTTTTCTGCTGCTTTTGTCATATCGTATATCGTGAGCGCTGCGACAGCAACGGCAGTCAAGGCTTCCATCTCCACACCGGTCTTTGCTGTCGTGCGGGTTGTGGCAGTTATCTGGACGCCGGGCAGCCCCGGATCGATTGCGACATCGACTGCAATGTGGTTCAGCGGCAGCGGGTGGCAGAGCGGGATCAGCTCTGAGGTGCGTTTTGCTGCCATCACTCCAGCCAGCTGCGCCACTGTAAGCACATCGCCTTTCTTCAGTGCACCTGCCTGGATCAGCCGCAAGGTCTGCGCCTGCATCACCACCTCCCCTTTGGCAACGGCTACACGCTCGGTGTCCGGTTTACCCCCGACATCTACCATTCGGGCAGCGCCGGTTTCATCTAGATGAGAAAGCTGATCAGACATGGGTGAAATTATAACTTACGCCTGCAGAATTTCAATTAACAGTATATAATTACATTGGCATAAAAATTGCATACACCGCTCAATAAAAATACTATCTTGCATACCCAGGCACTATTCGATGGGTACCGCTTATGAATCTTATATACGCAGTTCTAATCACCCTATCAACATAAGCACAGCTTGTTTTGTTCAACATGCCGGAGGAGGATCCGATGGACGAATATGGAAAACGCCTGACCAATTCCCTGCTCACATGGGGCTTTGGATTGATCCTGGGGCTGCTCTTTGGACTGATCATACTTGGCTGGTGGCTGTGGCCTGTGCAGTGGGTAGACGCCAGTCCCGAGGACCTGCTCTACCATTACCAGGTCGAATATCTGACCACCGTGATCGAAGCATACGGTTACACTGGCGATACAGCCACAGCCCAGGCACGCTATTTTGCTATCGGTTCAAATGCTGAGACTGCCCTGGCAGAGATCGTCCAGAATCCCGGCGCCTTGCCTCCACTGCTGCTCTCCCAGTTCAGCGAGCAGGTAGCCGGTGTCCCCGTGGAGACACTCGCCCTGCAACCTGTCGAAGTGCCTAAAACCTCGACAGGCTTGAACCCGTGGATAGGCATATTATTTGGTCTGCTGTTCATTGCGCTTGGTGCAGTGGTCACCTATGTGATCTTTCGCGGCAGAGAAGACGCGGCAGCCGAGGTGGAGTACATCGAGTATGATGCCGCTCCCCTGGAGCCAATGGAAGCCCGAGAGCCTGCTGCTAATGAAACCGGCTACGTTGAGGAGGTCTTCGAGGAGCAGGTTGAAGGTGAGGCGCTGCTCCCCGTGGATGACGTCGCAGAGACTGAGGAAGAATGGTACCACGTCCAAGAAGCGCAGGCTGAGGGCGAGCCTGAAGAAAAAGCCGAGGGAGTGGATTTGCCGCCGTTTATCGCCGCTGCAGGCGTGGCTGCTGTCGCAGGTGCAGTAGCTGCTGGTCTGGCGGAGGATGAGGCAGAACTAGAAGATGCAGCCTTCGAGGAAGCTGAAGTAGAGGTCGAGATGGAGGCTACTGAAGCAGACGCTGAACTGGCAGAAGACAGCTCCGAGGCAGGCCTGGCAGAAGGGGCTGCCATGGCGGGACTGGCCGCCGCCTGGCTGGCTGAAGACGAAGCGGGAGAGGAAGAGCTCGAGGAGGAAGGGGAAGAAGAATTCTCTTCAGAAATCGATGAAGAGGAACAGATCGAAGCCCCGGATTTCAGCGACCTGGACGAAGATGAAGAGCTCGAAGAAGAGACCGAGGAGCTGGTTGAAGATGTGTTCGAGGAAGAAGAAGAAATCGAAGACCAGCCAGCACCCGAGGGTGAGGAATTGGTGAATCCGCATGACCCCATCGAGGTCAAGATGCGCAAGAAGCTCCAATTTGTCGAAGGAATCGGTGATGTCTATTCTCAGAAGCTGGCGGAGGCTGGTATCCTCACCACAGGAAAGCTGATGGTGGAAGGAGTCACACGTACTGGTCGCCAGGAGCTGGCAGAAAAAACCGGTATCAGCGAGAAGCTGATCCTGAAATGGCTCAATGAGATCGACCTGTACCGCATCAAAGGGATCGGCTCGGAATACGCAGACCTGCTGGAAGCTGCCGGGGTGGACACCGTACCAGAGCTGGCACAACGCAACCCTGAAAATCTTTACCAGGCATTGACAAACACCAACCAGGAGAAGAATCTGGTGCGTCAACTGCCGACCCAGGACCAGGTGACGGAATGGGTCGAGCAGGCCAAACAGCTACCGCGCATCATCCAGTACTGATCCATAGCGCCCCA
>Ga0209536_100011638_pt1 | contig 12862 bp, 10 predicted proteins | sample DeeMarSeWOR28_12_FD_187461 | JGI IMG/M metagenome (GOLD analysis project Ga0209536, IMG submission 187461) | Marine sediment microbial communities from White Oak River estuary, North Carolina - WOR-2-8_12 (SPAdes) (version 2) | ecosystem: Environmental > Aquatic > Marine > Intertidal zone >...
ATAACAAACCCGCCGATCGTATCATATTTCTTTTTTGGCAGCCTTATCTTCAATGCCGAATTGATATCGGGGATAGAAAGCCTTGCATCAACAACATACGTTCTTTCATCTATTTTTTCAATTGATTTCACTTTTTTCTCAAATTCATCATATATCTCTCCGACGATCTCTTCAACCAGATCTTCAAGCGTTACAAGTCCTGAAGCAATGCCATATTCATCCACAATGATCGCGATATGCGTCCTTGCGGCCTGCATCTGATGCAGAAGATCGTCGACTTTCTTGCTTTCCGGAATAAATATCGCCGGTCTCATAAAATCCTTAAGGCTTAATTTTTCTTTTTCCATCTCAACTGCTTTCAGCAAGTCTTTTGCATAAATAATGCCGACAATATTATCCATATTCCCTTCGTAGAGCGGGATCCTGGAATGTCCTCCTTCAAGTATTGTTTTGATCGCTTTATCTACGCTGCTTTCCACAGGAAGACACTGAATATCAGGCCTCGGCGTCATTACTTCTCTAACTATAGTTTCTCCAAACTCAAAGATACTTGAGATCATTTCTTTTTCTTCTTCTTCGATCAAACCTTCTCTTTCCCCGGCAAGTATCAGCATCTTTATCTCGTCAAGAGTTAAGAAAGGTCCTTTCGCCGGCATTCTTCCTCCAAAGATACTTATAAATGTGACAGAAACAAATGCAAAAAGCTTAACAAAAGGAGAAAGGATTATTTCAAAAAACCTGATGATCGGAGCAGAAAACAGAGAAATCGCCTCGGCATTGTGTATAGCTATTGTCTTTGGCGTTATCTCGCCAAAAACAAGAATAAAGAAGGCAGTAATGCCGATCGCTATCCCAACGGCTATTCCAAGCTCATGAAGTCCGTATATTTCAAGCACCTGAATTGAAACAGAAGTGGCAAGCGCCGAAGCACTGATATTAACCAGATTGTTGCCCACTAAAATAGTCCCTAAAAATTTACCAGGAGTTTCTATAAGACCACTGAGTGTCTTTGCCCCTCTTTTTTTCTGCTCAACAAGGTTCCCCACCTTGACCGGGCTCATAGATGTTAGCGCGGTCTCGGACATGGAAAAGAACGCCGAAAGAAAAATAAGGACCAAAAGTAATATTATCTGTAATGCAATACCGCTCATATTCATCTCTCTTTGTTAGATTTGCTTAAGGACACTATCCTGCTTTTTAAAAAAATGCTGCCTTTCGCTCTTCTTTACATGGTCAAAGTCCATAAGGTGCAACGACCCGTGAACAACCAGTCGCAATATCTCTTTATTTAATTCTTCATTATACCGCTTTGCGTTTCTTTTTGCGCTGTCAAGAGATATAACAATATCCCCTATCAATCCTTCCTCGTTCATCGAAAAAGACAGAACATCCGTGGCCCTGTCCATCTTTCTGTGCTTTTTATTCAGTTTTCGAATAAACGGATCGTCAACAAAAGTTATGCTGACCGCCCCTTTAATGTTTTTCCGGGACAATACAAGTTTTGTTACCTTTTTTATTTTTCCCTTGAGCCCTTGAGATAAAAAACCTTTATTCTTCAGTTCATTGATGATTATTTTCATATTCCTGGGCTCTTTCAAAATCCTTTATGTCCGCTCCAAGAGAATTCAGCTTTTTTGTAAGCCCGTCGTATCCTCTTTCAATGAACCTCTCCGTATCCTCAACGTATGTTTCCCCCTCTGCAGCAAGCCCGGCCAGTATCAGGGCCGCCCCTGCACGAAGGTCAGACGCCCTGACTGGCGCTCCGGAAAGCTCGGAAACACCCTCTATGATAGCACTTTTATCTTCAAGCTTAATGTGGGCTCCCATTCTCCTGAGCTCGTGAACATGCATGAACCTGTTCTCAAATATGCTCTCCGTAACAACGCTCGTCCCCTCTGCAAGAGCAAGAAGGGCCGATATCTGCGGCTGCATATCAGTCGGAAATCCGGGATAAGGATGGGTCTTAATATCAACAGATTTGACCCTTCCTATGGATTTTACCCGCACAGAATGATCTTCAAAGCTGACCTCAACGCCCGCTTCATCAAGCTTGCTCACTGTTGATTCAATATGGTGAGGATTAATTCCTTCCATAATTACGTCTCCGCCAGTTATTGCAGATGCGATCATCAGTGTCCCTGCCTCGATCCGATCGGGAATAACGCGATATTCAATGCCTTTTAATCTTGCGACGCCGTCAATAATCACCGTGTCGGTCCCCGCGTCTTTTACCCTGGCCCCGGCATGATTTAAGAAATTGGCCAGATCCATTATTTCCGGCTCCTGCGCCGCGTTCTCAATAACGGTTCTTCCTTCTGCAAGTGTTGCAGCCATCATTATGGACTCTGTTGCTCCAACGCTCGGGAAATCAAGATATACCCTGTTCCCCTTTAACTTATTTGTTTTAGCGATAACAAAGCCGTGCTCCATATTAACTTCCGCACCCAGAGCTTCGAGGCCTTTTATATGAAGGTTGACCGGTCTCGAACCTATGGCACAGCCGCCGGGAAGAGGAACTTTTGCAAAACCCATGCGGGCTAAGATGGGACCGATTATAAAGAAGGAAGCCCTCATCTTTGTTACCAATTCATAAGGAGCAACGTGTTTAATTGTGCTGTTCGTATGGATCTTCACGGTATGGGGCTCATGATATTCGGCCTTCAAGCCGAGAGCTCTAAGGACCCTGATTATTGTAATGACGTCAAGCAGGCTCGGGATATTGGAGATAACGCTTTCTCCTCTAAGAAGCACGGTTGCCGCCAGTATCGGCAGCGCGGCATTCTTGGAACCGGAGACCCGGACCCTGCCTTCCAATTTTTTTCTTCCTTTTACAACAGCTATTCTCAAGGTTATTCTCCAAAAAAATTTACTACTTTATCTTTTGAGCAAGGGATTTTTCAACATTAAACTCTTCCGGTTTAGAGGCTGAAAATCCATAATAAAATAACAGAGCATCTACAATTCTTTTCGCGGCCTGTCCGTCCCCGTACGGATTTACGGCCCTTGCCATTTTATCATATTCTTGCTGCTCAGTTAAAAGTTTTTCGGCTTCTTTAACGATATTTTCGGCCTTTGTCCCAACAAGCTTGACCGTGTTCGCGATTATCGCCTCCGGGCGCTCCGTATTCTCGCGAAGCACAAGAACGGGCTTGCCGAGGCTCGGCGCCTCTTCCTGAATGCCTCCGGAATCGGTAAGAATAAAATGAGACGCTTTCATAAGATGCACAAACGGCAAATATTCAAGGGGTTCTATAAGGGACACTTCTTCAATTCCTTTTAACATTTTATTTACCGTCTCTCTTACCTTTGGATTCTTATGAACCGGAACGATCATCTTTACCTTTTTGGAGAATTTTTCTGCTATAGCTTTGACCGCCCTGCAGATCTCCCGCATAGGCTCCCCAAAGCTTTCGCGTCTGTGAGCTGTTACCAAGATGGTCTTTTTCTTATCTAAATTAAGCCCCGCTTTTTTAAGGTCAAATTGCTTTTTTACGACAAAGCCCAAGGCATCTATGACCGTGTTCCCGGTCAGATAGATATTATTTTTATTGACCCCTTCATCAATAAGGCTTTGCGTAGCCATCATCGTAGGCGCAAAATGCAGATCTGAAAGTGTTGTGATCAGCTTTCTGTTCATCTCCTCGGGATAAGGATTGTATTTGTTCTTTGTGCGAAGCCCCGCTTCTACGTGAGCCAAAGATATCTTATGATAAAAAGCAGCAAGCCCTGCGGCAAAAGCAGAGGTCGTGTCGCCCTGAACAATGATCATATTCGGCTTTTCGCTCTTTATTATATCCTCCAGTCCCTTTAGAGATTTGATCACGATCTGAGATAAAGTTTGATTCTCTTCCATGATTTTCAGATCATAGTCGGGCACTACATTAAATATCTTCAGAACCTGATCAAGCATCTCTCTGTGCTGGCCCGTAACAATGACCTTCGGATCAAAGGCATCTTTATGCTTCTCGATCTCTTTAACGATCGGGAGCATCTTTATTGCCTCGGGCCTTGTGCCAAAAACAAATAATATCTTCTTTTTTCGCGTCATTTTACACCCTGTTCGGAAACATTTTTATCGATAGTCCTTTTGACTTTTACCATGCCAAAAATGCCGGCCGCCAAAATAAATCCGAGAATTATCAAAGATTCCGCCGAATTTATTGAAGCAATGACCAGGGATCCTGCAGAGAGCACTATACATATAAGATATATTGCCAGGACCACTTCCCTCTGGCTTAAGCCCGCCTTAAGAAGGCTGTGGTGCAAATGTTCTTTATCGGCATGAAAGATATGTCTTTTTAAGTGCACCCTCCTAACGATCGCGCTTGCAGTATCAAAGATCGGAACTCCCAGAATTAAAACAGGAATGATAAACGCAATAACGAGGGTGCTTTTTAGAACGCCCATAATTGAAGTTGCGGCAAGCACGAAACCTAAAAACAAACTGCCTGAATCTCCCAAGAAGATCTTTGCGGGATTAAAATTGTACCTTAAAAATCCCAGCGCACCGCCTCCCAGCGCCGCCAATATCAATGCCGCCCCCTTCATATTAAGAAGAAGTGCAACAACAAAGAGCGTGACGCCTGCGATAAAAGTAACTCCTGTAGCAAGTCCGTCGAGCCCGTCGATCAAATTGATCGCATTGGTTATCCCGACGATCCAGAATAGCGTGAGAGGAATGGAAAGAAAACCCAATGCAAAGACGCCGTTGAACGGGTTGCTTACAAATTCGATCTGGATCCCAAAATAAACCGCAACGCCCGCGATCAAAAGCTGAAAAACAAACTTTGTAAAAGCGCTGATGCCTCTTACATCATCAAGAACACCGACAAGGACCATCAGGGTTGAACAACCAAGAATACCGATTATTGGGACAAGATTGATCATGACGCCGAAGATCTTTGCTATAAGAAGCCCAGAAATCACAGCGATGAAAAAGCCAAAATATATGGCAACGCCTCCAAGAATAGGTATGGGTTTGGAATGTACTTTCCTGTCGTTTGGCTTATCCAGAATTCCTTTTTTGAGGGCAAAAATCCTGACTGCTGGGGTTAACAGAAGTGTGGTCGCAAGTGACACCAAAAAAACTAGAAGATAGAAGAGCATCCTTTCCTTTTTGCGCCTCTCTAGGCTAAATTCAAAACGGAGTTATTATATCAAAAAATACAAACTTGTGCAATAAAAATTTGACCAGAGAAGACCGCAAGACCGCACGACAACAAGACCGCAAGACCTTTATGTGCTTAATATATTAACTATACTTCCTCTAAAAGTTTCAACCAGTTTGGAAACAGGAACATCGATCAACGTCTCGTCTGAAGACTTGATATTAAATCTTTTGTCCTTGACCTCTCCGATATTTGCCGCCGAAATCTTAGACTTTTCTGCAATTTTCTCGAGTTTTGGCAGATCTTTCTCAGACAAACTCAGAACTATCCTCGACTGACTCTCGCCAAAGAGAAGAGCATCTGTCCTTAAATCTTTGCCATTTAGAGAAACAGAAGCTCCTTCTGCTCCTTTTTCAGCATTGATCACAGATTCCGCAAGAGCAACAGCAAGCCCGCCCTCTGAACAGTCGTGCGCTGAGTGAATAATTCCGGACTTTATAGCCTCGAGACAGGCTTTTTGAACATTTTTCTCGGTTTCAAGACCAAGAGAAGGAGAATCTCCCTTCACCTCTCCGTGTATGACCTTCAAATATTCACTGCCGCCGATTTCATTCTTAGTCTCGCCAAGGAGAACGATCACATCCCCGGCTTTTTTGAATCCGGCTGTGCATCGCTTCTCAATGTCTTCAATAATACCGACCATGCCAATTGTCGGAGTAGGATAAACTGCGCCTTTGGGATTTTCATTATAGAAGGAGACATTGCCACTTATAACGGGGATTTTGAATGATTTACACGCTTCAACTATTCCCATAATGCAATTCTTGAACTGCCAGAAGCGGTCCGGCTTCTCGGGATTCCCAAAGTTCAAGCAGTCAGTAACTCCTGCCGGCTCTGCTCCTGAACAAACAAGGTTTCTCGCGGCTTCTGCAACCGCTATTTGCGCGCCGACTTTTGGATTTAAATAGCAGTATCTACCGTTGCAATCAGTGGTCAGCCCTATACCCCACTTCTTACCCTTAACACGGAGCACAGCGGCATCGCTTCCCGGAAGAGCAACGGTATTTGTCTGAACCATATGATCGTATTGCTCATAGACCCAGTTCTTACTGGCTATGTTTGGAGAAGCCAGAAGTTTTAAGAGTACATTATTATAATCTTTGGGTTCCGGAATATTCGAAAGATCAAGATTTCTTACTTCTTTTATATATGAAGGCTCTTCGTCCGGCATATCGTAGATCGGAGGAGAAGCGAGTGCGTCAGCTTTGATCTCTGCAACTACTTCTGATTTATTCTTGACCCTGACAATACCGTCATCAGTAACGTGGCCGATAACAACTCCATGCAGGTCCCATTTTTCAAATATCTTCTCTATCTCGGCTTCTTTACCTTTCTTAACGCAAACAAGCATTCGCTCCTGCGATTCGGACATAAGTACTTCCCACGGCTCCATCCCCTCTTCCCTTTTTGGGACTTTGTCGATATCGATCTCTATGCCCACTCCGCCCGCAGCAGCCATTTCACTTGAAGAACAAGTAAGTCCCGCCGCCCCCATGTCTTTAATACCTTCAACATGCCCTGTTTCAAGAGCTTCCAGAGTTGCTTCGATAAGGCACTTCTCTGTAAAAGGATCACCGATCTGTACTGTCGGCCTTTTCTCTTCTCCTTCGCAGAATTCATTTGAAGCAAGAACACTGCAACCGCCTATCCCGTCCCTGCCGGTCGATGAACCGACATACATTATAGGATTGCCGGGGCCTTTTGCTATTGCCCTTGCCAGCTTTTTTTTCGGTGCCATCCCGATACTAAAAGCATTTACAAGGCAATTCCCGGAATAGCTTTCTTCAAAATAAATTTCTCCGCCTACTGTCGGAACGCCGATACAATTGCCGTAAAACGCTATCCCCTCAACTACGTGAGTCAAAAGGAACCGGGCATAAGGATCGCTTAAAGGGCCAAAACGGAGTGAATTAAGAGATGCGATGGGCCGAGCACCAGAAGTAAAAATGTCGCGGATTATTCCGCCAACTCCGGTTGCAGCTCCCAGCATCGGCTCGATCTGTGAAGGGTGGTTGTGGCTTTCCATTTTGAATATCAAAGCTTCGCCGTCAACAACGATCCCGCCTGCGTCTTCGCCGACCAGGGGTTCATATTTGCCCTCTTTTGGAAGGAGTTTCAGCCATTTTTTTGACCGCGGATAGCCGCAGTGCTCGGACCATTCAACAGAGAACATGGCAACTTCGGTAGGACTCGGTTCCCTGCCAAGGATCTTTTCAATTTTTTGATATTCCTGGTCTGTTAGGCCAAGTTCGCGGTATACTTTTGCATCAACCATGTTTGCTCCTCAACCAATCTATCGCGGACTCAAAAATAATCTTCCCGTCATCTCTGCTTAATATCTTTTCCGAACATCTCTCCGGATGCGGCATCATGCCGAGTACATTTCCGGCCTTATTCGAAATTCCGGCAATATTTTCCAGCGCCCCGTTGGGATTTGCTTCTTTTGTTACTTTTCCGTCTTCGGTGCAATATTGGAACACAATTTGGCCGTTTTTCTTGAGTTCTTTTAAGGTCTTCTCGTCAACGAAATAATTCCCTTCGTTATGAGCGATGGGAATATTTAAGACCTGCCCTTTTTTACATTTACCGGTGAACGGGGTTTTGTTGTTTTCGACTTTAATATTAACGAATTTGCAGATGAAGTGAAGATTGGTATTCCGCATCATAGCGCCGGGAAGAAGCCCTGATTCGAGAAGGATCTGGAAGCCGTTGCATATACCTATAACAAGGCCCCCATTATTCGCGAATTTTATTATGGAATCCATTACAGGAGAAAATCGTGCGATCGCTCCGGTCCTAAGATAATCGCCGTAAGAAAACCCGCCGGGAAGAACGATAAGGTCAAAGCCTTTCAGATCGGTTTCTTTATGCCAGATATATCTGCCGTCCTGCCCAAGAACATCCTTGAGGACATGCAGGCAGTCCATATCACAATTTGAACCTAAGAATTGAACAACGCCGAACTTCATTTATGCCTCTTTTATATCAAATGAGTAGTCCTCGATGATCTGGTTGACCAGAAGTTTCTTGCACATGTCAGATACCTCCGCCTCCGCCTTTGCCTTATCCTTCTCCTTGAGTTTCAGTTCAATAAACTTCCCCATCCTAACTTCTTCAAGGCCTTTAAAACCCATAGATTCAAGGGCGTGTTTTACAGTCTTTCCCTGCGGATCGGCCACTGTTTTCTTTATAGAAACATAGATTTTTGCTTCGAACATAATATCGCCTTCTTTCTTTAAAAACATTGAGTATTTTACATTAATAATGAACAATTAACAATGTCCCAATTAACAACAATGTATAATTTATTATATGATAATCGTCGCCGGAGGCGACACCATGTTGTTAATTCTTAATTGTTAATTATTAATTGATAAAATAAAAGGCATCCTATAAAGAATGCCTCTTATTATCAAAATTAAGCCCTTTTTGGTTATTTTTTCTTTTTAAAATTTTTCTCCTCAGCCTCCGATATCGATTTCTTAGAAAGATTTAATCTTCCCATCTTGTCGATCTCAACCAGTTTGACAAGCACTTCATCTCCAACTTTAAGGACGTCTTCAACCTTGGCGACCCTGCGGTCTGAGATCTGCGATATATGAAGGAGGCCCTCTTTGCCGGGAACAAGCTCAACAAAAGCGCCAAAGTTCATTAAACGGGTCACTCTGCCCAAAAAGATCTCTCCGACCTTGGGTTCATACGTCATAAGCTCTATCCTCTTTTTAGCCTCATCCAGAGCGTTTTTATCGGGAGATGTAATAAATATTCTACCGTCATCCTCAATATTTATCTCAACGCCGGTCTCCTCAATGATCTTCTTAACATTCTTGCCCTGAGGACCGATCACCATGCCTATCTTGTCGGTCGGCACCTGCAGAGTAACAACCCTCGGAGCATAGGGTGAAAGTTCCGCCCTTGGTTCAGCAATTGCTTTCATCATTGTATCCAAGATCTCCTCCCGAGTTTTCTTTGCCTGCTCAAGTATCTTCTTAATAAGATCAAGCTCGATCCCCTTGATCTTAAAATCAACCTGTATCGCAGTGATCCCTTTGCTCGTTCCCGCAACCTTGAAATCCATGTCCCCATAATGGTCCTCAAGTCCCTGGATATCGGTCAGAAGGATCGACTTATTACCTTCCTTGATCAGGCCTATCGATATTCCCGCTACAGGAGCACCAATAGGAACGCCTGCATCCATAAGGGCAAGAGAACTTGCACATGCCGAGGCCATAGAAGTTGACCCGTTAGAAGACAGAACTTCGGAAACAAGCCTGATCGTATAAGGAAATTTTTCCGCATCGGGAATAACAGGTAAAAGAGCTCTTTCTGCCAAAGCCCCATGGCCGATCTCACGCCTTCCGGGACCTCTTATCGGCCTTACTTCCCCAACACTGAATGCGGGAAAATTATAATGATGCATATAACGCTTTTTCCATTCTTCCGGCTCAAGTCCTTCAATTCTCTGCTCTTCACCGATGGCGCCAAGCGTTGTAACCGTCATTACCTGAGTACCGCCCCTGGTAAATATCCCTGAACCATGGGCTCTTGGAAGGGTGCCGTTTTCGCAGCTAAGAGACCTAATCTCATCCAGCTTTCTTCCGTCAGAACGTTTACCCTTGTCAATTATCATCTGCCGGACAACCTTTTTCTCAATATCCTCGACAACATTCCGAACATCTGCGGGACTTAGCTCAAGAGCAGCTGCCATTTCCCTATCTTTTCCGGTTTTTATCTTTTCTTCAAGGTCAACTATCAACTTTCTTGTCTCGTCCTTTTGCTGGCTCTTGTCTGAAATATTCATCGCCGCTTCAACAGCTTTTGAAGCTTCGGTTTTAACAAACTTCTCTATTGCCTCATTTGGCTTATAAAGCTCCGGCTTTAATTTCGGCTTACCTGCCTGAGATACCAGTTTTTCCTGAAGTTTTATGGCTTCCTTGATCTTTTCGTGAGCCACTTCAACCGCGGAAAGTATGTCATTTTCCGAAACTTCATCGGCCCCTGCTTCGATCATCATTATCGCGTCTTTTGTTCCTGCAACAACGATATCCAGATCGCTCTGCTCCATCTCTCCCAGTGTAGGACTGGCCTTGAATTTTCCGTCTATCTTTGCGACGCGAGCCGCTCCTATAGGTCCCTCAAAAGGCACGTCCGATATAGAAAGAGCCGCGGATGCCCCGATTATCGCAAGAATATCCGGCGGATTTTCATGATCAACAGAAAGAGGCGTTACAACTATTTGAACGTCATTCCTGTATCCTTTTGGAAAAAGAGGTCTTATTGGCCTGTCTATTCTTCTGGCGGTAAGGATCGCGTTTTCCGTGGGTCTCCCCTCCCGCTTAAAGAATCCTCCGGGGATCTTGCCCGCTGCGTAAAGCTTTTCTTCAAAATCAACAAGCAAAGGGAAAAAATCTATCCCTTTTCTCTGCACCTGTGAAGACGTTGCCGTAGCCAAGACCATCGTATCTCCAAGGCGAACGATCACAGACCCTCCCGCTTCTTTTGCCACTCTTCCTGTTTCAAGCGAAAGTATTTTTCCTTCTCCCATATCAATTTCTACTTTTTTTACCATTTTGTTCTCCTTCTTGAAAATAAAATAGGGGCGTAAGCCCCCAAAATTATATTCGATTATTTAAATAAATATAAATTATCAACTTTTACTTTAAACCAAGGCTCTTTACTAATTTATCATAGCGTTTCTCATCGCTGTCCTGCAGATAGTTCAAAAGACTTTTGCGCTTTCCGACCATAACAAGAAGACCTCGCCTGGAATGATTGTCTTTTTTGCTCTTTTTAAGGTGGGTGACAAGGTTGTTTATTCGCTCGGTTAAAATAGCTACCTGAACCTCGGGCGACCCTGTATCACCTTTGTGTGTCTCAAATTTCTTGATAAGATCGGATTTTTTATTTTTATCTACTGCCATCAACTTTCCTCTCTTTCTTTCAACAATTTCCTAGTATACCATGCTTCTTCGATTCTGTAAAGGGTTATTATCTCTTCGCCCTTTTAATATCCTGCCTTATCTGCTTCTTAAGCTCCTCAACGTCTGAAAATTGGATTTCCGGCCGGATATTCTTATGCAGATAAACTGTGACTTTTTTGCCTAAGATATTCTTTTTAAAATGCAGGATGTGGACCTCGAGAGCTTTTTTGTCTTCCGGAAATGTTGGCCTGTCCCCGATATTTATGACGGACCGGTATTTTTTTGAATCAACAAAGATATCCCCGATATAAACTCCATGGGCAGGTAAAAGCTTGTCCTTGGCAAGCTTGATGTTTGCGGTCGGAAATCCAAGCTCGCGACCCCTGCCTGCCCCGCGGACAACCTTCCCTGTAATAATATAAGGATGGTCAAGCAGCTTGACCGCTTTATTGAAGTCCCCTCTTGATAAAAGTTTTCTTATTATCTGACTCTTAACCACCATTCCGTTTTGCTTTACCTTACGAATAACCTTTACCCGAAAATTATACTTCTTGCCGAGCCTCTTAAGCTCCTTTGCTCCTCCCTTTCTCCCCTTTCCGAACGCAAAGTCGTATCCCACAAAAACCGCACGCGCGGCAAGCCCCTTCAGGATGTAATTTTTGATAAATTCCTCATACGAGAGTTTTTGCAGTTTTCTTGAAAATCTGATGATCGCAAGCGCATCGATCCGGGCCTTTGCTATAAGTTCCTCTCTCTCGGAAAGCGTGGTAAGAAGCCTTAAGCCCCTCTCAGGGCAGATCAATTCCTGAGGATGGGGATCAAATGTGATTGCCGCGGATTTGCATTTTTTCGCCCTGGCGTATTTAACCGTCTCTTTCAACAGTTTTTTGTGGCCAAGATGAACGCCGTCAAAAGTGCCGAGTGCTACAACGGCGTGTTTTGCTTTAGATTTTTTTAGATTTCGGATGAACTGCATAAGATGATCAATTTAAAAACAGACTTTTAACGAGAAGGGTTACGAACTTAATATACTCAATGGCCGGCAGGAACAAAAGCTGGGCAAGAATAAGTGTGCCAAAAAGCCTGCCCAGAACAATATAGAACACCATTGTCTTAACATCGCCCTCTTTCCTCTTTCCCCGGACTGCCTGATCGGTTATGTGTGCACACACGGGATCCACCATCAGGACCAAAAGAACGGTTGCGATGCCGTTCACTATTCCGGAAAGCTGCGTTGCTGTAACTCTGTATGTGGGGATCTGCGCCCCTGCAAATAAAGAGGACAAAACCCCGATGGCATATATCGATACCATAAAGGCGTTCAAAACAAGAAAGGTCTTCGGTATCCCCGCCAAAGATATCCCCTTAAAAGAATGAAGGCTCGGCAGCCTGAAACCCCTTAACATAGCAAGTATATTTTTAGGGTGAAAGGCCAGCAAAATAACTCTGGGAAGAGACCCGATCTCTTCAAATTTATATATCGCCTTGGTAAAAACAAAAACGGCAAAAGGAACAAGAAGCGCGCCTATCAGGTTCCCAATAAATGCACAAAAGATAATGATCCTGAAATTGGCCTGAAGCGTAAAGACGTCGCCTTTAAGTATAGCAGTATCAACCATGCCGCCGACAAGAGGAGCCTGAAGCATGTTGGACATTCTGGATACGATAAGGGAAGCATTAACAAAGGAGATCGAGGTTGCGACCTGTTTTGTGCGCACACCCGCAAGCCGCATCGACGATGCGATCGTCTCAGAAAAATGGATCATAACGGTA
>Ga0209536_100011639_pt1 | contig 12861 bp, 11 predicted proteins | sample DeeMarSeWOR28_12_FD_187461 | JGI IMG/M metagenome (GOLD analysis project Ga0209536, IMG submission 187461) | Marine sediment microbial communities from White Oak River estuary, North Carolina - WOR-2-8_12 (SPAdes) (version 2) | ecosystem: Environmental > Aquatic > Marine > Intertidal zone >...
AGTAGGTCTTGATTCTGGCGACGATCACGTGCTGACGCGCGTTATCCCCAGCGCACCTATGCCATGGGGCCAGTGCAGGTGAATCCTCGGGCCGGACGTAAGACAACAGGACTCGGTACCATCACATAGGCACCTGACAATACGTTATGGACCGGCCGAAAAACGGGCTGATGATGAGTGAGAATGCAGGTACAGGAACCCCAACACCATGATTATACCCAAAAATGGTCTATATTGGGGCTTGACAAAAATAGAACATATGTGCTAATATTTCGAGTAATATCAGGCCGGTTCTTGTAACATCTATCGCCAAAGGAGAAATACATGTCGAAACATACTATTATCCATGTCGAATTTTCAACTTCAGACCGAGAAGCATCAGGTAAGTTTTACTCAGAGCTATTTGGTTGGAAGGTGCAGCAAATTCCAGAGATGAATTATGCCACTTTCGATACAGGTGAAGGAGTTGGGGGAGGATTGAATCCTGTCCAAGAAGGATATCCTGCTGGAACTGTGGCGGTTTATGTACAAAGTGATGATATTGAAGCCACACTCGAAAAAGCTGAGGCATTGGGTGGCAAGACGATAGTGCCAAAATCGGAAATCCCTGGAGTGGGGTGGTTTGCCTTTTTTACAGACCCAACAGGAAACCAAATTGGCTTATTGACGACATTACCAGAGTCAGCCCAATCATAGATTAAGGCTCTTACAAACATCTATCGTAACCAAAATAAAATCACAGCCTTCCTCGAATTTGGAGAGTTGTGATTTTTTCTGTGAGGGAAGTGAGCGAGGGCTGGGAACTGTTTTTTACCCGATAATCTCAGATGCGAATTTTCGTATAGCCGTTATATGTTGTTGTGGGGTGCCAAAACCACACCCCATGGTATTTATCGATAGATGTGTCGCACCGACAGCCTGCCACTCATGAATATTTTTCGACCAAATCGTTGGGTCTCCAAGATTATATTTTATTCGGGCTTCGATACCAATTTCAGACCGGTGACGCCCAGCCTCAGGAAGGAGTAACTCAATGTGTTCAATAGAAGGTTTGGCTTCATCTGCTGTGCGGTAATTCGGCATCCACCCATCTCCCAGGTAGGCGACACGTTTCAATACGACGTCTGCATGCCCACCAAACCAGATTGGGATGGGGCGTTGAATGGGTAGCGGATTAAGTCCAGCATCAGGAATCTCGTGCCATTTTCCCGCATAGGTGATTAACGGTTTCGTCCATAATTTTCTTAGAAGTTTTATCTGCTCTTCGATTCGCTTACCCCGATTATGAAACTCTTCATTTAATGCCCGATATTCAACCCAATTCCAGCCGATTCCGAATCCTAATCGCAGGCGGCCATTGGATAGGATGTCCAATGTCGCAGCCTGTTTGGCAACAAGAGCTGTTTGACGTTGGGGAAGTATGATGATGCCTGTCGTGAAATTGATTTTGCTAGTAACTGCCGCCATGTAGCTGAAGAGTACAAATGGTTCGTGAAATGGGTCTTTATATGTGTATGGACCTTGCCACCCTTCAGGACGTTCAGGATTTGCTCCTAGTACATGGTCATATGCTAGTATGTGATCAAAACCTAATCCTTCAGCGGTTTGAACATAATCGCGGATTGCAGTTTGGTCATTGCCAAACTCTGTCTGAGGGTAAACAACACCGATTTTCATATTACTCACTCGTTAATTCCTGCAGGAAAATTTTAAGCGTATCATTAAACAATTCTGGTTGCTCCAGGTTGAGAAGGTGTCCGGCATTAGGGAGTATCACCAACTTTGACTTAGGGATTGCATTATGCATGGTTTCTACCTCCTCTAATGGGATGATCTGATCATCATTTCCATGGATTATCAGGGTTGGAACATGGATTTCTGAAAGCATGGATGTCGAATCGGGTCGGTTTATCATTCCCATGAGATCCCCGACGATGCCATCGAGGGAGGTGTTTTGCATAATTTTGTGCACTTCCATTACTAGCTCGGGATGCTGAGTGTATGTTTTGGGTGCCATCATTTTGGGCAAGCTGGCTTCGATGATGGCGTTAATACCCTTGTTTTTGGCTAACTGGATAGCTTCATTACGAGCGTTAATACCCCCTTGTGAATCAGCACTAGCCCTGGTAGCAGTCAAGACAAGCCCTTTGACGCGTTCTGGGTACTTTCTGTAAAATGCAAAAGAAATATAACCTCCCATTGATAAGCCACATAGACCAACAGGACGGTTTATTTTTAGCTTATCAAGGAGCGCTGAACAGTCTTCTGCCATCATATCCATACTATAGCCTCGAGAATCTAAATCCTCAACGGGTGTAGATTCAGAATCGCCATGACCACGCAGGTCGGGAGCGATTACATGAACAACTTCTGATAAGTTATCTAGTTGTCGTGTCCACATTTCGTTATTTAATGGGTAACCATGGATAAATAGCACAGGTAATCCGCTACCACCTTCTTTTACAGCCATGGAGAAGTCGATTAATTGAACACGCATGATTCTTTAAGCCTCATCTAGAATAATTATGGATAAAGTAATTTGCGAAATGAATCTTTTAGATCTGATGTCAAAACCGCAAATTTCTTTTATCAAATACCGTAATGGCCCAATTAATCCAAGTTGTTATCCGGTATCTGTTTTGTATTTTGTAAAAAGCGTAAGTATAAAGATACTTACCCAAAATCTTCCAGTTGTTTTTTTAGTCTTTTGGCAGTATCTTCATAGTCGCGTAATTTGTCACGCTCTTTTTGTACCACAGCTTGAGGAGCTTTATCTGTAAAAGGACTTGCAAGTAATTGCTCAAGACGTTCGATCTGGGCATTTGTATCACTTAAATCCTTTTCTAACCGAGATCGCTCTTCATCCACATCAATCAGACCCATCAATGGCAGATAGATTTCCACTGGACCAACCACCAAGGCGATATTTCCTGCTGGCTTTTTTTGTATGGAATCCAATATGGTCAGCTGGTTGTGATCTAGATGAGCGAGTGCCGATAAGGACGTGGATTGCTCCATCAAGATTTCACTATAGTCAGCTGAAACCAGTGTAGCTGGAATTCGACGACCAGGTTGAACATTCTTTTCTGCGCGTATGTTGCGAATGGCACGGACTACCTCGCGAATGATATTAAAATGGGCAACTTTTTCCGTTTCCCATCCTTCTTCCGACCTTGATTCAGGCCATTGGGCAAGGATTAAAGCTTCGGGCCAGCCTCCTGGAGGTGTTAGGTGATCTGAGTGGTCTTGGGAGGCTAATTTCAGGTGACCCCATAATTCCTCGGTAACAAAAGGAGTGAATGGATGGAGTAATCGCAAGCATAGATCTAAGACCCGTGAAAGTGTCTGTATGGTGTAAAAAGCACGGTCACCTCCTTCTGCTAATTGGAGTTTGGCCACCTCCAGGTACCAATCGGCAAACTCACTCCAAAAGAAATCATAGATCTGTCGTCCAGCTTCACCATACTGGTAATTTTGGAAAAGCCGCTCAACATCTTTAATCAGAGATTGTAAACGAGCCCAAATCCATGAATCTGCTAATGTCCAATCAGGTTCAGCCAGGGGTTTCACAGGGCTAATGTTGATATTGCTTATCACAAATCTTCCAGCATTCCATATTTTATTTGCGAAGTTTCGGTTGGCTTCTACCCTCTCGATACTAAGGTTCATATCGTTTCCAGGCGTGGATCCAACCAGGAGAGTAAAACGGAGTGCGTCAGTACCGAAATCATTCATTACTTCTAAAGGATCAATCACATTGCCATAAGTTTTACTCATTTTCCTACCGTTGCCATCGCGGATCAGACCATGTAAGTAAACAGTGTCAAAAGGTATATCTCCAGTAAATTCAAGACCAAACATGATCATACGGGCAACCCAGAAGAATAAAATATCGTAACCAGTCTCCATCATGGTGGTGGGATAAAAATATTCATAGTCTGGGGTTGATTCAGGCCATCCTAGCGTTGAGAAAGGCCACAAACCAGAAGAAAACCAGGTATCTAACACATCAGGATCTTGGTGAATATTTTTGCTGCCACAGTGCGCACACGCTGTTGGGTCCTGACGAGATATTGTCATTTGGTCGCATTCAGCACAATACCAGACAGGGATACGATGTCCCCACCATAATTGACGACTGATACACCAATCCTGGATATTTTCAAGCCAGTTGTAATATACTTTTGTAAACCGCTCAGGCACTATTTGGATTTTGTCATCCTTTACCGCTGCTAAAGCGGCTTCAGCGAGGGGTTGGATTTTAACAAACCATTGAGTTGATACCATTGGTTCAATGATTTCGCCACCTCTCTGGGAGCGAGGGACTTTGAGTGTGTAGGGCTCTTCTTTGATGACCAATCCCGCTTTTTGCATATCTTGCCAGAGAATTTCACGAGCTTCAAAACGATCTTGCCCTGCATACGGGCCACCGTAAGCGTTAATCCTGGCACTCTCGTCCAAGACTGAGATGACCTGTAATCCGTGACGCTGACCAATATCATAGTCATTAGGGTCATGACCTGGGGTGATCTTTAAAGCACCAGTGCCGAATTCAAGGTCTACGTAATCATCCCCAATTACAGGTATTTGACGATCCAAAACCGGTACGAGAACCTTACGACCAATGTATCCCTTATACCTATCATCCTCAGGATGGACTGCTACCGCCGTGTCACCCAGGATGGTCTCCGGTCGGGTTGTTGCGACTGGAATAAACTCTTCTTCAGAATCAACGAACCTGTATTTAAAGTAGTACAGCTTGCCCGGTTCTTCAGCATACTCTACTTCAAGATCTGAGACAGCAGTTTTTAAACCAGGTGACCAGTTAATAAGACGCGGCCCGCGATAGATCAAACCCTTTTGATAGAGACGCACAAAAGCCTCCCGGACGGCAATTGACAAACCCTCATCCAAGGTAAAACGTTCCCGGTCCCAATCACAGGATGCACCAAGACGTTTAACTTGATCAGTAATAATGCCACCATATTTTTCTTTCCAAGCCCAGGTCCGCTTTAGGAATTCTTCTCGCCCGATTTCTTCGCGTGTAAGACCTTCCTTAGCAAGCGATTTTTCCACTTGGAGCTGAGTGGCAATGCCTGCATGATCACTACCTGGCACCCAGAGTGTTGGAACGCCTTTCATGCGATGATATCTAATCATCAGGTCTTCCATCGCTACGAACATGGCATGACCAAGATGTAGCTCTCCAGTCACATTCGGAGGAGGTATAGAAATGACAAAGGGCTTAACTTCAGGGTCAAAATCTGCATTATTTGGGTCATTTACAGGTTTGAAGTAACCATTGTTGAGCCACCATTTGTATATTCGTTCTTCTGTGGCTTTGAAATTATAAGTTTTTGGGAGTGTTTGATCTGGCATTTTCTGCTCCTGAGACGAAGAGATTGGAAATTATGTCACAAGGTTTGTTGTATTTTATACTTACCATTACAAATAAAAAGCCCTCTCGTCCAATTTGAGGACGAAAGGGTAAGCCTTCCGCGGTACCACCTCATTTCACCAGATAAAAGATCCGGTACACTTATCCCTTGACGATCCAAAAACAATTAGACTATCAAGGCTACGCTATAACGGGCTTACCCGTACCAGTCTACTCAGGTAATACTTCCTTACCTTTTCTTTGGTAATCTGTCCTGGCGACCTTCAGCAATTTGCCTCTGTGGGGGCTCTCAGCCATTGGCCACTCCTTCTCTGGGAAAGCTACTAACTGTCTTTCGCGCAGTGCATGCCTCGCTTACTCCTCCAGGATGAGGGTTCTATAAAATTTGATGAATTATAAACGTATATTCTCTGAAGGTCAACTTAATAGATTGAAATAGGGTAGAGGAGTGTTACTATATCTACCTGTAAGTTATTGCATTTTGGGTAAAAATTGCTTGACTTTTGTCCTTGATTTATGCTATCCTGAGCTAATACTTGAACATTTGGGAAGGTTGATAATGCAACGTGAGAGAATAGCTGACAACGTATATTCTTTACAAAGTGAAGTGTATGCTCAGGTTACAGCAGGAGTAGTGGTTGGTCCAAACTGGGCGGTAGTTATCGATACCTTAGCATTGCCAGAAGAAACGTACGCTATAAGAGATTTTATTGAACAAGAACTAAACGTACCAGTGCGATATGTAATTAATACTCATTACCATGCAGATCATGCCTGGGGAAATTATTTTTTCCCGGGTTCAGTGATCATTGCCCATACCGTTTGTCGTGAGTGGTTACTGAAATATGGTTTACCTTCACTAGAGGAAGCGAGCAATGAAAATCCTTCATTTCGTAATGTGAAGATCGTTCTACCACAGGTCACATTTTCACACGGACAAATCAGTTTGAAGGTTGGAAAGAAAACATTGACCATTTTTCCATTGCCAGGACATTCTAGAGATAATGTTGCGGTTCTAGTTGAAGAAGATCGAGTGTTATTTGCAGGAGATACCTGCATGCCAATACCGTACATCGTTGATGGAAGTATTGATGATATGGAAGCATCTTTGAAATTGTTGGAAACAATTGGATTGGAGAACCTCGTACAAGGACATGGGGATATCGTGTTACGAGGAGAGGTTGCTGGATATGTTACAGAAAACCTTGCCTACTTATCAGCAATCAGGAAAGCTGTACGTAAAGCATCAAGACGAAAATTCCCACAGGATTTGTTAGATAAGATTGGTGTAGAAGATTGTGGAAAAAGCCGGGTATTGCTAGGAGGATTGGCTGAGGAGTTGCACAAACGTAACCTGCGCGCGCTCTACTACCAGACATATGGTGAGTATCCATTAGCTTCTGAGGAAGAGAATGGTTATTACTGATATGGTGATACTATCCATATCTTATTGAAATAAATGCCTATAAAAACTAGGGTGAGACCACCATGCGTGGGTGAATAAATTTACCCACGCATACTTTTTATCAGGATTTGCTCTATCCACCTGTTATAAATCTCCGAAACAAAGGTTTGTAATTTAGTTTATATCCAACAAAGCTTCAGAGACTTTACCTTCGGCTATGTAAAAAGCTCTGCAAGTCCAATTGCCCGATGGTGGTGACCAGATAAGGTGGACGACATCTGGATAATATGCTTCATCTATATCAGTACGAGACGGTGTCGCAGGTCCATTTGGGTGTGAATGATAGATGCCTAGCATCTCTAAATCCTGGTCTTCGAATAATTCAAAGGCTTTGAGCTGCTCTATAGGATCCATGCGATAACGTGTTGGGCTGTGCAATTCGTTTGTTACTGGAACGATTAATGTAACCCGCTTGTTTTCCCCTGCGAGAAGCCCACAAGCCTCTTCAGGTGCTCGCAAGACAACGTCCTTTAACATTTCCTCGTAATGTTTACTATCGAGAGATAGCAAACCGAATGGTTTTCCCTTCATCCTATCCATAAAGCTGTTCCAATTACTATAACCAGAACGATAGCAGGTTCGATGAGAGATGCCCTTAAGGTATTCCCATCAGCCAGATTTGCAATCAAGCTTGTGATTGCATATGCCGGTCCGATTAGCAGTAGACCATACATAACTGGTGATATCGGTAGATAATGCAAGGATGCAATGATTTGAGCGCATACTATGGTAATCGTGGCAGATTCTACCCAAGCCCATTGGCCATGTGAACGTAGATGTAATGTCCGCAAGCTTACCAATCCTGCTGCCAGGGTTAATGCTGGCAAGGTCAAGAACAACCTAAGACCTGAATAGCGTAAGACAATTGCCAATGTAAGAAACAAGGCGAATGAAACTGTGGTAAGACCCAGGGATGCGGCTGGGTGGCGAACATCATCCGGATCCAGACTAATATATTCCGCGACCAGTACGAGGACCAATATTGCACCACCAATGGCAAATCCCAACCACCATTGGAAGCCGATGGCTAATTGGTATAAGGGCAGACCAATAACGTAGGCAGTTAAGGCAGGTAAGATCCAATGTTCGAATATCTTATGGTCCTTTATGTGTGGGTGACTTCGCAGCAACCAGTCTGTACCAGTTGCTGCAAGACCAGCTACCAATAATGCAATAATGGTACGGATATTGATTTCAGTAGCAAGATAAATTCCAGGCAGTTGAAATTCGAGTTCTCGTACAGGAAATTCAACAAGACGAGCAAGTGCATATGCCAAAAGGATAATGGCTGAAATAACACTTAATCGGTTTCTATCTGGCATATGACGGTGTTCAAGCATATTCGGATTTTACCTGTCAAGGAGTTAAAGAACAAGATAATATTCTCTAATTTTATTAGTATCGATGCTTGACGTTTTTTATTCTCTGGCTTACTATAAATTGCGCGATATGTGAATTAGTCACCAGGAATAAATAATACAATACACGGGACTTGGAAATTTATGTTCAATCTACTGTCCGGCAATTGGAAAATCAAATAAGATACACCAGTGTGAATTGATTAGGAACTGAAGATAAGGTGCAAAATGCGTATAGGTATGATGGCTGATTTATATACGCCTCACGTGAGTGGAATTACCAATTATATTAAATTGAATAAAAAATACTTTGAAGAGATGGGTCATGAGGTATTTGTGTTTACATTCGGAGATATTAATTATAAGGACGATGAACCAAATGTAATCCGTTCTCCAGGTGTCCCAGTATTTGAAACAGGTTATTCTTTCAATTTACGCCATACACGCAAAGCGCGCCAAATTATCCGAACTATGGATGTAGTACATGTCCACCATCCATTCGTAAGTGGACCTTTGGCATTGAGCTATTGTCGACCATCTCGCATACCGGTAATCTTTACTAATCACACTCGCTATGATTTGTATGCCCAGGCTTATCTACCTATATTGCCTGGTGTGATAGGAGACGTGGCTATCGAAACCTATATGCCAACATTCTGCAGGGCATGCGATATGGTAATTGCACCTTCTCTAGGAATGCGAGAAGTGTTGAGGGGTTTTGGTGTAGATACAGCGATTGAGGTAGTGCCTAACGGGGTGGATTTGAAGCCGTTTCATGATGAGATTCATCCTATCGAGCGGGAGTCTATTGGCTTTTCAGAAACCGAAACCATATTGATCTACGTTGGGCGTTTAGGACCCGAGAAGAACATACCATTTTTGTTACGCAGTTTTGCTGGGGCAGCTCAGGCGTTTAACAATATTGGTTTAATCCTTGTCGGTGATGGACCGGAGAGGGATAATTTAGAGGATCGTGCCAGGCAAATGGGTATTGATTCTCGTGTTCGATTTCTTGGATTGGTTCCCTATAATGATTTGCCAGCATATTTAAAAACGGCGGATGCATTCGTTACTGCGTCTGTGACTGAAGTTCATCCACTATCAATTATAGAGGCGATGGCGGCTGGTTTACCTGTATTAGGAATTAATTCTCCGGGTGTAGGCGATACGGTTGAGGATGGCTTCACGGGCTTTATTTCACAAGAGGAGGATCTAGCTAGCTTCACGGCAAAGATGGTACGCCTAATTCTCGACCAAACCCTGAGAGAAAAAATGGGTGTTCAGGCATCTCAAGATGTGAATAAGTATGCTATAGAGAACACAACACAAATAATGGAAAAATGTTATGAACAGGTAATCTCAAATGCCAGCAATCGTACACGTGGCATCCGTGGATATTTAAACCGCCTCACGAGTAGATGGAGAAACTAATGACATCGCGCCGGGAATTCGGACTCTGGGGAGAAAATATCGCAGCAAATTATCTTAAAAAAAATGGTTATGAGATTGTTGACCGCAATGTTTATACAAAATATGGGGAAATAGACCTGGTTGTCCGGCAGGGGCATTGTACCGTATTTGTGGAAGTGAAGACCCGTTCGTCTACATCTTTCGGTCTACCCGAAGAAGCCATTACAGAACAGAAGCAGGTCCATTTATTAGAATCTGCCCAAGCATACTTGCAAATGCATCCAAAACTAAGTGGGGATTGGAGGATAGATGTAATTGCAGTTCAGCGTTTTAGCCATGACCAAGAGCCAGAGATTGTCCATTTTGAAAATGCATTCACCTGACCAAGTTAAGGGATTAAATGAGTTGAGTATTTTAGAGGCACATAAGGTTCCATTGATCGTCATTCTTGGTCCGACAGCAGTGGGCAAAACTGAATTATCCATCCAACTGGCTGAGAGTCTAAACGGGGAAATAATCTCAGCAGATTCTCGTCTTTTCTATAGAGGGATGGATATTGGAACTGCGAAGCCAACTCCGCAAGACCTGGAGCGTGTTCCCCATCACCTGATAAATGTTGCTGACCCAGATGAAATATGGACCTTGGCGAGATTCAAGGAGGAAGCAAAGGATGCGATTTATAATGTTCGATCACGCGGGAGATTGCCATTTCTGGTGGGTGGAACAGGGCAGTATATAAGGGCAGTAATTGAAGCCTGGGATATTCCGGAAGTCAGTCCAGATAATAGTTTGAGATCAGCCTTGTTAAACTGGTCCAAAGAGCTCACCCCGAAGGGCTTGCATGATCGTTTGAAGGTAATAGATCCTTGGGCAGCTGATCGAATAGATTACCGGAATGTGCGCAGAACAATTCGAGCACTTGAGGTTATTTTTAGAACGGGTAGGTTATTCTCTACTCAACGTGTCCAGACAGTTTCACCATATAACATACTACGCGTTGGACTTACCAGGTCTCGCGAAGAGATTTACTATCGATTGGATTTAAGATTGGACACTATGTTTGATGATGGGTTTGTTGAAGAAGTCAAATTGTTATTGGATAAGGGGTATTCCGCCGATCTGCCATCACTTTCGGCGATTGGCTACCGTGAAATCATAAACTACCTTCATGGAGAAATAGCCTTGGAAGATGCCATAGCGCAAATAAAAAGAAAAACACGCGTTTTTGTACGCCGTCAATCAAATTGGTTCAAACTAAACGATCCAGACATCCACTGGTTTGAAGTAGTTCCCAATACCAAACAAGAAATCCAAGCATTAATCAGGGAGTGGATTACGACCGAATCAGACAGGATTTAACTTGATTTACTTCTGGATATATGGCAAAAAATAGCGTTCCTTTACCAGGGGAGAAGGTGGGCATGCTCCATCTGGTCCGAAACACCATTGGGCTGATGTAGTGGCACAATCATTAATAGATAGATCCCACTGCAATCCGGCAGCGATTGATGACTCGTCTATTGAAAGGGAATCATTAAAACCGGGACCTGGTGAACCTTGTGAACCTATTGCATCCCAGACTAACTGTGGTTCTGTTGCTTGATAATGAACAGCATCATTTCGTGGTGTAAAGCTCTCCACCCAATTTCGATCAGTATTTATGGCACCAACTGATTTTGTAAGATTATCGAAAAACCCGTTCCAATTATTTTCCCCATCAAGTGAGTAATCCCCAGCCAGGAAAGTAGAAATTTGGGTAGGGTCAATTACGCAAATATCCCAAGCAATTATTAAGAAATTGTCTCCATTTATATAACTGGTCTGTGTGTTCATCGTGATACCGCTGGAATGTGATAATTGCGTACCAATAACCCAAGGGTCAACTCGGCTTCCAGTTCCAGTTAGTTTGGTCTGATTGGTTAAGTCCCAAGTATCGTAAATATTCGCAACACTAATTCTGTAATCTTCCTCAAAATTTGGTCCGAGAACTAAGTTATTGTATTTCACGAATAAACCTGAATCTGCATTCTTGGCAAAAGGTGGGTAAACCTGACCAGTGAGAGAGTTATCTGCATTTCGAAATTCAATTTGGTAACTTGCATCCTCTGCTACGTAGATGACTAATGGATCACCTTCAATGACCTTAACTGGGACAGGAGAATCAATGGTAGTACTGGATGATCTTCTGGTTGTGGAGTCTTTGGGAGCATACCGCGTACATGCAACTATATATGAATTTAACAAAATAACGATAAATATGGGCGTGAAAATCCTGAATTTTTTACGATACATATCTTTTTGATAGCCCACGATTTACTCCGTAAAGATTTTGAGTTATGCAAATTTCGGAAAGTAGCCTAAAAATATCAGCCCTAATCCGGCATTTGTGTAAATGCTGAAGTGCAACTTGACTTATTAATCCGCCCTTCCAGCATTTACTTAAAGTTATTTGCGGTTTTGATATCAATTCTTTTAGGATTCATTTCGCAAAATTACTAATAAACAAAGCATATGATAAGAACGTTTACCAGGATTGCAAAGACATGTACAATTATATCGAGGAAAAGGAAAAATAATTGCTATATTCTTCTTACTCATGGGAGGTGATAAAAAATGTTGGATGAAAAAGGATTCTATATCTGGCAAATTGCACGAATAGAGGGAGGCAATGTCAACCTCATCGCTGATCTTGCCGAAGGAGCAATGTTAAAACACGTATTGATCAAAATTGCTGATGGAACACACTCATATAACGTCAGCCCTACTGACGGTGACCTGGTGCCGCCATTAGTGAGTGCTCTCAATGCCAAGGGAGTTGAGTGTTGGGGTTGGCATTATATTTATGGACGTAGTCCATCCAACGAAGCTGCAAAGGCAATCCAAAGAGTTCAAGAAACAGGTGTGGTTGGCTATGTGATCGATGCTGAAGGAGAATTCAAAGAACCCGGAATGGATGTAGCTGCTCGGTCCTTTATGGATGCACTCAGGAAGGGTCTACCAACTTTCCCTGTTGGATTAAGTTCCTACCGTTATCCAACTTTACACCAGGAATTTCCGTGGGATGAGTTTCTGTCTAAATGTAACTATGCATTACCACAAGTATACTGGGTTGGTCGTCATAATCCTGGAGAGCAATTAGAACGTTGTCTGGCAGAATACAGTGTAATTACATCTTTACCGATAATACCCACAGGTTCGGCCTATGCACAGGGTGATTGGATCCCCACACC
>Ga0209536_100011641_pt1 | contig 12860 bp, 13 predicted proteins | sample DeeMarSeWOR28_12_FD_187461 | JGI IMG/M metagenome (GOLD analysis project Ga0209536, IMG submission 187461) | Marine sediment microbial communities from White Oak River estuary, North Carolina - WOR-2-8_12 (SPAdes) (version 2) | ecosystem: Environmental > Aquatic > Marine > Intertidal zone >...
GGAAACGCAGTCCTACGCGGCTGATCACGTTCGGCCAGTAGCCGATGCCAGCGAAGAAGAGCGCAAACAAGCCCACACGTTTTCCGCCGATCTCTTTCCCAAGCAGGTACATGTAGGGCAAGGTGAGCAAGCCGAGCAGCACCGTGCCGATCTTCAGGCTCATGAACGAAAACCCGGTGCCGAAAATCCAGCTCATCAGGAGGGTCCAGTACATCTGGAAGGCTTCGCGCCCGGTGTTGCGCGGGAAGAAAATGCGCGTCTGCCCCTGAGAGACTTCGTACACGTCTAATATTTTTTCAGCATGATCGCTGAACGGCTCGGGTGGGACGGTATCAATCTGGTAAACGCGGAAGAAGATTACCAGCGCGGCCACGCCAAGAATTAAAATGCTCCAAAGCATGTCGTTTCGACGAGTCTCTGCGCTCCGTTCCTGACGAAGGTAGCGATAGGGCAGCCATAGCGCATAAACGAAAAAGCCAATTGCGAGCAGCCAGAGTGTTACGTTGACGATGTCGAAAGCATTATCGTCAAAGGTGGCAAAAGATATAAATGCCAGTATCGTTCCGACGATCAATGGCAGCAACCGGACGGTTTCGGGGTCACGGCGGTCATGGACCGGGAATAAAGGTGGCAACTCCCACTTATCCCAAAAATATGACCACAAAATCAGCCCAAACGCGATAACGTACAGAGCGATGCCATACTCAATAATTCGTCCCGGCGGCTCGAGCATGCGCTGCGCGAACAGGGCAAATCCCAGGCCAAGCAGTGCCCGCCATGGGAATTTGGCTTCAGTCTGCTGATCAGATGGTGAAGGCTCGGGAGTAGACTCTACAATCACTTCCTGCTTTTCAGCCAGAGCCTGGTTGATTTGCTCGCGTCGGGCTGCATCGAAGGCAGAAGCGATGAAATTGAAAAATGAGTCCCAATCCTTGAAAATGGACTTGAACAGATCAAGAACGGTTGGTTCTTCTGATTGAGAGTCGGGAGTTGGGAGTTGGGTATCGTTGCTCATTACTGTTTACTGTTCACTTCTCACTGTTTCCGCGCAATCACCATGATACTCTCTCCCCAGCGCATGGGCAAGAAGATTAATCCTGTTATCGCTTGAAATCCCCCCAACGAACCAAACAGAAGCTTTTGGATACTCTTTGGTATGACAGGAATATAGGGTACATCCCAAAAACCGTCCGCGAAAACGCGCAGCAGGGAAAAGCCAGAGCTCTTGATCCAACCTAACCAGGTTGCGGGAGCATGGAGCGAAATATGTGTTGGATCCTGATAGCCGATCCACCGATCCCCCTTCCAGGGTTTGAGCAGCGAATCAAGGTTGGGCGTTGACAGAATCAGCACACCGCCGGGGGAGACCACACGCCCGATTTCTGCAATCGCTTTTTCGGGATTGGGGAGATGCTCAACAATATGTTTGATGATAACTACGTCAAAAGAGCCATCGGCAAAAGGAAGCTCTTCCGCGCTAGCGGTCTGCAAAGCGCTTTTGTCCACAACCGCTTTGGACTGCTCGACCGCCCAGTGATTCAAATCCATGCCATAGGTATGGAACGTATCTTCAAGCTGCCCGACCAGATGCCCCATCCCTGAGCCGATCTCCAGCAATCGTCCGCCGTGTTTTCCGTAACGGCGCGCAAGTATGGCGTAGAAACGATTCGACCACCAATACTGGCTGTATTTGGCAAACGAGATATTTTCGTAAGTGTGGGTGGAAAAATATTTTTCGTCGAATGACATGAAAAATGTAACTCGTTATTCGGAATTCGTTATTCGGAAAATCAACTCCCAAACAACGAATATCGGTTATCGTTTTTTTGCAATATAAAACGTGAACGTGCCATCGTCTACTGGCTCTGTCGAAGCATACTTTCTTACGAAACGTTCTGTCAGCGCCAGGTTCCACTTGCCCCGCCCGATGACCCACTTGCCGGTCAACACGCGCGCAACCACCGACGGCACGCCAAAATAATGCCCCCATTCTAACACGCGCATCGCAGCCGGAGAAAAATAATGCCACCAGCGTTCCAATGTGAATCCGGCATTCTCCAGCCTGACTTTCCACACATCCGGGTCATCGGCGTGATGCACGCGCGAGATACGACGGAACCATTCGGTATATCCCTTCCCCAGCACACGAGAGATCGAAAGTTCCGAAAGATAACGCGGATTGGGCACACAAAAATAGAACGGCGCGCCCGGCCTGAGCACTCGTGCAGTGTCAGCCAGTACATCATCGATATGGGGGATATGCTCCAGCACCGAGTTACTGATCGCACTGGCAAAATATTCATCTGGGAAGGGTGATTTTGCAGCATCCGCTTCAACCAATCCGCGATACGCGCCATAGCGTTTTGCTTCGTGAATAGGCCCGTGCCAAGGGTCGAGGCCGACATCAATTTTGCGATCAAACGTTAGGGATGCGAAATGCCCATCGCCGCAGCCCACATCGTAGATAGGCGCAGGCAGGTCGAAATCCTGGTAATAGGTTGCTTCCACGCCCCGGATCAGCGCGCGGAAATAGGGCAGGTCTTGCAAATGGGGGAATAGAAAATCTTTCATCGTTAGAATGTCATTGCGAGGAGCGAAGCGACGACACTTGCACCGCGCTGCACTTGGTGCAGTGCAGGTGAGCAATCTCCAACAATAGGGGGATTGCCACGCCCCGCAAAGCGGGGCTCCCAATGACAGCAATATTCTTATTTCTTCTTTAACCTTTCAAACAACTTCTCGTACTCTGCCGCGACGGAATCGGGGTCGTATTGACGCGCAAGCTCAGACGGATCGCCCTTGTACTTGTCCGCTTCATCCAGGACCCCGATAATTGCTTCCGCTAAACTGGCCGAATCGCCAATTTCAGAAACGCGTCCCATCTTGTGCATTAATACGGGCTGACGCACTCCCGGCAGCGCAGACGGCACGCTCGGCACCCCGTTCAGCATGGCTTCGATCTGGACAAGGCCAAAGGCTTCGGTTGCGTTGAGCGAGGGCACGGTGATCACATCCAGGTTAGGGTAGAAAGCCGCCATCTGTTGCGGGTTGAGTATTCCCAGGAACTTCCAGTGCCCATTTGCTTCATACTGTCGTATGCGCGGCATCAGGCGCTCGGCATAGGCCAGTTCGCCCATCACATCTTCGTATTGCCCGGCAAACAAGACCTGTGCCTTTGGATATTTTTCGAGGATTGCAGGCATCGCATCCAGCAGCACTTCCACACCTTTTTCAGATGCAAAACGGGCGGCCATGCCGATGGCTGGTCGGCGTTCTTTGACGGAGTTCTCGTCCGCAAAGGTCTGAACCGTGCCGGGGGCGGGATCCGGCAACTCGACCGGTGGCAGGATGGGGGTCAGTTTTGATGCGTAACGGGAGAGATATGGAGAGTTGTCCGCGTAGTCCTGAGTGTACGTCACGATGTGGTCAGCCAAAATCCCAGCCATGTTATTTTGAAAATGCACCACAGTGTTGACGATCCGATTGAACAGGCCAGATGGAAGCTGCAAGTCGCAGTGATAGGTCAGCACAGCGGGCTTGCCGAAGAGACGTCCACGGAAAGCCACGCCCGGGGCATCGAACTGCGGCAGGTGCATCTGGACAACATCGTGCTGCGCGACCAATTTCGTAGCAACCCATCCAAAGGTGGGCGCGATGACGCCCTTGCTCAGGCGAAACGCCACCGGCACGCGGATGACTTTGACGCCATCCATCATCTCTTCGCGCGGCAATGACTTATCGTACTGTGTGGTCATCACGGTGACTTCGTGTCCGCGTTTGGCAAAGGCACGCGCCAGCCGCTCGGCATAGATGGTCAAGCCCGAAGTGTGCGGGCGGTAGTAGGTAAGAACGGTTAGGATTTTCATAAAGCGGGGAGATTATATCGCAATGTGAATAGATAAACTCAAAAACCACCTATGGCTTGGGCAGATCATACAGGTGCTTCCGGAAAGTTATTTTATAAGAAGGGCTCGTTCACTTCTGTCAACTTTTGTTTTAGTTCATTGAGCATTTCTGCTGTGATTTCTCGCTTGGATGAAGATAAATCATTGAGTTCTTCAGGATCATTTTTGAGATCGTAGAGTTCTATGCGTTCCTCACCTCCCAGTTCTGCATAGCCAAAAAAGTAGGTCAGCTTGTACTGATCTTTGAAAAGCGCTATTGTAGCTGCAGTCAATGGCGCATTTTGTGCATTCTTTCTAGCCTGAACCACATATAGATTTCTGTCCGGTTCTTGAATTGGTGCAAAGGGCGGTAATATAGTCCCTTCGCTCCAATTCACAGAGTTTTGTCCCGTTGCATGTAAGAGAGTTGGCAAAACATCCACAGCACTGGTATTGGAGTAAATATCTGTTCGAGTCTTTCTTCCTGGTTCAAAAATAATCAACGGAACTCGGATGACAGGTTCATATAGCACGGGCGTCAAATGCCCTGCAATCCCGCGTTCAAACATCTCGCCATGATCAGAAGTCAAGATCACCCAAGTGTTCTCCAGTAACCCGCTCGTTTCTAATTGACTCATGAGCCTGCCAAATTCCTGGTCTACGTACAGGATAAATTCATCGTACCTTGTGCGTCTTCTCAGTAAAAGCTCAAAATTATCGTTCTGTTCGTCAAAAAACAAATCAAGGGACTTGTATACCGGCCAATAACCATCTTCATCAAAACCACCAAAGAAATCTTTGTGCGTATTGTAGGGGCCATGTGGCGGCATAAAGTGGAAATATCCCATAAATGGCTGTGGGAGATTATTCAAAATATCACCAAGCCAATCGATGGCATCTCCAAGTAAGAAATAATTATCCCCAGCAATATGGGGTATCCCACCCGGGAATTGTGGCAGCAGACTTGATATGGTTCTCTCTCGGATTGCCTTGAGTATGTGTGAAAGAAATAAGGAATATGAAAACCCCTCATCTTTATTCTTCATGGCACGTGTCCACCCTACTGTCGCCGTGCTCTCGTCTTTCCTGAACAAAGAAGTGATCAACTCATCATTGGTTAGTAAAAGGCTTTCCAAAGGAACATAGTCATCCATTTTTTCACTGAACTGATTTAGCAGCGTGTTTGCAACCGGGTTATGTGTGTACGCCAGCCGATAGTGATTTGGAAAAGCTGTAAAGAAATTCTTCTCCACAAAGGGCTCATTCACTAATCCGTACAGGTCAAAAGCTCTATGTGTCCAGGGAAGTGTTCCTGTTAAAAGCGAAGCAGTTCCAGGTGTAGTAAAGTTTCCACTCGCATAGTGATTATGATATACAATCGCCCGTTCAGCCAATCGGGCTAAATTGGGCATTGTGTCGCGCGGGTAACCATATAATGACATGTTGGAGGCAGAGAGCGCATCGAACACGATTACAATCACATTTTGTTGCTTTCCTTGCGTTTCCAATGAGTGCACAAAACGCGGGACAGCCAAACCCAAAGGCAATATTCCTGCTAGCTTTAGAAAATCCCTGCGCGTGATTTGTTTTTTCATATCTTCTTTGAGTTCCATTTGCACATTAAAAGATGTCCGCATACAAAGCAGCATGTGCCAGATAATTGTGAAAAATATATACGGGGTAGTCTAGCACGTACGAATAAGAGAAGCATTAGGATTATAATTTTACACTGACCAAAATGAAAACTGGGCTTAATTTACGAAACCAAAATCAAATTGACCTTTTGAGAAACGTTGCAGTGTTCATTTCCGTTGCCGCAACATTGACTCAGTTTGCGCGGTTTCTTTTCATCTCGCTCTCGCGCATAGCATATCCATTCACATTAGAATGGATGGAAGGGGGATCGTTCGTTCAGGTCTCGCGAATACTTGCCGGGCAACCTATTTACGTGCGGCCATCCTTTGAGTTTATCCCGCAAATCTATCCACCCGTGTATTTTTATCTATCAGCACTAGTTGATAAATTTCTTGGAAACGGTTTTCTGTCTTTGAGACTGGTATCGATCCTATCCACCTTTGGAATACTGTATCTCATATTTATCCTTGTTCGTCAACGATCAGAAAGCACAGTGGCGGGCATCCTGGCAAGCGGTTTCTTTTGTGGGACATACCAGCTATCTGGTTACTGGCTTGATATCGCTCGCGTTGACTCCCTTACACTGGCATTATTGCTTCTTTCTGTGTATCTTCTACTCAAGGATAATCCAACTGCCAGCTTATTGGGCGGTATCTTCCTGGCCTTATCCTGCTTCACAAAACAGACCATGCTGATCGTTGCCGGGGTACTTGCCATCTACTGCCTGCTTCCGCCCCGCAGGAACAATATCTTGTATATTGGAACTGCGCTATTGAGTTTTTCCGGTGGGGTGCTGCTGCTCGACTGGCTACATGAAGGCTGGTACACCTATTATATTTTCCATCTCCCTGGTCGGCACAGAATTATTCCCAATACCATTGCTCTCATTACTTCTACTAACGAAATATTCTTTGACGAAATGGTGAAACCGATTTCCTTTGCCATTATCATAAGCCTGTTATATCTGTTTGTATTTCCAGGCAGAGCAGGGTCACCTGACGAGGGCTATGTCAACTCAACCTGGCCCAAAAAGGCTGTGTGGATTCTGGTTTTGATCACAGGTCTGCTGGCAATCGGATCTCTTCTATTCCTGGCAAGTCTTCCATCCGATACCGGAGGAGGCGTGATAGGAGGCTATTCACTTGCCAGGTTATTGTTGATGGCCGGGCCAACTCTATTAGGGATTTTAGTTATTGCTCTGGCAATAAAGATAGGAAGAGATTCTTCTTGGCTTGAGCGAATTGCATCCCTAATTTATGGGAAAGTTGAAACTGTTCCTCGCCTCATGCTGGGATTCGCTCTAGCCGTTCTATCCCTGGTGATTATCCCAGCCCGTTTTCAGCCTGACATTTATACTGGTCTGAGTACAGCTCACTTGCAACGCCTTGCTCCTTATCTAGTTGGGCCAATCGTTCTATTGATCGTGTTGGTTATTTCGTGGCGTTTGATAAGACCAGTGATGCATAGGGAAGCATGGTTTTTCTTGATTCTAAGTGCCGGGCTTATTTCGGTCTCCTGGCTTGGACGCCTGAACCCGGGTGGGTATTACAACGTTTTTATGCCCGCACATGCAGGTATCTCAATACTTTTTGGATTGGGTATTGGCATGATACTGAAGAAGCCGACAAGTAAGAAATCTTTTATGCGCACAAGTATGGTTGGGACCCTTGCACTCTTTCTGTCAGGCGGACAGTTATTTATTTTGCTTTCATCCCCTATGCCACAGATTCCCACACAAGACGATCTAGAGGGCGGGCAGGCACTTGTAAAACAAATACAAGCTTGCCCTGGTAATGTGTACGTTCCATTCCATACGTATATGGCAGAATTGGCAGGCAAGGATGGCTACGCAGGCGTTGTTGAGATGGGTGAGCTTAGGGGCAGCTTTGGAGGAAAAGATGATCCGCTATGGGATGAAGTACTAAATCAAATCCAATTGTCATTCGAAGTTCAATTTTTCGCGGCCATAGTTCAGGACAACCAAGTATTCCGTGATGCAATGCCACCAAACTATATAGAGTCTGGGAAAGTTTTTCAAAACGATTTTGTTTTTTGGCCTGTTACCGGCCGTAAAATCCGGCCCGAAATTATCTACACACCAATCAACTCGGAAGGTTGTCTGTTGGAGATTGAGTGAAAATTACTAAATAGAAAGCTCGTAAGTGGGAGGCGGAATCGAGTTGATAAATCGGTTCGCAAGAAGGGGAAAAATCAACACCCAGGTAGGGTATATCTTCTTGACAAGCACATTGAAAAACAATAATATATTATTGAATAACAATAAATGCACATCGTTATTCAATAAATCTTGGAGAAGGTAAAATGTCTACTCAAATAAATCCTAAACTCCCCCGTTTCGTGAAATCCCTGCTCGATATCATCTACGGGCTGCTAATTTTCAGTTGTGCTGCCCTCCTTCTGTTGATGGTGTTTTCCCCGTTGATTCTGAAAGGCACTGATTCTGTGCTAACCGCCTCGGTCCTGGTTGGGATCGGTTCGGATGAAAGCCACCGTTTTGATGTCCAGGTCACGGATGCCAAGACAAAGGGTATCCGCTATGCATTTGTGGACGAAGCCCAGGGCACACTGCGTCTCGAAACCGACAACTGGCTCTATATCTTCATCAGTTATTTTTCCAAGCTGTTGATCGTTATCGGATTGACTTACATCTTTTATTTACTGCGTGTTGTACTAAAGGATATTATTCAGGGTGATCCCTTTGCGGCAGAAAATGCCCCCCGTATTCGTCGGATAGGATATGTGGTCTTACTGCTAGCATTCCTGCGTCCCACGATCGAATACATCGCCGCCAACGAAATCACAAGGAACATACGCATCGACCCCGCCCTGAGCCCGCCCTCGCCATTCAAAGCCGAATCCATCCTGATCAGCCTGCTCTTCTTGACCTTGGCACAAGTCTGGAGCTACGGCATCGAACTAAAGCGCGATCAAGCGCTGACGATTTGAGACAGCCATGCCCATACGAGTGAATCTGGATTTGATACTGGTCAAACGTGGCGTGAAGCTCTCCACCCTGGCCGAGGCTATCGGCGTCACGCTACCAAACCTGTCCATCCTGAAAACCAACAAGGCCCGCGCTGTCCGCTTCTCAACGTTGGAAGCCATCTGCCGTGAATTGGATTGTCAGCCCGGCGACTTGCTCGAATACCTGCCAAATGAAAACAACCACAATTAAACCCAAACCTCCCGCAGCCAGTGTTATTTTCTTCTAGTCAGAACACGCGCGGGAGGTTTGTAGGGGAAATGGAAGTGGTTTCGGTATCAATTTTTTTCTTCGATGCCGATCCACAGGTGACCGGGTAAGACCGGACGATACGGGCGGATTGTAATCTTGCCCTTTTGGGGTGTTTCTTTCTCCAAGGCAGTGGGGTTGATGAGACACAGGTTGGGTTTACGCCCATACTTCTTATGATAATAATCTACAGCCCGTTCGATCTTGGCCGTCAACGCAGTCTTGGGATCATTATCAAACCACAACATGCCGGTGTTCATGTTACATCTTCTTTCCAGACCTGGCAGGCTTTTCAAACCTGTCAGGTCTCAAACATTAGATTTCTGGTATCCAGAACTTAAGCCAGTCATTCCCTTCACGCAGGGCGAATTGCAGCCCGGCCTGCAGATGCCGCAAGGTTGAGCCGGGAATGCCTGTCAATTTGTCGGCCGTGTGATCATCCCGGATCTGCCCAAAGATGCGTGTGCGGAAAGCCTCCAGCCAGTCTTCAACTTCGGATGCACGTTCAGCGTTCAACGTGATGATCGGCCATACCCGCCGTGCCGGGCCTCGCAGCAGCAGCCAGCGCAGGGTTTGTCGGGCATCGAAGTCTAGATCGTTCATGCTCTCCAGATCATCGATCAACAGCAAGATAGACTGCTGTCCCCCCTTGTTGGCATGCGCCCAGCCGGAGAGAGAACTCAGGAAGTCCATAGCTGAATCATGGTAGGTGGGAAAAACCCCAACGCCGTGTTTCTCATCGGCCAGGTATCCCCATTCATCAGGATGGTTTGTGATGGCACCGAATTGCACATCATTTGGTGTGTGCATCTCAGTAGCAGCCCGGGCGATCATTTGCAGCAGAGCAGTCTTGCCAGTGCCCGGGTCAGCGACAACCAGCAAGGGGCCGGGATGTGGATCGTGAAGATTGAGCAGCACGGGCAGACCATCAGAGGCCAGTCCCAGAAGCAGGGCTTCTCGCGGCAGGGGACCAAGCTCGGACAGAGAATCTGCCAGGGATGGGGCAGCAGGCCGTATTCGCGTAGCACCTTCGTCGCTCGCGACGAGCGGCGCCCCGGCGGGCTCCCGGCCCGAACGGGGCAAAGGCTTGGCCTGTTGCGCCGCTTGGATCTCTGGTTGGAGTTCGGCCAGGGCTTCGAGCATCAGGGAGAAGTTGCGCAGGGAATTATCCATAAGAGGTCTACCAATACAGAATTAGAACTTTTGTTCTATAATACATCCGTTTTCCCCAGGTGTCAAGGTCAAATTGTTAATTTTTTGAAAACTGCTACATCCGCTTGCTTCTATCCCTGACCTGACGTACACTTGACAAAATCCCCTTCAAAAGGAGTTGACATCCTCATGCAAATATTGATTCCCGTTATTCTCGTCGGTTTGCTCAGCGGCATAGCGGTAGGCGTGCAAAGCCCGCTGGCCAGTATGATCACCCAGCGGCTAGGCATGTTTGAAAGCATTTTCATCATCCATCTCGGAGGAACTCTCGTGGCAGTAATTCCGCTGGTGATCTTGAGAGGCGGCAACCTGGGAAACTGGCGCAGCCTGCCCTGGTATGCTCTTGTAGCAGGGGCATTGGGCCTGATCGTGGTAGGCGGGGTGAGTTTTATGATCCCGCGTATTGGTGTGGCCGCTTCGATCACCTTGATCATTGCCGGGCAACTGGCGATCAGCTCTGTTTTGGACCATTACGGCCTGCTGGGGGTGCACATCCATCACATGAACTGGCAGCGTGCCATTGGGTTGTTGATTGTTTTTGTCGGTGCCCTACTGACGGTGCGGTGATGCGCGCAAAGTTCCCTATAACTGTGCATTTGTTGTTTTTTCGCAATGACCAAGTGCTGTTGCTGCGCCGCTTCAATACCGGTTACGCAGACGGGATGTACAGCGTCCCTGCCGGGCACCTGGATGGAGATGAACCTGTCCGCGCGGCAGCGCAGCGTGAAGCGCTGGAAGAAATCGGCGTACACATCAATATCAAAGATGTTGATTTTGCCAACGTGATGCACCGAAAATCAGACGATAGCGAGCGCGTGGATTTCTTCGTCCAGGTCAAAGCCTGGAATGGTGAGCCGTTCAACGCCGAGTCGGACAAGTGTGATGAATTGCGCTGGTGCGATGTGGATGGACTGCCAGAGAATACCATCCCTTATGTGAGAAAGGCCATCCAGAATTTCAGGGATGGATTCCTGTTTGAAGAGTTTGGGTGGGAATCATAAAGCGGAGGCAAACCCGCCTTATGATTTATCATCTGTTTGTCCAACCAAAGCGGCGCTCTTGAATACCATCACTCACCTGGCAAGGAGGCAATGAAATCTGCCACTAGATTGAGATTCTCTTTTTCGCGCTGCCAGGGAGTATCCCCGTGCTGGCCGAAGAGCGGATCGGCTTTGACGACCACCACCATGTCCAGGTCCCGCATCACGGCGATCTGCTGGCCGCCGTGTCCCCAGGCCAGGTTGTAGCGGTGATCTCCTGACCGCACGGACCACCACTGGTAACCGTAGCCGTTGTCACGCCAGTTGCGGCCGACGCGGTAACCCCAGGCATCCTGCGAATAGATTTCGAGAGATTCACGCACCCATTCCGCCGGGATGAGCTGCTCTCCCCGGTATTGACCTTCATCCAGATAGAGCTGGCCAAATTTGGCCATATCCCGGGCTGTGAAGTACATATCTGCGTGTCCGTTGTAATTCCCCTCCCAATCCGTGATCCAATCGACCAGCTCCACCTTCAGCGGACCAAACAGGTGCTCCTGGGCGAATGACTTGAGATCAGTACCACAGGCCCGGGCGACAATCACACCCACGAGGTGGGATGTGAGATTGCTGTAGTCGAAGTCGGAGCCTGGATCGCGGACGAGGGGAACATCCACCAGATTGGACGGCCGGAACCCATGATATAGCAGTTCGAACAATTCCGGGCTGGACTCCTCCCAGGGATAGCCGGCGCGCATCTTCAGCATCTGCTGGAGGGTGATCTCGTTCTTGCGCGGGTCCTTGATGCGGTCGGCCAGCTCCGGGAAGAATTCCATCATCTTCTGATCGACACTGGAGAGACAACCCTGCTCCAGCGCGATGCCGACCAGGGCCGATGTGTAACTCTTTGTCGCCGATTGAATCCGGGCGGCCTGGTCCGCCGAACCGCCGTGGAAATAGCCCTCCGCGACCAGGTAGCCGTTCTTGATCACCAACAGGCTGTGGAGGGTCTTAACATCCTCCGCTTCGAGATAGAGTTCCGCCACCGACTCGGGATCAAGCCCCTGCTCTTCGGGTGTGGAAACAGGCCAATCGTCCCGAGAGATCGGGGTGTAATCAACGGAAGCAAGTTCCGCGGCTGAAGGTCCGCCACATCCAACCAGCGTGGACAGGATTACGATCAAGCTGATGAAACGAAAAAGGGTATATAGTCGTTTCGTCATTTTATTTCTCCTTTCGTAAACTCAGGGCAATAAACGTCCATCCCAATACCAGTTCGATGAGCAGGTGAAAGGCGAAGGAGGCCGCTTCAGCCTGCAAACCGTACTGGATCATCTTTTCGGGTGACAATGCAAAGGCTTTGACGCCCAGCAGGGGGCAAAGCGTATAGGTAGCCATCCCGAAGAAAAAGTAACCGGCCATGCGGTAGTCGCTGGCTGCTTTCTGATATTCTTCAAGTTGGTCCCGTTCTTGTGCCCAGCGCAGGAAGATGTAAATCATGAGCAGGGTCATGACGCCACCGGCAATCCCAAAAACGATAGATTTTGGCTCTGGCAGGGGCATATAAGCAAATCCAATGTAAACAAATCCAACTACGCCAATTAGCCACTTGCGGCTGGATAACATATCTGTTCGAGCGATGGCGCCCAGAATGATGAAATAAATCCCTAGTTTGAACGAATAAGCCCAGAGCAGGTAACGAGCAATTTCCCAGGGCGATGCAACCTGGCTGGCACCATCTAATGTGTTGCCGCCTGCTTCTAAACCAGCCAGGTAACCGGGTAAGACCAGATAGCGCCCAAAGATGGTATTGAGCAGGAAAAGTAGACCGAGGCAGATTAGGATGATGCTTGTTTTTTTGTATTTCATTGTTTTCTCCTGTTCTGCAATTTCAAA
>Ga0209536_100011642_pt1 | contig 12859 bp, 12 predicted proteins | sample DeeMarSeWOR28_12_FD_187461 | JGI IMG/M metagenome (GOLD analysis project Ga0209536, IMG submission 187461) | Marine sediment microbial communities from White Oak River estuary, North Carolina - WOR-2-8_12 (SPAdes) (version 2) | ecosystem: Environmental > Aquatic > Marine > Intertidal zone >...
CCGGGGCGGGGCCCCGGTTTCCCTAATTGGCAACAAAGAAAAATCCCCTCCCCCCAGAGAGGGGAGGGGATTGAAGTTTCTTGCTGTCTTACCAGCTCCTATTTGGGCGGGCGCAGGTGACGACGCAAGAGTTTACCGGTTGGTGTACGTGGCAGAGCTTCCACGTACTCTATGGCCCTGGGCAGTTTGTAGATGGCAATGTGCTCCTTCAAGAACCCTTTGAGTTCTTCAAAGAACTCCTCGCTGCCCTCTTGACCCTCTTTTAGAACCACAAAGGCTTTGGTAATTTGGCCTTTGTCAGGATCAGGAATACCGACTACACCCGCCTCCGCTATCGCCGGGTGCTTTTCGAGTGCCTCTTCCACCTCGGCAGGACCGATGCGGTAGCCGGAACTCTTGATCATGTCGTCCTCGCGGGATACGAAGCAGATGTTGCCGTCTTCTTTCATGAAGACGGCGTCGCCCATCTGATTCCAGCCGTCTACTACGCCCTTCTTTTGCGACTTGAGTAAACGTTCATCGTCAATGTATGGCTTCCAATAGAGCGTACCCGAGGCACCTTTGAGAATCATACTGCCCACCTCATTGGGCTTGCAGTCGTTACCCGACTCGTCAATGACGCGCACCTCGACACCGGGCAGCGGTTTGCCGATAGAATCTGGAACCGGCTCCGGATTCATGGTGTTGGAGGTGACCAGGTGAAGCATTTCGGTGCCGCCGAGGCCCTCCCAGATGGGCTTGCCGGTGAGTGCCTGCCAGCCACTCAAGGTCTCGGCACCTAGGGCATCACCACCCGAGGTGTAGAGACGCACCGAGCTGGTGTCGTAATCCTTGAAAGCCGGGAACTTCATCAAGGCCCGATAGCCCGTGGGGAGGCCCGTGAGTATGGTGATCTTGTGCTTCTGGATCAAGTCCATCATATCCGGAGGAGAGAACTTGGGAATCAGGGATATGGCAGCTCCTCCTTCGAAAGGAATCAGGGTGAAGGTGCCGAATCCGGCGGCAAAGGACACCGGGGCGGCCCCACCCAGGACGTCACCAGGTTTCATCTTATAGACGTATTTGTTCACGATTCTTGATTCAATGATCGCTGCTCGGACAAAGTGGACACAGCCCTTGGGCATACCGGTGGTGCCGGAAGTGTAGAGCATGAGCCCGATGTCGTCAGCCTTGAGCATGGTGGGTTCCAGATCCGGAGCACCTGCTTCCAGCATCTCCTCAAAGACCATGTTTCCTGCAGCCTTGACTTCGGTAGGGTCGCCGCCGATCACAATCACCTTGGTGCCGTGCTCGAAGTTGGGCTTGGCCTGCTCAACAGGAGGCATGAGCGGGGCGTTTACTATAAAGAGCTTCATCTCGGCATCGTTGGCCACGAAGGCTACCTCTTCTCCGGACCAAAGGGGTGAAGTGGGCACGGGGATGGCGCCGATTTTTTCAATGGCAAAAATGGCGACAACCGCCTGTGGGGAGTTTACCAGACGGATGCCAACGCGATCTTGAGGCTCCACGCCGATATCTTTCAAGGCGTTGCCGAATTTGTTCACCTGTTGCTGGACTTGAGCGTAGGTGATGGTCTTATCCATGAACTTGATAGCAGGATTGTCGCCTTTGCCTTCTCGGACGTGACGATCCAGCAAAAAGTCAGCGAGATTGAGCTCCATGGGGGTGTCGGCAAATTCTTCGGGAACCAAGTATTCAGGCCACATGTCTTTTGGTGGTAAGTAATTTTCAGGTATTTTGCCCATAATGTACCTCCGTTAACGAGTGTCTATCATTCAACAATCTGGGTCATGTCCCTTGAAGGCTATGACCCTTTACAATACTGTCCAATTTTGCCCTTATGCCACCAATGCGAGCACTTCAGCAAAGGGCAGCATAATGAGGCCTCACCTCCTTTCCAGTTGAATTGCTGGGGCAATTTAACAAGTGCAAGTAGCCGCCCTGAATAAGTGGGCAGCTCAACCATAAGCAAGCACCGGTTTATTATAAAAATAAATTATTTACTATCTGTCTCAGGGACTGAAAGAGACAACCTTGTGCCCCTGGGCCTCTAAGGCCTGGCGCAGCGGTTCCGTATCACACTTTTCAATACGAAAAGAGTATATCCGTTCAGTGGATTCTTGGCTCAAAATGCCAACACTGATGATCTCGCCGTTGTATTCCCGAATGATTCTGGAAACCTCCTGGAAGGCATCTCGAGAGTCACCGAGCTGAACATCTAAACGCGAACTCGATGCGAGCACGCCCATGATGTCTATAAAGGCTTCCAAGATGTCCACGACTGTGATAACGCCCACCAGCTTACCATCCTCTAGAACCGGCATACCGCCAATCTTGTGCTGGGTGATAAGAAACGCCGCCTGTTCAAGAACATCAGAGGATGAGACTGTAATGGGGTCGGAGATCATGACATCGCCGATCGTCAACTCCTCTATCATTGAGGCGATGAGTACGCCCCGGAGATCGGTGTCAGAAACCCATCCCACCAAGCGTTCTTCTCGATCCACCACGGCGAGGTGTCGAATGGAATGCCTCTTCATGAGCTCGATGGCATCCATGATCGAAGCGCTCGGGGAAATTGCGACGGGATTTCTAGACATGCGTCGGGCTACCAGCATGAAAAAACAACCTCACCACCCGGGGCCCTACTAACTGTGGGACGATACCGAAGCATTCGTTTCTACTACCCCAACTCAAAGGCCTCGATACACTGAGATCGGGACTCAATGAAATAAAGATATGAAACTTGGGATTTCGGCAGGAAAGACTAGGGCCGTTACCGAAAAAGAAACGCGGCTCGACCCAATTTGTGATTCCTAGAACTTCCGATACTCAAGTGAAATTACTATAGGATGACTCAGGAGAAAATGCAAGAGAAAAAAGGTGCATGCTCTCTCTGGGGTTTGCTTATCTGGTTGCGAGATTGATCGATCTTGGTTATGCGCAACAGCCCGTTGACATTTGACCTTCTCTTGCTATACTGGCCCCGTATTTTCAATAGGTGTGTACATGTCGGCTTTTCAAGATGGCAGGAGACCGCTGGCTTGAGCAAATGTAAGTTCATCTTTGTAACTGGCGGGGTGCTCTCTTCCCTGGGTAAGGGACTGGCATCTGCCGCCATTGGTGCCTTGCTGGAAAGCCGCGGTTTACGGGTCACCCTCCAGAAATTGGATCCCTACATAAATGTAGATCCAGGAACGATGAACCCGTTTCAACATGGCGAAGTCTATGTTACCGACGACGGGGCAGAGACCGATCTGGATCTTGGGCACTACGAGCGCTACACCTCTGCCAAAATGGGCAGAAAAAACAATTTCACCTCCGGTAGCATCTACTACTCTGTGATTAGCAAAGAGCGTCGGGGAGATTACCTGGGGGGGACGGTTCAGGTAGTCCCGCATGTCACAGATGAAATCAAAGACTGCATACTCAAGGTCACCAATGGGGTGGATGTGGCCATCGTTGAGATAGGGGGTACCGTAGGTGACATCGAAGGGCTTCCCTTTCTCGAGGCGATCCGGCAGTTCAGGTCGGACGTGGGTAAGGAAAATGTCATCTACATACATCTCACCCTTGTTCCCTACATCCGGGCAGCCGGCGAGGTAAAGACAAAACCAACCCAACATAGTGTCAAGGAGCTGAGTAGTATAGGCATCCAGCCCGATATTTTGTTGTGCCGCACAGAGGTCCCACTCAGCAAAGAGATCAAAGCTAAAATCGCCCACTTTTGCAATGTAGAGCCTGAGGCGGTGATTACAGCCCAGGATGTGGAAAGTATTTACGAGGTGCCTCTCAAGTTTCATCAAGAAGGTCTGGATGACAAGATTGTACAGTTCCTAAATATCTGGACTCGAGCACCACGGCTGGAGCACTGGGAAAATCTGGTTGAGCGGCTGAAGAATCCCAGGAATGAGGTTAATATTGGCATTGTTGGCAAATATATTGATTTGCGGGAGTCCTACAAGAGCCTGAACGAGGCGTTAGTCCACGGTGGAGTTGCCAATGATTGCCATGTGACTCTTTCCTATATCGATTCTGAGGAGGTTGAAAAGGAAGGGGGGGAGGACCTGCTCGCGGATGCGGATGGCATCCTGGTGCCGGGAGGGTTTGGTGCTCGCGGATTTGCCGGTAAGATCAGGGCAATCCAATATGCCAGGGAAAATCGGGTGCCCTTTTTTGGAATCTGCCTCGGTATGCAGTTGGCGGTGGTAGAATTTGCCCGCAATGTTGCTGGTCTACCTCAAGCTCACAGTATGGAGTTTGATCCGAATACCACAGGACCGGTTATTTACCTTATGCGTGAGTGGTTTGATTACCAGACTCAGACCATTCAACGGCGAGATGAGAATTCCGATCTGGGCGGCACTATGAGGCTGGGAGCCTATCCTTGCATGTTGGCGAAGGGCTCAAGTGCCTTTGCTGCCTATGGCCAACATGAGATTTTCGAGCGCCACCGGCACCGTTATGAATTCAACAACGACTACCGTGAAATACTCGGTGAAAAAGGGCTGAGGTTCACCGGACTATCTCCCGACAAGGAACTGGTGGAAATTATCGAATTAGAGAATCACCCCTGGTTTCTCGGCTGTCAATTTCACCCCGAATTCAAATCCCAACCAATGGACCCCCACCCATTATTCCGAGATTTCATCAAGTATTCATTGGAATACGCTACCAATCACGGTAAATCCAAGTCAGCCTGAGTCGGCTGTACCGTTCTAGAAAGGCTACTGATGCGATCCATTACATTGGAGCAATTTACCATCGGTGAAGAGGAACTTTTCCTTATTGCTGGACCGTGTGTCATTGAAAGTGGTGAAGCTACTTTGGCTGTGGCTGCAGATCTCAGAAAGATCGCTGACAAATGGTCTCTTCCCTTGATATTCAAAAGTTCCTATGACAAAGCGAACCGCACCTCTCATGCCTCGTTCAGGGGACCTGGTCTGGAGGAAGGGTTGGAGATTCTTGCCTCTGTCCGGAACGATTATGGTCTACCCGTACTTTCTGATGTCCACTCAGTTGCAGAGGTCCAGCAGGCAGCTAAGGTGCTCGACGTCATCCAAATTCCTGCATTTCTCTGCCGGCAGACCGATCTGATAATGGCTGCCGCAGCCACCGGTAAACCCATTAATGTAAAGAAAGGCCAATTTCTTGCTCCTTGGGACATGGCCAACGTCGTTGCCAAGTTACATGCCGAAGGTAACCATCAGGTCCTGCTCACCGAGCGAGGTAGTACTTTTGGCTACAACAACTTGGTGGTGGATATGCGCTCGTTACATCTCATGAGGGAGCATGGATTAGTCGTTTTTGATGCCACCCACAGTGTTCAGCTTCCCGGAGGCGCTGGGGACTGTTCTGGAGGTGATCGCCGATTTGTGGAAACTTTAGCACGGGCGGCAGTGGCTGCCGGAGTGGATGGGGTGTTTTTGGAGGTCCATCACGACCCAGATCAGGCGCCCTGTGACGGTCCCAATTCTCTCCCCATAGCTGATATGGATTCTCTTTTAGAAGTGTTGCTCAAAGTTCATGATGCTATAAAGCCTTCCGCGCGAAAGGTTGAAAGCTGAGGCATTCCCTCCGCTTACGCTCGGTCTGCTACCCTTGCGCGGCAGAAGTCCTCCGGACCACAGGGAGTGGCAGCCAGAGCTGCGGATGTTGCCAGCCTCTGCAGCATCCTGCAACAAGGCCTAATCATTAGAGCTGGCATAGGCTGACAACATACGCCGCTTCGGGAATATCTCAGCCCTCAAGCCCAATCTATGCGGAGCTGAATAGATATTCATTTTCTAATTTGATAAAAATTTTCCTTTTTGCTGTTTGTGGTTTGATTCTATTGGTAGCGCAATAGCAGAGGTCAGGTTAGCGAACCGTGAGGTATCACCTGAGTAAGGCAGAGGTTAGAGAACGGGCGTCTCGGGTCAGACTGTTGATTTTAGATGTGGACGGGGTGCTCACCGACGGCGGCCTGATCTGGCAAGCTGACGGCCAGGAAAGTAAGGTGTTTCATGTTCATGATGGCCACGGCATCCGTTTGGTGCAGAGGGCGGGGATCGAGGTGGCGCTGCTCACTGGCAGAAGCTCTCAGGTAGTAGCCCATCGTGCCGAAGATCTAGGCATTCAGCTGGTGGTTCAGGGAAGCAGAGACAAGCTGGCTGACTATGAAAAGATGCTGGAACAGCGAAAGCTGGAGGATCGAGATGTGGCTTATGTGGGTGACGACCTTGTGGATGTCCCTGTTTTCAAAAGGGTAGGCTTGTCTGTGGCAGTAGCTGGAGCCAGGCCATATCTTCACGCCTATTGTCACGCCATTACAGAGAGGGAAGGCGGCCAGGGGGCCGTGCGTGAGGTATGCGATTTTTTGCTCCAGGCCCAAGGCAAGTGGGAGGAAATCACCGCCCGCTACCTGGAGGATTTGGTTTGAGGTCCCGCCAGAGGGGTTCCACTGAACGAAATTGGAATAGTGGAATAATGGAACAATGGAATAATGGGGAGAGAGCGAAAAACTTCTAATTATTAATGGTTTCGTTAATTTTTGCATCGCAAAATTCTTATATTTCTTAATCACAGATAATAATATAAAACATTGAAATTACTCACTTTCTATTGATATAGACTTTGAAATTGCCCTTTACACTTTATCGGGGCCTATGGTATATGTGAATTACAAGCCAGCTCATCAACAGCAATGGGCCTGGAAGTTGCATATATCGGGATAGGAGTCCCCTCGGGATGGAGTTAGGGATTCATGCAGCAAAAGTTTTGGCAGCGTATTCGTTTGTTTCGTTGGCTGCTCGCATTGGCCATGGTCGCAACGGTGACGGCAATTTTCATCGGACCCAAGCTAAGGTCGGCGGAACGCTTGCTACCTGCCGTCGTGGCCGAGCCAACAATAGAAGACGGCAATCTCACTCTCAACAACTTCGAATATCGTGACGTTAAGGAGGGCAATGCTCGCTGGACTGTAAGGGCTACCACGGCTCGCTACTTTGAAGATAGACAGGAGACGGTTCTAAGTGAGGTAAATGCCTTATTCTTTCTCAAAGACGGTGGCCAGGTCAACCTGTTGGGAGATGAAGGGGTGCTGAATAACGACAACAATAACATCCGAATCAGAGGTAACGTCCGGGTTCTCCACGAAGATGGCTATAAGTTGTTGACAGATAGTCTCGCCTACGAGAGGGACAAGGAATTGATTCATACGGACGATCCAGTTTATATTGAAGGACAGGATTTTAACCTTAAAGGTCTGGGCATGCGGCTGGACCTGAAGAAACGTAAGTTAAGTATCTTACAAAACATAGAAACCATAGTGCAGGGGGTTGAGTCTTTCAGCGGAAAGCGCCAGACAATCTCGTAGCTGCCTGGCATAGGATGATTAGGTGAGAAGTCTGGTCAACAACAAATGGATGGGCCGCGTTCGCCTGGTGGTTACCTTGGCGGCGTTGGGGCTTCTGGTAGGCGGACTTTTTCAGGTCCGGGCCGCGCCCCAGCAGAATAATGTCGTCCGTATCGTAAGTGATCGACTGGAGGCATATCAGCAGCAACGGCAGATTGTATTTATTGGCCATGTGGTGGCCACGCAGAAAGATCTTACCATCCGGGGCGACCGGATGACCATCTTCTACTCGGAGGAAGAGGCAAAGAAGAAAGAGGGCGAGGAGTTTTCCGGGCGGATCGACCGGATTGTGGTTGAAGGAAATGTCAACATAACTCAGAAAGAAATTGTCGCAACTGGAAACCACGCCGTATACTATCGCTCGGACAACAAAGTTGTGCTAACCGGGACACCTCGAGTTCAGCGGAACAAGGATTTTATCAAAGGTGCTTCCATTACCCTTTTTTTAGACAGCGAGAAGAGTATCGTCGAAGGTGGCCCCTCCGGGCCTGTGGAAGCGGCCATCTACAGTTCAGAGACCGGAGGATCTGTTGACAAAGGCAGCGGTGCAGGAACTGGAACATCCGGAGCAGACAGCGACGGAGGTGGGTAGTCTGGCTGCCACCGAACTGGTGAAGGTCTACCGTCGTCGAAGGGTGGTCAATAAAGTGAATTTGTCCGTGGGTCGGGGCGAGATAATAGGTCTCCTAGGACCCAATGGGGCGGGAAAAACAACCACTTTTTACATGATAGTTGGTTTGATTCGCCCCGATAACGGTCAGATTTTTCTCAATGGAAAAGACGTTACCACCCAACCCATGTACATTCGAGCTCGTGAAGGGATTACCTATCTGCCGCAAGAGCCGTCCATTTTCCGTAAACTGACGGTTAAAGAAAACATTATGGCGATACTGGAAACCATGGACTTGAACCGCGAGGAGAGACGGCATCGACTTGCGGAACTATTAGATGAACTAAATGTTGGACATCTGGCCAATAGCAAAGGATATGCTCTTTCCGGAGGCGAGCGTAGACGGGTGGAAATCAGCCGAGCTCTTGCCACCTCTCCGAGTTTTCTTCTTCTGGATGAACCTTTTGCCGGAATTGATCCATTGGCAGTTACAGATATTCAAGGAATCATAGCTCAGTTGAAGGAGAAAGGTATCGGGCTTCTCATATCCGACCACAACGTGCGGGAGACGCTTAAAGTCTGCGACCGCGCTTACATTGTAAACGAAGGCACCATTTTGGAAGAGGGAGATCCTGACCAGATTGCCTCGAGCCCGAAGGCTCGCCGCATCTACTTGGGAGAAGAGTTTACCCTATAAGGGCATTCGAAGACCATGGCCATAGAACTTAGACAGCATCTAAAACTTGCCCAACAGTTGATCATGACCCCGCAACTGCAGCAAGCCATCAAGCTGTTGCAATTGTCCCGTCTGGAACTGCTGGAGACGATAAGCCAGGAACTGGAAAGCAATCCCCTTCTTGAAGAGGGAGCGGATGCTTCTTCAGAGCAAGAGGATCAGGCGGAAGAGAGTCAAGCTGGGAAAGCTGAGCAGAGCACTCCTGAGGTCACCATTGATGAGAAGACAAAGGAAGATTTTGACTGGGAGAATTATTTAGGGGATTACAGTAGCGGCAGCAGAGTGCGGGTGGAGCGTGAAGAAGCTCGGGAATTACCGGCACTTGATAGCCGCCTGGTCAAAAAGCCATCCCTTGATGCCCATCTTCTGTGGCAGTTACATCTATCGCATTTTGATGAAGCCCAGAAAGAGGTGGGCACGATGATCATCGGCAACCTGGACCGCGATGGTTATCTTCAGGCCACCCTGGCAGAAATCGCTGAGATGGCCGGTTGCGACGAGGTTTTGGTAGAGGAGGTGCTCCACCATTTCCATGAGTTCGACCCGGTGGGCGTTGCGGCAAGGGATCTCCAGGAATGTTTACTCATACAGGCAAGAAATCTGAAGCTCGAAGATGATCTGGTAGTCAACATCATTACGGACCACTTACACGATCTCGAAACCAGGAACTATCACGCCATCGTTAAGGCCACCGGCAGGAGCCCGGATGAGATCCGAGCGGCTATTGATATTATCACGGGACTGGAGCCCAAACCAGGAAAGCAGTACGATGAAGAGGAAGTCCAATATATTAGTCCAGACATTTTTGTCTATAAAGTGGACAATGAATTCGTCATTCTTTTAAATGAAGATGGCATGCCTAAACTGCGGATTAGCCCCTTTTACCGCGAAGCTTTGAGCAAGGATGGTGACGCTACCGAGCAGACGCGAGAATATATTCAAGGCAAATTGCGCTCTGCCGCCTGGCTTATCAAGAGTATCCATCAAAGACAGCGCACTATATACCGAGTGGCTGAAAGCATTATCAAATTTCAGCACGACTTTTTTGAGAAGGGCATTGCCCATCTCAAACCTCTGGTCTTGCGCGATGTGGCCGAAGATTTGAGTATGCACGAGTCTACGATCAGCCGTGTTACCACCAACAAGTATATGCATACACCCCGGGGGGTTTTTGAACTCAAATACTTTTTCAACTCTTCAATCAGTAGTTTTACCGGCGGTGCGGTGGCGTCGGAGAGTGTGAAGGAGCGCATCCGCCAACTTGTCCAAAATGAGGATCCACGCAAGCCCTTTAGCGATAAGGCCATCGTCGAGAAGCTGCGAGAAGAGAATATCGACATAGCGCGCAGAACCGTGGCCAAGTATCGAGAACTTCTGGGTATATTACCTTCGAATTTGCGCAAACAGCCAGTTTGGGGTAGTAAGAGACGAAAGAAAGGCAGTTGAAAGGCAAATTAAGGGATTGTGGAATTAAGGGATTAAGGAATTACAATAGAATTAATGGATTGACACGTCCAAATTGGTCTAATCCCTAAATTCCGGAATTCCTAAATCGTTTTTGAATTTCGATATTATGATTTAGGATTTGCTTCATTGGATGTTAGGGGTTAATTAGTTAACCACTGGATTTGGCACTTATACAAGAGGCTATAGGGAGGATACAGATGCAGGTTTCGGTTACTTTCAGAAAGATTGACGCATCTGATACTTTACGGAATTACGCTCAGGAAAAACTCTATCGCATCAAGAAATACGTCGAGGATCCCATCGAAGCACATGTGGTACTTTCGGTGGAAAAATTCAGGCACATTGCTGAAGTCAGCATCAATGCGAATGGTCTCCGGCTTAATGGTCAAGAGGAAACCGGAGACATGTACTCGGCCATCGACATGGTGGTGGATAAAGTCGAAACTCAGATCAAAAGGTACAGACAAAAGCTGAAGAAGCGCAAAAGCGACGGCGGGCCAAAACCTCTAGTAATGAAAATGAACGTCCTGGCAGGTGAAAGCTTCGAAGAAGACCGGGAACCGCAAGTTATCAAGACCAAACAGATAAATGCCAAGCCGATGGATATAGATGAGGCGGTGATGCAGATGGATCTTGCCAACAGCGACTTTCTGGTTTTCACCAATGCCAAGACCGAGAACATCAACGTCATCTATCGACGTAAGGATGGCAACTACGGGCTCATAGAGCCTGAAAACAAGTAAGATAACCCGCCATGCCAGGCGGGAGACCTGATAGATTGGGAGGGAGGCCTGGAGAGACTTTGTAGTCACTAGGCAGACTGAGAGCTTTCATGAAATTATTGGATATCCTGAACAAGGATTGTATTATTCCAGAGCTTCGTTCTCAGAATAAGCGAGAGGTCCTGGAGGAGCTCACCCGAGCTCTGTCAAACTGTAAAGCAAATCTGAATAAAGAGGCCCTGGTGGAGGTGTTGCTGGAGCGGGAGCGACTGGGTAGTACGGGAATCGGTGACGGCATAGCTATTCCCCACGGCAAGATACAGGATCTTGACGAACTTATCCTGTCGTTTGGGCGCAGCACCCAAGGGATCGACTTTGATTCCATGGACGGCCGGCCCACCCACCTCTTTTTCTTATTGATAGCTCCGGAAAACTCCGCTGGAACTCATTTGCGCGCCTTGGCCAAGATATCCCGGTTACTCAAGAGTGCCCACTTCCGTAAGAGACTTATGGAAGCTGGAACCATAGAGGAACTCTTCCAAGTCATCCAGGAAGAGGACAAAGAGTTTTGAAATCAGCGCATCTCCGGTCGATTTTGTGCGCCCCTAAAGGTTTTCCCCGCCACTTTGAGTCTAATCACAGTCATATTAGGTGACTGTCCGTTTGCATCTATAAGATCTTCTTTGTGAGACCCCGGCTACAGTCTGCACACCGGGGATTGCTTTTTTCCTTGCCAACCATTGAATATGAAGTGATGGTCGTAGCTCGTCACTTTGTTGGAAATTGCCAAGCGCTGGCGGGTTTGTCCAAAAAAGATCTGTTTGGACATTGGAGGTGACCATGAATGATCAAGAGAAAGGTAATGATCATAGCCGAGTGCGGGTTGTTGTGGTCACCGGACTGTCTGGATCTGGCAAGAGTACCGCTATAAAGGCATTTGAAGACCTCGACTTTTTCTGCGTGGACAACCTGCCGGTTGTATTGTTACCGGATTTTCTTAAATTACGGGAGGAATCTTCCGAGGACCTCTGGCATATTGCTCTCGGTATGGATATTCGCGAGCGCCGCTTTCTGGAAAGTTATCCCGAGATATTTAATGAACTGCGGCAGCGGGGCACCAATTTGGAGATTCTCTTTTTAGAAGCGACCGATGAGGCCTTACACCGCCGCTTCAGTCAAACGCGCCGCAAACATCCCCTTGTGGGAACCGGGACCGTACTGGATAGAATAAAAGACGAGCGTGACAGACTCAAAGATCTGAAGCGAATGGCCACCCGGGTTATTGATACATCAAATCTCAATGTGCACGAATTGAAGCGGATGATCTCCAGGCTGTACACCATTTATCCACAAGTGGAGACTCTGAACGTAAATGTGCTCTCTTTCGGGTTCAAATATGGTGTGCCAGCAGAGGCGGACATTGTCATGGACGTGAGATTTTTGCCCAACCCTTTCTTCATCAAGGAACTCAGAGATCTAAATGGCACTCAGGAACCGGTGATTCGGTTCGTTATGCAGCAGGATCACACCCAGAGATTTTTGGAGAAATTTACCGACTTGGTCAACTATCTCTTGCCACGGTATCAAGAGGAAGGTAAAAATTATCTGACCATAGCTGTTGGATGTACCGGGGGAAAACATCGATCTGTGGTCATCACCGAGCAATTGAAAGAGCAACTGGCAGGACTGGGCTACCCCGTAACAGCGGGTCATCGGGATGTTGAGGTGGATTAGAGGCGGCTACAATACAGGTGGGGAGGAATTTGACAACAGAGAACAGGGTATAGCACAAATCCGAAATCCGAATATCGAAATTGGTCCTTCGGACTCCCCACCCTACGGGCGGGTCCCCAGTTTCGAAACAAATTCGAATTTCCAAAATTGGTCCTCCGGACTCCCCACCCTTCGGGCGGGTCCCCAGTTTCAAA
>Ga0209536_100011643_pt1 | contig 12859 bp, 12 predicted proteins | sample DeeMarSeWOR28_12_FD_187461 | JGI IMG/M metagenome (GOLD analysis project Ga0209536, IMG submission 187461) | Marine sediment microbial communities from White Oak River estuary, North Carolina - WOR-2-8_12 (SPAdes) (version 2) | ecosystem: Environmental > Aquatic > Marine > Intertidal zone >...
CGTGCTCGGTGGTGCAAATATCGCCTTCATCTCCTCATCGGCACGTAAATGTTCGACCTCATCAGTAACCTTGCCATTTTTTACTTTACGGTATGGAGTAAGAAGAAATCCATATTCATCAACTGTCGCAAATATTGCCAGGGAAGCGATTAAGCCGATATTGGTTCCTTCCGGTGTCTCAATTGGACAGACTCGGCCGTAATGGCTGATATGAACATCACGGACTTCAAAACCAGCACGCCTTCTGTTCAAACCACCCGGCCCAAGAGCTGATAGACGCCTCTCATGTGTCAACTGGCTTAAAGCATTGGTTTGATCAACAACCTGACTCAATTCCCCGCGACCAAAGAAATAGTTGATACTGCTCGATACGCTCTTGGAATTCACCAAATCAGCGATACGCACCGGCTCCTCACCTTCCCTCTTCATACTCATTCGCTCTTGAATAGTTTTGCGAAGCTTCAGCAGCCCCTTTCGGATTTCACCTCCGGCAAGTTCCTCGATTGTACGCAGTCTCCTGTTACCCAGGTGGTCGATATCGTCAATCTCGCCCTCATTATTGCGAAGGGCTACTATATATTTCATTGTGTTGAGGAAATCTTCGGGACGAAGAACCATCTCGTCTTCGTCTACTGACTGCTCGAACTTACGATTTAGCCTGAATCTACCGACATTTCCGAGACGATAGCGGTTCGAATCAAAAAACTTCTCTGCAAAGAAAGTCCTTGCTTTTTCTTCACTGGGCGGATTTCCGGGTCTTAACCTCATATAGAACTTCAGAAGCGCCTGCTCGTGACTCTGGCAATCATCCTCCGCAAGAGTATTGAGAATGATCGGGTCCCGCACTTCCTCAATAACTTCGACTTTTTTGATTTTGCTTTGTCGAATTAAAGAAACTCTATCGCCGATTTGAGTGCCGGCCTCTACCTCTATTTCACCGGTTTCTTTGTCAACAATCGGACCTACCGCCCACATAGTAGGTTTGAGATCTGATACGGGAACATTTTTTGTCAGATAAAAGAAACGCAGGATGGACTCTGTAGTTCCGTAGGCCTCGTCTATTGCACGAAGAAAAATGGTTGCCGGTATCTTGCTGGACTGATCGATTCTGACAACCAAAACATCTTTACGAGTAACACCTATCTCTATCCAACTTCCTCTTTCCGGTATTATGCGGCCGCCGTGCAGCACCCTATCGCCTTCTTTGCTCTCGATTAGAAAATCAACACCAGGACTTCGGTGCAGTTGGCTCACTATGACCCGCACAGCGCCATTGATGATAAATTCTCCACCACCTACCATAATAGGCATCTCGCCGAGATATATTCCCTGCTCGGTTACATCTTCACCTTCCTTTCTGCGAAGTCTGCACCATATCTTTAATGGGTAGCCGTAGGTCAAACGCAACTGCCGGCACTCAATAGGTGTATAACGTGGCCTTTCCAGCTCATAGTGCAGATATTCCAAACACATACTCTTATCATAACTTTCAATAGGAAATATCTCGCGAAACAGAGCCTCGAGTCCGATACACTTTCTCTTGGTCGCAGCCACCTGTTCCTGCAAAAAGCGCTCGTAACTTCTTCGCTGTATCGCTACAAGATCTGGTATCTCAACGGCATCTTGGACTTTGCCAAAACTGCGAACAGTTTGCCCGGCACCAATCTTCACCATTACCAATCTCCCACAATAAATCTACCGTAACTTTTCCGGCACCAATAATTAGTACCGGACCACTCGACTCTCCCATTAATTTAGTATCTCGTACCTCACCGGGCGTTTCCCGCACATTAGAACTCAGAGTTCGAACCATGCTAAATGTTTCCTCTTTAGGTAAGCTCAACTACTGCGCCTACGGCTTCAAGCTTTTGTTGGGCGGCTTCAGCTTCCTCTTTACTCAACCCTTCTTTAACCGGTTTGGGTACGTTGTCAACAAGGTCCTTGGCTTCTTTCAGTCCAAGCCCCGTCAAAGCTCTTACTTCTTTTATAACCTGAATCTTTTTATCTCCGAATTCTTTCAGGACTACATTGAAGGTGCTTTTCTCTTCTTTTTCCTCAGCCTGGGCCTGTGGTGCAGGTCCTGCCATCATAACAGCACCACTGGCAGCCGGCTCAATTCCATATTCATCCTTGAGATAATCAGCAAGCTCTTTGGCCTGCATCAATTTCAGGCCCGCTATTTTGTCGCCAAGCTTCTTAACCTCACTGCTCCATTTCTTTGCGTCTTTAGAGCCCTCGGCTGCTTTTGCTTTTTTAGTCTCTTTTGCCTCTTCTTTCACATCCTCTTTTACTTCTTCTTTTGCTTTGTTGTTTGCTTGTTCCTTTTCTTCGGTTTTAGCCATTTCCAGTCAACTCCTATAAGTAAGCGCCTTGCGGTAGCCGAAACTCCACTGTTTCGTTTAACCCGTTATCGGGGCAGCCACACAGGCAACAATATTTCAAATCTCCTGAATCCTTTGATAATTTAAGCTGCTTCCTTCTCATCTCTTTCGATAATAGTCTTTATGCAGCCTGCGATAATTCCGGCAGGAGCAACAATAGCAGCAGTCAGTTTTGATCCAGGTGCCTGGGCCAAAGTGACAATTTTGCTCTGTAATTCCGCTCGCGTTGGAAATTTTGACAGTTGCTCCGCTGCTTTGTCCTCTAAAGCAGAACCATCCAGAAAAGCACCTTTAATCTCTATCACAGGAACCTTGCTGCGCCATTCGACCAGCTCTTTTGCCACATCAACGATACTATCACCACCATAAACAATAGTACAGGGACCGCTGAACAGAGCGGCTGCCGATTCCATCTTGCTTTCGCGCAACGCCTTCTTAAACAGTGAATTCCTGACCACCAATAACCTTATACCCTTTTCTTTAAGGTCGCCACGCATCAGGTTATTGTCAACACCTCCTACACCTTTAGTACTGACAACCAAAAAATCCTGGATATCTTCTTCGGCAATCTTCCTTTGCATTTCCGTCTGAAGTAATTCTTTTACATATTTGCTCATCTTCGCACCTGTCAATATGTTAAGCAGTTGGCTGTCAGCTATTCGCTATCTATTGAGTAATAGTTCGTTTCTAAATATTAACTGTTACGCTTGGGCTCATTGTTGCAGATATAGATACTTTTTTGATATATGTTCCTTTTGCCGCTGCTGGTTTGATTTTCTTTATATGTGATACAAAAGCCTCGATATTTCCTATTAGTTTTTCACTTTCGAAGCTTTGCTTACCAACGACCGTATGAACGTTACCACCCGCATCGTTCCTGAATTCGACTTTACCTGCCGCGAATTCAGCTACTGCTGTTGTAACATCGCCGGTTACCGTACCATTTTTGGGTGACGGCATCTTTCCCTGGGGTCCGAGAACCCGGCCGAGTTTACCTACTTTACCCATCACCTTTGGTGAAGCAATAGCCACATCAAAATCCATCCATCCGTCCGAAACTTTCTTTATCAGGTCATCACAGCCAGCCTCAATTGCGCCGGCATTCTTGGCTGCCTCAATGTTAGCGTCCTCACAGAAGGCAATAACTTTTTTCTGCTTGCCTATCCCGTGAGGAAGCGATATTGAGCCGCGAACCATCTGGTCGGCCTGTTTAGGATCAATGCCGAGATGCATCACACATTCGATGCTCTGGTCAAATTTTACAGACTTAAATAACTTGACTTTTTCAACCGCCTCTGCCAGGCTCACCGGTTCTTTGGTGACCTGTTCCGACTCTTGTTTATATCTTTTGCTTCTAATTCCCATAGCTCGGTCTGTATATAATCTCTCTTTCTATTCGTTATACGTTACCATCTATTTCTATACCCATACTACGGGCAGTACCTCTGATAATCTTCTCGGCCTGCTCCAAATCGTATGCGTTCAAATCTTTGAACTTGGTCTCAGCGATTTTTCGAACCTGCTCGGCACTGACCTTTCCGACCTTCTCTTTATTCGGAACGCCGCTGCCCTTTGCGATTTCGGCTGCCTGTTTCAGCAAAACCGCTGCCGGGGGGCTCTTCACCTCAAAGGTAAAACTTTTGTCCCTATAGACGGTTATCACAACCGGTACGATTGTTCCATCAAGTTGTTTTGTTCGTTCGTTGAATTGTGAAACGAACTGACCTATATTAACACCGTGTTGGCCCAAAGCAGGTCCTATCGGTGGTGCCGGTGTCGCCTGACCGCCAGGCGCCTGCAATTTAATCTTTAATGCTACTTCTTTGGCCATTGGTCACCTTTGTATCGTATCTTGTACCCTTACTTACGAAATTGCCCGTGAAATGTTGTCTACACTTTTTCAATCTGCCAATATTCGATATCCAGCGGCGTGTTTCTCCCGAATATAGTAACAATAACCTTCACAATCCCACGCTCTGTATCAATCGAATCAACTGTTCCTTCAAAATTCTCAAAAGCGCCTTCCCGAATTTTAATCATATCACCTTTCTCAAATTCGACTTTGATGCTTGGTGCCTCTTCAGGCTTTTCTGCTTCTAAAAGCATCTTTGCAACATCGGTATCCCGCATAGGGGTGGGAATTCCTTCGGTGCCGATGAAATCTCCGACGCCGGAAGTCTCTTTAATCATAAACCATGCTTTTTCCTGGACCCGGCCATCCTCAGCAGGCTCCATTTCCATAAAAACATAGCCAGGATACAGTTTCCGCTTATGGACTGTCTGCTTGCTGCCTCGGATTCGCCTAACCTGTTCTACCGGAACCTCTATTCTGCCTACAATATCGGTTAAACCTTCCTGACTTACCTTCTGTGTAAGGGCTTCTTTGACCTGCATTTCCTTATTAGCCGCAACTCGTAAAACATACCACTGCATATTAATGCCTATCTCGTTTTGCCTATCCTGTTTATAGCGTTGAGATGCTTATTGTTCTCAACGATTCACTAATTATTCTGACGGCTGAAATATTATATGGCAGCCTATCAAGATAACAGCCATCCAAAGAAAATTTGAAAACCCAAATCTGTAAATCCAAGAAATATTGCTAAAAGAATCACAAGCACAATAACGATAAATGTCGATACTGTTATTTCCTTTCTGCTTGACCAGCTAACCTTTTTCATTTCGCTTTCAGCCGCGATCATAAAATCTGCAACCGTCTGCTTATTGACCAACAAAAAAATCAATAATCCCAAGGCTACGAACAAACCGGCAGGAACCATGGTTTTGATCCATAAACCCAGATCCCATGCATCCAATTTCTTGTAAAGTTGATAACAACCTAAGCCTACAACTAATGCTGAACCAAAAGCACTACAGAGCCTTGTGTATTTGCCTTGTCCACGTTTATAAACATCAAAAACCATAATAATCTCACACCTATTGTCAAAGAATACAATTCAAAGCAGGCCAGGAGGGAATCGAACCCCCAACCTTCGGTTTTGGAGACCGACGCTCTGCCAAATTGAGCTACTGGCCTAATTTTTATGGGTCTCCATTATTCCATAAGCAGAAAATAGATCCCCTGTTCTTATTTCACCGCAAGGCGGGGCTGGTTTACTTACGCCGTATCTTATGGATTGTATGTTTTCGTTCCTTTTTACAAAATTTATTAAGCTGTAATTTCGGCGTACCCTCTGCCACACTAACACTTGTGCGATAGTTTCTCTGTTTACATTCGACACATTCAAGCCAGACAAATTCCCTTTTGCTTTTCTTCTTAGCCATAAAAACGCCTCTGTCCGCCCGGCAGTCTCATCCCAATAGAAATCTTCCTGTCCTGTATCATATTGTACTATGTTTAATTTCTAACGAGGTGCGTTTACCTGAGAGGTACCCTTAATATAGCTTATTGCGTTCGGGAACCCACAAACTTATTCCTGCCCTGCAAATACCAACCAGGCTACGTTTCACCGATGCTAATACGTTTGCTTTTGACAGTCGTGGATTCAACAGTTTTACAGAGATACTCATGCAAGAATTTTCGTTACTACACCAGCACCGACTGTCCGGCCACCCTCACGAATGGCAAAACGAAGGCCTTCTTCCATAGCGATCGGAGCAATAATCTCCACCTCCATCGCAATATTATCACCCGGCATACACATTTCCGCTGACTTGCCTTCCCGGCTCATTAAGGCAAGAACCGAGCCGGTGACATCAGTCGTTCTGAAATAAAATTGCGGCCTGTAGCCTGCGAAGAATGGTGTGTGACGACCACCTTCTTCCTTGGTCAGAACATAAACCTCGGATTGAAACTTGGTATGAGGTGTAATTGAACCGGGCGCAGCAACTACCTGACCTCGCTCAAGATCTTTCTTTTCCACACCACGAAGAAGCAAGCCGATATTATCGCCGGCCTGGCCTTCATCAAGTGTCTTGTTAAACATCTCAACGCCGGTAACAACTGTCTTGCGAGTCTCTTTTGCAAGACCAACGATTTCAACTTCCTCACCAACCCGGACTTTACCTCGCTCGGCCCGGCCAGTCCCCACCGTCCCACGTCCCTTAATGCTAAAAACATCCTCAACCGGCATAAGGAACGGCTTATCAACATCACGCTCTGGAACCGGCAGATAATCATCAACCGCAACCATCAATTCGTCAATGCACTTGCACGCTTCATCATCTTTACCTTCGCTTTCCATCGCCGCTAAGGCGGAGCCTTTAATAAGAGGAATCTCGTCACCGGGAAACTCATACTTGCTAAGCAGTTCCCTTATTTCCAGCTCGACCAACTCCAGCAGTTCAGGATCATCAACCTGGTCCACTTTGTTCAGGAAAACAACTATCCTGGGCACATTAACCTGACGGGCAAGAAGAATGTGCTCACGAGTCTGCGGCATAGGACCATCTCCGGCCGCAACAACTAAAATAGCACCGTCCATCTGTGCTGCTCCAGTAATCATATTCTTGATATAATCGGCGTGCCCGGGACAATCAACATGGGCATAGTGGCGTTTATCCGTTTCATACTCCACGTGTGCCGTGTTGATTGTAACACCTCGTTCCTTCTCTTCGGGGGCGTTGTCAATATCATCAAACCTCTTGATATTACCACCGCCAGCCAAGTGCGCCAGTCGCATTGTGATTGCGGCCGTCAATGTCGTCTTGCCGTGATCAACATGACCTATAGTTCCAATATTGATATGTGGTTTTACCCGTTCAAATACTGCCTTTGCCATCTTAATATACACCTCCAATGTGCTGGGTTAGTATTTATTTATACCTGACTTTGTAAACCTCAACGAATAGTTTAAACTTCTATATTTAACTCAAAGCTAAGATCACCGATAATTTTGCAAGCTATCTCAGCCTGACCTGCTTGCATTTAGCTGCTGATGGGGCTTGAACCCATGACCTCGTCCTTACCAAGGACGCGCTCTACCACTGAGCTACAGCAGCAATATTAACATTACTTTTCGCCACTCCGGCGACAATACCAACCGAAAAAAGATAAAAAAACTCTACCTAATTTGCAAAAAGCAAAAGTTACACCTCACCCTCATTTCTGTCTTAACTACTTCATATAGTTAATACAGAAACTAAGCTCATCATGCTATTTTTTACAATATAAACGATTTATATTATAAAACTAACACGAAAAGTTCAAAGATAAAAAAATAAAAAATACAAAAAAAATAAAAAAAAGAGTTCTAAATCTCCTCTGCCTTAAAATATTGATTTTTTAGCGAAAAATTGGCTTTAACAAGGCTTGACTCATAATCCGCCAAATATCTAAATTACCAAAATTCTTGATTAAAGCTCAATAATACCGGTTTGCTACAAAAAAGACAGACTTATTTTTCACAAAAAACTCATAAAAACTGCCTTTGTACAATGCTTTAGAAGACATTCACTCACATTATTCGCATACTTAAGCCAGGTTAACCACCTTTTGTGACGTATTCGGCTCTCTCTGGACTAAAGAAGGCGCCTAAGCCAGAGTTTGACCTGCATGAGCCATTTAGGTCTATTACGGGAGGGATTTATTTTGCTAAATGCTTTTATAACCTCGTTTGGATCAGATCCGGCAGGTGGTTCGCTAAGATAATTGTCAATTGTTAATATTATAACATGATTAGGATCTAAGTCCTTTTCCAGAAGGCAATTATCCACCAATTTGGTTGCTGCTTCAACATCTGGCCATCGTAAATAAGAGTCAAGCAATTCCGCTAAGATTTTATCTCTTTCTTCTACATTATTGACCTCTTCCTGAAGTATCCCAAAATACTTTGCTGCCTGCTGAAAAGCACCGGTTTTCTTATACAGCCCGGCTAATCTTTCCCGAATATCCTTAAGCATTTGTAGTTTATTCTCGCGCGTGGCTTTTCCCTCTGCCATTAAAAGAAAGGAAATCTTTTGTTCATCAGACAACTTCGCTTTTGTGCTTGGCAAGTCAAATTGGACTATCCACTCATTTAGGACACTGGTATCAGAGCTCTTAAATATCTCAAGCATAGCCTGCCAAGCTGGTTCGCTTTCACCTTCAACTGATGAATCAATTTTACCGGAAAGCCAAACTAAATCCTCCTGGCTGCCGACTTCACCGGCAATCTCTATTATTTTTTTCCTCACGATGGGATTGCTGTCGTTAATAAAACCTCTTAATATGTTTAGCGCTTTTGCCTTATCAATATAAATAAGCCCATCTACCGCGGCTTCTCGTACCAAATCTGTCTCGTCATTCAGTGCCTGAACAAATAAAGACTCAAACAATTTGCTTGATTCAGCTCTGCAAACGCTCCTTTGTGCACATAAACCAGCCATGGAGGTTAGCAATTCTCCACGTAGAGTCCCGTCGGCCAAACCTTTTTCCTGCTTATATCTCGCCTCTAATAAACCTAGATACTCGTTAACCTCCGCAGACCCTAAGCCGCCCTGCTCAAGCACTTTCTTGATTACATCAGCTCCTTTTTGTGCTTTGATAGGGTCCCGTTCATCCAGGTACTTTTTAGCCCATTCTAAGAGTTGTGTTCTTACTTCTGGCGAAACTTTGACACCTGAGTTAACGGAAAAGGCGTATTGACACGCTCTGCCGAGCGCAACGAACAACTCAATTCTGACCTCATCACGTTGTTCAATTTTGAGCTGTTCCAGCAAAATTTCAGCTGAATTCAATTCCACCATTAAAGCCAGAAGCTTCGCTGTTTTTAGTCGAACATTTCTCTCAGCATCCGAAATTAAATTGACCAAAATGGGCTCAAGTGTAGTAGGCAATTGAGCGTTTGGAGTCGAGCTTACACGATCCTGATAAACCTTATCCAATGCCCACAATCTAACTGTAACTTCTGAATTTTGCAAATGTCGGGATAGAAACTTGGCTTTGGTTGCATCATCCTTTCTTCCACTGTATACCTCATCTAATGCGGACAAATAGCGTTCCTCCCACAGACTCAAATCGCCTTTCAACTTGTGCATCTGTCCTTCCAGCCAAACCAGCCTGTCACGAAGGAATTCGTCTGTACTCTTGCTCTGAAGGATATTCACTGTCCGAATTTCTGTGTCCAGACCTACTGTTATACCCAGAGATTTCAAAGCTTTCTCTGCTGCCTCAGCTACCTGTTGTTCAGGATCGTTAACCAGCTTTATAAGTCTAATCACCGCCTGTTTATAAGGTTGAAGTTTCAATGCATATACCGCATTCAATCTCGTATTGACCGGTAGCGCTGGATTTGTTACTACTTTTTCAAGAGGTCCTGATATTTGCTCGTATTCAAAAATTAAAAGACCCTCAGCTGCCAATTTTGCCTCGGGGCCGCTCTTGGTAGGTAAGATCTCAAGCAAGGGCTGAATAAAGTCAACTTTTTTCTGGATACGTTTCTGTTCCGGTCGGGCCTGAATCAATGCCTTGCAGACAGCCATTCGTGCGACACTATTCTCAGATTGCCTTAGTGCTGACAGCAGAATTCCTCTCGCCGCCGGGTCTTCACTAAACAGCATCTCAGTTGCTGAATCTATACGTATCTGCTCGCTCGTACCCTCAAGTAAAGTACTTTCATAGATTTTCAACTGCTTGCTGAGTTCCGCCTTTGCACCTGCTTCTTTGGCGGTTGAATTTTCTCTGTCAGCACTAATACCGGCTTGTTGGCATCCTACCATCAATAGAAATATCAGCAAATATAGCTGTTTTGTGATCATTCGGATGACCCTAAACACAACTCCACTTGTCATAATAATCTTAAAATCCCTGCAAGTCAACTCTCATTGCTTTCATATGTCGTTCTCTATGAGTACATTTTATGGCCTTGGATGGAATTCCTTATGAATACTTCGCAGCCTTTCCTGGTCGACATGTGTATAAATCTGGGTAGTGGCGATGTCCACATGTCCCAACATTTCCTGGACGCTTCTCAAGTCAGCTCCACCTGTCAATAGATGCGTTGCGAAGCAATGCCTCAATGTATGTACAGTTAAATTTCCGGGCAATCCTGCACGAATTGCATATTTTTTTACTAATCTCCACACTTCAATACGACTCAAGGGCCGCCCGGTTCGAGAAAGCAAAAGAAAATCACCACTTTGCGATTTGGCCAGCTTCGGCCGAAGTTCCCCAAGGTACTCGAATGTTGCCGCGATGGCAGCTTTGCCAATTGGGATTACACGCTCTCTATTGCCCTTGCCCAAACACCGTAAGTATCCAATGTCAAGATTCAAATCCGAGGTTTTCAGCCCTGCCAGCTCGCTTGCACGTACCCCGGTGGCATAAAGCAATTCCAGAATCGCTTTGTCACGAAGATAAAAAGGTTCATCCGGAAATGGGGCGTTTAAAAGCTCTATAACCTTCTGTTTGCTGCAAATCGTGGGCAGTTTCTGCCATAGCTTTGGGCCTTCGAGTATGGCTGTAAAGTCATCGTCGATCAGACCTGTAAGCTTGGAAAACCGAAGAAACATCCTTATGGCAACAAGACAGCGCTTAATCGAGCTTTCGCTCTTTTCGGCCCGGCTGAGTAATTGTAGATATTTTTGGATAAGAACTGGCTTAATTTGCTCCAGACGACTCACATGTTGCGACTTACAATAACATAGAAAGCTCCTCAAATCACGCCCATAGGCCAGGACTGTATTGTTCGACAGACCCGCTTCAACAATCAGATAATCCAAAAAATCCTTAACGCTCTGGCCTAAAGGCAGGGAAACCAACTTCTCACTACTGGATTGTAGTTGCACCGAGGACATGTGGATCGTTCTCTAAATACGCAATACACAATAAGATACAGACAACTCGATAATATCAATATCGGCGTTAAAACGACTTTATCTTTAGCCTTGTGTATCAGCCAATACCTGCAAACAAGCCCAAAAACAATAAAATCACATCTTGACAACTAAGTCTAAGTCACAATAGTAGAGACAAAATATCGTCATTTACGAGAATATGTTAAAAATGAAGGATAATAATATGGAAGATACCAGGATGACCCGACGTCAATTGCTGCGATACGCAGCCGGCAGCACTTTAGCAATGGCAGGTTTCTCAGGCCACAAGACATGGGCCAAAAGATACAAGCCCCCTCGTGTCCGGGCCATCACAAGCGGACCCAAATTCCACTGGTTCAGCTATTACGACAAGTTGCAGTTCGACCCATCCGGCCGCTATGCTCTCGGAATGGAGGTCGGCTTTGAGCATCGCAGCCCAGGGCCGGACGACGTTATCAGTATCGGTATGGTCGATTTGACCGACGATGACCGTTGGATTGGGCTCGGCAAAAGTAACGCATGGTGCTGGCAGCAGGGTTGTATGCTCCAGTGGCTTCCCGGCTCAAAGAATGAAATTATCTTCAATTACCGACAGGATAATCGATTCATTTGTCACGTCCTCAATGTTAAAATAGGCAAAAAACGAACCTTACCTCACCCATTCTACACCCTCAGCCCGGACGGCCAAACCGCAGTAGCACCGGATTTCCGCCGTATACAGGATATGCGCCCCGGTTATGGCTACGCAGGTCTGCCCGACCCGTACGCAGATCATCCGGCACCAAAGGATTCTGGAATTTTCCTCCTCGACCTCGAAACCGGACACCAAAAACTCATAATTTCTATTGATGATGTGGCAAAAATCCCCAATCCGCACGCCGATTTCACCGGCTCAAAACATTACTTCAATCATCTGTTGTTCAATCCCGATGGCTCGCGATTCATCTTCCTGCACCGCTGGCGAATCAAGGGCAAAGGCGGTTTTGGCACGAGAATGCTCACGGCCCGACCCGATGGCACCGATATTCGTGTCGTGGACGATTACGGCCGTACCTCACACTTTATCTGGCGAGATACAACCAATATTCTCGCCTGGGCCTGGCACCCTTCACATGGAAACGCCTTTTATCTCTACGAGGACGGCACTCGCAAGGTCGAGGTGGTTGGAAAAGGCATCATGAACCAAAACGGCCATTGCAGCTACCTGCCGTCAAATAAATGGATTCTAAACGACACATATCCTGACAAAGAGCGAAAACAGCACGTCTATCTCTATAATGTCGAGACACACAAGAAGGTTCCGCTCGGAAGTTTCTATTTACCGCCGCAATATAAAGGCGAATGGCGATGCGATACTCATCCGCGTTTTAGCCCTGATGGCCGAAGCGTCATAATTGATTCTCCGCACGGAGGCAACGGCCGCCAAATGTACCTAATCGATATCAGTCAGATCGTCGCTTGAGCCTGTTTTGCCCGCACTTTACTAACTCTTTTAAGAAGGCCAAAGCCGAAAAAATGCAAAATACACCTGTTAAAGACTTGTTTTTGGGAAAGCATATCTTCGGCTTAAGACCAAAAATCAGGATATTACGCTGATGTTTGAAATTATCGAAAGAATTAGCATGTGCGACTAATTTTTCTGGCGCATTTTTTTGGGATGTGTTACTCTTTGTTTTATAAGGAATTATGAAACAAGGAGAACATCATGGATGACAAGATTA
>Ga0209536_100011644_pt1 | contig 12859 bp, 13 predicted proteins | sample DeeMarSeWOR28_12_FD_187461 | JGI IMG/M metagenome (GOLD analysis project Ga0209536, IMG submission 187461) | Marine sediment microbial communities from White Oak River estuary, North Carolina - WOR-2-8_12 (SPAdes) (version 2) | ecosystem: Environmental > Aquatic > Marine > Intertidal zone >...
ATTAAGGGAACAGATCATTCGAGATGCAATGACCCCGCTCGTAAATTATCAATATTTTCATGAATTATTAGAGCAGGAATTGTATCGGTCGAGAAGGTACCAATTTCCATTATCGATTATTATTGCGGATATTGATGATTTAAAAACCATCAATGATGCGGTCGGCCACCAGGCAGGTGATTATGTGATAAAGTCTGCCGCGAATTGTATCAGAAAAGAATTGAGACAGTCGGATCATGTCGCTCGATACGGGGGAGACAGATTTGGCCTCATCTTACCCGAAACGCCTCTGACAGGCGGATTGCGGGTCGCCGAACGGCTTAAAAAAGCGATTAATGCCTTGAAATGCGGGCATGAAAATAAAGCGTTAACATTTACCCTGAGCTTCGGTGTGGCAACCTTGCTACCCGATCAAGATGCTTCCAAGGACGAATTCATTCAAATGGCGGAGAAGGCCCTGTCCTCTGCAAAAGCCAATGGTAAAAATCAGTTTTGTGCGGTTAAAAACTAGCAGACCTGGTCTTAAGGCGCCCTCCGAAAAGCGGCCGGCTGCCCATTACTGAACAATAAACGGCGTCGCCCCTTGCTCGCCAGTCACAATTTTTTTTAACACTTCCTCAATTTTGGCCGGAGTTGTCGGGCCGGAGATTTTATCGAAAACGGAACCATCCTTGAAAAACATCAGGGTCGGAATGGATTTAATGCCATATCTGGCTGCGGTTTGCTGACTGTCGTCCGCGTTGCACTTGACAAACAGGATCCGATCGCCGTAGCTTGCGGCTAATTTTTCGATCATCGGTCCAATGGCCTTACAGGGCCCGCACCAGGGCGCCCAAAAGTCAACCAGGACCGGTTTGTCTGCCTGCAGGACCTGGGATTCAAAGCTGCTGTCATCCATTTCGATTAAATTTTCAGTCATCGTTTTTGGCCTCCTTTCATTAAATCGGGTCAGCCCGTTGAGCCCGTGTGCCGGTTGGCCCGTGTGATGGCGTGATTTTTAATTTCACGGGCGAACGGGCAAACCGGCTAACCGGTCATTACAAGTTTAGGATACTTTTTCCAACTTATGTTCGCCAGTGTGAAGCATAAGGGTATATGACCCTGAAAGTCCATTGAAGTTACAATAATTTTCTCTTGCTTATTCCCGCTTGCAATGAAAAATATAGATATCATCAAAATGCAGATTGATTGTGTGGTGTTGTGGAGCTTAAAAACCCTTCATTGGAGTCAACTTGAATTCCCGCCAACGCGTAAGAGAGGCGCTGCTGTGCCGCAAGCCCGACCGCATCCCCAAAGCTCTGGGTTTTTTTAATCAGTCCTTTGATGCCATCGCACCCACGGCGCCCGAGGACTACTTCAATCTGGACGTTCGCTTTGCCGAATTCGACCCGCCCAAAAATCAGAATGCCTTTCGGCGTTATCTGGACCGTCTGCCCCGGGACATTCACGTGGGCAGCCAGGCCCAGCTGCGCATCTACCATGAATGGCAGTATCATCCGGAAAGGGGTCGTTCCCGGCCGCTGAGCAGCATTCGCTCGCTAAAGGAGCTGGCAAGCTATGTCCTGCCGGACCTGTCGAATCCGAGCCGCCATGCCGGACTCGCCAAACAGGTCAAGCACTGGCATGACCAGGGCAAGGCAGTGGCCGGTATGCCGCCGCATTTAGGCGGTGAGCTGTTTGAGACGGCATGGCGCCTGCGCGGATTTGAAAATTTTATGATCGATCTGGTGGAACGCGCCGAACTGGCCGATTACCTGCTCGAACAACTGACGGCGATGTTAATCGAAAACGCGCTCATTTTGGCCCGGGCCGGTGTCGATATCCTGCTGTTGGATGACGACGTGGCCATGCCCACCGGCCTGATGATCAGCCCGTCCACGTGGCGCCGCTTTTTTAAAGAGCGCATGGCCAGGGTTGTCAACAGCGCCCGGGAGGAATCCGCGGATTTATTGGTTTTCTACCACAGCGACGGCGACTTCACAAAGCTCATACCGGACCTGGTGGATATCGGTGTCAACGTCATCAACCCGGTCCAGCCCGATTGCATGGATGCTGCCGCCATCAAGCGCCAGTTCGGAGACCGGCTGGCCCTGTGGGGAACGGTCGGCAGTGCCCGCTTGTGGGATCAGGGTACCCCGGATCAAATTCGGTCCGAAGTCGCGCGTTGCATTCATACCTTAGGCCCGGAGGGCCTGCTGCTGACACCGGCATACGACATCGATTTTGCGCCCTTTGAGAACATCGTGGCCTTTATCGAAGCGGTCGAAGAGCTGGGACGGATTTAGCGCAGATGACTTTTTCGATGTCAAAATCATTTTACGGCTGGTGGATCGTTGGGACCGGCACACTGATTTTATCGGTGTCCTCCGGCATCGGGTTCTACGGTCACGGCGTGTTCCTGGACCCGCTGCGCACGCTGCATGGATGGCCCAAGGCAACCATCTCTTCGGCCGTCACGCTCTATTTTCTAACCTCGGGCATTATGGGGATGATTATCGGACGCCAGGTCGACCGCTACGGGCCCAAGGGGGTATTGATCGTCGGGTCGGTGGTCATCGGCGCGGGTTTCGCGTTGTTAAGCCGTATCAACACTGTCTGGCAGCTGTATGCGGTCTATTTTATGATGGCCCTGGGATTCAGCTGTACCTCACTGGTTCCGGTCAACACCCTGATTACCAACTGGTTTATTCGCAAACGCGGCTTTGCCATGAGTCTTGCCAACACCGGCCTTAGCGCCGGCGGCATCGTTCTGGTTCCGTTGGCCAGCTACATGATTTCCCGCTGGGGACTGACCGTGGCCCTGCCGGTCCTGGGAGCGATCTACTGTGTGGTGGTGATTCCCAACGCAATCTTTTTCATCCGTCAGCGTCCGGCCGACCTGGGCCAATTTCCGGACGGCGAACCGCCACCGACCTCGGCCGCTGAACTTCCCGGCCCTGCCCTTGACTATGCCGCGCAAATGCAGGTCTGGACCAGGCGACAGGCGGTCCGCACCCTGGCGTTCTGGTCTATCGTGGTCGCGTTTCTGCTGGCCCTTGCGGGTCAGATCGCCTTTCTGGTCCATCAGGTGTCCTTTCTCAGCCCGTATCTTGGGGTCAGCGGTGCCGCCACCGCGGTCAGCATCACCGCCGGGGCCAGTATTATCGGGCGACTGATTCTGGGCACGTTCGTAGATCGCTGCGACAAGCGCTATGTCATCATGGTCTGTTTTCTGGTTCAGGGGGCGGCCATGCTCACGTTGGCCCACTACCATCATATAGTCATTTTGTATCTGGGCACCCTCGCCTTCGGCCTGACCATGGGATCCATTATCATGATGCAGTCGCTGATCATCGGCGAGTGTTTCGGCCTTTTGTCGTTTGCGACCGTTTCGGGGCTGGCGGGATTGTTTACCATGACCGGCGCGGCTTTCGGACCCGTCATCGCCGGCCTGATTTATGATGCCGCCCAGAGTTACCGCACGGCCTTCACCATATTTGCGGCCATGAGCTGCGTGGCCATCCTGATCATATGTTTTGCCAAACCGTCGAATCCGGGATAGTGGTCCCGGTTTAACTTGACACCGAATACCATCGCGCTTAGCTTTGCCACATAAACCGCGTTTTGGATCGGTTTAAAATTATGGATTGCCCTAAAGTAGCCCGGAATGTCAAACAGATTGCAGGTTGCCCATATGCGAAAATCACCCGTCATACTGATACTGTTTCTGATCCTGATTGTGGGTTGTGCCACCAGCCCGACCGGCAGACGGCAGCTTATGATTGTTTCGGAGGACTCGGCCATTGCCGCTTCGAAACAAGCCTACGTAGAGATGCTGAAACCCTACGAGCAGCAAGGCAAAATCGATAACGACAGGCCGTTGAAGGACCGGGTCTACAAGATTACCGGACGGCTGGTGGCCCAGGCCATCCAAATGCGGCCGGAAACGAAAAACTGGGAGTGGAGTATCAAGATCATCGACGATCCCAAGACGGTCAACGCCTGGGCCATGGCGGGTGGCAAGATGGCCCTCTACAGCGGCCTGGCCACCCAGCTCAATGCAACCGATGACGAACTGGCCCAGGTTCTGGGCCATGAGATTGCCCATGCGCTGGCCAAGCACTCGGCCGAAAAGATGTCGGTAGCCATGGCCAGCTCGATCGGGGTGGTCGCCGTCGGGGTCGCTGCCGGAGACAATAAGGGCTTGGCCCTGACAGGGGCAGCCTTGGCCGCCGCTCTGGCGGTCCAGATGCCCAATAGCCGCTCGGCGGAATCCGAGGCGGATCGGATCGGTATTGAATTGGCGGCCAAAGCCGGTTACGATCCGCGTGCGGCCATCACCCTCTGGCAAAAGATGGCCAAGGTCGGCGGCAAAGGTCCGCCCGAATTTCTGAGCACCCATCCGTCCCCGGAAAATCGCGAAAAGAAGCTTGCCGAATTTGTCCCCCAAATGATGCCCTATTACGAGCAAAAAGGGACACGGCCGACGTACCAGTTGAAAGGGTAGCGGGAGCTATCATAAGCGATGCCACGACGGTCGTTTATCCGTCCGATGTGCCCCAAAATTCCCTGATCATCAATAAGGAGCCCAGCCATGCATGTTATACACTGGAAAGACTGCGAAGAAAAAAAAGTTGACAAATTTCCTTACAGGGGCAAGATGCACGATGTGATCGGTACCAGTATCCGCTGGCTGTCACAGCATGGAGACGACGGCAACGGTTACCCTGAATACGGCCTGCGTTTTTTTACCATCCAGCCCGGGGGCCAGATTCCCATTCACAACCATTTTTATCATCAGACCATGTTCATTATTTCCGGTGAGTTCGAATGCTGGGAGTTTGACCCCGAAACGGATGAACTCGTAAAAAAGGTCGTCTGCGGTCCGGGGACGTCGATCTATATCCCCAGCATGCAGCCCCACGGTATGAAAAATATCAGCGATGAACCCGCCACCTTTACCTGCTGCATCGCCAATGTGTACGACAAGGAAGACACCCTATGATTGGAAAGCGTTACTCGAAGCGAGTGGAACGCTAAATACTTGCCAGCCTGATTAGGCTGGAATAATGGAAAAATGGGGTAATGGAATACTGGGTATAAAGCGAAATGAATCTATATTTTATCCATCAGAAGGCAAACTCTGAATCTTTAACCAATATTCCAGCATTCCCTTATTCCAACATTCCAACTATTTGAAATTTAAAGCATAGCTTTGATACCAGCGGGAACCCTAACCCGCCGGTGTGGTCTCAAAATCTGCTTTTCGATCAAGTCCCCCCACAAATCGCCGAAGAATACCACATCCTCAATGGTGCCCTTTACGGGAGTAGCGTCCGAAGACAGCCACCCTTTGATCTCACCGGACCCTGACGACACATCCTCCGGGTTGATCTGAAATCGAATGAAATAATCTTTTCCGGTCTGATTGCCTTCCCGGCGGCGAAATCTGTCTTCCGTTTCAATATCGGCGATATGAAGCGTTACGGGCTGCATCTGCGCTTTGACATACAACGGCAGCTTGTATGGGCGGTTGCGCACGAGGGAACCATAACGCCCATGGCGAAAGTTGTAAAACAGGGTGAGATAATCTTCGTAGATTCGATCGGCCGCCATGGATTCTGTTGTTATGAGAGCTTTCCCGGCGGGGGTGGTTTGCTGATATATGATTTCGCGGGTCTTGTAATTATATCGGATGCTTCGCAGGCTTTGCGTTGTGCCGCGCTGTTTTTTCAACTCAAAATAGACCGGATGCAGGCGGTCCTGATCCGATAAGTAACGACAAAAGGATGTATAGGTGTAAGTTACGCCTCCCAGGAAAAAATTGATAAAACCAACCCCGTGGCCCTCCAGGCTGATTTTGTAAATATCGGAGACATCTGTTGGCATAAATCCGGTCTTGGCGTCACCAACATGGTCAAGGAGTCCATAGCCGATCTGGTATCTGAGCTCCTCCCCCAGGTATTTTTCCAGAAGGCCCGGGTCCGATCTAACGCCAGCCGCCCGGATCGGCGCAAACGGCCTGGCCAGCATAAGACCCCAGCCGCACATCATATACCTCAGGCAATCACGGCGGGAGAAGGAAGGACGGCTATATCTATCTGGTTTGTTGAAAAGGAAGCCCATGACAGTCACCAGAACAAAAAGGCCATTTGGAAAATCCAAATGGCTTCGGTATTTACCCCGGGAAAAATATTTTAAAAGTACTCATCCGGCAACCGATGGCCACTTGTAAGACCGCTTTCAGTTTGCTCAAAGTCGATGAGTGGTTGTGGGAGCGGCTTTCAGCCGCGCTTAGCATTTACACCGGCATCGCAGATCGCGGATGGAAAAGGAAAAAATCAGAGATTACCCGTCCGGCATGACGGTTTCAAGCGCCAGGGCCAATACAACTTTTTGTGACACGGCCAGCATGGATTCCGGATCCAGGGTGCCCAGAAACTTTATCAACCGCTTTTTGGACACCGTGTGCAGATTATCGGCCTGCACAAAAGACGGTTTCGGGAGATTGCCTTTTTGGTCGATGAACACCTCGGTGGGATATCCCTTTCCTTGCGTGGTTATTTCTACCACGATAACCTTATCGAGGTATTTAATCACATTTTGCCTGGTTAAAATGAGAACCGGCCGGGTGCCTGTCCGGCCGCCCAGATCAATCAACCATACATCGCCGCGATTCATTCATCCCCCCACTTTTCCGCCTTCAGCCAGGCGTCAGAATCTGCTAAATCATCGGGATTTTCCTTCAGTTTTTGGATCCAGGTGTCCTCAAATTGTGTTATCTCGGCCTGTCTGATCCATGTTTTCACGGCCTCTCGCACCAGGGCGGATCGTGTGAGCCGAGCTGTTTTTGCATACTGGTCGATGGTCTTGAGGAGATCCTCACCAAAGCTTATCTGAACATTTTTCATCGCGCTTGCCAAATACCTGTTGATTAAATGTATCAATAAACATATAAAAATATATATCTTAATCGCTATATTATTGTCAACCATAAAAGGGGAGCCTATGCGTAAGCGCTTGAAAGCCAAAACCGCTCTTGTTACCGGGGCCGGCAGGGGTATCGGTCGCTGCATCGCCGAGACCTTTGCCAGGGAAGGCTGCCGGGTCTGGGCCACCAGCAGAAATATGGACCCGCTAGGGGACCTGGGGTCGCTCGACGGAATTCATATCCATCAACTTGATGTGACCGATGCCGTCAGTGTTGCCCGGGTATCGGAAAAGATCGGCGGCATCGATGTTCTGGTCAACAATGCCGGCTATGTCGCCATTGGCACCGTCCTAAACTGCACCGATGCGGACTTGCAGCTGTCATTGGATGTCAATTTATACGGGGCCTATCACATGATCCGGGCCTTTTTGCCGGGGATGCTCGCCCGGGGCGCCGGCAGCATTATCAACATTGCCTCGGTATTGTCCAGCGTCTCGTCGGCCGCCGAGCGATTTGCCTACGGGGTGTCCAAAGGCGCCTTGATCGGCCTTACCAAATCGGTGGCCCTTGATTATGTTGACCGGGGCATCCGCTGCAATGCCATCTGCCCGGCCACGATTCTGACCCCCGGCCTCAATGCCCGCATCGAATCCAGTCCGGACCCGCGCGCGCTGCGCCAGTCCATCATCAACCGGCATAAAATGGGACGCCTCGGAACGGTGGCCGAGGTAGCCGAGGCGGCCGTCTACCTGGCCGACGACAAAAGCGCTTTCATGACCGGTCAGCTCCTGATCATGGACGGCGGCATGACGCTCTAAGTCTGTGTACTTGGTACAATTATCACAACACACAGCACCGTTTAAGGATTTATAGAGGATAAAATTCCCCCTGTCCCCCCTTTTTCAAAGGCCCTTGCGGGTTTTTAGTGGGCAAAATATTGAGGGATTCGAAATTTTCTTCATTTATTCCATGTCATTGCCACGAAGGAGACTGTGTCAGAAGGTCTGCAAACACCAATTACTGACCGTCATTCCGGACTTGATCCGGAATCCAGGGCTGTTTGGCCTCTTTCCGCTACTGGATGCCGGATCGGGTCCGGCATGACAAAAGAGAAACATCTGACTATATCTACCCGCTGAAAATCCTGAAGCTCCTTTGGAAAAGGGGGCAAGGGGGATTTTTGACGTTGAGGTCTCAGATGGGAGGCGGCAATCGGGTAAAACGGCGAGTTGTGAAACAGCTTATAGCAATTGACACGGCCCTACTGTTATCCTATATTCGCCCGCAAAAAAAACAGTCTGAAACAGCCGATGTCGGCTGCGGATATATCAAAGGAGGCGTTGTATGAAGGTGGATGAAAACCGAATCTATCTCGAAGATATCGGGGAAATTGTCATGTCGCGCGGCGGCCGGGACATCTGGCTGATCAAGGGAATTACCCGGCACGAAGCCTTTCGGGGCAGATGTCTGCCGGAAAGAATTTATGCGGTTGATTTTCCCGGCCGCGGCGTCGGCGAGGAGTTTCTCCTCAGCCGCCAGGCCTGCGGAGCCGAAAAATTTTTAATGATCAAGGAGATCGGTCACGACATGATGCGCCTGTTCGAGCGGATGTTCGATGGGAAGCTGGCGCAGTTTGTTATCCTCTGGGGCGGACGCCCGCTGGACCTGCTGGACGCCAATCCCCCGCTGCACCGCTCCCGGCTTCTCGACACCACCTACATAAAACTCACCCGGGTCGAAGACAATGCCGTTTCCCGCGGCTGGAATATCGTCGAAAGCTCATTTGTCGGGGAGTGGTGGCAGGACGAAACCTGGATCATCATGGAAGAGTGCATCGCTTCTGGATCTACCCTGACCTATTTTGTAGAAGAAGCCCTCAAGCATCACCGACCCCGGAAGATTTTCCTGTTCCCGGTGTGCGCCAGCCTCGAAGGCCTGGAGGGAATCTGCCGCATCTGCATCGATCAGGGGGTTGAGCTCATACCGGTTTTCAATGGCGCCCTGATCCAGGTGGCCGAAAAAGGGGTCACCCTGCCCTTCACCGATCTCGGCCTGCAGCCCCTGACCATCGTCACCCAGCATTTCTACAATGACCTGAAGGAGCGCTACCAGAACAAACCCCTTTGCTGGGTCGGTGACATCGGCGATTCAATTTACAAGCCCGAAGATCATCTCATCGAGACGCTTTGCGACATGCTGGCCGTCGGAATGGATTTTGAACGGGAAGATTTTTCCCTCTGGAGCCCCATCGTGCGCTCGCATGGGTTTCTGGCCCGGATGGAAAAATCCCATCAGGAAGTGTTTAAAGCCGTCGCCGGTTACCTGAAACCGAAATGATCAAATAACACACTGATTTGCAATACGTTTACAGCATCTGTGATTTCAATATTAAAAATAAGTCGGCAGAGTCGTTTGAAGAAAAAAGGGCACGTTCAGCCAGGAGCATGCCCTTTTTTTTGTATTCACTGAATATTTGCGCAGGCGTCGTTCCTCTATGCCAGGTGCCGAAATCGGAGCCGCTAATGCGATCGCATCCAAAGTCTGTCTCTGAATGGTTAATGATCTTCGAGCGATTATTTTAGGTGCCTTGACTTCTCTGCCAGCCAGCCTCATCTGCCATGCACGACCCAATCGTCAGATTTAACCGACAGTTTTTTCAACGACATTTTTCAAGTTGTTCAACAACGAAGTTGAGGGGATTACTACGACTTCGCGATCGCTTATTCTGGTAACGTAGCGGGGCTTGTCCTGGTATGCGATATAGGCTTTTCTGAGTTCTTCGCTCAAGTGATTGAGGTTGTCCGGTGAAATCCCCTTCTCATCTACCAAAGACTTTAAATTGACTATTTTGTCGCCACCTTCGATCCATGCAATCCCAAATTTCTTCGGGGGCTTTCCTAAAAAGATGTAAGTAGAATCTTCAGCGGGCACAACTTCAAGCGGATCGTTGGTCTCATTCGCCAGTTTTTCAAGCGGGGACCTTACGGTTTCTAATTGTTTTGCTGCAGGTGTTGATGATTCAAGTGGGGGATAATCGGGTTTGCCGCCAAAAATCTTTCCCAAGATAGCCATAGCTCCTCCTTTAAGTTTGCGGCGAGCCATGGAGATCGGGAACAATGAGAAGAAGCAGTCGCGGTTTTTCAGGGGATGACATGGCTTCGCCTAGTTTTCCCCCTGATCCGAACTGTTTCGTAAATACTAATCATTTTCACGACCCCCTGTCAACCCTTGTTCACGTAACTTGACAAGTGCTAACCCTTATAAGCCATTAAAACCTTTTAGAATTCAACATTCCAGCAAGTGGAGACGGCGCTCTGTCATGTCATATTGCAAATAGCCCCAAACCGCTCAATCTGATTGCGTTGGAAAACGGAAATCAACCTCATAAGTCCTGCCCGCCAGGCTCAACCGGCTGACCACCGGGGTTGTTTCGGCAATCACATTGCCGCGGCGAATCACGAACAGCCGGGTCGGCTTCAAGCGCAGGGCCTCCATGGGATCGGCGGCCTGGAGAATCACCAAGTCGGCATGGCAGCCCGGCTCCAGCCCATAGTCTTCCAACCCTAATACTTTCGCGCCGTTGGTTGTGACCGCGGCAAACATTTGCTGCATCTGCGCGGCCCCCGTCATCTGGGCCACATGCAGCCCCATGTGGGCCACCTCCAGCATATCGGCGGAGCCGAAGCTGTACCAGGGATCCAGGAGGGCGTCCTGGCCAAAGGCCACATTGATGCCGGCCTCCATCAGTTCCTTGACCCGGGTCATCCCGCGTCGTTTGGGGTAGGTGTCGTGGCGGCCCTGCAGGGTGATATTGATCAGCGGGTTGGCCACCACGTGCATGTGGGCCTCGGCCATCAGGGGGATCAGCTTGCTGACATAGTAATCATCCATGGAGTGCATGGAGGTCAGATGGGATCCGGTTACCCGCCCCTCGAGCCCCAGGCGTTTGGTGTGATAGGTCAGGGTTTCGATGTGGCGCGAGTTGGGATCGTCGCTTTCGTCGCAGTGCATGTCCACCGGCAGGCCGCGCTCGGCGGCGATTTCGCACAATGCCTTAACAGCGTCCGCCCCAGCGGCCATGGTTCTTTCAAAATGGGGAATGCCGCCCACCACATCCACACCCAGATCCAGGGCCCGTTCCAGGTTGGCGGCATTGGGGCTGTGTCGTAAATAGCCATCCTGGGGAAAGGCCACCAGCTGCAGATCGATATAGGGTTTGAACTCGTCACGCAGCTCCAGAAGCGCGATGACGGCGGTCAGATTATCGTCGCTGACATCCACGTGGCTGCGGATGGCCAGGGTGCCGCGGGCGATCGCCCAGCGGCAGACTTCAGCGGCCCGGGCCTTGATGCTGTCGACAGTGAGATTGGCTTTGAATTCCCCCCACAGCTCGATACCCTCCAGCAGGGTGCCGCTTTGATTCACCCGGGGCCGGCCGTAGCTCAGGGTGGAATCCAGATGGAAATGGCTGTCCACAAAGGGCGGCGTGACCAGCCGGTCCGAGGCATCGATCTCCCGTCCGGCCCGGGCTTCGAGGTCAGTGCCGACGTCGACAATGCGGCCCTTATCCACCGCAATGTCGATGCCCGTGCGGCCATCTGACAAGTTGGCATTCCGTATGACAAGATCTAACATATGACACCTCAAAATTCATATGTGATTTGTTCTAAGAAGATATTCCTGTCAGTGAAAAGGAATATAGACCGGGATAATCAAATCCGAATATCGAAATTCGAAATCCGAAACAATACCAAAATTCGAAAACTCCAAATTCAAAAATTGAAACAGCTTCTCAGCCTCCTTTTTCTTCCCTGCGATAGGGTTTCAGCAGCCCGGCCGGCACGGTTGCCTTTCTGGAAACACTGATCAGGGCCACTATGGTCAGCAGATAGGGAATCATCAAAAAGAGATGAAACGATACGGCAACCCCCACACCCTGCAGTCTCAGCTGGAGGCCGTCCAGAAACCCGAATATCAGGGCCCCCAGGGCGCCTTTAAACGGATCCCAGTTGCCAAAGATAACCATGGCTATGGCCACCCAGCCCCGGCCGCCGATCACATCGATTAAAAACATATTCTGATGGGCCAGGGTGAGAAAGGCGCCGCCGATGCCCATCAGGGCGCCGCCGGCCACCACACAAAGGGTGCGGGTCAACAACACATTAACGCCAACCGTGTCGGCCACCACCGGGTTTTCGCCCACCGTCCGGATTTTCAACCCGACTTTGGTGCGGTAAAGCAAAATCGCAAGGATCGGAATCAACAGCCAGGCAATGTAGGTCAGTGAATACTGAGTGAACAGCCCGGGGCCGATCACCGGGATTTTGGAAAGCAGCGGTATCGAGATTTGCTTGAACGGCTCGATGATCGGCGGCACGGTGGGAGAGCCGAAGTGCAGCCGGTAAATGAACATGGCCAGGCCGGTGGCAAACAGGGTGATTCCCAAGCCCGATACATGCTGGCTCAATCCGAGATAAACCGCTAAAAAGGCCATTAGCAGCCCCAGCAGCATACCGACCCCGGCCGCGGCCAGCACGCCCAGCCAGATGGAACCGGAGTTGAAGGTGACCAGAAATCCCGTCATGGCGCCCATCAACATGATGCCCTCGATGCCCAGATTCAGTACCCCGGCCCGCTCGGAAAGGATTTCACCGAGGGTGGCGAAAATAATGGGCGTTGCCATTCTCATCGTGGCGCCCATGAGACCGGATATGAAAGCGATATCGAGAAGCTCACTCATTATTTTTGCATTACCTTTATCTTGTATTCAGTAAAAAGCAGGAAGATGAGCATCACCATCAGCGACATTCCCTGGATGACCTCGGCGATATAGGTCGGCACGCCGGTCATGCGGCTCATGGTCTGGGCCCCGACGATAATGACGCTGAAAAAAAGAGAAGAAAACAGAACGCCCACAGGGTGCAGGTTGCCCAGCATGGCAATGACGAT
>Ga0209536_100011645_pt1 | contig 12858 bp, 10 predicted proteins | sample DeeMarSeWOR28_12_FD_187461 | JGI IMG/M metagenome (GOLD analysis project Ga0209536, IMG submission 187461) | Marine sediment microbial communities from White Oak River estuary, North Carolina - WOR-2-8_12 (SPAdes) (version 2) | ecosystem: Environmental > Aquatic > Marine > Intertidal zone >...
CTGAAAATCTGTATTTGCCTGTGGTAGCTATTTTTTACCAGGATATACTTTTTGGCTTTTGTTCCGTATTTAATGAAATTATAACTTGGAACTGTTCCAAAAAAAACGAAAAAAATCAGATGCTGTTCCGGTAAAATGTTTAAGAATATATTAGTTGTCATCAGCAGACTTACCACCGCAAACGCAACATGAATGCTGGCATCCAGATAAAAACCAAAAATTCGGCTCAACCAACCCATTAAACAAAAATAACCAAACTGTTCATAACGTATCCTTTTGGTTAAAAACTTTAGGCTACCGCACCATGAATTAGCCAATTTTACAAGAATTAATTCCTAATTTTGTTCACTATTATTTTAGCTATAAAATTCGGTATTATGGTGACTGACCTGTTTGCTTCAAGACACATAGGAATACGTAAAGATGATCTGCCTAAAATGCTTCAAACCATTGGCGTGGAAAGTATAGATCAGTTAATAGATGAGACTATTCCGGGTGAAATAAAGCTTCAAAAGCCTTTGGATCTAAGCAAGGAAATGAGCGAACATGAATTCTTGTCGCATATAAATGCACTTTCCGAAAAAAATAAGGTATTCAAAACCTATATCGGTCTGGGATACAACGAATGTATTACGCCATCCGTTATTAAAAGGAACATTCTTGAAAATCCGGGATGGTATACAGCATATACCCCATATCAGGCAGAAATTGCGCAAGGTAGATTAGAAGCCCTGTTAAATTTCCAAACTATGATTTGCGATCTTACCTCTATGGAGCTATCCAACGCTTCTCTTTTAGATGAAAGTACCGCAGCTGCTGAAGCTATGACCATGCTTTATGATGTAAGGCCCAGGGAACAAAAGAAAAATGAGGTTGTAAAATTTTTTGTATCCAATGAAGTAATGCCGCAGACCCTGTCATTATTGCAGACCAGATCTAAACCGCTTGGAATTGAATTGGTCATTGGTGATCATGAAACATTTGAATTTGATGAGGGCTTTTATGGAGCTTTACTGCAATACCCGGGGAAATTTGGCCAGGTATGCGACTATAGAAGTTTCGTTCAAAAAGCAAAGGAGAAAGAGATGAAAGTAGCAGTAGCTGCAGACATACTTAGTTTAGTTTTATTAACCCCACCTGGTGAAATTGGCGTAGATGTAGTTGTTGGAACAACGCAACGATTTGGAATACCATTGGGCTATGGGGGCCCGCATGCCGCATTTTTTGCCACCCGGGAAGCATTCAAAAGAAATATTCCCGGAAGGATTATAGGGCTTACAAAAGATACCGATGGCAACCCGGCATTACGTATGGCTTTGCAAACCAGAGAGCAGCATATTAAAAGGGATAAAGCCACTTCTAATATTTGTACGGCACAGGTTTTACTCGCTGTAATGGCAGGGGCCTACGCTGTCTATCATGGTCCAAAAGGATTGGAGTCTATTGCAAACAAAGTTCATTACAATGCCAGGTTATTAAGTCAGTTACTGGAAAAACAGGGCTTTAAACAGTTGAACACCTCATTCTTTGATACAATTAAAGTTCTGGTTCCGAACACCGGTTCCTTAAAATCTATTGCTGAAAAGAAAGGTATTAACTTTAATTATATTGATACTAATACAGTTTCGATATCTGTCAATGAGGCGACAAGCCGGGATGACATAAATTTAATTTCCAGCTGTTTTAATGAGTTGAGTGAATCGAATAAGCTTAACACCATTGCTACCGAAATAAAGGATGTTATTCCTTATTCACTATTGCGCAGCACTACTTTCCTGGAAAACGAGGTTTTTAATTCTTACCATTCTGAGACAGAATTGATGCGTTATCTTAAAAAATTAGAGCGAAAGGATTTAGCTCTAAATCATTCCATGATTGCATTAGGCTCCTGTACTATGAAACTGAATGCCGCCAGTCAAATGCTTCCCTTAAGCATGCCGGCCTGGGGCAATATTCATCCATTTGTTCCTATAGATCAGGCAGAAGGTTATCAAATAGTCCTCCGGGAATTAGAAAGAGATTTAACAGAAATAACAGGTTTCGCCGGCACCTCTTTGCAACCCAATTCCGGGGCGCAGGGCGAATACGCTGGTTTAATGACCATTAGGGCATATCATGAATCCAGAGGTGATATCCACAGAAATATTTGTATTATTCCCGCATCCGCACATGGAACTAATCCTGCTTCAGCCGTAATGGCAGGAATGAAGGTGGTTGTAACCAAAACAGATGAACGAGGAAATATAGATATGGCAGATCTACAGGATAAAGTGGAAATACATTCCGATAATCTGGCTGCATTAATGGTCACCTATCCTTCGACGCATGGAGTTTTTGAATCCTCTATAAAAAAAATAACACAGTTAATTCACGACCATGGCGGACAGGTTTATATGGACGGTGCCAACATGAATGCGCAGGTAGGATTAACAAATCCGGCAACCATAGGAGCTGATGTGTGCCATCTAAACCTTCATAAGACTTTTGCTATACCTCACGGTGGTGGTGGCCCTGGGGTAGGGCCAATTTGTGTTGCAGAACAATTGTTGCCTTTTCTTCCGGGTAATCCTGTTATAAAAACAGGTGGCGAAAAAGCAATCAGTGCAATTTCCGGAGCTCCATGGGGTAGTTCTTTGGTATGTTTAATTTCTTACGGTTATATTAAGATGTTAGGAGCATCCGGATTAACCAATTCTACAAAAATTGCCATTCTTAATGCGAACTACATAAAGAACAGATTGAGTGGGAAATTTGATGTTCTATATACCGGGGAAAAAGGACGGGCAGCTCATGAAATGATCATAGATTGCAGGCCATTTAAGGAACATGGAATAGAAGTAACCGATATTGCGAAACGTTTAATGGACTATGGCTTTCATGCCCCAACGGTATCCTTTCCTGTAGCCGGAACCTTAATGATAGAGCCAACGGAAAGTGAAAATCTCGATGAACTAGATCGTTTTTGTGATGCTATGATAGCAATTAGGGCAGAAATTGATAAGTCCTCTGCCAAAGAAGCCGATAATTTATTGAAAAACGCACCCCATACTCTTCATATGGTGACCAATGATGCATGGGAATTTCCATATTCCAGACAGGAGGCTGCATTTCCATTGCCTTATGTTGGTGAAAATAAATTCTGGCCTAGTGTCAGAAGAGTTGATGAAGCTTATGGAGATCGTAATTTAATCTGTACCTGCATACCCATTGAAGAATATATGGTAGTATAACTTATTACTTATAAACAGGGGTTTGAAGGACTGCTTGAGACTTGAACAAACAGTTACATTCTTGTTTGTTTCTTCTGAACATCGTATTTAATTATTATGCACGCATAGCACAGTTCATTTTTTTTTTAGATTGTAAAAAACTTACTCAAATCTAACAAAGATGCGAATTGGAATTAGCGGCACAGGGTGCTATATCCCCTCAATCACCTCTCAAAATACGGATTTTGAGCAACACAATTTTCTTACTGACGAAGGCAATCCATTTCCTTATTCTAATGAGGTTATTATAGAAAAGTTTAAGGCAATAACCGGGATTGATGAAAGAAGGTACGCAGATAAAGAACTTAACACCTCAGACCTGGGATTCTTTGCTGCCCTTGAGGCCATTGAAGATGCAGGGATTGATCCTGAAGAGCTGGATTATATCATTTTCGCCCACAATTTCGGGAATGTTAGCCATGGGCAATCTCAGAGCGATACAGTTCCGAGTTTAGCCACGAGGGTAAAGCATCTACTAAAAATTAAAAACCCCAACTGCGTTGCATATGATATGCTTTTTGGTTGTCCAGGTTGGATTGAAGGAGTGATTCAGGCGAATGCTTTTATCAAAAGCGGTATGGCCAAAAAATGTCTTGTAATTGGGGCGGAAACACTTTCCAGGGTAGTTGATCAGCACGATCGGGATTCAATGATTTATTCAGATGGTGCCGGGGCTTGTATTATTGAAGATTCAGAAAGTTCTGGTGAAATTCTTGCCCATGTTTCTGCTACTTATGCCAATGAAGAAGCCTATTATTTGTTTTTCGGTGAATCACATAATAAATCTTGCCCAAGCAAAACACAATATATAAAAATGTATGGTCGCAAAATTTATGAATTTGCCCTTAAACACGTTCCAAACGCCATGAAAGAATGTTTGAATAAAAGTGGTATCCCAATTGAAAAAGTTAAAAAAATATTCATTCACCAGGCAAATGAAAAAATGGATGAGGCTATTGTAAAACGTTTTTACAAATTGTATAATATGGAAATGCCGGAAGGAGTTATGCCAATGAATATCCATGAAATGGGAAATAGTTCTGTAGCAACCGTTCCTACTTTATTTCATATGGTTAAAACAGGAAAAATAGAAAATCAGCATATAGAAAAAGGGGATGTTGTTATCTTTGCCAGTGTTGGTGCAGGTATGAATATCAACGCTATTGTCCATAGATGCTGAAACTATGTATGAAAAAACTTTTCCTGTAAAAAGGTATAAAAATACGCTTGCCTTTCTTCAAAAACACATAACTACCCAAGAAACCATATTGGATTTGGGAGTAAGCAATCCATTTTCTGAAATAATGCAACAACACGGATATGACGTGGCAAATACCGGTGGTGAAGATTTGGATTTGGATTTCGAAGGTGTTCAGAACTCAAAAGCCAGCGTAGTTACTGCATTTGAAATCTTTGAACACCTGCTAGCACCATATAATATTTTAAGGGCAATACAGGCGGATAAAATTGTAGCCAGTGTTCCTTTAAAACTATGGTTTGCCCCGGCGTACAGAAGCAAAACTGATCCCTGGGACAGACACTATCATGAATTTGAGGCCTGGCAGTTTAATTGGTTGCTTGAAAAAGCTGGCTGGGAGATAAAGGATACATTCAGCTGGGCGAATCCTGTTAAGAAATTTGGCCTCAGGCCTTTATTACGGCTTTTTACGCCACGTTATTATATTGTATATGCCGAGCGAAAAAAGATACCCGAAAGCACTGATTTTACTGCTTCTGAATAATAATACCGTACAATAGTGATTTACTACATTGTAATCTGTGCACATAATGAAGAATTATTTCTGGCTGAGACACTCAGAGCTGTCTTAGCGCAAACAGTACAGCCTAAGAAAATTTTGGTTGTGAATGATAATTCTACAGACAGTACAGAAGCCATTATAGATGAGTTTGTATCCGGAAACGAGCATATTTTAAAAGTAAACAGATCTTCGTCTGCCCTTCATATGCCCGGAGCCAAAGTTGTGGAAGCATTTAATGAAGGATATGCGCAGTTGGATGATCAGTACGATTTTATAGTAAAACTGGATGCTGATATAATACTTCCCGAAAACTACTTTGAAAAAATCTCAGAGCTTATTAATTCAGATTCAAAGGCAGGTATTTTAGGTGGATTTGCCTATGAACAGGATGCGAACGGAGCCTGGAAGTTAAATCATCCCATGAATAAAGATCACGTGCGAGGTGCTTTTAAAAGCTATACAAAAGAATGTTTTAAAGCTATAGGCGGATTAAAGAATTCTATAGGCTGGGATACTGTTGATGAACTACTGGCTCAGTATAATGACTTTAAAGTGATTACAGATGATTCACTAAAAATAAAGCATTTACGCCCTCTTGGGGCTTCCTATAACAAACGAGCACGTTTTCTTCAGGGTGAAGCGATGTACAGAATGCGTTACGGTTATCTGATTAGTTTGATTGCCTCACTAAAAATTGCCTGGAAAAGAAAAAAACGGGTGTTATTTTTTGATACTTTAAAAGGCTATTTCCAGGCCAAAAAGACTAACCTTCCTTATTTGGTTTCTGAAAAAGAAGGTGAATTTATTCGCAGACTCCGATGGCGAAATATTTTAAATAAATTATTCTAATACAGCAGTTATAGGCTTTCCGGTAGTTCCGTTAGGAAATGCAATCCCCAACAATGCTGCTAATGTAGGTGCAATATCCGGGATTTCCGTTTTCAGGGTAGTTGCGCCCGGTTTAATACCTTTTCCATAGAACAGAAGTGGTGTATGGGTGTCATAAATCTGAGCAGACCCATGCGTGGAACCGGTTTTGCTATAATCAATATTTGCCGGTTTTGGAACCATCAATACATCTCCGGAACGTTTCATATTATATCCATTTTGAATTATATACGGTATTCCGGCAGTGTACTCATTATTGCGCATTTGATAGGCAGTATAGACCATGGCCATATCGTCGGATGATAATAACTCATTGGCCAAAGTCTCCTGGACTTCCTGAAGGCTTAAATCCAGGTTTTGTATTACCTTATGATCAAGAAATAGTTGGTTGTTGGAATAATTTTTAATTAAATCTGTTGATCCGTACCTATATTTAATGAATTCTGCGAGTTTTGATTGCATTTCCGACTTATTAAGATACCCTGCCGGAATTTTTTGATCCTCCAGGTAAGCAGGAACATTGATTGCCCCATGATCTGCAGTAAGAAAAACGGTATATTCACCTTTGCCAACTTTGGTATCCAGATACTTGAAGATTCTTTCCAAATCGCGATCCAAACGTATGTATGTATCCTGAATTTCCTTGGAATTTACACCGAACCAATGTCCAACATAATCTGTACTTGAATAACTAATAGCTAAAAAGTCTGTGATCTCGTCCGTTCCAAGCTGTTCCCCTTTTAGCGCTTCCAAAGCAAAATCAGTAGTTATGCTATTCCCAAAAGGCGATACCTTCAAAATTTCATATTGACTATTCTTTTCCCATAAATCGGGCAGGTTATGTGGAAAAACCGGAGCACTTTCTCCGGAATACAAACCTTCATAGTTATTATTATCAGGACCACTTTCCACATAAGAATTGATATTCTCAATTGTATTCCAGGGCCTCTTATATTTTTGAACGGCATTAGAGGAATTAAATTTTACTACCCATTGAGGTAAATTCTCCATGTAATAGGTACTGCTAATCCATTTACCTTCTCCCCCACCAAGAAACCAGTAAGCCGCATTTGCGGTGTGCCCTCCTGGAAGAACAGCTCCTCTGTCTTTTAGTGCAACAGCTATAACTTTCCCTTTCATTTGTGTATGCAATCGCAATTGATCCGTTATGGTGGTTACGGTCATTCTATGCGGCGACATTTTTCCGGCTTCTGAAACCATTCCAACGGTTTCGTAGGACTCGTCGGAAGCACAATAAACCATTTTGTCAATTTCCTTATCATACCAGTTATTGCCTATAACTCCATGTACTGACGGGGTAGCCCCGGTATACACGGACGCGTGTCCCGGCCCGGTACTGGTGGGGGCATAATTGAAGTGATTATTCTTACAATTAAAACCTTCATTAACCAGGCGCTTAAACCCATCATTCCCATAATGATTCCAAAATCTGGTTAAATAATCATATCTCATTTGATCAACCACTATTCCCACAACCAATTTCGGATTAGTCATTAAGGGAGTAGAAATCTCCATTTTAGAAGATTCTTTTACCTTACGCTGACTTATTGCTTCCGAAGAATTTAAGACGAAACTTACTAATAATATAAATGAGAAAAAGCCTTTACTAAACATGTTAAATAGGTTCAGGGTTTAAAAATGCCTAAATTAAGTTTTAAAATTTTAAATGAAGGTTAAATGAAGGCTAATATTACTATTTTTACAACGAAAAGTATCGTTTAGTTTTATGAATTACATCTCATCAATTGGCAGCTATTCCATTATGGTTTGGGAGGTTTTTAAGAAACCTACAAAATGGTCAATTATGAAATCTTTAATTTTAAAAGAAATTGATGAATTGATTTATGGTTCCATGGGGATCGTTATTTTCATTTCTGTTTTCATTGGAGGTGTTGTGGCTATTCAGACGGCATTAAACCTTACAAACCCTCTGATTCCTAAAGACCTGATTGGTTTTGCTACACGCCAGTCGGTCATCCTTGAGTTTGCCCCTACATTTACATCTATCATCATGGCTGGTAAAGTAGGTTCATATATCACGTCGAGTATAGGTACCATGCGTGTAACGGAACAAATAGATGCATTGGAAGTTATGGGTGTGAATTCTCTAAACTACCTCGTTTTTCCTAAGATAATAGCAATGCTTTTTTATCCATTTGTAATTGCCATTTCCATGTATGTTGGAATTTTTGGCGGTTTAATAGCCAATTCTTTAGGGAATTACAGTACATCAACTGAATTTATTCAAGGTATACAACTAGACTTTATACCCTTTCACGTGACATATTCCTTTATTAAATCTGTGGTTTTTGCTTTTATCATAGCTACAATTCCATCTTTTCATGGGTATTATATGGAAGGTGGGGCCCTTGATGTTGGCAAAGCAAGTACCACTTCATTTGTTTGGACAAGTGTAGTGATCATTATTTCTAACTTTGTACTAACCCAATTATTGTTAGGCTAATGATAGAAGTAGAAAACCTAACGAAATCTTTTGGAGATGTCCAGGTACTAAAGGGCATAACCACTTCCTTTGAAAAGGGAAAAACAAATCTGATTATAGGTCAAAGCGGCTCCGGAAAGACCGTATTTATGAAATGTCTTTTGGGGTTAATGGTGCCGGATAAGGGAACTATTAGCTATGACGGCAGAATGTTTTCAAAACTAACCGTAAAGGAAAAACGAAATCTGAGACAGGATATGGGGATGGTATTTCAGGGAAGCGCCTTATTTGACTCAATGACGGTTGAGGAAAATGTGATGTTCCCCATGGATATGTTTACCCACCAGTCCCGATCTGAAATGGAAGACAGGGTAAATATTGTATTGAAACGGGTGAATCTAATTGATGCAAACAAAAAATATCCAGCGGAAATTTCAGGAGGTATGCAAAAAAGAGTCGCTATTGCCAGGGCAATAGTCATGAATCCGAAGTATTTGTTTTGTGATGAGCCCAACTCAGGTCTCGATCCCAAAACTGCTATTTTAATTGATAATTTAATTCAGGAGATAACAAAAGAATTTGACATTATTACGGTAATTAATAGCCATGATATGAATTCTGTCATGGAAATTGGTGAGAAGATCATATTCCTGCAGCACGGTATAAAAGAATGGGAAGGTACCAAAAATGAAATATTCAAAACCAACAATGAGGCGGTTACGAATTTTGTCTATTCTTCGGAATTATTTAAAAAGGTCCGGCAAATGTATATTGAAGAGAGAGACTAGCCAAGTTCTACCTTAGCCTTATTTTATTATCATTCAATCGCAATTTTAACCAGTTTCTTAATTTTTCCGTATCCTCCTCCATATTCCGACGTTTTGTACCCTTTTTCCACGCAACTTCAAAAATGGGTATAGTATCTATCTTGCTAAAGTCGGTTGTAATTGTATAGGAAAAACCAAGGCTTTCCAGATTTTCATAATTTAATTTAGCTTCAGCACTGATTTGTTCAAATGGTATTTGTTTAGTAGTAAGTTTACTTAGTTTTTCTATTTCAGATTCAAGCAGGTTTATGCGCTCATCCTTATTCAATACTTCGGCTTTTTTAGATTCGTATAATTCATTAATATAATTGAATTTTATTTCAGAATCGTCTCTTCCTCCCTGAACAATTTTTAGTTCTGTGTCCTTCAACCTTGAAAATGAATTTTTTTGCTCAATCCAGCTGGCAATAATATTATCTGGTATAAGTTCATCCCCCATGCAAACTAATTCAATGGTTGAACCACCTTTCCTGTTATAATTTATTTCTGTAAGGTTATTTAAATACCGTCCCCTATCCTTAAATTTATATAGCACAATGGTATTATTAATCAAATCCTGCGCCTGCTTGATATATCTGGATTTCTGCCAAACGTTATAAAAGGTAATTATAGCAGGTACCATAACCAATAAGGCAATTAAGGAAGTTATTCTGGCATAGAACCTTCTCTTCCTGGAATTAATGTACTTAACCATTGGAAAACGAAGTAGCTTAAGAACAATGACTGTGGCAAGTGCTATGAATATAGTATTTATTATAAAGAGATACATGGCCCCTGTTGCATATTCCCAGTTACCTATTGCCAGTCCAAAACCCACAGTACAAAGAGGTGGCATCAATGCCGTTGCAATTGCCACCCCAAAAATTACCGTGGCAATTGTCCCTTTCTTTGCCCTGGCTATAACGAGTGCGAAACCACCAAAAAAGGCGATTAGAACATCTCTGATGTCCGGCTCTGTCCTCGCCAATAATTCAGAGGATTCATCCCTTAGCGGGAAAAATTCGAAAAATAAGTAAGCCGTTAGTATACTATAGCCCACCATTATCACAAAGTTCTTCAAAGAACGCCTTAGTGTATCAATATCATTTATGGCAATGGACATTCCTATGCCCAAAATAGGACCCATAAGAGGAGATATAAGCATGGCTCCAATGACAACAGCTGTGGAATTTGCATTCAACCCTATCGAAGCTATAAAAATGGAACATATTAATATCCAGATTGTGTGTCCCTTGAAGGGGATGTCGGCAATAATAGCTTCCTTAGTAGCCTGTTGATCCGTATTCTGGCGAATATCCAAAAGCTCAACAACAAATTTTCGAGCGCTTCCATAAAATCCCTTAAAATCCTTTTTAGCCTGTTCTCCGCTTATATTCTCCTTGTCTTCTGATAATGGACTTTTGTCATTGAAATCTTCTTCCATAATTATGTGTATTGGTCTCCGAATCGTTTTTTTACTTCTGCCAGAATACTTTTAATAGTTTGTTCTTTGGATTTAGGGCAAATCATTAGAACTTCTTCTTTATCAACAACAATATAATCTTTTAAACCATCTATAACCGCAATTTTGTTTTTAGGCAATCGAATCATATTTCCTTCAGCATCTTCCGTCAAAACATCTCCATTAACAATGGCATTTCCATCTTTATCTTTCTCGAGTTTATGATATAATGAGCCCCAGGTACCCAGGTCATTCCAATCAAAAGTAGCCGGAAGGACAAAAATTGACCTCGCCTTTTCCAGGATGGCATAATCTATTGAAATATTATCCGCTTTTGGGTAGTTCTTATCAATGAAATCCTTTTCTTCCGGGGTGTTTAGCATATCAAATCCGGAATTAAACAATTCAAACTGCTCTGATTGAAATTCCTTGAATGCCCCCAAAATGGTTCTTACACTCCAGATAAAAATACCGGCATTCCACAGAAAATTACCCTGCTTTAAAAATGACTTTGCCGTTTCATAATCAGGCTTCTCCCTAAATTGTTTGACGGCAAATAATCCTGAACCTGTTTCCTGTGGCGTTATTTGATCATACTCAATATAGCCAAATCCGGTATTAGGGAATGTAGGTTTTATTCCCAGCGTGCAAATCACTTCCTCTTCGGCACATTTATCAAAACAACTCTTGACATTAAGTTCAAAGGCCTTTTCATTCTCTATCCAATGGTCACTGGGGGCTACAATCATCAAACCCTCAGGATTCATTTTTTTAATTCTTAAAGCTGCATATAAAATACAGGGAGCAGTATTACGCATTGCCGGTTCTAAAATCACCTGATCTGAACTGATCATGGGAAGCTGGCTCAAAACAAGTTCATTATACCTTTCATTAGTCAGAATAAGAATGTTTTCCGTAGGTATAAATCTATTGAGACGATTAAAAGTTTTTTGCAAAAGCGTAACACCGGCACCCAACATATCATGGAATTGCTTGGGGTATGCAGAAGTACTGACCGGCCAGAATCTGGAACCTATTCCCCCTGCCATTAAAACGGCGTAATAGTTTTTATTTTTTTTCATTTGTTATCTATTAATTACTGCCTCAACTTCTGCATGGGGTTGAAATAAGTACACTCTTCCCGAAGAGATTTCAATACACTCGAACCTTTTTACTTTACGTTGCCCCTTTTTAAATAATTTTCCATTGTACAATTTAAAAATACTTCCGGAAGGTAATTCAAATACCTGAATTTTATCAGAAGGAATATCATAAGCTTTTAAAGCCATGGACAAAGCTGAATCTGTCGTGCTACTGGCCTTGGGGTTTCTAAAATGTTTTGCAAGGATTGGCAACAGGGATGATGGGAATATTTCCGGTCTGAGGAATGGCAGCATAAGGTATTGAAATGTTTGCTTCCATTCAATGCCATGGGGTTTTATTCTTCTTCCAAACTTTTCAAAAGCAACCAAATGTCCAATTTCATGAATAAGCGTTATTAAAAAACGATACTTATTTGTAGTGGCATTAACGGTAATTTGATGTGATCCGTCGGGCAAAAGACGATAATCCCCGTGGCGGGTCACCCTTTGATTAACTATTTTCAGATTTACTTCATTGGCTTTTATTAGTTCAAGGCAAGGCGGAACTGCATTCTCAGGAAGGTATTTTAAGAGTGTTTCGTTCATTAATGTAAAATATAACTAATATTAAGGCGTAGTACTACTTACCTGTAATAGTTTTCCATTGTAATAGCGTTGGCCATTTAAGGCAAAATCCATAATGTAATCAGCCATATCCTTCGCTGTAATAGGCGCCTGATACCCGGGAAAAGCCTCTTCCAGCATTTCAGTCTGTACTGCTCCGATGGCCAGTACATTAAACGAAGGTCCGGTTTCTTTAAATTCTTCAGCCCATAATTCTGTCAATGTAATTACTGCCCCTTTGCTGGAACTATAGGCCGCAAGGCCAGGAAATTTAACACTTCCCTGTACGCCGCCCATTGAACTAATAGTTACCACATGCCCTCCAACAGGCATTTTTGGTATGAGCAGTCTGGTGAGTTCTGCAACTCCGAATACATTTACATTATATATTTCTTCAAATTCCTTTTTAGTAGTTTTAAGAAATGGCCTGTTCAATAATTGTCCGGCGTTATTAATCAGAATATCCACTGTTTTCCAGTTGTCTTCTAAAAAAAGTTCGAGTT
>Ga0209536_100011646_pt1 | contig 12857 bp, 8 predicted proteins | sample DeeMarSeWOR28_12_FD_187461 | JGI IMG/M metagenome (GOLD analysis project Ga0209536, IMG submission 187461) | Marine sediment microbial communities from White Oak River estuary, North Carolina - WOR-2-8_12 (SPAdes) (version 2) | ecosystem: Environmental > Aquatic > Marine > Intertidal zone >...
ATGTTGTAGCTGATATCCAGTCCCAGGCCGGTGCCATGCCCTGGAGACTTCGTCGTGAAGAAAGGATCGAATATCCGGGATTGTATCTCTGGCGAAATACCGGGGCCATTGTCCTCGATTTCAACGACCACGCCGTCACGCGCCTGGCGGGTGCAAATAGTAATTTCTCCCTGCCCGGCCAGGGCGTCGATAGCATTGTCCAGAATATTGGTCCAGACCTGGTTCAGTTCGGTCCCGTAGACCTGAAGGGTTGGCAAGTCGGCCGCATAGTGCCGCGTCACGGTAATATCGTCCGTAAGTTTGTGACGTAGGATAAGGAGGGAATGATCCAGGCCTTGGTGCAGGTCAACCGTTTGGACCGGGGCCTGGTCCAGATAGGCGTAAGACTTCAGGGCCTGGACGATCTCAGAGATGCGGCTGGCGCCCTCCCCGAGCTCGAACAGTAGATTATAGATGCTAAAGATGGCGTTCAGCCAGTTAGTAACGGCTGAAAGTTGGGCAGCCGGAAATTGCTCGGCCAGCGTGGCCAGTTCGGCCAGATCGTAATCCAGGTTCACCAACGCCGGCGCCAGTTCCCAGGCAGCGGTAACGGCGTGCTCCTCCAGCCAGGCTTCCACCTTACTTTCCCGGTCACTTCGGGTCAACGCATCCAATATCGGAGGACGAAGAGCCCTCTGCCGGGCCTGGTGGATTAGATTCCCGAGCGTATCCTGCTGGCTTTCCGTGAAGCTCAATTGGCTTAGCTCCGCTTGCACTTGCCAAAACTCCGCCACGACAGCCTCTAACTGTTTACTGCTGCGCTTGACCGCGGCAGCCGGATTGTTCAGTTCGTGGGCTACCCCGGCGGTCAGCGTGCCTAATTGAGCCAGTTTTTCACTCTGGTGGAGCCGGGCCTCATTGTTGCGCCAGCGCTTTAGAACCATCCGCATCATCGCCCGAGAGGCAGTCGGGCTGGTTTCCAGAATATGATCGAACTGTTCCTTCTGAATGGCCAGCAACACGGTATCCGCCACGGCGCGCACGCTGGCCATCCGGGGCACTCCCTCCAGCAAGGCCATCTCACCGATCATCATCCCGGGTCTGTTGGCCCGCATCTCCAGCAATAGCTCGCGGCCATCGGAGCCTTTGACGATTTCGACTTCCCCTTCCTTAATGATATAAGCCCGGTCGCCGGGGCTGCCCTCGGCAAAAAGCTCCTGGCCCGCCGGCAATTTAACTTCTTGAACGATCTGGCACAAACGGGCTAGGTCAGCCTCGGGCAGTTCGGCCAGAAAATCCACCTGTTTCAGGAAATCATACATCAGACGGTCTCCAGATACTTATGAATCAGGGCGACTGCGTTCGCCCCCTGCCCCACGGCTGAGGCCACTCGCCTGACCGCTCCATGCCGCACGTCACCCGCGGCGAAAATACCGGGCACGCTCGTCTCCAGCAAAAAGGGGTCTCGTTTCAGTTTCCAGTGCCTGGGCCGGCGACCCTCACGGATCAGATCTGGCCCGGTGAGGATGAATCCTCTCTCATCCCGTTCCACCAGGCCCGCGACCAGATCAGTGTGAGGTGCGGCTCCCACAAAAACGAACAGGGCCGCAGCGGGGAAGGTTTCGGTTTTGTTCGTGTCGATCTGCTTGATTGTGACGGCTTCGAGTCGGTCTTGTCCCGTTACCGCCACAACGGTTGTCCGGAGCAGTACCTCAATATTCTCAGTTCCGCTTATCTGATCCACCAGGTATTGGGACATACTCTTTTCCAAAGCAGTGCCTCGGACTAACATCGTCACCTTACTGGCATACCGGGCAAAAAACATTGCGCCCTGACCGGCCGAGTTGGCTCCGCCCACAACAAAGATGTGCTCGCCCTTGTAATGGGCTGCCTCGGTCACGGCCGCGCCGTAATATACCCCGGCCCCGGTCACGGTTTTGATACCGGGCACATCCAGTTCCCGGACCGATACGCCGGTGGCGATCAATAGCGCCTTGCAGCTCAACTCGACGCCGTCACTCAAGGTAACAAAGCGGTAAGGATCTTTTACTCGCACTCCGGTCACCTCCTGGGCAGTCAAGAGTTCGGCCCCTAGTCGTAAAGCCTGGGCAGTGGCCCGCCGGGCCAGGTCGGCTCCGCTCAGCCCTTTGGGAAAACCCAAATAGTTCTCGATGCGGGAACTGGTGCCAGCCTGCCCGCCGGGAGCCTCCTTCTCGATCAAGGCTGTCCGTAGGCCCTCGGAAGCTCCATAGACGGCGGCGGCCAAGCCGGCCGGCCCGCCCCCAACGATGATTAAATCGTAGAAGGGCTGGGAGGCCTGGGTGCGCAACCCCACCTGCTCGGCCAAAGTACGATTGTCGGGATCAACCAACACCGTGCCGTCCGGAAAAAAGACGACCGGCAACCGGCCCTGACCTACGTTAGCAGCCTCAATTAACGCTCTGGCTTCACTATCCTTCTCAACATCCAACCACTGGTGAGGTATCTGGTTGCGAGATAGAAAATCCTTGGTATTGTGACAACTGGCCGACCAAAGGGTACCGATCACTCGGATACCATCGTATGGGGTTGGCACAGTCGCCAACCAGTCACTGAGCAGGTCGTCCAGAATCGGATACAGGTTTTGTTCGGGTGGGTCCCACGGCTTCATCAGATAATGATCCAGCCCGATGCTATTGATGCAGACGATCGCCACTGCGGTGTCGGCATAGGCGGTAAGCAGAACCTTGCGTGCCTCGGGATACAATTTACTGGTCTCCGTTAGAAACTCGATACCACTCATTTCCGGCATTCGTTGATCGACCAGAAACAGAGCAATCGACAGGTTCCGCTGCTTGAACTCCTTGACGGCGGCCAGGGCTTCCGCGCCTGACCCAGCTTTGACTACTTGATAGTCGTTCCCATAATGTTTACGCAGGTCGCGGGCCACCGCATTGAGTACCGGCGGCTCGTCGTCAACAGTTAGGATGATTGGTTTGGTCATGGGAACCCCCTCCCTCTATTTGTGGTAGGCTTTTATCGGTAATTCTGCCGGCGAATCTATAATATGATAAAACGACTCAACTGAAGAGAGGCTGTTGGAAATCGGTCGAGGTTAAATCCAATGATACTATAACTATTATTGAATTTGTGGCAATTACCTAAACTTAAACATTACAAGAGTGCTGCAATGAGTGCGGCAGCCCGGCCGGCCGCGCCGGGCGTAAAGGGGCGATAGTTGCTTGTGTCCGCGCCGAAGGTCTTTATGGCCGCGGCGGCCAACTTTTCCACGCTTACGTCCGCATATTGTAACCGTTGCCCGGCCCGGTAGCGGTCCAGCCGGTGGGGCACATGGTAGATCTGCTCGCAGTGATTTTGGAGCGGGAAGTAGAGGAATGGGCGGCGATTGAGGGTCAGTTCCATGGTGGTGCTCAGCCCACCCTGAACAATGCCCAAATCGGCGACAGCCAGATACTCGTAAAGATTGTGGACATAAGCCCGTGTTTCCAACCCCTCCTGTTGGGGCAGGCTGTTAGGATCGAGGCGCGGTCCGGCCACCACGAGACAGTGAGCGTCGGGCCGCGCCTCTCGAATCAACGGCCAGGCAGCGCTGGCTTTAGAGAGCAAATGCCAGCCCACCGCCGTGCCACCCGCGGTGCAAATGACCAGCGGGTGGTCGGGCTCGAAGCCCAGCCGGGCGCGAACGGCCGGCGTATCGACATAGTCGGCCGGGTCAAAGGGCGTAATGTAACCGACCGCCGTGAAGTGTTCTCTGGCCCATTCGGGAATAAAGGGGAGGCCGGGGCCGAATCGCTCCGGGACAAGATCCTCATAATCGCCAATGTAGATGGCCCGGTCACGAATGCGCCCGTAACGCGCCATTTGCTCGATCATCTCGGCGTTGTAATCGGCGGTCAGGCAGGCTTCGCGGGAGTCGTTGCGGCGGTCCAGCGGCAGCCAGCCCAGAAAATCGGTCAAGAAGACATAGGGCGCGGTTTTGAGTTCCGGGTTTTCGTGCAGGAAATAGTCCACCTCCCAGGCTTCGTCTCCAACCCACAAATCGTAAGGAGTCTCCCGGACGGCCTCCAAAAAGACCATAAAGTTGGCCAGTTGAATCTCGTCCATCTCCCGCCAGGCGTAAAAGCAGTGTAGTTCATGCTCCCCGGCGGACTGCTCCAGGTGGGCCGACTCGCTGGCCAGCAGCTGGCTCAGCGGATGGATCGTCTCGCCGTTCTGCTCCAGGACCTGGGCCACCGGTGGCTGGGCCAGCCAATCGATCTGCAAATCAGGCACAAGGTGGCGCAGTTCCCGAGCCACGGCGACATCCCGCTGGACGTGGCCCAAACCAATGGGGCTGGAAATGAACAGAGCCCGGGGCGTTGTGCGGGCCGCCGCCCGCCGCCAGGACCGACGTTTCGGCTGGGGGACGCCCAGGTAGTCAGCCAGCAATTGGTTCACCTTGACCGGGTCACGGCTGTGGATCAGGTGCCCGTTCCCCTCGAAGATGATAAACTCCCAGTCGGGCCGCTTTGCGGCCAACATACGACTAAAGCCAATATCGGCAATATGGTCATCACTGCCGTGAAGCAGCAGCACCGGGCAATGGATCTGCGGCAGGGCCTCGTCGAGCGGCATTTTAGGGAATAGGTCATTGTTGATGACGCCGGCCAAGAGGATGTCGGGCGTGGTTTCGTGCGCCCAGCCGGTCAAATCATCGATGGCCTTGGTTGAGTGGGGATCGCTGCAAACCTGGTGAAAAAAGAATTCCAGCCAGCCCTCATAATCTTCTCGCCAGTAATTAGCGTTCCGCTTTTCCCAACCTTCGTAACTGGCCCGCTTTTCCCAGAAGGTGGGATCTTCGCCGTAGGCCCATGCCGGGGGAACCGGATCTAATAAGACCATCCGGTTGACCCGGTCCGGGTAGCGAGCGGCCAGCCACAGGCCAAAGGTGCCGCCCAGAGAGATGCCAACCACGTCGGTTTTTTCAACGTCGAGGTGATCCAGCAGCCCGACTGCGTAGTCAACCACTCGATCGCACTCGTAGGCGGCCGGGTCGGTGGTCTGCTCCCCGCCGCCGATGCCCGGCGGGTCCCAGGTAATCACCCGAAAATGGCGAGCCAGGTAGGGCACTTGCATGCGCCAGTGGAGGCTGGGCGCAATTTGCCAGGTGGGCAGCAGCATAACCGGCGGGACCGGCGGAGCCGGCGGGTCGCCAAACAGTTCATAGCCAATCTGATACCCGTGCAATTTTACGGTGTCGGATTCGGTAGGCAGCATTGCTCTCATATGTTCTCTCCTCGTAAGTTCAAATCATTTATTCATTCATTCAACAACTTCGCCAACAGCGCCTCCAATTCCCGAGCCGCTTCATCCTCCGGCAGCCTGGCCAGCGGCAGCGGCTTGGCCAGGCCGCGCAGGGCGGCCAACTGTTGTTCGGCCTTGGCCTGAGCCGGTTTGGTCAGGCCGGGATGGTGGAGACAAACCTGCAACATCTCTTCGGCCTGATCCTTTAGCCCCTCGTCGGCCAGGAGGAGCGCTAATTCCACCAGGGCCTCCAGCACAACAGGGAAGGCTCTGACCGTCATCGCCGTTCGGATGGCCTTGAGCAGGTGCTGGTTAGCCTGATGGGTTTCGCCCCGGGCCCGGGCCACTGCGCCCAGGTGGATGATGCCGGTGGCGACCCCCCACTGATCGCCATTCACCCGGCGCAACTTGATACATTCTCGATAGAGCCAGTCCGCCTCGGCATAATCTCCCTGGTGAAAGGCGTAGAACCCCAGGTTATTGAAGGCGAACGCTTTGCCCCGCCGGTCACCCAGTTCGGTCAAGATATCCAGACTTTGCTGGGATAGCTCCTGGGCAGCGGCCGTATCCCCCAACAGGTGCGTCACCAAGCCCAGATCGTTCAAGGAGTAACCGGTCAGCCAGCGATCCCCGACCTTCCGGCTGAGTTCGGCGCTTTCGGCAAAGCATTGCCAGGCGGCTTCATAATCACCCAAGATTTGCCGAGCCGCGCCGTAAAAATTCAAGGCCAGAGCAGTCCAGGAGTCGGCCTTAAGTGATCTAAACAGGGAAATGGCCTGCTCGACTTTACTGGTGAAGGTCAAATCACCGATGCGAAAGCTGGCGCCACTTTCGCCCAGGGCCATCGCTCCCAGCGCCAGTTCGACCGCCGGTTGGGTCCGACCGGCTGGAGTCAGCCATTTTTCGAGCCCCTGGTGGGCCTGGGCACAGACAGCTGCCAACTCGAAGAAGACATTCCGTTCGATACAACTCAACCAAAAGGCGCCAAAGGCGCGAGTCAGCAGCTCGGTTTGGCCGTGTTCGGCTGCGTGCAGCCAGCCGAGCTTGATATTCTCATATTCCCGGGCCACTCTTTGATGCGCCTGCCGCTGTCCCCGTCCTTTCATCAGCGGTTCCTGGTGGGCGACCAAATTCAGGTAATAGGCGGCATGCATATCCCGAGTCCTGGCCTCATTTTCCGAATCGGTCCCTAGCTTGGCGGCCCCAAATTGGCGCATAAGTTCGTGCACCTCGTAGCGACCTTCCGCCGTATGTCGAAGGAAAGATTTATCAACCAGCCCGGAGAGGGCCGCCAACACGCCCGGCTGGCGCTGGCTTAGCTGGACCTCACCTGCTTCATCTACCTGCAAATCCTCCTCGGTCCAGGGGATATTTCCGGCGATGGCTTCGGCGGCGGCTCGGGTGAAGCCGCCCCGACAGACCGACAGCCGTCGGAACAGTTGGCGCTCCTGAGCGGTCAGCATCTGCCAGGAGTAGTCGAACACCGCCCGCATGTTGCGGTGACGTTCCGGCAGGTCCCGGACGGTAGCGGCCAAAAAATCAAGGTTGCGTTCGATTTCCCGCACAATTTCGGGGCAGGAAAGCGCATTGGTCCAGGCGGCGGCCAACTCGAGGGCCAGCGGGATGCCCCCGACCAGGCGGCAAATATGGCCGATGCAGCGTCGTTCCTCAGGCTGCTGCCCAAATTGGCGTTTAAGGCGGCGGGCCCGCTGCAAGAATAGTCGGGGGGCGCTGAATGATTCCAGGGCGTCAGTATTATCGTTGGTCGGAACGGTCAGCCCTTCGACGTTAAAGATCCATTCTGATTGGAGATTGAGCCGCTCCCGGGAGGTGACCAAAAATTTTAGCCTGGGCGCGTGGGCCAGCAGGTCCGCCACTAGCCCGGTCCCGTCGCCGCCGGGCGGGTCGGCCGCAGCCTCGTTTGGGGAGGGAGGCAGGAGCAGATGCTCAAAGTTATCCAACACCAATAGCAGCTCCTGATCCCGCAGGTAGCTGAACAACTGCTCTTTGGGATCGGTCGAGCCGTAAAGGGTCAGGCCCACGGCTTCGGCCACGGCCGGGACCAGCGGTTCGGCCGAACTGAGCGGAGCCAACGACACAAATCTGGCCCCGTGGGCCAGGCCGGACCGGCGAGCAGCTTCGATAGCCAGCCGCGTTTTACCGATCCCGCCGGGACCGACCAGGGTCAGCAGGCGGCAGGCCGGGTCGGCCAATAAGGCGGTAATTTCGGCCAGTTCAGTTTCACGACCGATGAATAGCGTGGGTTGGGTCGGCAGGTTGTGCCAGGGGGCAGGGGAACGGGGGAGGGGAGGGGCATCAGCCGGCTCCGGGCCGGCCCGTGGTGGCGGCGGCTGTTGCGCCGCTTCGTTGGACCAAATCTGCTCATACAGGGCCTTGGTAGCCGGGTCCGGCTCCACCCCCAACTCAGCGGCCAACACCTGGCGACATTTGTGGTACTGGGCTAGGGCCGCCTCCCGTTGGCCCAGCCGGGCGTAGGCCCCCATTAAAGCGACGTAACAATCTTCACGCAGGTTGTCTAACTGGAGCAACCGGTGGCCGGTGGCGACCACGCCGGAGGCGTTGCCCCGGCCTTCCTGCTCGCTTAAGCGTTGCTCCAGGCCGGTCTGGTACCGGCCGCGCAGCCGTTCCCGCTCCAGCAGAAGCCACTCCTCAAAGCGAAAGGCATCCCGCACGTACAGTCCTTCCAGAAAATCACCCTGATACAGCTCAAGCTCGCCGGCTTTGAAGGCAGCCACATCCAGCCAATAGTCACACTCAAAATTAAAGGCGACCTCCCGCCGGTTGGCCAGAATCTGTTCGCTGCCAACGGCTTGGCGCAGTTTGGAGAGCGTCCAGCGCAAAGCAGCCCGGGGGTCATCCGGCGCGTCAAACAGTAGATCGACCAGATGATCGCGGCTGTGGGCCCGGCCAGTGACCAGCAGGTAGGCCAATAAAGCCAGGGGCCGGTAACCGGGCAAATCAATGGACTGCCCGTCGCGGCTAAGGCGGGCTGGCCCGAGCAATTGGATGCGTAAGGACATGGCGTTGCAGTTTCGGCTGTGGGGTGGAGTTTTATCGGCTTGACAAGGATATTGTAGTAAGGTCTGGCGGTTCAGTCAAGTGTATCGTTGTTTGTCATTTGTTTTTTAGACAACGGAGGCACAACGCCGGGACCAACGGTCAAATGGTATAGTAGGGGTAACTTTTCAATGAACTGACCCAAGCCATCACTGATCAGCTTCATAGAAAAGGAGGTTTAATCTTGACTGGTCAGTATTAAGGAACATCGATTAAATAACTTCCTCATTTTCCGGCTATATTACGAGCGATTAATACCTTAAATGCGGAAGTTAATTATTTCTCGTTCCTAAGGCTGCCCTCAACGGCAATGCCTGAAATCTGCTGAGACCAGCGAAAGGGGGTGAGCGCAAAAGACAGACCGTAATTCACAAGTGCTTTAAACTGTATTGGCATTAATTTTTAAATACTGATTTTACAGAAACGGGGGAAAATTGTGAGTAAACGAGCTAATGCTTTAGCAGAACGGATCGAGCAGGGGGCTGAAGCCCTGGCCGGCTTGGCCGAGGGCCTGTCCGAGGCTGAATGGCAACGGGTTGTGCCGAATGAGGAGCGCACAGTAGCCGCCCTGGTTCACCACGTGGCCGGGGCCTGTCCAATTTTGGTTGACTGGGCCAGGGGACTGGCTGACGGCAAACCCCTGACCGGGGTAACCTGGGAGGCGATTGCCCAGATGAACGCGCAGCACGCCCAGGAATACGCTGCAGCAGGCAAACAGGAGACGCTCGAATTGCTACGGGCCAATGGCACGGTCGCGGCTGATAGGGTCCGGGAGTTCACCGACGAGGATCTGGACAATGTCGCGACCGTGTGTCTCAACTGGGATGCCCCGCAAAGCGCCCAGACTTTTATTGAGTTGTATTGTGTGGGCCACAGCTATAACCATCTGGCCAGCATCCGAGCTTTCCTTAACGGGAATGCTTGAAATATTATGGGAGTACTGTAAATTGAACGGCACGCCCACGCGCGGACGCTTCGCAGCCAGCACGTGGGCGTGCTGACTCTTCCCGCCACGGGAACTCATTCAAAGGGATGGCGCCACTTCAAATCTGGAAAGCGGCTGAAGTCTCGATCCGTGGTAATCCACTCACTGCCTGACTCGATGGCCAATGCGGCCAAAAAAGCATCCGGGATTAAGTTACCTTTTACGTTAGCCTGCTCACACAGACTGGTAAAAATGGCCCAGTGACGCGCTCCGGGGCTGATGAGCACACAGTTTGGCTGATTGCGTAGTTGATTGGCAAAGCCAAGCGCGGTAACTACGTCGCTGGGAGGGGCAAAAATACGTGGATGGGTCACAATCCGCAGAAAGCCACTCAGCACAACATCACTCAGCCCGTAGGCCCGGTCGCTATTAATGACTTCCTCCAACCAGCGACGATAAGCAGCGTGGTTGGGGGCGTCAGCCCGATGCGCATAAACCAGGACATTAACGTCTGGCAGGATCATCAAATGATTCCATTAACTCCAGCAACGCAGCAGAATCATCCAGGTCAACGCCCGGCTGCAGCCCATTCCCGGAGACAGTTATCAATTCAACGGGAGGACGGTCGGCCATTTTCTCCTGGCGAGCCAACATCTGGCGCAGCGCTTCTTCAATAATTGCCGTCAACGTCTGCCCGGTTCGAGCAGCTAACTGTTTTACTTCAGCTAAAAGCTGGTCATTAATTCGAATTGTTGTTCTCATACATCAAATCATACTTACAACGCATCAATATGTCAAACTTATTACAGAGTTTCACACCGACTTATTCCAGATCAAACAGCAGGTCTAACAACGCTTCGGCCCGCTCGTCCAACTCATCCAGGCTTTGGGCGGTCACAATCGTCTGCCTTCGCTCCTTGAGCTGGGCGGCCTGTTTTTCATCCAGCGAACCCTCTTCCAGAAGCATCTCGGCCCGCTTGAGCAGCGCCTGAGTTTCCTCGTCGATCAGAGGAGCCCCGGTTTCCGCCGCTTCCAGGTCATCTATGAAATCGATGTCGGCCAGCCGGTGGCGGGCCTCGGCGATTTCAGCGGGGGTTAGCCGGGCCTGGGTAGCCTGGACGCTGACCTTGTTTTCGACTCCGCTCACCCGGTCCCTGGCCGAGACGTGCAGCATCCCGTTCACGTCGAAGTCAAAGCGAACGTTGACGTTGGGGTGATGGCCGGGTTTTTCCGGCTTGAGACCCTCGATCAGAAAGTCGCCCAGCAAAGTGTTGGCCGAGGCAATCGGCGCTTCGCCCTGATAAACCTTAATGTGGATGGCTTCCTGGTTGGGATGGACGGTCTCAAAGATCTGCTCTTTGGTCACCGGCACGGTGGCATTGCGGTGAATGAGAACGTTGTAAACATCGGGGATGAGATGCCCGCCGACGCGAGCGGCGGTTTCAATCCCTAACGAGTAGGGGGTCACGTCCACCAGGATCGAGTCGACCGGCTGCCCGGCAATGATGGCGGCCTGCACCGCCGCGCCCAGGGCCACCACCTCATCGGGATTGATCTCATCATCCGGCTCGAGGCCGGTGTAATTGGCCACCAGCGTCCAGACGGCCGGCATGCGGGTGGCCCCGCCGACTAGCAGGACCCGGTTGATCTCCTCCGCACTTGACTCGGCATCCTCAAAAACCTGCTCGATGGACTCGATGGTCTGATCGAGCAGGGCCTCGGTCATCTCTTCAAACTCGCTGCGGCCCACACTCTCCTCCAGGTGATAGGGCCGGCCATTTTTCTCCGCCAGGTATTCTTCCCGCACCGGCGCTTCGGGGAAGTCGGACAGGTGGATTTTGGCGGCTTCGGCGGCCCGGTTCAAGCGGGCCAGGGCCACCCGATTCTCTTTGAGGGCAAGCTGGTGCTTTTTGTAAAACAGCTTGCTGAGATGTTCGGCCAGCATCTGGTCGAAATCATCCCCCCCTAAGTGGGTGTTGCCGTGGCTGGCTCGCACCTCGACCACGCCGCCGCTCATCTCGACCAGGGAGACGTCAAAGGTGCCGCCGCCCAGGTCGTAGACCAAAACCAGTTGGTCATCTTCTTGATTCAAGCCATAAGCCAGGGCCGCCGCAGTCGGCTCGTTGATGATGCGGACCACCTCCAACCCGGCAATCTCGCCCGCCGCCTTGGTCGCCTGGCGCTGGGCGTTGGTAAAATAGGCCGGCACCGTAATCACCGCCTTGTTGACCGGCTGGCCCAGGTTACTTTCGGCAATGCTTTTGAGGTCGCGCAGAATAAAGGCCGATATTTCCGGCGGGGACAATTCATGCTGGCCCAGTTTGACCCTGTCACTGCTGCCCATCTGGCGCTTGATGGAACGGACGGTGTTATCCGGGTCGAGGGTATACTGGTTCAGGGCCGGCTGCCCCACCAGCCAACCGGCCTGCCTGGAGTAGCCAACCACCGAGGGAATGATCCGCTGCTCCCCTTTGGGTAAAATGCGGGGCTGGCCGTTCTGCACCACGGCCACTGCCGAGTTGGTGGTCCCTAAATCGATGCCGACAATGATTTCACTCATTAAAGGATATCCTCGTTATTTTCTTTAACTTTCGTTGGAGCGGGCCACGACCACTTCGGCAAAACGGAGTACTTTATCCGGGGTAGCATAGCCCCGCCGGTCCTCGCCGATGATGAGGCCATCGGCGGCCCGCCTGCTGGCATCGGTGGCCACGGCCACGTGCCGATTAGGATCGAAGGGGTGACCAACCGTCGGGATGGGGGTCACGTGGTACTCTTGCAGAATATCCAGCATCCGCAGGCGGGCCAGCCGGATCCCATCCAGCCAACTGATCATGGCCCGGCGACTCGGATCCGGCATCGACAGCTTTAATACCTGGCGCCGGCCCGTTTCGAAGGCGTTTTCCAGGCTGTCGATGACCGGCAGCAGGCTGTTGATGACCTCAAGCTGGGCCTGCTCGAGGGCTAGCTGTTGTTGTTGGCTTAACTCGGCCAGCCGCTGACCCTGCTGCTCCAGCGACCGCTGCAAGTTAGCGACAACTTCCTGCTGCTGGGCCAGTTGCGACTCTTGCAAAGTGTTGGCTTTGAACTGGGTCTTGGCCAGCTTGCGCACCTGTTCGGCTAACTCCTGATATGCGGCCGCGTCCGGCCGGCCGTTAGCCGCCGGGGAGGTGCCAGCCGGCGCCGGCGACGTCTCCTGGGCTTGCAGCGCCTGCAATAGGGCGTCGAGTTTGCGGTTCACCTGCTGGAGCGTTTTCAGCTCCAGTCGGCTCGGCCCGGGGGCTGGCCGGCCAAAGATGAAATCGTTCAGCTTCTCAATAAAGCTCTTTTTTTTGCTCACAGGTCGATCTCTTGGAAATCCTCTTCAAAATTTTCGCGGCCCAACTCTCCCCAGCGACGGAGGGCCAGTAAGGCATCGCCGGGGTGGAAGGAGGTGTCCAATTGCAACGAAATTTTCGGCGGCTGCCAATCGGGCGGCGGCTGCGGGCGGAAGATGTCGGTTTCGCCCCGGCGCCGGGCATCCTTCAGTTTTTCATAAGCGCCTCGAATGATCTTGAACTTCTCGGCCTCCGTTTCGGGCGGATATTGGCGG
>Ga0209536_100011647_pt1 | contig 12857 bp, 13 predicted proteins | sample DeeMarSeWOR28_12_FD_187461 | JGI IMG/M metagenome (GOLD analysis project Ga0209536, IMG submission 187461) | Marine sediment microbial communities from White Oak River estuary, North Carolina - WOR-2-8_12 (SPAdes) (version 2) | ecosystem: Environmental > Aquatic > Marine > Intertidal zone >...
TCAAGCTTTGACAATTACAGAAAAATAATGTATACTTCATTTATATAAATATTTTATATTTATATACAATATAGTTAAATAAGCTATATTACAAAAGGAAAGGTATGTATGACATCACAAACCGAATTTTTAGAGACGGTTGAGAATTGGGCTAAGCTCTATTTCTTCCAGTCACTGACCGAGTTTTTCAATTACCTGAAACATTCCGAGCTTTCCCTTCTCCAGGGATATGCGCTTACATACCTTTTTTTTAAAGGTCCCCTCAAGATCTCTGAACTATGTGATCACATGATGGTCTCACTGGGCGCTGCCAGTCAGATGGTGGATCGGCTTGAAAAGTTAGAGATGGTTGAGCGGATTGCAGATCCTGAAGACCGCAGAGTACGTAAAGTTGTAGTCCTCGACAAAGGAAAGAAATTTGTTCAGGAAAATTTCGCCTTTAGTCAAAGCTGGCTAAGCGAGATTCCCGCCAACATCAATCCCGAACAAGAAGAACAGATCACCGCGACGCTGTCACTACTTATGCAGAGTTTCGGTAAGAATGATTAACCCCATTTAGAACAAAGGAAAACGATCTAATGAAATTAGCAGTATTTGGTGCCACCGGTAAAACCGGTCTCGAAATTGTAAAACAGGCCCTTGACCAGGGACATATAGTCACTGCTTTTGTGCGCGATGCTGCCCGGCTAACAATTGAAGATGAGCATTTAACCTTCGTTACCGGTGATGTTTTTGACCCTGTTAGTGTTGCTCAAGCTATTCAGGGACAAGATGCCGTGATCTGCTCTTTAGGCTCAAACGAGTTAGGAAGAACCACAATTCGTTCTGAAGGAACCGCGAATATCATAAAAGCCATGAAAGAAAATCATGTAAAACGGTTGGTTGTAATTACAGCAATGGGGGTAGGAGAAAGCTGGAATACGCTTTCATTAATCAACAAGCTCTTCTTTGCCACCTTATTGCGAAATACTCGCCAGGACCATGAAAAACAAGAAGTTCTTGTGAAAGAGAGCGATCTTGACTGGACTATTATCCGTCCGAGTGGGCTGACAGATGATCCCCTAACAGAAAGTTATGCCATAGGCGAAAATATTCAAACAAACACTTCACAAATAGCTCGTGCCGATGTCGCCCACGCCATCATTAAAGAACTACAAGATAATACCTTCGTGCACAAGGCTGTAACGATAACAAATTAATAAGGATCATCAGCCCTCAACTCCAATTCCGCCTGTGTCGAGTGACTAACCCATACGTTGGGCTAATTTTTTGAATCGATCACCAGGTTGTTTGCTCAAACTCACGAAGATTGTGCTGATATCTCGTTTTTTAAATTATCAACATCCGATGCTGGGGAAATGACTGGTAAATATTCCATTAAGCGAGAACCCACTCAATCTTCGCCTATCACCAATGACGAAAAGGTCTTCGTATGGTTATGGGAAATCAGTGGCAGTCAAGCATCATAAATTATGACCATTTCAAAACAATGGTTAGGAACAAATTTTAGGAGTAAAAAATGGATCAATCAGCAACGATTATCATGGCAGCCGCGTTAGTATTCTATTCGATCGGTGTCTGGGGAGAAAAACTTTCAGGCCGTTTGAAGTGGTGGCACTTTGTTTTCTTCGTCCTAGGTTTAATTTGTGATACCTGGGGCACAGGCATGATGTTCGAATTTGTTGGCGGGATGACATTTGATATACACGGCATCACCGGCGTGATCGCCATCGTATTGATGTTCATCCATGCCCTCTGGGCTTTTGTTGTGTTGCTCAAAAATGATGAGAAAGCTATCCTCAATTTTCACAAATTTAGCATCGGGGTCTGGGCGATCTGGTTGATCCCATACTTCAGCCCGATGTTCTTTGCGATGGCCGCATGAACCTGCTCACTATCGTCACCATTGGCTTTCTCATCCTGGAAGCCACTAATGTGGTCACGCTTTATTTTTATCCAGGATCAAAATTCGCCAATGGCGTAGGTGTCTTCAAAGCCTGGGAAAAATCAAAGCATGATCCCGAATTACACAACTTTGTCAAATACCTGGTCAATTGGGTTGCTGGGACGAAGCTTATCTTCATTTTGTTGTTGGTCGTCATCCTTTTCACGGCTGATGATCAAACCCTGATTTTTACAGGGATTGCATTAGTTGTCTCGATAGCATCCTTCTTTTGGCGTCTCTTCCCACTGATTCGAAAGATGGATGGAATTAACCAAATTGATCCTAAGAATTATTCCGCTGTTTTAGGTGGGATGATTTTAGGGACAATTCTGGTGTTTTTGTTGGCAATCTTTGTATCGGTTGGTGGATAGCATCACACAAAAAGAATATCAAATCAAATGTCCGGCTATTCTGAGCATACGTAACAAAATCGCTAAATCACATGTTTCCTTCATGATATCGAGGGATTTTTCGCATCATTACGTTTTGAGCAAAGGGGAAAGCTGGAGCAATTGGGGATTGAATTTGATTCTTTTGACTGAAAATTAACAAATTTTGGTTCGCCCCAACACACAGGTGTTGGGATTGCTGGATGGGCGTATGGATATCACCATCCCGCTTAAGTCTAACACCTCGTTTTTAGGTTCGAGTCCTAGATATTCCCGAATTACCTAACCAATCATGAAGCCACAACGCGCGATAAGATGAAGACACTTTTGGTATAATTTGCCAGGATTTGCACATTTAATTTCCAGGCAGTTAATATGTCCTCTTCAGTTTCAAACCCTGCCCTCTTCCAAACCAAACTGCACCGACCGCGCCTGCCAAAAGACCTGATAACACGTCTGAGGCTTTTGGAGAGGCTCAACCACGATATTAACCACCAGCTCATCCTGGTCACTGCTCCGGCTGGTTTTGGCAAAACCACCTTGGTATGTACCTGGCTTGAGTATTTGGCTGCCGACCAGGGTGAGAAGGCAGCTTGCTTGCCTGCAGCGTGGCTTTCCCTGGATGAAAACGACAGCGATCTCAACATCTTTTTGCTTTACTTTATCGCCGCACTGCGTAAGAATTTTGACGCAGTCTGCGAGGAAACCCTGGCGTTACTCCAGGCGCGCCAGCAACCGTCTCTGACGGTCCTATACACCACGATCAGTAATGATCTCACAAAGCTTCCCGGAGAAGTTATTCTCGTCCTGGATGACTACCACAACATCCGCAATCTAGAGATCCACAATCTACTCGCTGAATTAGTACGCCACTGGCCAAAACCCCTGCATCTGGTGCTAATCTCACGCATCAGCCCGCCAATACCACTCCACAGAATACGTGCGAAGGGGATGCTCAGCGAGATACGCACCCGTGACCTGCGCTTTACCCCCGAGGAGACTGCTGCCTATATTAATCAAGCTCAGGTTGCCCAAATGAATCTGAACATCCTGCCACTTCTGGAAGAGCGCTTTGAAGGCTGGCCCGCCGGTCTGCACCTGGCTAGCCTTTCACTACGTTCCGAAGACAGCCGGGAATCCGTTCTGTCCGCTTTATCCAGCGAGAATTCAAACATTACCTCATACCTGGTAGATGAGGTGCTGAACCACCAATTTCCAGCGATCCACGATTTCTTATTGAAGACCTCGATCCTGGATCGCTTCTGCGCTCCACTTTGCGAAGCTGTGATTGGTGAAATCGACGCCGCCTGGAATGTGCGCACCTGCTTGGATTGGGTAGAACACTCCCAACTGTTCATCATACCCCTTGACAACCGCCGGGAATGGTATCGATATCATCATTTGTTCCAGGAGTTGCTGCAGAGGAGATCCTCCACCGAGATGGCCCCTGAGCAGGTGAACAGCTTGCATCGCCTTGCCTCAGTCTGGTTCGAAGAACAGGGATTGCTGGATGAAGCCTTGCAGCACGCCTTGGCGGCTGGCGACCTCGAATTGGCTGCCCATCAGATGAGTACCGGGCTTTGTGATGTGCTCAATCGCGAGGACCGGCCAACCCTGGAGCGCTGGTTGCACCTGCTGCCGGAAAAGATGATCCAGCGAGATCCGAGGCTGCTGATGATCAGGGCCTGGGCGCTGGAGTTCACATGGCAACTTGACCTGCAAGCACAAGTGCTCGAGCAGGTTGAGCAGCTGTTGGATTCAGGTGAGGGCGCAGAGCTGCCAGCGGAGGAGCTGCAAATCATGCGTGGGCAAATCAACGCGCTAAGAGCTCAGCAGGCGATTTTCAGCAACCAGTCCACCCAAGCGATCGAGTTTTGCCAGCAGGCACTAGCGCTCTTGCCTGTTTCATGGAAATTCGTTCGTGGCGGGACAATGCTTTTCCTGGGATTATCCATGCAAGCCAGTGGTCAGGCACAGGCAGCCGAAAGGCTGCTGCTCACTGAATTCGAGTCTTGCAAAGAGAAAGCCGATGCTTATACCATGCTTCTCTTGGAATCACTCGGTCATATCTACTTAATTAACGGCCAGCTTGAGCAGTCCAGGCAAATTGCACAGGTGCTGCTTCAAGGGGCAACCCGCAGCAGAGTTGCAATCATGATGAACTGGGGTCACTATTATCCTGGTGTGGTGCATTATCAACGCAACGAGCTGCAGGCTGCCGCGCAGCACTTCAATCGGATCACTGAAAATCGCTACACAGCCCAATTAACTACTTATAGAGATGCCATTGCGGGCCTGGCGTTGATCCATCAGATTCATGGGGAACATTCAGCAGCCTTCCAAATGGTGGAGTCAATCAGCCAGTTTGACCTGGAGCAGCGAGGCTATGAAGACGAGCGGACACGCTCCCTGCGCGCAAGGCTGATGCTCCTGCAAGGCGACATGGAAGGCGCTAGTCGCTGGGCTGATACATTCACCGATCCGCCGTTGGACCAGCCTCTACTTTGGCTTGAAGAACCACAGGTCACCCGGGCACGCGTCCTGGTAGCCAGAGGCAGGGATGACGACCTGCAGTTAGCGCTGAAAATAATAGCTGCTCTGTATGAGATTGCCGATCGGACTCATAATACCCGCTACAAGATCGAGATCCTGGTATTACGCGCCCTGGCGCTGGATGCACAGGGGGAAACCAGTACAGCCGATGGTGTTCTGAAGCAGGCGCTGAAGCTGGCGCGAATGGGTGGCTTCATCCGGGTTTTCGTTGACCTGGGGGTACCCATGCAGGTGATGTTGCACCGGCTTGCAAAGCAAGATCAATCCTTAGTGACGATCCAGCGCATCCTGGCAGCATTCCCAGAGCAAGATGAAAACCTGGTTGGCAACCAGCGTCAGGCACCTCACCCATCGCTCGCTGCTGCGACTCTGGTTGAGACTCTGACCCCGCGGGAGCAGGAGGTTCTGGGGTTATTGCGAGGGCCGTTGAGCATTAAAGAAATCGCTCATAAACTCAATATTTCCTATTCCACCGCCAAACGTCACACCATCAACATCTATGGCAAACTGGGTGTTCACACGCGCGGGAAAGCTGTGGATAAAGCGGAAGAATTAAACATTCTTCCCCCACGCTAAACTCTCTTCCCTCTCTAAAACCCGATCGTTCTACACCTAAAATACACCTTTGGGTGGTGTTTTTACGCGCCGCACTAGTCTATCATCATAATATGATGAGTTTACCATCCAGAAATCCAATCCCTTTCGATCACCCGGCTACCTACCGGATCAGTGTGCAGGGGAGGATCGACCCAACATTGTCTGATCTTCTGGGAGGAATGCAAATCTACCCGATTATCGTGGATGAGGATCCCCCGGTCACTACCATTGAGGGTGTATTGATCGACCAGGCTGCCCTCGCTGGCGTTCTCAACACCCTCTATGAGCTTCATCTGACAGTAATCATGGTCCAGCGTCTGGAATCGTAATGGGTAATGCGGAAACCGTCCTTTGGGCGAGGATCGTGATTATTGAGTAACAATTACAGGTCGCCTCTTGGAGCATACTCTTCGGGCTGACCCTCTCCACTCTGTTCTTTAGGCTGGCAGGTCGATCCACTAAGGGTGCTCTCGGTAAAAGGATGAACAAACTGGCTATCGTGGGAGACAAAAAGTGGCATGATTGGCTGCTGAGCCTTTCTGATCGCTTCATTTACGCCCATAAGACTGAATTCATCCCCATCGGGAAGGGTGCAGTTACCTGGGAATGGTTGCAAGTGAAAAGTGTTTATTGAAAGGTGTTCAAGCTGTTGGATCCGACGAAGGTCCAATTAACTCAAGAGATAGAATCAGAATCAAAGTTTATGAAAGGAGAACCCCATGGCTAAGAAGAAATCAAAAAAGAAAGACAAGAAAAAGAAGAAGAAGTAAGTTCCTGTACAGGTTTCAAGCAATACGTCGGATCCAATAGCTAGATTGCTTATTTCGTTAGGATGGAGACAGATGGAAGAAGAATTATCAATCGGAATCAAATCGCCAACCGAATCGAAGATTGAAATTGACGATCGCCCATCCAGTTCGAATGTAAATATCGATAATGCCCTGATCGAATCGATCTGGAATGATTTGAACGGGCGTGTCGATCGTGAATATATCCGTCGGACGGTCCTGGAGGCCAGTACAAGATACAAGCACGCTACCATCACGACCTTCATACCGATATTCATCCGACGGTATGTTTTAGAGATGCTGCAATAATCGAGTTCAAGTGAACAGGCCAGGGCAGCTGGTTAATCGTCAGCACCATTTCCTATGACGCTTTGCTGGAGGATACTGGTCTGTTGACCAGGCTGCAAATGAAAATTCAATTCAAGAGTATCTTAGTGAAAGGAGATCATCATGGGTAAGAAAGGGAAAAAGAAAAAGAAGAGCAAGGAGAAGCAGAATCTCGAACAATCCCAGACCGTGGTTTCACCCGAAGGCGAGGTACCGGGAGAACCCAAACCAAAAATGAAAAATAAGGAGTTCGAGAAAGAATTAAGACCCCTCCACGTTGAACTGGTCAAGATGCAGGAATGGGTAAAAGCCAGCGGCGCCAAGGTCTGTGTGGTATTCGAAGGGCGCGACACGGCCGGCAAGGGAGGGGTGATCAAGCGCATCACTGAACGCACCAGCCCACGTGTTTTCCGCCACGTGGCATTACCGGCCCCAACAGAGCGGGAGAAATCGCAGATGTACTTCCAGCGCTACATGCCTCATCTGCCCGCCGCTGGAGAAGTGGTGCTGTTCGACCGCAGCTGGTACAACCGGGCAGGCGTGGAGCGGGTGATGGGCTTTGCAACTGAGGAAGAGGTGAACTATTTCCTCAAGTACGCTCCAATGGTGGAACGGTCGATCCTCCACTCCGGAATCTTGCTGATCAAGTACTGGCTGGAAGTGGACATGGACATCCAGGATGAACGGCTCAGGGCGCGCGACGAAGACCAGCGAAAGATCTGGAAACTTTCCCCCATGGACTTGAAGAGCTACAGCCGCTGGTACGATTACTCTCGTGCTCGGGATGCGATGTTTGCAGCGACAGATTTGCCAGAAACCCCCTGGTTTGTGGTGAATGCCAACGACAAGCGCCGGGCGCGGTTGAACTTAATCACCCACTTATTGAATCAGATCCCCTATGAAGAGGTGCCGCGCGAACCGGTCAAGTTCCCCAGGCGCCAGGCAAAAGGCGATTATCAAGAAACGAACTATCCCTACCGGATGGTCCCCGAGATCTATTAAAGGAGGCAGTGAAAATGGCAGAAACAACAGAAAGTCAGCCAAAATGGTACACCATGAGCCCGGAGGCAGTCGAACAGCAACTGAAAGTCGATCCGGCCAAGGGGTTGAGCGCAAGCGAAGCGCAGCAACGCCTGCAGAAATTTGGTCCGAATAAACTTGAAGAGAAGAAAAAAGAGCCTGGCTGGCAGGCATTTCTACGCCAGTACCAGGACTTGATGCAATTTGTCCTGCTGGGCGCGGCGATCATCAACCAGATCTTCACCGGTGAGTGGGGCACCACGCTGGTGCTGGTCGGCCTGACCATTTTCAACGCCATCCTGGGTATGCGCGGTGAATCCAAAGCCGCAGCCAGCCTGGCAGCGCTGGCTGGGACGATGAAGAATATCACTACGGTGCGCCGCGACGGCGCGGCAGAGGAAATCGATGTTTCGCAAGTGGTGCCCGGCGACGTCGTGCTGATGGAGGCGGGTGATCTCGTCCCGGCCGACGGGCGCCTGTTAGTGGCAGCCACGCTGGAGATTGAGGAGGCTGCCCTGACCGGTGAGAGCGTGGCTTCACCCAAAAACATCGAAACCATCGCCAACCCCGAGGCTCCCCTCGGTGATCGCCACTGCATGGCCTACATGAACACGTCGGTCACGCGTGGTCGCGGCGAAATGCTGGTCACCACGACCGGTATGGGCACCGAGATGGGGCACATCGCCGATTTACTGAACAAGACCGAATCCGATAAGACTCCCTTGCAGAAGCAGCTTGACCGGTTAACCGTGATCATCGCGTCATTAGCTGGTCTGGCATTCATTCTCATGGTGATCATGGGCATACGCAACGGGCAGGCGTTGGACGCTATCTTCGTCGCCGGCGTAGCGCTGGCTATCTCTGCCATCCCGACCGGTTTACCAGCCGTGGTCACGACCATGTATTCCATGGGTGTGCGTGCGCTGGCAAATCAAGGCGCCATTGTTAAGCGTCTGCCATCGGTTGAGACGCTGGGCTCGGTTTCAGCCATCTGCTCTGACAAGACCGGCACCTTGACCATGAACCAGATGACAGCGCGCGGAATCAGCACTGCAGCGCACCGCTATACGGTAACCGGTGAGGGTTACAGTTTTGATGGGCAGGTGCAGCGTACTGAAGGCGACGCAGAACCCAACCTCGACTATGTGATGTTCGCCTGCGCGCTTTGCAACGACTCCGAAATCCAGGATGGGGTCGTGATCGGCGACCCGACTGAAGGCGCGTTAACTGTACTGGCGCAGAAGGGCGGCATTGACGTCAAGTCCTTCCGCCAAAACCACCCCCGCATTGCGGAATTACCTTTCGACTCTGACTACAAGTTCATGGCTACCTTCCATAAGATGAAGGCCGACGATGGCAGGTCGATTGTGCGTGCCTATGTCAAAGGTGCACCCGACGTGATCCTGGACCGTTCAAGCACAGCCCGGGTCGCTGCAAGCGAGAGCAAGCCTCTGAATGATGAGATGCGGCAAAAGGTGATGGCCGAGAACGAACGTATCGCTGGACAAGGTCTGCGGGTGCTGGCTTTTGCTCAACTTGAATACGATGAGGCTTCATTTGATCCGAGCGGTGATATGATGGCGCTGGTGCATGACCTGGAACTAACAGGATTGGTCGCCGAGGTGGACCCGCCACGTGCGGAAGCCAAGGCGGCTATCGAAAAGTGCCACAGCGCGGGTATCCAGGTACGCATGATCACAGGCGACCATGCAGTCACGGCGGCAGCCATCGGTCACGAGCTGGGTATCGAGGGCCAGGCCTTGACCGGGGCGCAGTTTGCCGCCATCCCTGACGACCAGTTGAAACAGCAATTGGACCAGATCGGTGTGGTGGCGCGTGTGTCGCCGGAGGACAAGATCCGCCTGGTTACGCTGCTCCAGCAGAAGGATAACATCGTGGCTATGACCGGGGACGGTGTCAACGATGCGCCAGCCTTGAAGAAAGCCGACATCGGCGTCGCCATGGGTATCACCGGTACCGAAGTCTCGAAGGGGGCTGCAGTGATGATCCTTACCGACGACAACTTTGCGACGATCGTCAAGGCCGTGGAGTTTGGGCGAGCCATCTACATCAACCTTTTCAACTTCGTGCGCTTCCAGATGGAATCGCTGGTAGCGTTCATCATTTCCTACCTGTTGGCAGCCTTCTTCGTCGTGCTCGGGGGAGCACCTTTCACACCCTTTGTGGTGCTGTGGATAAACTTTCTGGTGCAGATCCCGGTGGCCTTAGCGCTGGGGTTCGACGACCCGGCGCCGGACCTGATGGAGCACAAGCCGCGTCCATTAAAGCAGCCCATCCTTACAACTACACAATGGATCCGCATTGCCTTCATTGGTCTGCTGATGTCGATCTCCACAATCTATCTGGAAGCAGTGTATGAGGCTTCAGGCGTCGCTGTTGCAGCGACAATGGGCATGGTGGTCTTCTCATTGATGGTGATCGTGCTCGCCCTCAGCGCCCGCAGTGAGAGAGCCAGTGCTTTCAACCGTGATTTTCTCGCCAATCGACACCAGCTCATGCTCTATGGAGTATCACTGCTGATGACCATCATACCGGTTCGCTTTGGTTGGTTGGGCTTGACTCAGATCACCACCGACCAATGGCTGATCTGCATCGCTTTCGCCTTCGCATTGCTGCTGGTCGACGAAGTGATCAAATTCTTCCTGCGCAGAAGCCGCAGCTAGCATCCCGCTGGCTTGGCGGTGGTTGGTGGTGCGCTCTCAGAATTATCACCGTGAGGGGTAGGAAACAAACTCCCCTCACCAAATTAAATAAACATAATTGGAGGACAAATCATGCCAGGTAGACGAGGAGAACGACGTGATGACCGCCAGCTCGGGCGACCGGGCGGCGGGGGCAATCGCTACCAGATGCGCCAGAAGATGGTGGCTATTGGCGATGACTTCTGGATCGAGAACGACCAGGGGCAAAAAGTATTCAAAGTGGACGGCAAGGCGCTGCGCGTGCGCTCGACCCTGGTTTTCGAAGACGCCCACGGCAGCGAGCTGGCCAAGATCCAGGAGCGCATGCTGCGGGTCAAGGACAGCATGGAGATCGAAGGACCGCATGGCGAGAATCTCGCCATGGTCAAGAAAGCCCTGGTCACCCCCGTGCGCGAGCGCTGGGTGGTCAAGATCAAGGGTGGGCCAGACCTGGAAGTGAAAGGCAATATCCTGGACCACGAATACACCATTGGAGAAGGCCGCGATAAGGTGGCGGAAGTCTCAAAGAAGTGGTTCCGGGTGCGCGATAGCTATGGTGTAGCCATCGATCCCGGCCAGGAGGACGTGATCATCCTGGCGGTGGCGGTGTGCATCGACGAGATGGCTCACGAAGGACGCTGAGCCGCCGGATGAATGACGCTCTCGGGGATGGCGCGAGTTAATCCCCATGCCCGAGAATTAACCCTATTTGGTTCTATTTTGAGGAGGAGTTTCCAATGTGTTGTTTCTTTGCTGCCCTGGTATTCTTTGGCCCACGACTGGGCTTCCTGGCGTACTGGCTGCTGGCTCCACTGCGAGTGAGTGCATCCTTCGCAGCTTTCAACTTTCCCTGGTTGGTCGGCCTGATGGGTCTGTTCTTTGCCCCGTGGACATCGTTGATGTATGTGCTGATCTTCCCATTGAACAGCTGGGATTGGATCTGGCTGGGTTTTGGGATCATGGCTGACGTTGCCAGCTACATCGGCGGTTACCACAACCGCCAGCAGGTGCCTTATTATCCAGAAACCGCACCGTAAATCAGTAAGACGCACATTTCAGGGTGAAATTAGGAGTGTGTTTGGGCGGGTACCGCCCAAACACACCAACCCTTCCACCAACTGAATATTACTATTTCTATAGATGAAAGGAGAAAACCAATGACCTACGGTCCAATCGATTTTATCGCAATCGAATTCAAGACTGACCAGCTCACCGGTGAAAGCCTGCCAGCATTGATCGAACTGGTTGAAAAAAAGATCATCCGGGTGATCGATCTGGTCATCATCCTGAAGGATCAGGATGGAGAAACCCAGGTGCTCGAGATAGAGGAATTGACCCCTGATGTGATGGCTATCTTCGATCCGCTGGATGTGGAAATCAGCGGCATCATCCAGGTCGAAGATATTGAGTTTATTGCAGAGGCGATGGATGATAACACCACTGCCGCCTTGCTGCTGTTTGAAAACCTGTGGGCGATCGAATTCGGGGAAGCCGTAACCCGAGCCAGCGGCCGTATGGTGATGTATGACCGCATCCCCTTCGAGGTGGTCAATGAAACCCTGGAGATGATCGCCCAGGCTGAAGGATAGAGAGATTAACCAAAATAAGAGATCAGGAGCTTGACATGCCTAGAGCAATGAGACAAGTTAGAAGAAGAAGGGTGGCGACCGCTGCGGTAGGTACAGCAGTGGTGGCCGGCACAGCCGGCGCAGTACACCACCACCAGGACCAGAAATATGCGCAACAAGATGCTGCTGCGCAGCAACAGTACGATCAGGCTTATGAGCAGGGCGTAGCCGACGCGCAGCAGTCCGCGCCTTCGGTCCAGCAGGCGCCACCTCCACCCGCACCTGCCCCGGAAGAGGATGTGATCACGAAGCTCGAGCGCCTGAGCGCCCTCAAGGATCAGGGCATCCTCACCGATGAAGAGTTTGCTGCCCAAAAAGCCAAGCTGCTCGGTACTTAGGCTCGCAGCAGTATCAGCTTGAGAAAAAGGGCAGCTAATCGCGTACGAGCATAATCACAGGAGGAATAGATCAACCAGGCGGCCGGGCCTTTAAAAACCAACCTGCCATCACCGCTGGTCCGGTGATGAGCTCAAAAATATATGGAGAAATAAATCATGGGTACTATGGTAATCAAAGGCAAGACTATGCGTTCCGTCGATGTAGATTGGAACGAGTTCTACTACACCAACTGTCCGTTGGTATCCCCCAGCAACATCGATCAGGAGATCGGTTGGGTGAAGGAAGAGTTCAAGAAGATGGATATCGCGTACAAATTCCTGCGCTCCACCACAGAGAATGACTGGTATCCGCACTACGTGCACAACCTGGACAACCTGATGCGCTATGGTGGGTGCAATCCGGCCATCCACGTCCAGGCTGACGTGCGCCGCACCCGCTTGATTGGCACGACCCATGTCTACGAAGGCGGCTGCATGCTTGTGCGCGCCCGGGACCCGATTTACCGCATGAAGGATCTGAAAGGTAAGAAGATCGGCCTTACGAAGAGCCTGAACGTCATCAAGAACGAC
>Ga0209536_100011649_pt1 | contig 12856 bp, 12 predicted proteins | sample DeeMarSeWOR28_12_FD_187461 | JGI IMG/M metagenome (GOLD analysis project Ga0209536, IMG submission 187461) | Marine sediment microbial communities from White Oak River estuary, North Carolina - WOR-2-8_12 (SPAdes) (version 2) | ecosystem: Environmental > Aquatic > Marine > Intertidal zone >...
AAGAAGATGGAAAGAAGATGGTGAGTGTAGCTATAAAGATATACTTAAATTCTATGTCAAGAGGTTAGTAAAGGACACAGTAGTTATGGCTGGCGCTTATCCACTACAGACAATATGATTGATATTTAACAATGGGGTAAGCAGCTCCTGCCTTTTGTAGCAGATACATTGGGAAAACCTCCGCAGATATACTTTTCTATACCAAAATTGAATCGGGTATTTGGCGTTTCCCTGTTCTCATTGGGAAATACTACGTTGGAGTCCACGGAGGTGGAATTAACAGGTTATCAGAAAATCGTAGCCAGTAATATTCATCAAGGTATTTAACCATCGACTTATGGCAACCTTGTTTCGTGTAGCCAAGCTTCTCTGATATGAATTCCTCAGGCGTACCTTGATATCCTCGCTCTTGAAAATCCTCGGTTACTTGCTTCGCGTTATCCTGTATAGATTTAATCCAGGTAATAATTGCGATGCTACCATCGGGAAGGCGAAAGTGAGTAGAAATATCCAGATTCAATAATACGAGCAGCTTGTCATTCAACAGGTGGGCGATTTTCGATACACCGGTGACCCAGAGACCGGGAACGGAATATAAGGCAACGTATATCTTATCTATCCTATCAGCTATAGTGCGATCCGAAAGATTGCAATCAAGCAACGTTAAACCTTGTAGGGCTGATACGTCCGGTTGTAGTTCAATAATGATCTCCAATAGGCGCTCAGCCAATTTATGCTCAATAAGTACGTCATAATTGCTAATATTCACATAATCCAGGAGAACCTTTTGCTCGAAGTCCGCTGCCGTGATAGCATGCGGTGTCTGGCGGAGCTTCTCTATGAAAGTTGTGTCGCTCAGGGTTTTACAGTACCTTCTGTCAGCAACTGACCTATAGTAGAAACAGACTGCTGCCCATGCAATATCATTGAAAATTACTCTTGTATTTGTTTCACCCATTATGGTTTTTCCTCGCACTAACGCTGAGAATAATCTTAATAGTAAATGCCCGATACGTCAATCACCACATTAATATCTATCTGTATGATTTAGTCGTAAACGGACGTCAGTTACAGATTGGAGCGAGCATTGGGGCACAAAATTTTCCGGGGGCTTAAGCCTTTGTTTTAGCGTCGACTGATAGCAATAAGCAGAATTGTGATTTCAGTGTAAGCCCCATAGTTTTTCAATTGATTGCCGCTACAGTTTACACTCCAAAGCTAATCTCACCTGGTAGAACGGCATACCAGGACAATTATCAGCCATATTTTCCATAGCAGTTACGGCACATTCTAGATAAGAATGAGGTCTACCTATCCTACTCCTCTTCTTGGTAATAATAACGTCTAACCATCATAAGACACCTTACCATCCACTGAATCCCAAATCTCTTTCCACTCTTTCTTCATGCGTAAAACAAATACTACTGAGATAACTGCCGCAACAAGCATGAACCAAGTGGGCCAGCCTATATAAATATAGTTTCTCCATGGCCACCCTAACAAAAACGGAGACAAGCCCGAAAAGTAAACAATATTGAAAACCACGAACAATACTGCAAACCAGGCGGAAGCCAAGCATGCCCTCCAGTGTTTTCTCATAAGGCATAAAATTCCACCAGCAATAAGAAACTCACTAGCAACCACTAGCAACAATACGAAACTAGGGTGTTGTGTTATAACGGCCGTAATGACACGAATGTGTTCCGAAGCAAGTATACTCAGAATATGAATCAGTCCGCAGGCAAAACACACACCTAAGGCTATCAATATTATGCCTGCTGCTTTTCTCATTCTAATTACCTACCTTACTTCTCTTTCTCCACTAGCATTACCAAAACAATTATTAGAGAAAGTGCCTGAACGCTAATGCTATCGCGGCCAGAAGCAGAACAAATGCAACTACGCCTGGCACCCAGTTTTTCAAGACTATTCCTACAACGAATAACCCGGTGCCCACCCCGAAAAACCCTATAGTAAACCACTTCCCCTTCGTCATGTCTTCTTCTACTCTATCTCATTGTATGTCAATACCGGTGCTAATTCTCCTACTCCCCTTCTTGGCAAGAACAAGGTCTAACCACCATAGGACACCTTACCATCCGCTCAACCCGAAATCCCTTGCCAGTCTTTCCTCGCGCGCCAAATCAGTATTATTGCGATGACCCCCGCCGGGAGCAGAATCCAGCCACCCGCAGCCACAGTCGGTACTCCGCCATAGAACACTCCCTCCCTCATAGCTGCAATATACCTAACATAATTAATTGTGGCGGAAAGTCCAACGAAAAGTACAACCAGAGCCGTAGCGAAGCACTCTCGCCAATACCTCCCCCTAAGGCAAAAAACCCCACCAGCAACAAGAAGTGCAATGGACACAAGTCGCCACAGGATAATGTGAAAGTAAGGGAGGAGATTGGTATAAATGCCGACCAGACTCATAACCACCGATATTAGCCATAATACGCCTGAGATTATCAATATGATGCCTGCTGCTTTTCTCATTCTAATCACCTAACTCACTTCATTTTATCTCTGTATTATTATAACATTTCGATTTTTTCCTTTACGCTGTTTCTTTTCCCGTAAATACAGCCCAAGCCAAGTATTTTCTTCACGTTCCTCCTTCCTCATCCTGCTTGATCCAACCAATATCTCCCTTGGTGGATAGACTCCAAACCCTTTTTTAAACCATTTAGACAAGCCCACTCAGCCTAGAAACACCTGCCTGGCGCTCACAATATAGTTATGTACACGATACCATTGCACATTCAAATAATACAAAGGCACCGAGCAACAGCAGTAACAGCTTCAATATAAGGCTTATAATTTCTGTGAACACCAATCCACATATCACCTAGCTCAGGCTAAGGCATAAATTTACCTTTATCTAGAATGAGGTCATTGACATGTATTTCTAGGGAGATATAATAAAGTAGGAGGTGATATGTAATGATTGTTGGAATTGTTCTCGGTACACTTTTTGGAATACTGCTTATAGCTCTGGCGATTTTTGTGGTCAGGCAGCAGACATATGCCATTATTGAGCGATGGGGAAAGTTTAACAGGACAGTTGGTCCGGGTATTCATGTAAAAGTTCCCATAATGGACAGGGTGGCTGGTAGAGTCTCTATCAGAATACAGGAACTAAATGTGACTATCAAAACCAAAACAAACGATAATGTTTTTGTAGACTTACTTATCGCGGTTCAGTATTTTGTAGATGGGGAGGATAAGGTTTGGGACGCATTTTATAGACTGACCAATCCACAGGCCCAGATGGAATCCTGGATATTCGATAATGTGAGGGCAAAGGTTCCTGGGATGATTTTGGACTCTGTTTTTGAAAATAAAGAGGAGATTGCCAAAGAAATTGAGGACAGTCTCAGTGACAGACTGAGTGAGTACGGGTATAAATTGGTTCGTGCTCTTGTTAATGACATCCAGCCAGATAAGGGCGTTGCAGATGCTATGAATGAAATCAATAGGCAACAACGTCTTAGAGTTGCTGCCGAGCACGAAGGAGAAGCTAAAAAGATTATCGTGATTAAGGAAGCCGAAGCTGATGCCAGGAGCAAGGAACTATCTGGTGAAGGTATTGCAAAGCAAAGGATAGCTATTGTTGCCGGTCTCAGAGAGTCAGTAAAGGATGCTAGCGATGCTTTGGGTGTGGACGCTCAATCTGTTATGACCCTGGTTTTAATGACTCAGTACTATGATATGCTTACCGATGTAGGGAGGAACTCTCGAACCAACACGATACTGCTTCCTCACTCTCCAGGTGCGGTTAATGAACTTCGAGAGCAGATTATATCAGCTATTGAGACCGGTAAGGTGGCTGGGGTAGATGAGAGTGGGAAAAAGTAGGAATCAACTACTGGCAGGCATATCGAGATAAACTATCGTGCGTCTATTGGTTATAATAAACTGACCTGACCAAGAATGAACTCCACTGCTGATGTAAATGAGCTTGTGAAATTTATGGTGGAGGGGGTAGGATTCGAACCCACGTAGCCCGTCAGGGCGGCAGATTTACAGTCTGCTCCGATTAACCACTCCGGCACCCCTCCGCAGCATAATATTATCACAAAATACCTGAGAAACCCAGCCCGAGAGGGGATTCGAACCCACTAACCTACCGATTACAAGTCGGTTGCTCTACCATTGAGCTACTCGGGCAACTTCTAGCTACAATTTGGGCTCAATAGTATAGATAAGGGGAGATTCTCTGTCAACTAAAAGACACCTGGATAAATATGTTGTTGCATTATCTAAACCAGTCATGCTACATTATACTGTTTCACTGATTAGCATCATTTGAAATTGTAATAATGATTGACAATGCTTTATTAAAACAGTTGCTGGAAGCAGGTGCTCACTTCGGTCACCATACCAGCTATTGGCATCCCAAGGCCAAAAAATATGTTTTCACCCAGCGTAATGGTATCCACATCATCGATTTGGAGCAGACAGTTACTATGCTGGAAAAGGCTTGTGCATTTGCCCAGGATTTAGCAGCCCGGGGGCAGAGTATCCTTTTTGTCGGTACTAAGAAACAGGCACAGCAGACCATAGAAGAAGAGGCTGTGAGGTGCGGTATGAGCTATGTCAATCAAAGATGGCTAGGTGGTATGTTAACCAACTTCACAGTCATACAAGCTCGCATCGACCACTTAGTTCGTTTAGAAAATAGAAGAGATAAAGGTGAGCTTGATGCCTTACCAAAAAAAGAACGGGGTAAAATAGAAAAAGAGATATTCCATCTGAATACTCAAATGGGGGGATTTAAGGAAATGACTACGCTTCCTGGAGCCCTCTTCATCACGGACCCTATTAAAGACAAGATCGCTTTTACTGAAGCTAAAAAATTGGGTATACCGGTGATAGCAATTGCAGATACGAATTGTAATCCTGACGGCATCGATTATCCGATTCCTGCTAATGACGATGCTGTTAAGGCAATCAAATTAATCAGTAGCAAAATAGCTGATGCCATAATTGAAGGTAAGGCTGAAGCTTTTTCCGGAGATGTAGGGATCACGAAATTGACTGCTGAAGAAGAGCGCGAACAAGCCATTGAAATCCTAGGTTCATATACCTTTGAACCGGAGGAACCGAGTGAGCCGGAGGAACCAAAGGGACCAGAAGGAGAAACTGCATCTACATGAAAATACCGGTTGAAGTAGTAAAGGAATTAAGAAACAGGACCAATGCAGGGATAGGTGACTGTAATAAGGCTCTGCTAGAGGTAGGGGGCGATATAGAAAAGGCAATCGAATTCCTGAAAGAGCGTGGGGCAGCTATTGCCGAAAAGAAGAAGGATTTAACCGCAACCGAAGGTGTAATCGAAGCCTATATTCATCATACCAAGCGCATAGGAGCATTGGTCGAGGTAAATTGCGAAACGGATTTTGTGGCTCGCACCCATGAATTTAAAGAACTTGCCCACGACTTAGCAATGCAGATAGCTGCTGCTGCACCCCAATTTCTTACCAGCGAAGAGATACCACCGGAATTAGAAACAGATCCCCAAACAGCTTGCCTTCTTAGCCAGCCCTTCATTAAAGAACCCGAAAAGACTGTGCAGGAAGTTATTCGTGAAACGATTACCAAAGTAGGCGAGAATATAAAAGTACGCAGATTCGCTAGATTCGAGCTTGGTGGCGATCAATAAGCCGTGTTGGATGAACTTTTCACTGAACTGAACTCCAGAATGCAGAAGGCCGCAGATGGCTTAGCCAGAGAATTGGCTACCATACGTGCCGGACGTGCTACTCCAGCTTTGCTTGACCACATCATGGTTGAATATCAGGGAACATCTATCCCTCTTTACCAACTCGCTACAATTACTGTTCCTGAGGCTAATTTAATCATAATACAACCATGGGACCGCACATCGTTACGTAACATTGAAAAAGCCATCCTGACAGCCAACATCGGCCTTAACCCTGCGAATGACGGTAATATGATCCGGGTAGTAATCCCGCCTCTCAGTGAGGAGCGTCGCACGGAATTGGTCAAGGTAGTATCCAAGAAAGTCGAAGAGCGGCGGATTGCACTACGCAACATTAGAAGAGACGGCATTGAGAAGCTCAGGGAGTGGGAGAAAAATAAAGAAATATCGGAAGATGAACTTAAGGCCAACACTAAGAAAATCGACCAGCTTACCGAGGTTTGTGTAGATAAGGTGAGTGAATTGGGACAAGCCAAGGAAAATGAAATACAGGAAATATAATTCGCTGACCCATTTCTCAGTTAAAAAGTCGACATTACCTGTTAAAGATACGTACAGGCATTGGATTGCCATCTTTTAGCCCTTCCTTTATTTATCACTCCGACTTAAACCCATAACCCACTCAGGGTAGAAATATCAGTCATTACGCTGGTCTTAGTTACTCACTCGTGAAACTCGATACCGGCAGGCCGATAACAATTCAAAAACTGTTAAAATAGAGCTATGCTTAAACACCGGGTTATTACTGCCGCTGTGGGCGTACCCCTCATCATTCTTGCTATCTGGTTTGGTGACCCCGGTCCCTGGTTCAGTCTTCTCATAACCGGGGCTGCGTTGGCTGGCACGTACGAGTTCTACCACATGGCCAATTTTGACCGACGGGAACCCTTGCTTTACTTGGGTATATTATATTCGCTGGCACTAGTCCTGGGCCCCCATTACAGAAACCATGATGCTTTACCGATACTGATTACCAGTACTATGTTGGTCTCCTTGATTTATATGTTATGCCGTCCTGCAAGAGAAAAGGCACTCCATAAATGGGCGTGGACAATTGCCGGTGCTTTCTATGTGGGATGGATGCTCAGCTACTGGCTGAGTTTGCGCGGCTTGGGGGACGGCCGAAGTTGGGTTTACCTGGCTATATTGACTACATTTGCCAACGATACAGGTGCTTTTTTCATTGGGAGAGCAACTGGTAAACACAAGCTGGCTCCTACGATAAGCGAAGGTAAAACTCAAGAAGGAGCGATAGGCGGCTTAATATGCGCCGTACTGGGCGCCGTAATAATAGCTACAGTTCTTAACCTCATTTCTCCGTTCGATTTTAAGTACTGGCAGATTATACTTATTGGCTTTATCATCGGCTTATTTGCCCAGCTCGGCGATTTAGTTGAATCCCTGCTCAAGCGTAATATGGGAGTGAAGGAATCAGGTAATCTATTACCGGGACACGGTGGTATTCTTGACCGTTTCGATAGCCTTATATTCGTCGGGGTAGTGGTATACTATTATGTATTATGGGTGGTGTAAAAAAAGTAGCTATCCTGGGCTCGACAGGATCCATAGGACGGCAGGCTTTGGACGTAATTCGTACTCTGCCCAATGAATTAAAGGTAGTAGCTCTAGCAGGGAACAAGAATCTCGCACTGCTGCAAAGCCAAATTAATGAATTTCGGCCCATGATGTTTTATGCCCCCGGTGAGCCTGAAATTAGTTACGGTGGGGAATTTTTATCCGTAGAAGAAATAGCCGGTCATCCCGAAGTCGATCTCGTTATAGTATCCACTGCCGGTAAAGCAGGACTAAGCCCTACTATAGCAGCCTTACAGGCAGGAAAGACGGTTGCTCTGGCTAACAAGGAAGTGTTGGTCATGGCCGGTGAAATCCTCGTCCGTGAAGCCAGCCTGAACCGCGCTCAAATTCTGCCTATCGATAGCGAGCACAGCGCCATCTGGCAATGTTTGCACGGCGAAGACAATAAACCGCGGAGGCTTTTCCTTACCGCCTCCGGTGGGCCCTTTTATCGCTTTTCACAGTCACAATTGGCTGCGGTAACTCCAGAGCAAACTCTTCGGCACCCCGTATGGAAGATGGGGAAAAAAGTGACCGTAGATTCAGCAACTCTTATGAATAAAGGATTGGAGGTCATCGAGGCTCATTGGCTTTTCTCGTTTCCCTTTGATAGTATTGAAATATTAATACACCCCCAGTCTATTGTTCATTCCATGGTGGAATTTACGGATGGTTCCCTGAAAGGTCAGCTTAGCTCACCTGATATGAGGATTCCCATTCAATACGCACTTTCCTATCCTCAGAGGTGGTCCAATTCAGAACTACCTCGACTTGATTGGAATAAAATCGACTCTCTGAACTTTGAGCCCGTGGATTATGCGAGATTTCCCTGTCTCAAAGCTGCAATAGATGCCGGCAGATCAGGAGGGACTTATCCGGCAGTGCTTTGCGCCGCAGATGAGGTAGCTGTAGAGCTTTTTCTCAGTCATAGGATAGATTTTACCGATATAGCAAGAATTGTGAAAAAAACGCTTGAGCAACATAAAAATATCGCCCAGCCATCGCTGGAGGAAATAGTGGTCGCCGATGCCTGGGCGAGAAAATGTGCTACAAAGCTTTCCGCTGATTACTGCAAAGAAACTGAGCACAGCAGGAATAACGATACAGGTAGCTAAGAGATGAATATTGTTGTAATCATTATCCTTTTTGTAGTAGCTCTATTCGTGGCAATGTGCTTTCACGAATTGGGTCACTATGTTGCCAATAAGCGTGCCGGCGTGAAGGTGGAAGAGTTCGGCATAGGCATGCCTCCACGACTTTTCGGCATTAAACGAGGCGAGACAATCTATTCACTTAATGCCATACCCATCGGAGCATTTGTTAAGGCTGCTGGAGAAAACGATCCCACGGTGCCCCGGAGCCTGGCTGGCAAAGGACCCTGGACGAGATTAGGGATATATGCTGCCGGGCCACTGGTCAATATCTTCCTGGCTTTTATTCTGCTAAGTGCTTTTATTGCACTACCATATTCCGTTATTGCCGGCGACGGACTCATGGTGCATGCCGTAGTAGAGAATTCTCCTGCGGACAAAGCAGGTATCGAACCAGGGGACATAATTCTGGAGATAGAGGGACAACCTATGCGTAGGCAGGGAGACGTGCAGAACATGGTAAATTCAGTCGAAGAAGGGACAGTAATTACCTTACTCCTGCTGAGCAAAGGACAAGTGGAGGAAAAAACCTTAACGCCAGAACTTGACTCAGAATCGCAATTGCTAAAAATAGGTGTCTGGCCATGGTGGGATATAGTGAGCCAGGTGGACGAAGGTTCGCCGGCTTATGAAGCTGGCATCAAGCCCGGTGATACCATCCTGAGCATTAACGGGCAACTTATATACAATGACGAAAGTATCTACAATGCCTTACGATCTGTTGAGGAGGATGCAGAAATAAAGCTGGTTTTACTCCGAGACGGGGTAACAACTTCCCTTACTTTGACCAATGCCGGCTACCAAACGCTGCCGGGTATAGGTTTACAATGGGTGGAAGGGGCACATATGGAACAAGACCGACTTCCCGTATGGAGGGCAGTCTATCTGGGAGCCAGGGATATCATTTATATGCCTGCGCTCATAATAGAGGCTATCCCTCAAATTATAGAGTCTCCCGATACAGCGTTGGTGGGGCCAATAGGCGCCGGTCAGTTAACTGTGGAGATAGTACGCTCATCAGGCTTCAGCAGCATGTTGTTTATGGCCAGCATGATCAGCCTGGGTATCGGCATATTTAATCTCTTCCCTATCCCTCCTCTAGACGGAGGAGGGATGCTGGTAGCATTCATCGAAGGATGTAGACGCGGGAAACGTCTTTCCCCCAGAACAATGCGCCTGGTTTATACTATTGGTACAACCTTTTTAATCGCACTTGTAATCATAATAACCTTTGTCGATATCTGGCGAATACCAAAAGGTTTTGGGTTATGATGCGTCGCGCTTGCAAGCAATTACGAATTGGCCAGGTAACCGTAGGTGGAGGTACCCCCATTGCGGTACAGTCAATGATCAAGACCGATACCCGTGACGTCACTGCCACCATAAACCAGATTAAGGAATTAGAGGACTGTGGTTGCGAAATTGCGCGGGTGGCAGTCCCCGACAACGAAGCTGCTAAAAGCCTGGCATCTATAAAAAGAAGAGTTTTACTACCCATTATTGCTGATATACACTTTGACTACCGCCTGGCTTTAGCGGCGCTAAAATCCGGTGTTGATGGCCTCCGCCTCAATCCCGGCAACATAGGAGATAGAGAACAGATTGGTATTGTAGTAGCTGCTGCAAAAGAAAGAGAGGTACCCATCCGTATAGGAGTAAATGCCGGCAGTTTACCGGCTAATTTCCAGCCTGATGCTCCACTAGTCGAGCGCATGGTTAATACTGCATTGGAGCAGATCAGGTTCATGGAAAGCCTCGACTTCGATTTAATCAAGGTTTCCCTTAAAGCCTTCGATGTCCTCGCCACCATCCAGGCCTATCAAATAATTGCCGATAAAATACCATATCCGCTACATCTAGGCGTCACTGAAGCCGGGCTTCCCCGGACGGGAGCCATACGTAGCGCAGTAGGCATTGGTATACTTCTTCATCAGGGGATTGGCGATACTATACGCGTTTCTCTCACCGCTCATCCCTGCGAGGAGGTACTGGTAGCTTATGAAATTCTTAAAAGTCTGGGGCTGCGTCAAAGAGGTCCAACCTTAGTGAGTTGCCCTTCCTGCGGCCGGGCTGAAGTTGATATTATTGCCCTGGCTGAAGCAGTAAGCAAGCGTATGCAAAAAATAAGTGAACCCATCAAGGTAGCGGTCATGGGCTGCGTAGTCAATGGCCCCGGTGAAGCTAAGGATGCAGACGTGGGTATTGCTTGTGGCAAGGGTAAAGGTGTTATATTTAGAAAAGGGGAGGTGGTGAGCACAGCAAGCGAGGATAAGTTCCTTGAAGCCATGATGGCCGAAATAAGATCTCTAGATAGTAAAGGGTAAGAGTAGACATAAGAGAAATGCGGGTTTCTAAGCTTTTTGGTAAAACGTTACGAGAAGCACCCGCCGAAGCTGAGAGTGTTAGCCATCAGCTACTGCTCAGAGCAGGCATGGTTGCCCAGGAGGCTGCCGGGGTTTACTCTTATTTGCCTCTGGGATGGCGAGTACTTAGAAAGATAGAGAATATTATCAGGGACGAAATGGATAAAGCGGGCGGCCAGGAAGTGATGCTACCAGTATTGCAGCCTCTTGAATTCTGGCAGCAATCCGGCAGGGATGTATCCTTCGGCAAATCTCTCTTCACCTTAACCGACCGCAAGGAGCACACACTGGCCCTGGGGCCCACTCACGAGGAAGTTATCGCCGACCTTGCATACCGGTATGTGCAAAGCTACAGGGATCTTCCTCTCCTACCGTATCAAATACAGACCAAGCTTCGTGATGAGCCTCGGCCCCGCGGCGGTTTATTAAGAGTTCGCGAGTTTATCATGAAAGACCTTTACAGCCTTGATGCCAATGCAGCGGGCCTGGATGTGAGTTACCAAAAAATGTGTCAAGCTTACAAGAATATCTATGCTCGCCTTGACCTGCCCGCATTAATGGTAGAAGCTGACAGCGGTGCAATAGGAGGCAAAGATTCTCATGAGTTCATGGTCCTTATTCAGGATGGTGAAGATGAGGTTATTTATTGTTCCAATTGTGGTTACTCTGCCAACGCTGAGAAGGCTCAGTTTGTCAAAACCGTCGAACCTGCCATTTCCGCAGGCCCAGGCTCCAAGGACGATAAAGGGGGGGCGAATAAACTTCTACCCTTAGAAGAGATAGCCACACCGGAGACGAAAACTATAGAGGAAGTTGCTCATTTTATTGGCGTGCAGGCAAGCCAAACTCTTAAGGCAGTATTTTATTTTGCCGACGGAGAATTTGTTTTCGTTATTATTCGTGGCGATCTGGAAATCAACGAGACCAAATTGAGAAACAATCTAAAATGCTTGGAACTGCGCATGGCCACCGAAGGCGAGGTAGAGGAAGCCGGAATTGTGGCCGGTTTTGCTTCACCTATAGGCACAAAAGAAATAAAGGTCGTAGCTGATGATTCCATAACCTCAGGCTTTAATTTTGTTGTTGGCGCTAACAAACAAGGGTACCATTTCAGAAATGCCAATTACCCCAGAGATTTTAAAGTTGACTTGATAGCTGACATTGCCCTGGCTCGGTCAGGCAATAGCTGCGTCAAGTGTAGCAGTAAGCTCACCTATGCCAGAAGCATTGAAGTGGGGCATGTTTTTAAATTGGGCACCTTCATCAGTGAGAGATTCGGGGCATCTTTTTTGGACAGCGATGGAAAGTCCCGCCCTATTATTATGGGCAGCTATGGCATTGGACTGGGGCGGCTGCTGGCTGCCATAGTAGAGCAAAGCCACGATAACAAAGGCATTATCTGGCCGCTCTCTGTAGCCCCTTATCAAGTCTATCTTTGCCCCATATCGTTGGAAAAGTCGGCAGTCCTTCCTGCGGCAGAAAAAATTTATCAGGACTTACAAAAAGAAGGCATCGAAGTGCTCTTTGATGACCGCCAGGAATCCCCCGGCGTTAAATTCAACGATGCTGACCTACTGGGTATACCCCTACGATTGACCTTATCTCCACGCACACTACAAAGCCAGAGTGTGGAAGCAAAATGGCGAATGGAGAAAGAAACTCAGCTTCTGCCTTTGGAAAATTTGACGGAACATGTAAAGAAGATTCTAGACAAAACCCTCAATTCACAATCTCAATTGGAGTAACTAACTGTTGCCTCTCTCTAGCTAACTCAGTCACGTAAAGTAGCGCCCAGTTCCTGGTGCAATATGGCCAGCATCTGTTCTTGGGTCCGGTCAACTTCTTCGTCAGTCAAGGTACGGCCGGGTGATTGGTATACAATCCTTATGGCGAAAGATTTCTTGCCTTCGGGTATTTGCTTGCCTCGATAAAGGTCAAAGAGAGTTACCTGCATTACCAGTGGAAAGCTTCCGACTATATTCTCCACTGTCCGGTAACTCACTTGCTCATCTACTACTAGAGCGATATCCCTAGGGACA
>Ga0209536_100011650_pt1 | contig 12854 bp, 10 predicted proteins | sample DeeMarSeWOR28_12_FD_187461 | JGI IMG/M metagenome (GOLD analysis project Ga0209536, IMG submission 187461) | Marine sediment microbial communities from White Oak River estuary, North Carolina - WOR-2-8_12 (SPAdes) (version 2) | ecosystem: Environmental > Aquatic > Marine > Intertidal zone >...
ACGAACTGTCAAATCGATTTTTAGAAAGATTAATATCAAATTTGCAGTAGCCTATTTATACTTTTATAAATCAGGCATAACCCAGACATTGCTGCACCAGCTGAAATATAATAATTACCCCGAAATAGGAGAGATGATTGGAAAATGGTTGGGTCATGAATTATTGAGAGATGAGATTATTAAAAATACTGAATTGATTATACCTGTACCACTTCATCCGAGAAAAGAAATAAAGCGAGGATATAATCAAAGTCATTACATAGCAAAGGGGATTTCAATAATTACAAATATTCCAACAGATTTTCATTCTTTACAAAGAGTACATTATGAGACAAGTCAAACGGTTAAAACGAAAGAACATCGATGGAAAAGTGTGGAACATGCATTTCAGATTATCAATAGAAAAAAAATAGAAAATAAAAGTATTTTATTAGTGGATGATATAGTGACGACTGGTGCTACCATGGAGGCATGCGGCCAGGAAATACTTAAAAGTGGGGCCTCTGGATTAAGTATCGCATCTTTGGCATTGGCCAAATAAAAAAGGCTCCAATAAAATCAGAGCCTTTTGAAAACATTAATTTTATTCTTTAGTAATTGGATCCTGCCCTTATCATTGCACAACGGAAACCAATTGTTGCAGTTGAAGAATCCTGATCCATAAATCTCCTGGTTCCGGGTGACAACCAATATGCGATATCTTTCCAGGATCCACCTTTATATACCCGGGTTTTATCAGAAATTAATGAATTAAAGAACTGGTAATCATAACCGGTGGACGGATCATCTAGATTTGGATCAACAATAGATCGGCCAATTAAATCATCAGCGCTTCTTCTTACGGGATTCAAATCTTCCATATCTTGAAATGACATTGGTCGATAAACATCAAAAACCCATTCATTTACGTTTCCAGCCATATTATAAAGTCCATAATCATTTGGGGGATATTCATAAATATACTGAGTGATCATCGCTCCGTCGTTTAGTTTACCTGCTATACCAGCATAGTCACCGCGACCTCTTTTGAAGTTGGCCAGGAAATAACCCATCTTTTTACCATAAGGATTTCTCAATGAATGACCATCCCATGGATAGAGTCGTTTATGAGTTTGGTTTTCATCAAGCCATTGCGTACCAATTAATGCCTGAGCAGCATATTCCCATTCAGCTTCTGACGGAAGTCTATAATTTGGTAATACAACGCCTGATTCCAAAGGAATTCGAGCTCCTGTGCTCTCTGCAGGAATTTCTTCTAAACCAGCATCTTCTGCCAATTTCAAGTTAACAACTGCTGTTCTCCAACCGCAATAATCAACTGCCTGTTTCCAACTAACGCCAACAACTGGGAAATACCTGAATCCAGGATACCTTAAATAATGGTCCACATAAGGATCATTATATGCCAAATCTCTTGCCCATACAACTGTATCTGGAAGTGCTGACTCATAAAATTCTCTTGAAGAATCAAGTTTTACATAATATAGGTATTCCAACCAGTGGATATTAGCAACTTCTGTTTCGTCCATGTAAAATGAAGCAACAGTAACTGCGCGTTCAAGATTATCATGAGTATTGAAAACGTCTTCTTCGTAAGAACCGAGAACTGTCCGACCACCTTCAATAAATACAAGGTTCGGTCCTTCAGGCTGACCCCTAAAATCTAAAACCTGAAAACCTTCATCAGCATTGTACTCAAGTCCGGTAGCAGTACTGATGTTTCCCGGATTGGTTGCGGTGGGATTACTTCCCGATTTACATGAACCGAGAAAGAATATTGTTGCAATAAGCAACGGGCTTGTGTAAAAAAACTTCACAAAATTTTTCATAACCTGTTTAATTAACTCTTTATCCTGCGATAATGTACACTCAATAATAGCAGTAAAAACACAAATTTATACTAAAAACAATCAAATAGTAAACCTTTCTCTAAATTTTATCCTAATATTTAAAGAAAAAACCACATTAAATATTACTTAAGCAATCTATTATCAAGGCTATAATGTTAGCGCCTTCTCTACTTAAAATAAATTCAAAATCAAAGAATTTATTGCATCTGTAATGATTTTATTTTCAGTATCTCTTTCAACAATCCTGCAGCTGCATCAACTGAATCGACATTGTTTACAATAAATATGACCCTGTTTTTTCCATCCTTTATTTTGCAAAGCTTTGGATGTTGCTGAACAAATTTCAAAATACAACCAAAAACCGATGACTTATAGTACTGTTCATTTTCAGATGAAATTAGGTATGCTTTTAGTACATCATTTTTAATTATGAGCTTTTCAAATCCAAGCTTTTCTGCACCCCATCTCAAACGCACAATTTTTACCAGGTCATTTACAACTTTCGGTAAGGGGCCAAACCTGTCTTTTACAGATTTTATAAATTCAATTAAGTCCTCTTCTTTTTGAAGATTATCTAATTCATTATAAACGCGCAATCGCTCAGAAATATTCGAAATATAATCGTCCGGAATTAATAGTTCAAAATCTGTATCGATCACACAATCTCCTGAAAATAATTCTTCAACATTTACCAAATCCTTTTTGAACAATTCCTTAAACTCTGTCTCCTTTAATTCCTGGACCGCCTCATCCAGGATTTTGTGATATGTATCAAATCCCAGGTCATTGATGAAACCACTTTGTTCGGCACCGAGTAAGTTACCTGCCCCGCGAATGTCAAGGTCACGCATGGCAACCTTAAATCCATCTCCAAGATGTGAAAATTCTTCCAATGTTTTCAATCTTTTCCTGGCTTCTGATGTTAATCCGATAGATGGGGGTGAAAGTAAGTAACAAAAAGCTTTTTTATTTGATCTTCCCACACGACCACGCATTTGGTGAAGATCCGAAAGCCCAAACATGTGTGCCTGATTGATGATTATTGTATTTGCATTGGGAATATCGAGACCTGATTCAATAATGTTAGTTGAAATTAAAATATCCGCGAGACCTTCAATGAATTTCACCATGGTGTTTTCTAACTTTTTGCCATCCATTTGACCATGAGCAACAGCAATTTTAGCATCTGGTACCAGTTTTAATATTATGTTGGCCACCTGTTCGATATCTTTCACACGATTATGAACAAAAAATACCTGCCCACCTCTTCGTAACTCAAAACTTATTGCATCCCGGATGATGGTTTCACTAAATGAATGGATTTCAGTAGTTACTGGTTGTCTGTTTGGTGGCGGAGTGCCAATGACGCTTAAATCACGGGCTCCCATCAACGAAAAATGCAGTGTACGCGGAATAGGTGTAGCAGTCAATGTAAGTACATCCACATTCACGCGAAACTTTTTGAGTTTTTCCTTTACACTCACACCAAATTTCTGTTCTTCATCTACTACAAGCAAACCCAAATCCTTAAACACAACATCTTTATTTACTATGCGATGGGTACCAATAAGAATATCAATTTTACCTTCTGAAGTATTTATTAAAATCTCTTTTGTTGTTTTAGCAGATTTAAATCGATTGATATATTGAATGGAGACTGGAAAGTTCTGGAGTCTTTCCTTGAAAGTCCTGAAATGTTGCATGGCCAGTATGGTAGTAGGTACAAGGACTGCAACTTGCTTCCCATCTAAGATTGATTTGAAAGCAGCCCTAATGGCGATCTCTGTCTTTCCAAAGCCCACATCACCACAGATCAACCTATCCATTGGGTGGGCGATCTGCATATCATTTTTAACATCGGCAGTGGCAGTAGCCTGATCTGGTGTATCATCAAAAAGAAATGAACTTTCCAATTCTGCCTGAAGATAGTTATCTTCAGAAAACGCAAATCCAGGTGCAGCTTTTCGTTTAGCATAGAGGCTGATGAGATCTTTGGCAATATCCTTTAGCTTTTTACGAACTCTTTTCTTTTTGTTTTCCCATTCAGGTGAACCCAATTTACTCATGGTTGGCGGTATGCCTTCCTTTCCTGAATATTTTGATATTTTATGCAATGAATAGATACTTACAAACAGAATATCATCATCCTTGTATATAAGGCGCATTGCTTCCTGCATATTACCATTCACCTCAATTTTATCTAAACCGACAAACCTGCCGACCCCATAATCAATATGAGTTACATAATCACCGGTTTTCAGGGTTTTGAGTTCATTTAAGGTAAGTGCCTTGGATTTCGAATATTTTTCCTTCGTTTTATATTTATGGTATCTTTCAAAAAGTTGATGGTCCGTATAGCAAACGATTTTATTTTCATGATCAATAAATCCATTTCGCAGGCTTATATTGATTGTCTCAAATTTGAGGTGCGGATCAATTTCTTCGAATATTGCAGTTAATCGATCTATTTGATTAAATGAATCTGATGCAATAAAAATTTTATACTGGTTTTGTTGATGCAGAATCAAATTTTCAGAAATTAATTCAAAATTTTTATTGAATGAAGGTTGTGTTTCCGTTGCAAAATTAAATGTTGTACGCGAATTAAGATGAAAGCGGTGACCAAATTCTATAATATCATATTTTTCAAGATCGTGCCGAAAAGAATCTGATGTTTCAAACAATAATTCCGGATTTTGAATCACCTTGGTATAATTGCTTTTTTGCAGCACATTATCAAAACGGCTGGTAGCATGTTCATAATATTTATTAATGGTATCAAAGGTGAGCTGCATATCTTTAATCCATATTTTGGTGTTTTTCGGTAAAAAACTCAAAAATGATTGTTTTACTTCAGTTAAAAATTTAGTTTGAAGGTTAGGAATGATCCCAATTGATTTAGCAGGTTTTAATGAGAGTTGAGAGTCGGGATCAAACGTTCGTATACTTTCAATTTCATTTCCGAAAAGCTCTATTCTGTACGGCGTTTCATTAGCGTAGGAAAAGATATCTACAATTCCCCCACGCATCGCAAACTGACCCGCCTCGTATACGAAATCCTCCCGCTCAAAGTCCAAGTTTATCAGGTCGCTGAATAACTTGTCAATATCGACTTCTTTACCGACTTCGAGATGAATGGTATGATTTTTAAGTATCCGCTTATTTACTACTTTTTCACTTAATGCTTCCGGATAGGTTACTACAAGTGTACCATCTGTTCCTTTTGAATTCAGATTATTTATAAGCTCGGTTCGTAATAGTACGTTTGCATTTTCTATTTCCTCAATTTCATATGGACGCTTATAAGATGTTGGGAAAAAGAAAACATCTTTATTACCTACAAGATTTTGAATATCATTTTGAAAATAAGCAGCCTCCTCCCGGTCATGAAGAATGAATAAATGGCTTTGATGCGGATTAGATGCAAAAACTGCGGAGCTGATAACTGCATCTAGACTGCCAGCCAAACCTTTTAATTGAATTCTTGCTCCACTATTTGGTTTTAAAATTTCAACAAGCGAACGTGATACAATGTCGCTTTGATACTGCTTTATAAAGTCTTTTATCTTCAAAAATCAACTGCTTAATTCGTTTCAAAAATACAACACCAAAAGAGTCTGCAACTATCATTTAAATAAAAAAATAATAGTAAATTTATAAACTCTTTGCATGCGCTTGAGTTTGAACTGTATTATTAGATTATGAAATCATATAATCCCAGGACAGGAGTACCATTAAAAAAACCAGTAATTGAACGAATTGAAGGAATTCATCCGTACAAAATGATCAATTACCTGATAATTTCTGCGTCTTGTCTATTATATGCATTTATTTGTTTTATGTTTATTAGGCATCTTATCATTGATCTTGATGGGATTTTTACGTTTAATTTGCCAAAATTTTTTACTGTAAGTACCATATTACTTATAAGCTCTGTCTACTTTACTTCAATGACATTAAAATTTTACAGGAATGATGAAATTTCATTATTGAGGAAGTATTTAAGTTATTCTCTTATAATTGGCTTGCTATTTTTCATTTCCCAGTTTGTTGCCTGGATGGAACTAATAACTAATAATGTAATTCTTGAAAAAAACCATATTACTACCTTTTTGTTTGCTTTTTCTTCTATACACCTAGTTTATGTACTTGCAGCAATGATTATGTCGGGGATACTATTCTATAAGTATATGCTTGTCGAAAATGATCCTGTAAAAACATTAATTGTTTCAACAAATCCAATTGAGAGAATAAAGCTTGAAATTTATAAAACCTTTTGGCATTTCAACGTCATATCATGGACAATGATTTTCCTGATGCTATTGTTTATTAGTTAGAGTACTTCTTAAAAATCTTTTCCATTTCATCAAGATGCATGATATAGGCAGGATTTCGAAGTGTTTTTCTCAAAACTTCCGTGATAGCGTTATAATTGAGCCCCATACGTACACCCAATTCTACACAAAAGGAAACTTCTTCCTTATAAATTAATTTATCGATTCCTATCAAAATGATCAGGCGGTGAAACTGCTCAATGACCTTTGATTCTTTTTTAGGTGGAGAGAAGGTGATATTGATTTTCTCATCCTTTATTTTTTCAACCTCATTTTTTTCAATACCAAGCCTGGCTGCTACTGAATTAATAAAATTTAATTCCATATGAGATTCTTCACCGTCTACTTTTGACAGCTTGATCAAATCATTTATATGGCTCAGTTTTTCCTGATAAAAAGGATCCATTTAAAAGTTGATTGATAGGGTAAGGAGTTATTTGAAGTAAAAGTAATTAATTTTATTTGAGAAAATGCAAAATTAGTTTTTGTTTCCTATTTTAAAGTGTAAGAAATACAATTAGATGAAGACTGCAGGTTATTGGATTGAGAAATTACAACTTGAAAAGCACCCTGAAGGTGGTTATTACCGGGAGGTTTATCGCTCGGAAGAAAGTATTCCTGCGGATGTATTGTCAGTTAGATATAGGGGTTCGAGGAATTTGAGTACATCCATTTATTTTTTATTACAAGGTCAAGAATTTTCCAGTTTTCATAAAATTCAATCTGATGAAACATGGCATTTTTACCAGGGCTCTACGCTGGAACTCTTTGTTCTGGAAACCGTTGGCAATTTGACGAGATATCTCATGGGACAGCATTTAGATAATGGTGAAAACCTCCAATTGACCATATTGCGAAATCAGTGGTTCGCAGCCAGGATGATCGATAAAGATAGCTATGCACTTGTTGGTTGTACAGTAGCACCAGGCTTTCATTTTGACGATTTTGAGCTGGCGGAGCGTTCTAAATTAATGACAACATTTCCTCAGCATAAAAAGTTGATAGAGGAATTAACATTTAAATAAAAACTATTTAAAATTCTCGAGCTTAAATACCCATGCATAGTCACATGGTTTATTTGCCGGAGTGACAACAGGTGGTGTAATCGTGAATCCCTTACCGGTACTTTTGGCAGATACTTTTCCATTAAAACCAAGCATAGTTATCCTGGCAGATTTAATGCCATTAATGGTAAATGGTTTTTCCGGGAATTTTGTACAAATCACATAAAGATCATTCCCCTTGGTTGTATAATGAACGTTAGACATTTTTGCTAGAGCTGCGCTATCCCAGATCCTGGTGCCATAAATAGCTTCTCCATTCACCCTAAGCCAATCACCCATATCTTTTAAGCGTTGTTGCTGAATTACCGGAATTCGTCCATCTGCTGTCGGGCCAACATTTAATAGCAGGTTTCCACCGCGTGCCACCTTATCGATTAAGATATGTACCAACTCCTCGGAAGAAGAGTAACTTTCCAGGTTTTCATTTCGATTGTATCCGAATGATCCACCGATACCACGACATTCTTCCCATGGATGAGTGAGCACATCAGACATCACATCTGCATGGACCATATCATATTCTGTGGTATAGATCCCTCCGTGTACACTCCGGGTTTCTTTTCCCCATCGATCATTGACAACTACTTCATTTTTCACAGGAGACTCATTGTATAACCAGGCCAGGAATTCGGTACTTTTCCAGACTTCGCTCGGATGGTCCCACTCACCATCGGTCCATAAGATGTCGGGTTTGTAACTGTTTACCAGGTCTTTCATTTGCGGGATCATATGCTCATCGACATACTTTGTGACATCTGATTTATACAACGGATTAAACCATTCATATAATGAGTAATAGTATCCCATCCGCAACCCTTCACTACGCACAGCTTCTATCAAATCTCCAGCAAGGTCACGATGAGGTCCTACATCCACGGCATTCCAGTTCCACGACTCCCGGCTTGGCCAGAGTGTATAGCCTTCATGATGCTTGGAGGTAAGCACTACATACTTTGCACCGGCATTATTAAAGATCTTTGCCCAGTCTTCCGGTTGGAACATTTCACAATTAAAATCTGCTGCAAAATCCTGGTATTTAAAATCTTCACCGTACGTATTATTATGGAAATCAACAAAGTTTTGATGAACAGGTGAATTCTCATTCATCAATTTATTCCAGTACCACTCGGCGTATTTGTCATAAACATTGGCATCAGTCGGGCCCCAGGCCGGAACAGAAAAAACGCCCCAATGGATAAAAATACCAAACTTGGCATCACTAAACCATCCTGGGATAGGGCGGCTATCAATGGATTCCCAATTGGGCTGATACGTTTGTGCAAAAATATTTACGCTAATCAAAACAAGTAGTAAAAAGTTGATTGTAGATTTCATTATTCAGCTATTTAAATAGGTAAATTTAGAAACCTAAAAATAGAAAATTTTACTTCAGGGTAAACAGTTTTTATGCATTAACATATAAAAAAAGGGAATCCCATTAAGGATTCCCTTTTACCAGATTAAATATAAATCCTATCCGCCGATATTGATTATTTTTGAAATTTTCTTTTGAAGATGTGTTACATCTGCATCTCCATCATTTTCTTTAATGGTGTTCATGGCACGGACATAATATTCCAGAGCCCTATCAGGCAGTCGATTGTCGATATAATAATCTCCTTTAAGCTCAAGGTTGAAAGGTGTTTCTGCAATTTCAATGGACTGATCCAGCCATTCGGAGGCCTGCTTCAGGTTTACCTTTTTCTTAAAACATTTTTCTGCGCTTATCGCCAGTGTATACCAATCATCCGGACTGGCATTTTCTACATCTTCACGTGCTTTTTCTGTGGTTCGGTCGTCAACTTTTGCGAAAGTCACACTACTGCTTAATACAACAAAGGCCATTATGGCTGCAAATGTTTTTGATAAAGTTTGATAATTCATGATGTTGATTTTAGGGTGATAATTCAAATTGGATACATATACCAGGTCGCCAAGGTTGTGCCAAAAACCGTAAATCCCTAAAAACCAACCGTATAATACATCCAAATGAGAAAAGAAAATCAGAAGATGTCCGATATCGGACCCGTAGGCGATCCTGCGCGAACAAGATTGACAAAATGTATATCACCCGGCTTGGGGGATATAAAAAATAATTACGGGGAAATAAAATTGTATTACATCGGTTAATGTTGAATAATTTATCGTATACATGAAATCTGAATTCACGCCAGGCACCAAGCTATGGAAATATGATTGATCCTAGGATTTTAATGATTTAAATATTAACTAACAAGATTGTTTACAATTAATATTAATCTGATTGGGATTGATAAACCCGTCAATAATTAACTCAATTATTATAACCTAAATACCTGAACCTGTATGAAAACCATGAACTTTTTTCTGCTTTTAGTTATCATTTATTCTGGTCAACTGAGGGCACAAAGTTTAGTCGAAAAAGCAAATCATTTTTTAAGTACTCTTTCTCCTGAATTGAAATCTCAAGCCCATTTTTCTTTGACAGACGAAGAGCGACTAAATATGCATTTTGTCCCAATAGCTAGGAAAGGACCAACCTTTCATAATTTTAATGAGGAACAAAAACAGGCTGCCCTCGATTTGTTGAAGGCATCTTTAAGCTCCCAGGGTTACCGGAAAGCAACAGAGATCACAGAATTGGAAAAAGTGCTGATTGTTGTTGAGGAAAATCGAAATAAAATGCCTGATGGCAGTCCGATGCGTGACCCGCTCAATTATCATTTCTGTATTTTTGGTGATCCTTCACCAACCGATATCTGGGGCTGGCGATTTGAGGGACATCATATTTCGCTTAATTTTACCTCCTCTAACAATGAAATTGTATCTTCCACGCCATCTTTCTTAGGATCGAATCCCGGTGTTGTCAACATAGACTTACAAAAAGGGAAAGAGGTGCTAAAAGCGGAAACAGTACTGGGATTACAATTGATTAATTCGATGAGTGAAGATCAACTAAAAATAGTAAGGTTTTCTGAAACAGCTCCACGGGAGATTATCACCGGAACCAAAGTCAAGGTGGATGGAATAGAACCAAAAGGAATATCCTTTAATGCGCTTAACGAAGATCAGCAAGAAGTATTGATGAACCTGCTCAATGAATATATCAATAATTACCAGTTTGGATTTGCTAAAACGCTGCGGGCAAAAATTGAAAAAGCCGGAATAGAAAACCTGTTTTTTGCCTGGGCTGGAGGAATGGAAAGAGGCATCGGGCACTATTACCGGATACAGGGACCAATGTTATTAATCGAATACGACAATACGCAAAACAATGCCAACCATGTTCATTCCGTGGTTCGCGATCTCACCAACGATTTTGCCGAAGATATCCTGCGGGAACATTATACAAAGGAACATAAATAAATCAAACTAATACATACTAAACTCGTGTACAAGGTTTCTTATGTTGACTGGCAAAAACCAATATATTTTGTGATCAAAAGAATTATATAAACCAAATCGAATAAAGGCAAAGTTTTACAAGCAACTTTAGAGATAATTAGTTTATTCCATCAGTTATCACTGAGAATTAGGTAATGATTGAAATTAGGATTACCTTTTCCGTTTACCTAAAACTTAATATGAAAAAACATACCTCTGCCTGCCTATTTTTTTTGTCTTTTCTATGTTGGTCCTGCGCCACCTATACGAAGGTTTCTGTTCCACTGGATGAAGCCACAAATAAGGGTAAAGTGCGGGTAAAATCCACCTTGGGAGCTGACGCATATTTTAACAATATTGAATCTTCAGATAACCAGTATATTGGTGTTAAAGGGGAAAAGAGAACTCCATTGAACGAAAAGGAGATTGCAGGCATATATCCTGCCACCGGAAAAGTATACAAGGTTTGGATTACACTGATTAATCCAAGTGTCAAGGTGGAGGGTTATCTGTACGAAGTCAAAGATGCTACTATTGTAGTATCATCCACGATGGCAGCTATGGATCAATATTCTTCTCAAATGGTTAACAATTCAGAACTTCAGGTAACTAATATTGACAAAATTAAAATAAGGAGAAAAGGAAGTATTGGAAAGGGATATCTTATTGGAACATCAATAGGAATTGGAACAGGAATTATTCTTGGAGCTACCAGTGGTGATGGATTTACTACATTTGCCGTCGCAGGAATGTTAGGTATTGTGGGTAGCATTGTGGGTACTGCTACAGGATCAATCTCAGGAACAAAAACATATATTATTAAAGGCAACCTGGATACTTATCATTTATACGCACCTAAATTAAAAAAATCAAGCATTGTGCAGGAATGAGAGGTGGTAATAAAAGATAACTGATCGCATCAGTAAATTACCAAGGATAGCTTTCGCTCAAATCATGATCGTTTTCCCACCCTGTGCGATGGATTCTCTTATCTTTTCAACAACGACAATATCTTTTAATCCTTCCTCACCAGTAACCCGCATTGGCTTATCATTAAGGATGCACCATGCGAATTCGTCCATTTGTCGGGCTTGTTGATTAACCTCAGGAAAATTGAATTCACCTTTGCTTTTCTTTCCTTTAATTCCATTGTAGGATGAAAATGGATCCAATTCATACCAGCCATTTACACAGTACACTTTGAGATAGTTGAAATTAGCATGAAATCCGGTTTCACAATTAGCTACCGTTCCACTTGGAAATTGCAACTGAAATGAAGTGATCTCATCGGCCTCGAAATTGTCGGGTCGTATATAGAAGGTTTGGGCTGAAACCGAGATAGGTTCCTCTCCGGTGGAATATCTGGCTGCCTGCAATGAATATACTCCCATGTCCATCATGGCACCACCTCCCAGTTCTTTTCTGGCTTTCCAATGATCAAAGCTTGTCATGTTAAATCCAGCACCGACAGAAATCTGACGGATATCTCCAAAATCCTTATCCCTGGCCAGTCGCATGATTTCCTGGGTATATGGCTCATAATGCATTCTGTAACCAATGGATAGCTGTACGTTATTGTCTTTGCAGGCTTTGATCATTTCACGGCAGTCCTCTGACGTAACGGCCATTGGTTTTTCACAAATTACATGCTTTCCGGCTTTTGCAGCCCTGATGGTGAATTCTTTATGCATTGAATTGGGCAATACAACGTATACAATATCAATTTCTTTGTTTTTGGCGATTTCATCAAAATTGTCATAGTTGTAAATATTCTCATCCTTCAGATTGTACTTGGCTTTCCACGTTTCGGTTTTGGAAGGTGTCCCAGTCACAATACCTGCCAGGTAGGTGTTTTTGCACATTTGGATAGATGGAGCAAGAATATCAGTACTGTAATATCCAAGACCCATCAGGGCCAATCCCAGTTTTTCTTTCTTGGTTTCATTTGAATTGGCGCAACTTAAAATAGTTGGTGCAGCGAGTGCTGTTACCAGGCCGGCAGTGCTTTTTTTGATAAACTCTCTTCTTGATGTGGTAGGGATTATATTCGATAAAAATCCATTGTTATTCATAGCGATAGCATTTGGTGTTGATTATCTGGATTATAAAAAATTAATATAGTAAAATTCAACAAGATATTTTCAATCCTTGCCTGCGGGATTTAATCGAGATAAAATCTTTTATGGTTTCCTTTAATGGTTCATCGCTAAAATGCGTACCTAAAGATAAACTTCGTTAACTTT